>Ga0214473_10004509_pt1 | contig 16737 bp, 39 predicted proteins | sample RVTome_7_FD_203509 | JGI IMG/M metagenome (GOLD analysis project Ga0214473, IMG submission 203509) | Soil microbial communities from uranium-contaminated site in the Upper Colorado River Basin, Wyoming, United States - RVT98D197 | ecosystem: Environmental > Terrestrial > Soil > Contaminated >... | reverse complement strand
GGGAATCAAACCAGATGGTACGATATCGAATGCAGTATTTAACTTGGGTATGCAATTTATACGGGCGTCGCGAATGAGCGAACCAAAAACTACGCCGATTGCGGCTGGTTTGGCAGGTGCGGAAGTTGGCGGGCTGGAGTAATTCGTTCGACACCATCGTCAGAATACGTGAACAGTTCCAAATGATCGACATACCGATGAGGGTTTGGCAGCTTCGCGTGCGTTGCGCATAGCTTCCAGACCCCCCAAAAGTACGACCACGAATATTTGCGTGTCACACCGGTTCTGCTCGGCTTAGATATTCGTGGGCTTTGTTTGCGTATAGCTCAAAAAATCCCAGTGAAGCGTTGCATTTTGGGCAGAGCAATCCACGAACCCGGTTTGTTATATGATCATGATCCACATTTAATCGCTTTGTTTTGGGGGGTTTGGCACAAATCGCACATACCCCCTTTTGCTTACTATACATACTATCATAATCTGCTATTGTTATACCATATCGGTGTTTTAATCCTTCTTTATAGCGTTTTCCCTTACGTTGTTCACAACGAATATTATAATAAAAATACTTGTCGTAGCAACTTCGACAATAACCACGTCCATAATGTTTACGGTTTGGATGACATGTTGCTATTTTGGTGATTCGTCGATAGATTCCTGTTGGCATTTTCTTTTGCCTTTCGATGATCAGCAAGCCTGCATTCTTTACTACAATAAATATACCCGTCCTGTGGGTCATGAAACCAATCAAGGCAGTGGATTACACGCCAATCGAATGTGATTTGGCATTTGTGGCATTTGTTGGCAGTTGTCACCGTTTGCCTCTCGCATGGGAATCGTGGGAAATCTTAGTCGAAAATGACTTCCCACGGTAACGCTTCGATTTCGCTCGCTTTTTCGGTGTGTGGGAAAGTGGATCGCGGGGGATGGCTGTGAACCGCTCGACGCCGTTTGGAAAAATCAACTGCAAATGTTTGACTTTTGATTCGAACTCGCCAAGCAACTTTGCCATATCAGCTTTTGGTGGCCTGTCATCATTTAATTTGCCACATTCAACAGCATCAATAATAACGCTGAGGCAAGCGATGGCAGAAGCGAGATGAGGAACGTGTGTTTCAATATCTTCCAATTCACCATTGTACCACTTGAATACATGGCGGAAAAGAGCAGCAACATAAACGTTAGCTGAAACACCAGCCACACGCCAATTATACCCACCATATTTTAGGTCTCCTTCTGTAAATGCCAAAGCACCGTAAGCGATTGCTGTTTGTGGAAACAGCGACAAATCAAGTCGTGATGTTGCCATACGATCTTTTGGGTTACTTGGTTTTTTCTGCTGCATCAACTACTAACCTCCCTTTCATAAACCATAAGCATTCGTCCCAATCTGCAAAAGCATGATCAACGAGTTCATGAAATACGTTTCGTTTTGGACCAACAAGATAAAGCAACTTATTTTGGAATGAAGCAACCGCAATACCGAATTCAACTTCACGTCCACCACGCGGGGTTACGTCAATTGTATCAATAATCAAAATGTCGGCGCGGTAGATTTCCGCAATATCCTTGATCGCAAGTTTACGAAAGAATTCATGCAGATTCATTCCATGTGGTTTCGCTGTTTCGTCAAGCCAAGTCGAAGTAATCTCATATCCAAGCTTCCAAAGTTCGTCACGAACTGGCCGTAATCGTTGCCGTGTATTGAAAAATGACGCAATATAAACTTTGTTTGCCTGGGGATGCTCAAGTAAATTGTTCTCTTTAGCACCCTCGTTGAGTGGTTCTTCCATAAGCCTCCTAGTGAGCGCCCATCAATGCGAATTGAGAACAAGCATAAGCAACAGCAACAATTGTCATTCGATAATTACCGTTCCAATAATACTGAAATGCACCGCCGAGCCAGAGAATCCCACCAATAAGAATGAAGTAGTTCATTAGTAAACATCCCCATTGTTTTTGATTTGTTCGTCTTCGTATGGCACACCATATCGACGATAGAATTCATCAGCAATGTTTTTAAATACACCAGTAATCAAAGCGATGCTCCAATATCGACGTGCTGGATTAACTTTTAGTGCCAAAGTTGTACATGAATAATTCAATAATCCAGCAAAAGCGCCATCGTATTTATATTTATCGTTTGCGATTCGCTTGATTTCTTTGACAAGTGCATCAATACATACGTCCAATCCTGGTTTATCTTCTGGTTTAATATATGGCATCTTTCCTCCTTATCCAATTGCATCATGATACTTTTGCCAAATTGTTTTAGCTCGTGCCAACGTTTCTTCCCTATTTGGCTTTTTCAGTTCACAAACCAATTCTTCCAAATCAAAAAATATACCAGTTGCAAATTGTACCATAATATCATATCTTTCGGGTTCTTTGTCAAATAAAATGTAGCCTTGTTTTCCTTGTCCAATCATCCAACCGAGTTCCAGATGAGCACTTTTCCCACATGGCAATACTAATACACCAATATCTGATACCTTCAAATTTGCTAGGTCAAATTCAAATACATCTTTGGCGTGTTTTCCTGCTAAAGCTTCCTTGTACGTTCTACCACGAATTGATTCGTATCGTTGCCAGTCTTCGTCGGTAGTAGGCCCAGCGGCATACCACTCATCGAATACATCAAAGCCATGTTGGCGAAGTTCCTTCGCAACTAATGGAACTTTAGGATTTCGAAGGCTGCCAATCAAATATATCATCAGAATAATTTACCTCCATGCTTATACGGTCGCGTTGAATTGTATTCGCGTTTTGCCTGAATTGCTTCTGGAAGACGCAACTTGCGATATAGTGCGTAATCCATTACTCGGATTACTACATCAGCGAGTTCTGCTTCCAAACTCGTGAATTCGGGAATATGCGAATCCTGTGGATTGAAGTTACGTAATGCTTCAAGTGCTTCTGAGAGCTCTGAATGAATCAGCGCGATCTTTTCACCATCGTTGATTTCACCGTTCCACCAACCATGATCTTTGGCAACTTTAAAGTTGCGCGCCGCTTCTGAATTGAATTCCGTAACAAAATCTGTCATCAGCATCCTCCTGGTGGAATAACGCAGAATTTGTCAATATTAAGTTCAAGCTGTGTACCAACTGCAACATTTGCTAGACCAAGCACTTTTTCAACTTCCTTACAAAGATATATCGTTGGTTGCTCGACAAACTGCCATTTTGCTTCGGTGGTCATCCCGGAGCAACCAACTCCATTTTTAGACGTTCCGAATGGAGTCGAAATAATAACTTTCTTTAGTGTAATCTTCATATTAAATTAAGCTCCTTTTTGATCCTTTTGAGGCGTTGGTTCTCCACCTGTTCCTTGAGACAAGCCGCTATATGATGCTTCAACTCAATTGCCGTCACTTGGAGTGTCATTCGGCAATGTGGGCAATATCTGTGTTTGATTATCTTGCTTGCGCTCATTTTTCAACCTTTCATGCAAGTGCATCATTGTACCAAGAAGTTTATGAAGCCGCTTGATTTCGTCTTGAAGCTTCTCTACCTTTGTTCGTTTGCGTTCTTTTTTGATATTGAATCCAGTATACATTGAACCATATCCTCCATAATACGCTTGCATTACGATTTCTCGCTTTCATCAAGATAATCATCATTGATCTCTTGCTCCAAGCATTCCCAACAATCACAGCGTTCGAAACGACCGTTGCATTGAAGGTGATTACCGTCAAGGCATTCGAAGCAAACGATTTCTTTGTGCATTGAAAATGGTCGTCGGTCATCAAGTTGGCTCATACGTGTTCCTTTATCTTGGTTTTGTTGGCATGATAGATAGATGCACATTGGCTACAATATGGTTGGCCAGATGGTTTCCTACGATATAAATGTCCCTGTGGACACTTGGTCTTATATTTTGGAGGCGGAGGTGGTGTTACTCTTCCCTTTACAAAGCCATCTCGCATGTTATCTAATTGAGTGCCCAAAAACAAATGTTTTGGATTTATACACGCAGGTACATCACATTTATGGAGCACAAACAAGTCATTTGGAATTGGTCCGTGATATATTACCCAACTAGCTCGGTGTGCCTGTCCATGTTTGCAACCACCATAACCGTCCTTATCGATCCAATTTATCCACAACCAACACCCTATATTTGGTTCTGTAACACAACGAGCGTCTAAATATTCTTTCGTAAGTAGTAATGTCGGTCTCATTTAATTGCCTTATGTTCACGCCCCCACCGTAAACATTTTTTACACCTGTACCTACGATATTGTCGTTCGTTCACGAATGCAACACCTCTGTATTCGATAGACCCACCGCAAACACCACATACACTACGATTAATATGGATGCGAACGTGAGCGTTATCAAACGGCAACAACCGATTATAAAGGTCTTCTAATGCAAGAACATCACCTTTGCAGTAATCAGCAAGTGCCCGCAAATGTTCCATATCACCTTGCATAACTTTGAACCAAGCAATTGGCCAATTGTTGTCGAGCTTTTGGTTTTTTAGTGACAATATCTTCGCAAGATGTTTCAACCGATTGCTTGAAAAGTTCGCAGCCGACCGTGCTATCATACAGGTATCTCTCATTCGCGTTGGTGGAATTGGTGGCAGTTTGTTGATAAGCAATCTTCCTTGTATGAATCGGCGATCAAAAACACTGCCGAAGTGGGCAACGCAGATATCAGCTTGCTCGAATCGCTTTGAGAATCGTGTAAGAAGCTCACGATCATCAAACTTACGTAAATCTCGTTGACGGATTACGTCAATCTTCGCATCAGGTTCGTGCGCCCATTTGTAACCTACCATGATAACGAAACCGAGATCAGATTTGAGCGCGTTAACACCGGCGCTCTCGATATCAAAGAACAGAATCTTTGGTTTGCTCAATTTATACTCCTTGCAAGATCAATTACTTGTTTGATAATTTCAGTTGCTTGACTTAGCTTATTCGCTCGCGCCATTTCGTGCGAAAGCTGATCGTTGAGTTCGGTATTACGATTACGAAAATACTCAGCTTCACCAGCCGCAATTAAGCATTTAAGCTTTAGACACTTCATCTCGACTTTCTTTAGCTTTCGCTTCATTTTTCCCTCCTTGCTGAAGACCTAATCTAATCACCCGCGCCGACCTTTCTGTCATTCCAAGACGTTCGCCAATCATTTTATCAAGTTCTCGCATACCAGCGTTGGGGTTCTTTGTGATTATTTTTTGTGCGATTTCGAACCTCTCGGCTTGTCTGTGAAATACATGCGTCCCATCTTCACGTAACGAGATTGGCAATGGCTCAAACTCGGCGCTTGCTTGCGTTTTGCCGTGATCAAGCCAAGTGTCACGTCCACGACGCCTGAAATTAAGCGCAACTTGAGCCGTGTTAATAAATTCCATACTCCCCGCTGCTGCTTGAAGCGGGTCTGGAGTTGATCTAGGATCAGCAGCAGATTTGCGCTCATGGTGAATAAATACAATGCTTGCTTTTGGAAACAACGTTTTAAAAGCATCATAAACTCTCCGTGCAATACCAGAAGCACTCAAATCACCTGCGACAACTTCTCGAAGTGCATCTACAAAGACGACGCCAAACTGTTTGCGTTGATGAAGTTCACCCCACTTAGCGATCAAGTCAGCATGGCGTTCGTCAGGATACGATGTAAGGAACTGTCGATAGTCGAGTGATACTTCCTCAAATATCATCGAAAAGTCTGGATCAAACTTTGGATCAGATTTCTCCCATCGTTCAGCGACCAAAGGAAATGGTGTATCAAGTTCCAAAAATAAAACGTTGGTTTGGTTTGTTGGCATACCCCAAAGTGGAATACCATTCTGGATAGCGTGTGCCATCTCCCAACAGACGGCTGTTTTGCCGATACCTGATCTACCATATAGCATTACTATTGAACTTGCAGGAATATATGGGTCAAGCCAGAAAGTAAACTCTGGCCTTGGTGCAGTGAGTACATCGCCGCCTCTTTCAAATATTTGCAGTAGACATCACCCTCTTTCCAAATAGGCATTGATTTGGCCTTGTAATGTTTCATACCAACCTAAATGGGTATTGCATCTGATGTAGTATATACCAAACTATCCGCAGCATTTGGGTTTTCAGCCAACTTTGCATCAATTTTCTTCCACCGATTCCCCCACTTACGCGGTCTAAATAGCATACTTGGTTCAGTTTCGCCTTCAAGAATACGTTTGTAAGTAAGCAATTCACGCTTTACATCAGAACCAAGACAAGCTTGGAGGAACAATCGCATCGTAATCGATAGTGGTGTTTTGAGTTTCAATTTGACGTGATGTTTACTATTTTGAGAATTCCATACAGTGTAGTCTTCAATACCAACAAGTTGGTCCACTAAATCGCGATTCAATTCAAACTGCCTAAACGCTGGCCCGCTATCGATATCAAGCAGAAGTGTCTTTTCATCACCATGAACTACTTCAAATCCACATGATTCAGCGTGCTTTGCTGCGTCTTCACTGGTTTTGAACTTTTCAAACTGGCTCATACGTTTCCTCCTGAAGGTCGTTTGCAAACTGCTTTACCAATTTTTGCCAACCATCTGAACGCTTGTGGCCTTCAACTTTGAATGGACCAGCGATGTGATGTTCATTTAGGTAAACATCAACTTGGTAGTTGGAAATCTCGGCGAGATTACTTTTATTCACGAGTGCAATAATCAGTGCCATTAGGGTCTCCAATTCTGTAAATGCACACCATACGTTCCTATTAGAATCTGCTCACTTCGGGGTAGTTTATCAAGCTTCTTATCAACCATTGATTGCCAATCTTTGAAAGCAAGTGAGCTTCCACTGTACTTAAACATATCCCCAAAATTGTAAACAACCTGAAACTCTACTGGAATCACGAAGACTCCGCTCGGTGTAACTAATTTGATATTGGCAAATATCGGCGTCACTAGATCAAAGAACCGCTGTTCTTCGCCAATCGGAATTGAACAAAGGAATGAGTCATGACCTTGGTGATGGAACCACAAATCCATTCCGGCGTCACGAAGTTTTGCGATCTCAACTAATGCAATCCCAATAATTCGTGGTGGCGTTGATTGTGGTATCCACGCAATCGAATCCTTCCATTGCTGCTCGGTCATCATACCGAGTATTGAAAACGTCGAAACTGCTTCATAAAATGTTCGAGAGTCACCAAAGAAGTTAGTAAGTTGGCCACGAGTTTTGATCAGATTCCACGTTTCGTCGTGCCAAACGTGAATCTCAGGTCGCTTGCGGTGGTAGTTTGCAAGAAGCTTTTTACACAACGGTATCGGTTGGCCGCATTGCGAACTTAGCACCTTCGGACCTTCACGAAAGTTTGAACCATGAACGATAGATTTCGACATCGTGTATTCTGGTGTATCTTTCTCAACTGATCTGCCCAATACGGCGATTGCGTTCTCAAGATGTACACTACGCTTCGGGTCGTTGAAGCATTCAATCAATTCGCGACAATGAGAAAGATATGCTACGATACGAGCCTCGACTTGCGAGAGATCACCGCCGACGAAGATACGACCTTCTGGTGCAAGTTTGAAATATCGCAACGCCTTTGGATCGGTTTGAGCGTTGAGACCATAACCAAGTGGGTGCTTATACATCGCCCAACGAAGGGTTTCGGTGACTTCGACACCGACACCATAATCAAGGTTAAGCATTTTTTAAATCATTAGCTACAAGTTGTATATCATATAATACATCAGCAATCAAATTAATAACGTCATCATACAAAACATAGTCTCCACCCGTTGACTTAACAAACTTTGCATCACACGTACCACTTTCACCGTCACACGTATCAATATCATATCTGTCTAAACTCATGAATTTCTCCTTCCGCGTCAGATGGAAGTTCTCCACCTGGATATGACTGTTCTGGCGTATGAACCCATCCACAATAACATCGATGCAATTCTCCCTCCAAGATCAACCACGAACAACATAAGCAAGAAATATAACAGCGTTCCACAATTGGTTCAATGATTTCATTTGACAATATTCCTCCTAGAGATCAATTTCTTCGCTTGGTGGAAGCAACTTAAACAACGCAATTACCCGTTCTCGTGCTTCAGCAAACGAATTCCCACGGCCAACTAAAGTTTCAGTTCCACCAGTAGGATGCTCAAAGTAAAGATACGCTTCGTGTGCATTGTCGAGTCGTTTGAATTGCTCGGCGTAACAGTCGATTGAATACCAAATTTGACATTTCATAATACCTCCTTCCAATTAGGAACGAATTCCTCAAGTCTCCAAGTTGCTGGTTCAAAGTATGTCCTTCCTGGGTCACGTATAACTTCAACAATTATTTCAATGCCATCAAATCTTGATCTACCACATTGTTGACACAAATCCCAACTAGTAAAATATTGAGCGATACATGGTGGAATATCACCAATGAGGAACATTCTACCACATTTACATTTTAAACCTTTTAGTTTATATGATATACTCATTTTTATACTTCTCTCCACTTGGTATTGATATAGCTGCTCAACGCTTTTGAAATCTTCCTTTCTGCATTGATCGCTTTGAGAACTTCGTGTTGTGGAAACTGAATAAGCAACTCAACCAAAGCATCTTCGTCAGCAGTTATTGCTTTCGTCTTGCGATTGCGCTTCACTGGCAACTTCAATTCACCATAAACATACGTGGCGACTTGTTGGTCGGTGATCTTCTTGTTGCCTTCTCGAATCACAAGCTTACCATCTGAGAGCACTTCAAGTCGTTGGCGTACTTTATCTAGTTCGGCAGTGAGAACGTCTTTTGCAAACATCAAGCCAACTTCATCCACAGGCATTCCAATCGATTGCATCTCGAACGCAATCGGGAACTGCGGACGTGTATATTTTTGGTAGTTCAGCCAAGGTTGCCGAAATGGTCGCGTTTGGACTAATCGCATCATATCAAGAAACGCCCACAATGTTGCAACACAATCGAGTAAGTTATATTCCCATAATTTTAAATCGGGTTGATTTCTGCCCCAAGTTTTACCATCATCTTTGTAATAAGGTATCCAACGACCGTTGAACCACGTATTGACAAAATCTAAACCTTTTGGAAGCTCCGGGAATAAACGATGGAATAGCAACATTGTATCTTCAATATCGATTGGTGTGATTCCAAACTCACGTAACCACGCAAGATCGTAAAAGATATTGTGGCCAATCATTTGGTGCTTCAATGCGACCGATTGAAATTCTTGCCAGAACGTAAGTTCATCCTCCAATGAGAAATAAGGGCCAGTAGTCGTTTGCAACGGTATGCATATAGAACGTGTACTACCTTGGATAATAGCAGCAAAACCAATGCAAGCGATAGAACCAGCACGAGTCTCAATGTCAATAACAAATGCCGAATCAATCTGCCGTAGAAACGAAGTAACTTGATATATGTCAGGTTTGACAATTTTATCATACGACCTTCCAGGAACCTGTTGAATCTCAGGAAGTACTGTATTACAAACGATATGGCTCGATATGAAGACTTCTTGATATTGCACCGACCGACTGATCCAACTTGGGTGCATCAGCGGTACGACCTTAACGCCAGGAACAAGCGTGCAGTTGAGCATCGAGCCGCGAAGCTTCGAAATGCCCTGAACCCCGCACAATGCCTTTAGTGCTTCGTTGCCGCATGCGATGATGACTTTTGGTTTCGTAAGTTCAATTTCGTATCGCAACAATTCGATCCAACTCGTAAGTTCGGTAGTTGGGCGAATCTGACCTTTTTTGCTAACTTTTGTGATTGTTTGCGCTTCAAAAACGTGTGAAATAGGAGCCTTTTTCGCAACATGTTGTTTAGCTGTTTTTCCACATAATTGTCCGAAGCCGTCTTCATGATTGGCAATGATGACACTACATCTCTTAAGTGTTTTGGTCGTCGTCGCAAATTGTGTTTCGTAGAACGTCGATTGAAAGTGCTCACTGTCATATCCACCTTCCGGTGCTCGTTTGGCGACGTTGGATCGGCCAACTTTATCCCAATATATCCCACTTACTGAGATAATCTTCTGGAGTATTTCACCTGCTTTGCCAACAAATCCTTCCTGTTGATCGACTTCTTGCTTTCCACCAGCTTCACCAACTACAAGAATTTCCATACTATCAGGATACGTTGGATAAACAGTGACGACAAGCCCAACGCTTGCTGCCGTATCGACTACTTGCTGTTCGAGTTTGTTGAGGTTACGCATCGAAGTTAATGTTGGTAATAATTATATTATCATATTTTTTATGTTTGAGATGGCTTACAAAGACCATTATAGTTGGACGATCATTAAAAGCATCCCAGGTAAGAACGGTAGCATCAGGATTCTCTTCTTTGAGAAGTTGTTCAACGAGTTCTTTTATGGTCATTTCTACCTCTAAAGATTGCACATAAGTCACTCCAAATGAGAGGAAATAAAGTGATGATAGTAATAGTAACAAAACCAGTACCAATCACGGCGAGCCACCAAAACGCATCGGCGATTGCTTGATACATCTGGCGTTCTTCGTCAGTCATCTCGCACAGTTTCGGCAGGTTTTCGTCGTTTCAAATTCGGCAAGTTCGTTTCCGCAACCCTGGCAGTGGCATTCACAATCAAATGCATGATAGTGTTCGCGACATGATTGACACATACCAGCCCACTCAGGATCATACGATCTACCCAAACCTTTTGGAACTTTAAAGTAAAATTCTGTGTCATCGTCGGTATCAACATGATGTGAACAATGATCACAAATATCGATGCTCATTTTTTTCCTTTATGCCACTGAATCCCAAGCCGAAGCATCTGGAAGATTGCGCTGTGAAAATCACCTTTAAGCAATGATTTAAGCAAATATGCTTCGACGTAATCTACCAAATCTTCGTATGTCCACACTTCAACTGGGTGTTGATTTTTCCATCGGCTCATAAACCATCCTTAGTTATCCAAAACATAATAAGAATACCAATAAGTAATCCAACAATGATCCCTAGTACAGCGTTTATCATTGCAGCGTATCCCCACCAACATGAACCAACCCTTCCGAATGCAAAAACGCACCGAGAATTACCAACCCCCAAATTTTAGCAACGTCGGGGTCTTTTGACCACTTTTTCATCATCTCACAGACTATTGCGGCGGTTGACGTAACAATCGCCATACTGAGTTCATCTTTGACAAAATCATTTGGTGCTTTATCGGCTACTAATTTATTCCATTCTTCAGCAAGACCTTGAATATAATCATCTTGCGCTTGGGTTAGATTCACTTTCCACCTTCTTTGGTTGATATACTAATACATATGAAGCTAAATTACCATGACAATTATCTATTTGACAAAATCCTGGACAACAAGTATGTGCAAAATATCGAACATCTTTTGGTTCAACCAACTCACTGATTTTCAGTACCTTCATTTGGCGTAACCTTCTTTCGCGTTGTTGCGAATCCACGCTTTGATTTACCAAACCTTGGAAGCTTCACCGACTTCTTTGGGAATTCAAACAGTGCATGTCGTTCGCCATCTTCAATTGGAGTGAAGCCACGTTTGAGCATACGACGATAATATGGCATACTTGAAGTCCATAAAGTTGCTTTATCGTCATCATCGTTGAGCAAAATTATTACTTCTCGCTCATATCCAGGACCAATTGCTTTCATCGTTCACCTTTCAGTATACGTCGTTGGTACGTTCGAATCCTATGGCAGTTTGCACAAACCAAATCACATTTAGAAAGCTCAACTTCCCGCGCTTTTATGCCCAAGCTATTGTTGGTAATGTTATGCTTCTTCACACCACGTTCGGGTACGTGATCAAATTCTAGCACTCGATTATCTATATTTCCACAGTCAAAACAACGACCAGATTTTCGAATGTTATCGATTAATAATACTGAACGTTCGCGTTGGCGTCGTGACATAGCCTTGACCTTATCAGGATTTTTCGCCCTCCACTTAGCATTCGTAGCTTTAAATCTATGTGGATATCGCTTTCTGTATTCCCGGCTTTCAGCAGTATGCATCGCCCGCCGTTCTTCATCGGTGAAATACTTTTTAGCGCTCACCTTTTAATATCCTTTCAAAAGCTTCGCAATTTCCAAGTGCATCATCGACTGGATTATGCGTATGCTTTGTTATACGCAATTTCTTCCACTTTGATGCAGCACGAAAGTCACCAACAAGTCCCGCGTAGAAATCACCAATACGACGTGCTGAATGCCCAAATGGATTCCGCTTCAGTGTGTGCCAGAACCAATAATTGATCCATTGCCAGTCGTAAGCTGGATTATCACTTACGAATATTGGATTCCCTTTAAATTGCTTAAGCCACTTCTCAAATTCAATGAATACAAAATACCATTGATTAAACCTAACTTTGGGATCAGCAATATCATACCAATCCATTTGGCCATCAATCCGGTACGCGAATGGTTTTCCATGAAACCATCGACGAGTCTCAAATTCAACAGCGCCAAATTCAGTCATTCCACCAATATCCAATCCAGGGCATGGCGCTTCGAAATCGGCTTCTACATCACAAAAAATTAATGACATCAAACCAACCTCAATTTAAGATAATTGATCTCTTTTTGTAATTCCAAGTTTTCTTCAAATTGTTCCAAAGCAAGTTTGTGATTCGTTTGTCGCATTTCTGAATGCATATCACGATCTTCACGAAGCCGTGCGAATGCTTCTTTGACATTTGTGAGTTCTTCACGACAAGCTTGTAATTGAAAATACAAATTTTGTTCCTTCCCAGGTTGTGGCGAAGCAAGTGCAGCTTTGAGAAAATCGTTTTCTTCCCGCAATAACTGAACCTCTGTCAACTCAGGTTCGATACATTTTGGGCAAAGGAGTTCGTCAATATACATCGGCCACTCACCATGTACTTCACACCATCGATAGTATGTATTCATTGAACCTCCAAATTCCTCAGCTTTTCGTCCGCCAGTTTGAACCAGTCAGTGGGAGTATTTTCAATCCATTCAGGTGGAGTTCGTGAACCAAGTTGGCAAAGATATTCTGCTTTCAGTGCTTTCGCCGTCATCTCTTGTAAGGCGTCGCAGAGCGGAGTGATTTTATATTGTTCAGCAAGCGGTTGTATGTCTCGGCATTCCACGTACAACCAACGCGTCTCAATAGGGATGTTCACAAAACTTTTCTCCTTTTGGTGATGGTAGCCGGATTTGAACCGGCAATTTCCAGGTTGAAAGCCTGGCGACTTAACCAATTAGTCGATACCATCATGGTCTGCGAGGTTGGATTTGAACCAACGTCCTCTTGCTTCCAAGGCAAGTCGTCTGACCAGGCTGACTTACTCGCAGATGTATATTATCCATCGTCAGAATCAATTGCTTCTTCAATTGCGAAAATCAAATCTGCCGAATTTTCAATTTCATCAAGTGATAGGTTTTGTAAATCCTTCAATATTCGTTTGGCAATCTCATCATCGAGTTCAATTGAAATCAAATGTGACATAATCGTACCTCAGTGAGTGTCATCGTTAACTTCCAACAAGAACTTTTCAGACTTCCATTTTAGGATTTTGCGCCCCATGTAGGTGTGTTCTTCCACCGCAGGCTTAATCACTACACCTTCACGTAGTTCGCGTCCAAGCCAGCTTGGTGCGTCAACATACTTCAATATCCTAGTTTTGTCGTAATAAATATTAGCATCGAGTGGCACAGCAGGTAGGTTGCGACTACCGCAAAATAGTAACATAGTCCCATGACTTACGTATTCACCATCAAGCTTCAAATCGATCACTGCCATTTTGCGTTCGTTTGGTTGGCACGAATACAAATAACCTTTCTGGATTCCATCACCATAGATTTCAGCGTAGATTACTTCACCAGACTGAAGCTTATTGCGCAAGTCATACTTCTCTACTGCTTCGGCATAGACGTTCTTACCAAGCGATTCGCCATAAAAACTTTTCTTTCGTGGAGAATCTTGGAATTGTACGTTATGACTGCCATAGACAAATTCATACTCTGGCGCAACGTGAAGTAATTGTTTCAGTCGTTTCCACCAAGTTCCTGCATGATACGGTACATATCCAGCGCGGAAGTTCGTACCGTGAATCTTCTCAGTAACGTATATCATCTCGTCAGGTTTGAACAAATCAGGATACCATTTGAAATTCTCAATATCAGTATATTTGTGGAAATTCGGGTTTGATTGTTTTTTGGAAGTTCGACGTAATCCACTTTGGTTTGTTGCTGGTTCGGGTGGTTCATACTTCGTTACACCAAGTTCATTGGCAACATCTTTACCAATAAACAAACCATAATCACTATCAAATACTTCGTCAACTCTCGCCAACAACCCTTGCGATATTGCGCCACGTATGCGAATCGTTTTCACACGATGCTTCGAAAGCTTAATCTTACTCTCTGGCCCAAACAATTTTGCTTCGAGTGCTTCAGAAAGTATTGAATCAATAGGGAAGTAAACGCAGAGAGTTTGGATATCGAACACGTCTTTTGGAATCACCAGTTGCCAACCGCTGATCCAACCAATCTCTAATCTGTCGGCGTTTGGGTGTGGTTCAATACGATCAAGTGTGACGATTTCGACTTTAAGTTTACTCACGCTACATCTCCTTTACACCAATCAAAAGCAATGACAACCCAAGTGCAAACCCGACGCTACTAACGATAGATATAATTACGAACCCCGCGATGAAACAAATCAGTGGCCGTAATCGCTTCAAAATGATCCATCTGCGACTTGTAAACATGTTACCCCCAAACTGCGCCAGAACGCGACAACTCGGTCGCGGTCGTCAAGAACGAATGCGATACGATAACAACCTTTGATATGCTGCTCATAAATCTCTTGTTTCACAATGTCATCACGCCGGGTATCACTTGCTCCACGCATATACAGACCATCATATGCGATGCCGTGTTCGTCAAGCCACCGCTCGGTTGCTTCACGATACGTCGCGGGACGGCCAGAAACAAACAATATCTTTGGACCTGCAATCCTGTCGTTTGCCCAACGAATAATCCGCTCAACTGCTGGATTGACTTCATCAGTATTGAGATTGACATAATCAAACGGATCACGATTATGAAGCGCAAGCGTACCATCGATATCACAAATAATCGCTTCGGGTAAGTCAAGATCATTACTTGGTCGCTCAATCGGTTTACGAATAAATTGGTGATACATGCGCCAAATGACTTTACTACCAACTGAGTTTAGACGCTTTAAGTCACGTTTGATGCATTCTTCGGGTGGAACGTTGCGAAGATCAATTTCAACAAAGTTGCGAGAAACATAACACGCAATATTTTTCAACCACGATATCGTTTCACTGGAGAGATTGGTATCATCACAGATTATATCAATGCCATTAACTAAACATTGCTCAATAATATGTCCTTCGATTTGTTTGACAGACTTCTCGCGTTCCTTCGAATGCTTCCCATCATCAAGCATCAATCGGAGTTCATCGCGGTTGACACGTTTGATAGGACGGCGTGGATCATGCGCTGCGATGATCTCTTTTGCTTTTGTAGTCTTGCCCGAACCAGGCAAACCATGCATAATGTAGAGTGTAGCCATAATCAATCCTCTGATGGTTTTGGTTTTGGATGGTTAGGGCATTCATTAACTAAATACCAACCACACTTACATTTCTCTTCTGGCTTTAACTTTGAAAGATATTCCATATAAGCTTCTTGATCAGCATTAAAGTAACTCATAATCAATCCTCCAACTCGTTTTCACTTTCTTCAATCAATTTGCAAGTAAGGCATACAAGAATGAATACAAGCTTACAACCTTTATGACTACACTCATAAACTCGTGTACATTTGCCGCAGTAGTGTTCGTGTTCATGCATAACAATCCACCTTTCATGGGGTGCGCGGTGGGAATCGAACCCACTCCTAGTGAGCCACAATCACTCGTGCTACCTTTACACCACGCTCACTACTTTACCAATTAAGCTACCGACACTACAAATGCTTCCTGGCTTATAACATAATACATAATAGACTTTTGCTGATAGTGCTCGCCAGTCAATTGTGCAATTTGTAACATTTGTTCATCACTTGCTATCAGTCTCACCGGAACCATTTTCTCACGTACAATGCATTCTAAGTCGCTCTGCCAATGTCCACGAATTATAGGCATAATAGATAAACCACCAGTTATACTGGTTACTTTAGCATCCCAATCTAAGTGATGTTCTAACTTACGTTCGGCAGGGATAAGTATTTCAAACAGTTTCATGTTTTTTCTCATGCTCCCACTGCGCTACCGACACTGTAAATCATATTTTTCACATGAATGAAGTTCGTCATGTGAATTAGCTAATCGCCATTTACCATTAAACAGTTTCCAAAATAAATCGTGTTGTTTGCAGTATCGACACATATACGAACGAATTGGCTGACGATAATGATGATGTTCAGTGCAGCCCCATTCATCAATAACTTGATCGAGTGTAAAATTTGCTATATCACACATATTCTTTCTCAATCAGCTTTCGCGCCTTCAATACCAATCCTTCCACTGTCAATTCGGTAACTTCAAACCAAATACCTTTCCACGGCAGGAGTTCGCCAACTTGGAATCGAAGCAAATGCCGTGGAATCGGTTGTGATGTTTCATCAAGCGGCTCTACGTTCTGCATAAGTTATTACCTCTTCGTCAAACGGAGTCAATGTTACAACAGTAAACGTATCATCAAAATACTTGTCAAGTATCGGGTGAACGTCTTTCCACGAAAGCTTCCCATTGCCACAACCTACCATCGGAAG
>Ga0214473_10004508_pt1 | contig 16738 bp, 12 predicted proteins | sample RVTome_7_FD_203509 | JGI IMG/M metagenome (GOLD analysis project Ga0214473, IMG submission 203509) | Soil microbial communities from uranium-contaminated site in the Upper Colorado River Basin, Wyoming, United States - RVT98D197 | ecosystem: Environmental > Terrestrial > Soil > Contaminated >... | reverse complement strand
GGCGCCGGCTGCGGCACTGCCTCGGCCTCCGGCTGCGGCACTGCCTCGGCGGCGGGCGCCTCCTCGGCGGTCTCGACCTCAGGCTCGACGGTTTCGACCGGGACAGCGGTCTCGACGCCGACGGCCGGCTCCGGCTCGGGGGCCGGGGTCGGGGGTGCCTCGCCGGCGGGACGCGTCGCCTCCGCCGCGGCCACCGCGTCGAGGATCGCCTGCGGAACCTCGATCGTCATCGACATGTCGGTTGCCGCGGACCCGCTGGGCCGCTCCTCCTCGACGACGATCTCCTTCTGACGTGGCGGCGGCGCCGTGACCTGGCGCATCGAGAGCGAAACGCGGCGCCGTGAGACGTCGACGTCGATGACCTTGACCTCGACCTCCTGGCCCACCGACAGCACCGACTCCGGAGTGTCGACGTGCTCGTGGCTGATCTCGGAGATGTGCACGAGCCCCTCGATGCCTTGCGCCACCCGCACGAAGGCCCCGAAGGGGACGAGCTTCGTGACCTGCCCCGAGATCACCGACCCGGCGGTCGACGTACGCTCGAACTCCTTCCACGGGTCCTCTTGGGTGGCCTTGAGGGACAGCGAGACGCGCTCACGCTCGAGATCGACGTCGAGCACCTCGACCTCGACCTCCTGGCCCACCGCGACGACCTCGCCGGGATGGTCGACGTGCTTCCAGCTGAGCTCGGACACGTGGACCAGACCGTCGACCCCGCCGAGGTCCACGAACGCGCCGAAGTTCACGATGGAGCTGACCGTGCCCTTGCGCCGCTCGCCCTTCTGCAGATTCTCCAGGAACTTCTTGCGGCCCTCCGACTGCGACTCCTCCAAGAAGGCGCGACGGCTCAGGACGACGTTGTTCCGGTTGCGGTCGAGCTCGATGATCTTGCATTCGAGCTCGGTGCCGACGAACGGCTGCAGATCGCGGACGCGGCGCAGGTCGACCAGCGACGCGGGCAGGAACCCGCGAAGCCCGATGTCGAGGATCAGCCCACCCTTCACGACCTCGATCACCGGGCCCTTGATCGTCTGGCCAGACGTCATGACCTCTTCGATCCTGCCCCAGGCGCGCTCGTACTGGGCGCGCTTCTTCGACAGGATCAGCCGGCCCTCCTTGTCCTCCTTCTGGAGCACGAGGGCCTCGATCCGGTCCCCGACCTTGACGACCTCGTTCGGGTCGACGTCGTGGCGGATCGACAGCTCCTTACTGGGGATGACGCCCTCGGACTTGTAGCCGATGTCAAGCAGGACTTCGTCCCGGTCGATCTTGACGACCTCGCCGTCGACGATGTCGCCGTCTTTGAAGTCTCGGAGCGAGGCCTCGAGCGCCTCGATCAGTTCTTCGGGGGTCAGGTCGCGCTCGGGCTCGGCAGGTGCCGCGGGCGCGGCGACCTCGGCGGCTGGCGCGGCCTTCGTCTCGACCTCGGGAGCGGCGGGCGCCTCCGGCGCCCCCGGGGTCTGCGGTGTCTCGACCGCAGCCTCCGGCACCTGCTCCTCGGTCGTGGTCGCCTCGGGGGCGACCGTCGTCTCGTCACTCATGTCCGTCCGTCTCCTTCCGCCGCGCAGGGTCGCCCATCGAGGCCGTGTTGAGATTTGCCCCGACGCAGCACGCGAACCACTGCGGGCTCAGGAGATGGTAGGTGGCCTGCGGAAACCCCGTCAACGCACGCGTGCGCGTCTCAGTGGCCCTCGGGAGCCGCGTCGGCCCAGTTCGGACCCCATGCGATGTCCGCCTCGAGCGGGACATCCAGCTCTACGGCGTGCTCCATCCGCTGGCGCACCGCCTCGCACGCCGCGTCGACGCCCGCCTCCGGCACCTCGAAGACGAGCTCGTCGTGGACCGTCAGCAGGATGTGGCAATCGAGCTCCGGGTGGACGCGGAGCGCCGTCGCGACCTCGATCATCGCCATCTTGAACACGTCGCTCGCGCTTCCCTGGATCGGGGCGTTCAGCGCCTGGCGCTCGCCGAGCGACTGGAGCCGACGGTTCCCGCTGGTGAGCTCGGGGATGTACCGGCGGCGCCCCAGCAGCGTCTCGGTGAACCCGTCACGCCGGGCGCGGTCCACCTGTGCCCGCAGGTAGTCGTGGATCTTCGGGAACCCCTCGAAGTACCCGTCCATGATCTCCTGCGCCTCGTCGGGCGTGATGTCGAGGCGTTGCGCGAGTCCCCACGCGTTCATCCCGTACGCCAACCCGTAGTTGACGGCCTTCGCGCGGCGCCGCAGCTCGACGTCGACGTGCTCGATCGGCAGATCGAAGACCTTCGCGGCGGTGGCGGCATGGATATCCTCCCCCGCCTCGAAGGCGCCACGGAGCCCCTCGTCGCCGGACAGGTGCGCCAGGATCCGCAGCTCGATCTGCGAGTAGTCGGCCACCAACAGGACCTGCCCTGGCTCGCCGGGCACGAACGCCTTGCGGATCTGCCGTCCAAGCTCGGAGCGTACGGGGATGTTCTGCAGGTTCGGGTTCGAGGAGCTCAGGCGACCCGTGGCCGCAACCGCCTGGTTGAACGAGGTGTGGACCCGGCCGTCGCGCGGGTCGACGAGCTTCGGGAGCGCCTCGAGGTAGGTCGAGTTGAGCTTGTCGAGCTCGCGCCACGACAGCAGGGCGTCGACGATCGGGTGGGCGTCGCGGAGCTTCTCCAGGACGCTCGCGTCGGTCGAGAGCTCGCCCTTCGGCGTCTTCTTGCCGGGCTGCAGGCCGAGCTCGCCGTACAGGACCTCGCGCAACTGGGGTGGCGAGTTCAGGTTGAACTCGCGGCCGGCCTGCGTGTAGACGTCGGCCTTCAGCGTGGCCATGCGGTCGCGGACGCCCTCGGCCATGTCATCCAGGTACTCGACGTCGAGACGGACCCCGCGGGCCTCCATCCGGGCGAGCACGGACGACAGCGGCAGCTCGACGTCTTCGAGCAGCGATCGCAGGCCCTGCCGGTCGATCTGCTCCTCGAGGACGGGGGCAAGCAGGGCGACGGCCGCGGCCTCGGCGGCGGTCTCACGCCAGGGGTCCTCCGAGAACAGCTGGTCCTCCGTCTCGGCGGTCGTCTCGCCCAAGACATCGGTGCCCAGGTAGCGCTCGCACAGTCCCCGCAGCGGGTAGTTGGCGGCGGCAGGATCGAGGAGGTAGCCGGCGAGCATCGTGTCCGATCCCACGCCGGCGACCTCGGCGTCCACCCGGAGAACTGCCCGCTCGAGGGCCTTGGCGTCGTGCGCCACCTTGCGGATCTCGGGATCGGCGAGGGGAGCCGCCAGCGCACCGACACCGGCGAGCGGAGCGTAGGCAGCCTGCCCACCACCTGCGGAGACCGCCGCTCCCACGACGGCGTCGTCGTCGATCCGCAAATGGATCGCGGCTCCGCCCGCCGCGAGCAGACCCGCGAGCTCGACCTGATCGGTCTGCCGCAGGTCCAGCTCGGCCACCTCGACCTTCGGCTTCCCCCCCTCGATCTCCTGCAGCCGGTCCAGCAGCGACCGGAACTCGAGCGACGCGAACAGGCTGCGCAGCCGATCGTGGTCCCACTCCCCCATGACGCAGTCCTCAGGGGCGAACTCAAGCTCGCAGTCGGTGACGATCCTGGCCAGTTGCTTATTGAGGGCGAGCCGGTCGACCGCGGCTTCGACGTTCTCGCGCTGCTTGCCCTTGAGCTGACCGACATGTTCGATCAGCCCCTCGACCGAGCCGTACTCCTGGACCAGCTTCGCGGCCGTCTTCTCCCCCACGCCCGGGACGCCCGGGATGTTGTCCGAGGTGTCGCCCTTGAGGGCCACGTAGTCCAGGTACCGGGCGGGTTCGATCCCGTACTTCGCCTCGACCGCGGCCTCGTCCATCAGGTCGATCTCGCTGATCCCGCGGCGGTTGAACAGGACGGCGATCGCTCCGAGATCACCGTGGCGGTCTCGGACCAGCTGGAAGAAGTCACGATCGGCCGTGACGATCACCGCGTCGATCCCGGCCTCGGCGGCCTGAACCGCGAGCGTCCCGAGCGCGTCGTCGGCCTCGTGGCCCTCCATCCGCATGACCGGGATCCGCAGCACGTCGAGGACCTCCTCGATCAGCCCCAGCTGGGGCCGGAAGTCGGCAGGCGTTTCGGGGCGCCCGGCCTTGTAGTCAGCGTCCATCGCGAGCCGCACCGTGGGAGGCCCGGAGTCGAACGCCACCGCGATGAGGTCGGGACGCTCCTCGGCGAGGAGCTTGATCAGCATCGAGGTGAAGCCGTAGACGGCGTTGGTGACCGTGCCGCTGGAGGTGGCGAGCGAGGGCGGGAGCGCGAAGAACGCCCGGTACGCGAGGCTGTGCCCGTCGAGGAGGAACAGCCTGCGAGGAGGGGCGGAGCTCACGCGGCCCATCCTAATCGCCGCTGCCGACGGCCTCTTTCGAGGCACCGCCCACCGCCGTTGACGTGAATCCGACCGTCTGGGTAGGATTTCGCCCGACCGAAGCACCGGCGTTCGGGTGACCGAACACCGGCACCACCGATCCGAGGAGCCGCCGCCGTGGGAGCAACGTTCGTCATCGCCCTCCGCGAGGGCATCGAGGCCGCCCTGATCGTCTCGATCCTGCTCGCCTACCTCACGCAGATCGGGCGAACCGACCGGGCGTACCTCGTGTGGTGGGGCTCCGGGGTCGCGGTCGCCCTGAGCGCGGTCGCCGGCACGATCATCTTCACGCTGGGTGCGGAATTCGAGGGCACCACCGAGCAGGTCTTCGAAGGCGTGGTCACCATGTTCGCCGTCGGCGTTCTGACCTGGATGATCTTCTGGATGCGCCGGCAGGGCGCCCGGATCAAGAGCCAGCTTCAGGAGAAGGTCGACACCGCGCTGGTCACCGGGGGTCTCGCCCTCGCCGTGCTCGCGTTCATCGCCGTCTTGCGCGAGGGTGTCGAGACGGCGCTGTTCATCTACGCCGCGGCCCAGGGCACGGCGGTCGAGACCGGGGGTATGGGTGCCCAGCTGGTGGGCGCGGTCCTTGGCCTCGGGCTCGCGATCGCGCTCGGCGTGGCGATCTACCGGGGCGGGATCCACATGAATCTGCGGACGTTCTTCCGCTACACGGGGCTCGCCCTGGTCGTGGTCGCCGCGGGTCTGTTCGCCTATTCGCTGCACGAGCTGCAGGAAGCCGGCTGGTTCCCCTTCCTCGCCGGCACCGCGTTCGACGTCTCCGCCGCGTTGCCCGACGACACGGGGATCGGGGCGATCCTCCGGGGCCTGATCGGGTACGACGCCGATCCGACCTGGCTCGAGGTGGCCGGATGGGCCGCATACCTCGCGGCGATCGGCGGGCTCTACCTGCGGCCGGCGCGGGTCCCGATCGTGCGGTCCGAGCCCGCCGCGGCCGTGGCGCTCGCCGCCGACGACCAAGCACGCCGGTAACCCGCCGCCGGGACCTGCTGCAGGGGACCTGCTGCAGGAGGCTCGCGCCGCTCGCGATCTGGGTCTGGCAGACCCTCGCGTGATGGTCGAGGGTCTGCCGGGCCCGCTCAGCGCGCTCGACGCCACCACCAGCAACGATGTGCCAAACGCATTGCGCCACTCAGCATCTCGTCAGGTTGACAGGGTCTCAACCTGTGGTCTACCCTCCGCTGCGGTCCCGGTGATCCGCGCCGGAGACGGCGGGCAACCGCCGAGGAGGGCGAGGGACCGCCGGGACCGTCGACTTGACGGGCCGCGGTGCTCGATAGGGGCCGCTCGCGTTTGGGGAAGGCGTGAGCGGCTCCGAGGGGAGCCGCGGCCCGTCATTCGTTTCCGGGGTGCGGTGGCTACAGCACGGCGTCGAGGAACCGACGCGTCTCGGGGTTCCGCGTGTTGTCGAAGAGCTCGTCGGGTGTCCCCTGCTCGAGGATCACACCGTCGTGGAAGAAGCACAGCCGGTTCGCGACCTCGCGCGCGAACCCCATCTCATGGGTGACGACCATCATGGTCATGTGCATGTCGGTCGCGAGGCTCTTCATCACGGTGAGGACCTCGCCGATCAGCTCTGGGTCGAGCGCGGAGGTCGGCTCGTCGAAGAGCATCACGTCGGGCTCCATCGCGAGCGCACGGGCGATGGCCACGCGCTGCTGCTGACCCCCCGACAGCCGGATCGGATACTGGTCGGCCTTGTCGCCGAGTCCGACCTTCTCGAGGATCGCCACGGCCATCGGCCTGATGGTGTCGGGCTTCATCCCCTTCACGGTCACGGGGCCCTCCATGACGTTCTGCAGCGCAGTCATATGGGGGAACAGGTTGAACTGCTGGAAGACCATCCCGGCGTGCAGCCGGAGTTTCCGGATCTGCTCGCGCTTGCGCCGCGTGCGGTGCCCGCCCTCCATCCGGATCCCCGCCACCTCGATGCTCCCCTCGGTCGGATCCTCGAGGAAGTTGATGCAGCGCAGTAACGTCGACTTCCCGGACCCGGAGCGGCCGAAGATCACGACGACCTCGCCCCTGTCGACCTCCATGTCGATGTCGCGCAGCACCTCGAGCGCGCCGAAGCGCTTCCGAAGCCCCTCGACCTTCACGACGGCTTCGCCGGTCGGGACCGTCACAGCATCCCCTCCGTCTCGGTGTCCTCGCCCTCGCCCGTGATGACGACCCCACCCGCGCCGCCTCCCCCGCCACCGGCGTGCCCGGGAAGGAACTGGAAGCGCTTCTGACCGGTGACCTGCCGAACCTCGCCCCGTACGTACCCCTTCGACATCCGGCGCTCGAGACGGGACTGGAAGTAGGTGAAGACCGCCGTCAGCGCCCAGTACATCGCCGCGGCCACGATCAGGGACTCGAGACGTCGAAGATCCTGGTTCCCGACCAGGTTCGCCCTGCGGAACAGCTCGGCGCGCGCAAGCTCCACCCCGAGGAATCCGACCAGCGCCGTGTCCTTCATCATGGCGATGAACTCGTTGCCGGTCGGAGGGATGATCACGCGGGTCGCCTGCGGGAGCACGACGCGGCGCATCCGCTGCGCGTAGCTCATCCCGAGGGCATCGGCGGCCTCCGCCTGTCCGTGTCCCACCGACTGGATCCCCGCCCGGAAGATCTCGGTCATGTAGGCGCCGTAGTTGAAACCGAGCCCGATCACGCCCGCCTGGAACGCGGTCAGGGTCAGGATGTTGATCAGCGAGATCCTCTCGAGGTTCTGTCCGATCTGCGGGAGGGCGTTGTAGATGAGGAACAGCTGCACGATCAGCGGGGTGCCGCGGAAGAACGAGGTGTAGAAGCCCGAGACCCCGTACGCGACCGGATTCTTCGACAGGCGCCCGAGCGCGCCGAGCAGGGCGAGCACGACCGCGAGGATGATGGCGCCGATCGCCAGGAAGATCGTGAACAGGAGCCCCCCGGCGATGTACTCGTAGTTCTCTTTGATCCAGGCGGTGTCCAGGTCGACCAGTGCGAGGAACAACGCGATCATCAGGAAGATCGCGATCCATACCGCGGTGAGCTTGACCCGGAACGGGATCCGGGCGCTCGCGAGCGCCATCGCCTCGGGGCGCCCGGCGGCGCGCCGTCCGAGGACGAGCAGGATCACGACCGCCGCGGCGAACAGCCCGCTCGCGTACACCTCCGCCCACGACGTGAGCCCGCGGTCGCTGATGAGCCATGCAAGGGTCGCGGCCGTCGCACCGAGAGCGACCCACCACGTCCACGCCCACCGCATGTAGAGGAGGCCGCCCGCCACGAGGCAGACGATCCCGAAGGTGCCGAACGAGGCGATGTCACCCGCCGGGATATCGGTCTCGGCGGTGAAGGTCAGGACGGGCAGGAAGACGAGGATGAGCGCGCCTTCGGCGAGCAGGACCCACGCCGCGAGCAGCAGGAAGACCGATCCCCTCGGGACCTCGGCGTCATAGGCGCGAGGGAGTCGGGATTCCCCGACTCCCTCTGGCCTGGTCTCGTTGCTCACCGGCGAGTCCTCATCTCACGGCCCGATCCTCACTCCTCGACGGTCGTGATGTCCTCCCCGTAGTACTTCATCGAGAGCTCGGTGAGCGTGCCGTCGGCATGCATGTCCTCGATGATCGAGCTGACCTCGTCCACCAGGCTCGTGTTGTCGATCGGCGAGTTCAGGTCGAAGGCGATCGCGAGCGGCTCGCCGTAGAGCGGCTCGCCGACGCCCTTGATCGGGCCTCCGTCGGCCACGTATTGGTCGACGGTGGGTGTCGCGGTCATGGCGGCGTCGCAACGGGCACCGTCGCCCAGCGCCAGCTGGTCGAGCGCGTCGGTGTCGGTGCTGTAGGTCTGGATCTGGGGATCGTCGATCTCGGAGATGAACTCGTAGCCGGGGATGTTCAGCTCACCCCGCAGATAGAGCTCGTAGGTCGTGGATTCCCCCACGCAGATCTTCTTGCCGTCAAGATCGGTCGACAGGTCCTGGATCGACGAGTTGTCCGCATGCACCGCGATCGAGGCCGGCGTGTAGTAGTAGGCGGGCGTGAACGCGAACAGCGTCGCCCTCTCCTCGGTCACCGTCATCGACCCGACGTTCATGTCCCAGCGGTCGTTCCACGAACCGGCCGTGACCTGCGCCCATTCCTGGTGGTTGATCTCGGCCTCGACCCCGAGTCTCGCCGCGATCTCCTGTGCCACCTCCACGTCGAACCCCATCCATTCGCCGGTCTTGGTGTCGTACCACGACTGCGGCTTGTACTTCTGGTCCGTCGCGACGCGGATCGCGCCGTCCGTCTGGATACGGGCGAGCAGATCCTGCGCAGCGGACGGGCTCGTGGTGTCCGTCCCCGTGTCCGTCGGCGTCGAGGACGAGGGCTCGTCGCTGCACGCGGCGCCCACGATCGCGAACGCGGCCGCGAGTGTAACCACGCTTCGCATTCGGAACTTCGGCATCCGTTCCTCCTTCCGGATGGAGGGCACGCCCTCCAGTCTTCTTCCGCGGACACTATGCCCGCGGGACCCGATGGGCAACGAGGCCCGATGGCCGCTCGAGCCACCGAAGCCCGACCCGCTCGTACATACGCACGGAAGGCCGGATGAGGTCGCCGGTCGGGCGCCATCGGTAGCGGGCGACGACGCCACCGAGATGTTCGACCTCCGCGAGCGACGCGGCCACCTCTCGGCGGGTGCGACCGCCTGTCGCGGACCGCCCGATCAGACGCCCTGCGTCGTAGCCCTCGACCGCGTACGGTCCCGGATCGAGCCCGGTCGCGGCCTGGAGCTCGTGCAGGAATCGCTGCGCCGAAGGCGCCGAACTCGTACTCAGGTCCGCGCACGGACACACGGCGTCGGCTGGGGATCCGAGCGTCTCGGCGACGCTCGCGGTGCGTGCCCGGGCCGCGAGCACGAGCCGGATCCGCGGAGCTCTCGCGGACAGGAGGGCGGCGACCTCGGTGGCGCCATCTCCCGCCCCCGTCCAGATCAGCGTCGTGCATCCGGCGTCCGCAGCGGCACGAACGACCCCCGCAGGCGCCCCGACGAGGGTCGTGCGCGCGGCGACCGCCGCGGCGAGCGCGTCCGACCATGCGGAGCCGTCGCCCGCGACGCACGGCGACCCTCCTCGCCCGAGCCCCGCCAACGACCTCGCGTGGACCTCGAGCGACGGCACGAACCGTCGGAGCGTCGATCCCTCCCGATGCCGTGGCCCGATCTCGGAGAGCGAGGCAATCGGCAAGCCCGCGGATGCGAGCCGCGCAGCCGCAGCCCGTCCGAGTCCCGTGAACGGCGCGACCATCACCGCGACGACGTCCGGATCCCGCGCGAGGGCCTCCGGGTCGAGGTCGCCCACGTCGACGATCCGCGTCATGAGCCCCGATCCCTCGAGTCCCAGCTCGAACCCGAGGATCGCCGGGGAGATCACCTCGCGCGCATCGGGCGCCGTCCCGTCCTGGATCACGACCACGACCGGGAGCCCCTCGTCGTCCGCTCGCGTACACGCCACGAGCGACGTGGCGAGGAGGGCCGCGCCGAGCAACCCGCGCGCCCACGGCCGGTATGCTCGGTCGGCCGGCCGGGATGGCGGAACTGGCAGACGCGCGGGACTCAAAATCCCGTGGGCTTCGGCCCGTGCGGGTTCGACCCCCGCTCCCGGCACCTCAGACGACATGGCCCTCGTGTACGAGATCGCCGCGCGCGAACCGGTCGAAGGCGAGCGGCCGCACATCGACGGTGTGCGCTTCGCCGCGGTCCGCGGCAACGAGCCGATCACGATCCCAGCGCCTCCGCGACCGCACCGGCGACGACGAGGTCCTCGAAGGCCATCCCGACGGAGACGAAAAGGGTGACGTCCTCGGGGCTCCGTCGCACGGGCGTCCCGCGCGCGAGCTCGCAGAGATCGGCGACGACGTGTTCCGCGCGCACCGCACCCTCGGCGATCGGCACGAGCACGTCGCCCGCCTCCGCCGCCGCAACCTCGCGGGTCTCGACGACCACCCGGGCCCGGCGCACCGTCTCGGTGTCCACCTCGCGGGTGTCGGGCAGGTAGGCGCCGACCGCGTTCACGTGGGATCCGGCGGTGAGCATCGCCCCATCGAAGACCGGCATCGGGGAGGTCGTGCACGTGCAGACCAGGTCCGCGTGCGCCACCGCCTGGGGGCCGCCCACCGAGGCGCGGATCCCCTTCTCCTCGGCGCACGCCGCGAGCGCCTCGGCCCTTCCGCGGGTTCGGGAGACGACGACCACCTCATCCACAGGACGGACCGCTGCCATCGCCTCGAGGTGCGCAGCCGCCTGCACGCCCGCCCCGAACACCACGAGCCTGCGGGCGTCGGGACGGGCGAGATGCCGGGTCGCGAGTCCGCTCACCGCCGCGGTCCGCAGCGCGGTCAGCGCGTCGCCGTCGAGGACGGCCGTGGGTGCCTGGGTCTCGGCGTCGAACATCACGTACACGGCCTGCACGAACGGGAGGCCGCGGGACGGGTTCGCGTCGGTGAGGGTCACGAGCTTCACGCCGACCCCCCTGGTGCCACCGGCGGGCATCGACAGCAGCGAGCCGGAGGGAGTGTCCACCCGGGAGCGGAGCGGTGCCGACGAGGGCTCCTCGTCACGGAACGCGGTCTCGAGCGCGTCGATCGCGGCACCCATCGGGAGCGCCCTCCGCACGGCCTCGGCATCGACGACCCGCATCAGAGCCCGCCCGGGTACGCCTCGCGCATCAGCGGGTTCGCGAGCAGGTTCGCCGCGGTGTCGGCCAGCACGACCTCGCCCGCCTGGATCACATAGCCGCGATCGGCGATCGACAACGCCATGTGCGCGTTCTGCTCCACGACGAGCAGCGTCTTCCCGAGCGCACGGATCTGCTCGACGAGCACTTGAGCGAGATCCATCGAGGGCTCGTCCATCAGCAACAACGACGGATCGGCCATCAACGCCCGGCCCATCGCGACCATCTGCTGCTCCTTGCCGGAGAGCGTGCCCGCCTTCTGCTTCATGCGCTCGCGGATCCTCGGGAAGGTCTGCAGGACCTGCTCGAGGTCGCGCCGGATCGCCTCCCGATCGGTGCGGAGGTAGGCGCCGAGGGCCAGGTTCTCCTCCACGGTCATCGTCGCGAACAACCGCCCGTTCTCGGGCACCATCGAGATGCCTCGGCGGACGATCTCGGTGGTGGGCAGGCCGCTGACGACCTCTCCGTTGAAGCGGACCTCGCCGTCGGAGGGCACCACGTAGCCGAGGATCGTCTTGAGTGTCGTGCTCTTACCGCTCGCGTTGCCGCCGAGTAGGCAGACCATCTCCCCCGCGAAGATCTCCATGTCGACGTGGCGCAGGACCGGGATGAGGGCGTCGTGCGTGCAGACGTCTCGCAGCTCGAGCACCGGCGCTCGGCCGTCATGCGACGAGCTCATCGCAGCTCCTCGTGACGCGTGCCCAGGTACGCCTCGATCACCCGCTCGTCCTCCGCGACCTCGTCGTAGCTGCCCTCCGCGATCTTCCGACCGTCGTCGAAGGCGATCACACGGTCGGACACGCCCTTCACGACATGCATGTCGTGCTCGATCACCACCACCGTGAGGCCGAGCTGGTCGCGCATCCGCACGATGTCGTCCCGCAGCTCGAGGGTCTCACTCGGATCCATCCCTCCGGTCGGTTCGTCCAGAAGCAGCAGCCGCGGCTCCGTGGCCATCGCCCGGGCCATCTCCAGTCGGCGGCGGTTCGTGGAGGAGAGCGCGAACGCGAGCTGGTCCTGGCGGTGGCCCGCCAGTCGCGGGCCGAAGAAGCTCAGGGCGTTCTGCGCTCGCTCGCGGATCCGCCGTTCCTCGCGACGTTGCCGGGGCGTCCCGATCACCGCCCCGACCACCCCCGCGGAGGAGCGGCAGTGCTGGCCTACCATCGCGTTCTCGAGGACGGTCATGTTCGGGAACAGATGCACGTTCTGGAACGTGCGTGCGATCCCGAGCCGCGTGACCTGGTTCGGCTGGAGCCCCACGATCGACTCGCCACGGAATCCGACGTCGCCCTCGTCGGGGCCGTACATCCCGCTGATCACGTTGAAGACGGTGGACTTCCCGGCGCCGTTCGGGCCGATGATGCTCACGATCTCGCCCTCGTCGACACGCACGTCGAGACCATCGAGCGCCCGTAGGCCGCCGAAATGCTTCGCGACTCCACGGACGTCGAGGAGACTCACCGGTCCACCCTCATCCGCTGCCCTCCCCCACCGGCGACACCTCCGACGCAACGCGCTTGTCGGCCGCCAGAGCCCCGGTCCACCTGTCCTGTGAGCGATCCACCTCGAGCAGCTCGCGGGTCCGTCTGGAGTTCGGGACGAGACCCTGTGGGCGCTGGAGCATCATCACCATCAACGCGGCCCCATAGACGAGGAGGCGGTACTCCTCGAACTGCGAGAGCAGATCCGGAAGGCCGATCAGCACCAGGGCACCGACGATCACGCCGCGGATGCTTCCCAACCCGCCGAGGATGACCACCGCGAGAACCGTGACCGATACGAGCACCCCGAAGGTGCCGCCACTCGCCGAAAGGGAGCCGAGCTTGATCGCGTATACCGCCCCCCCGAGGGATCCGATCGCACCTCCCATCGCGAACGCGAGCAGCTTGTACCTGACGGTGCTGACGCCGGTCGCGTCGGCGACCTGTTCGTCCTCACGCATCGCCGTCCATGCACGGCCGATCCTCGAGTCCTGCAGACGCCAGGACACGAAGACCGCGAAAAGGCAGAGCGCCAACACGAGGTAGTAGAAGTGCTGCGGGTGGCGAAACCCGTAGCTCCCGATCGAGGCGTCGGTGATGTCACCCAACCCCCGGGCGCCGCCAAAGACCGGCTGCAGCCAATCGGAGGTGAGCAGCACCCGCGCGATCTCGCCGAAGCCGAGGGTCACGATCGCCAGGTAGTCGCCACGCAGGCGCAATACGGGGGCGCCGATCACGAGGCCGATGAGTGCGGCGATCCCCGCGACGAGCGCGATCGCGACGAACGGGTCGACGTGCAGCGACGCGAGGGGATCCTCGAGCCCGAAGGCCGTGATCAGGTGGGATCCCGTCAGCAGCGCGAAGAAGTACGCGCCCACCGCGACGAACGCCACGTATCCGAGATCGAGCAATCCCGCGTATCCCACGACGATGTTGAGACCAAGCCCCAGCAGCACGTAGATCCCGACGGTCCCGAGCGATTCCGAGACGACGGGGCCGGCGAGCTGTGGGAGCGCCACCAACGCCACCGCGAGGACGACCACCCTGACCACGCCGCCCCACGGCACGCCCCGCCGGCCTTCGGGTGCCGCCCCCTCCTCGGGAGGGAGCGCGTCCGCCGGCCCCGCCTCCTTCGCCGAGCGCCCCTGCAGGCGCCGGAGGCCCTCGGTCACCCCGACGCTCAGGAGGAAGACGATCAGGGCACCCGTGGTCTGCAGCCCGTTCGTGATGTCGCGGTAGAGCCAATCCCGCTCGATCGACAGCGTGTCGAAGATGGAGGGCACGACGCGTTGGAGCAAGCCGAGCGCGACGACGGCGACCGTCCCGACGACGATCGGGCGCCGGATCTGTCTCGGCATCGAACGAAGGAGGGCACCAGCGCCGCCCAGCGCCGCGGCGCCGATCACGATCACCAGGGCTCCGCCCCAGGTCGAGAGCCCGAACGTCAGGGTCTCCATCAGGATCGGTGACACCGAGACGAACACACGCCGGACCGTATCGATCCCGATCACCTGCACGAGACCCATCCCGACGGCGAGCACGGCCCCCGACGCGAACCCGGTCGCCGCACCCGTACCCGCCGTCGAGAGTGCCATCGTCCGTCGCTCGCCCGCCTGGACCCGGGGTCGGGTCATGACGGCTCCCGCCACCACCGGCGGGAGGACGAGCAGGAGCCCGGCGGCGGTGAGCCAGGTGCCGATCAGGGAGAGGTCGGAGAACGTGCCCACCAACCCCACGAGGCACAGGTAGACGAGCACGGTTCCGCCCATCGCGCCGCCGCGGATCGTCCGGCGCAGGTTCACAGCCTGTCGACCTCTTCGGAGCCGAGCAGCCCCGCAGGGCGGAACAGCAGCACGAGCACGAGCACCGAGAACGTGACCACGTCCTTGAGCTGGAACGGCGACGGCACGTGGAACCCGGACAGGAGCAGGTACGGGCCGACCGATTGGAGGATGCCGAGGAGCAGCCCGCCCAGCGCCGCGCCTCCGATGCTCCCGATCCCGCCGAGCACCGCGGCGGTGAAGGCGGCGATGCCGGGCAGGAACCCCATGAACGGGCCGATCTGCCCGAACGTCATCGAGTACAGCACGGCCGCGATCCCCGCAAGCAACCCGCCGATCGCGAAGGTCGTCAGCACGACACGGTCGACGTCGATCCCCATCAGGCTCGCGATCTCACGGTCGTAGGCAACCGCGCGCATCGACTTCCCGGTGGTGGTCCGCCGGACGAAGTACTGGAGCGCCGCCACCGCCACCACCATCGTGAGGAACACGACGATGTCGGTGCGCTTCACCGTGACCCCGAACAGCTCCCACTGCCCCCCGAGGATCTCGGGCTTCGGATAGCCCTTGAAGTCGGGGCCGAAGAAGCCGCTGAACGTGCCCTGCAGGAACAGCGACGCCCCGATCGCCGTGATCAGGGGCACCACGCGCGGTGCGCGACGAACCGGCCGGTAGGCGACACGCTCGAGCAGGACCGCGACTCCGACCGACACCGCCATCGACGACAGCAGGAGCACGATCACCGACACGACGATGTGTCGATCGAGGAAGCCCGACTCGGCGAAGGCCGCAGCGAAGAAGTACGAGCCGAACGCCCCCGCCATGAAGACCTCGCCGTGTGCGAAGTTGATTGTGCGCAGGATCCCGTACACGAGCGTGTACCCCAGCGCGATCAATGCGTAGACGGCGCCGAGCGCCAGCCCGCGGACCATTAGCTGGAACCAGGTCTCGGCGATGATCCGCTCGGCGTCCGGCAGCGTCAGGGTCCGGTAGCTCCCGATCAGGACGAAGACCCCGATCCCGATCGCGACGAGGGTCAGGATGATGCGGCGCCATGGAAAGCCGACGGTCCAGCCGAGCTTCCGCCCCCCCGCGCTCGCCGCCATCCCAGCCCTCCAGTGCGGTCACGATCAGAGACGTCTCAGCCGGATGCGATCGCTCCGCGGAACGCGCTCGCGAGCGCCAGCGCGGCGCCGGGACCGTCGTCCATCAGGCGCGCCACGATCGCGCTTCCCACGATGACCCCGTCGGCGAAGGCGCAGACCGCCTCGGCCTGCGCCGCAGAGCCGATGCCGACACCCACGAGGAGCGGCAGATCGGTGTGCGGACGCAGCGCGTCGACGACCTCGCGGGCCGTCGCCGAGAGCTCCTCTCGAGCGCCCGTCACGCCGTAGGTGGCCACGCAGTACACGAAGCCGTGGGCCGACCGACCGATCCGCGAGAGCCGCTCGCCCGACGTGCCGGGAGCGGCGAGGAGCACCGTGTCGACACCGCGCGCCGTGGCGAGCGACTCGAACACGCCGGCCTCGTCGACAGGCAGATCGGGCACGATCACGCCGCTCACGCCCGCCGCCGCCAGGTCGCCGACGAAGAGCTCGAAACCCCGCCGCACCACGGGGTTCACATAGGTCATCGCGGCGACCGGGATCGAGAGCGCGGCCTCGGCCACGACCGCGAGCACGTCGGCCGGTTGCGTGCCGCGATCGAGCGAGATCCGCGACGCCTCCTGGATCACACCGCCGTCCATGATCGGATCCGAATGCGGGATGCCGACCTCGATCGCGTCGGCGCCCGCGTCTTGGAGCCCACGGAGCAACCCGACGTCGACTCCCGGCAGCCCGCCGGTCACGTAGGGAACGAACGCCTTCCCACCGGCATCGCGTACGGCACGGAGTCGCTGCTCGAGCACCCCCACTCAGCCGGCCCCCAACGCCGTGAGCACCGTGTCGAGATCTTTGTCCCCCCGGCCCGACAGGCACACGAGGACCCTCGCACCTGCGGGGAGCTCACGACGCCGCAGCCACCCGATCACGTGCGACGGCTCGAGGGCGGGCAGGATGCCCTCGGTCCGCGCGAGCAGCTGGAACCCCTCCAGGGCCTCCGCATCGGTCGCGCTCACATAGGTCGCCAAGCCGGCGTCCTTGAGGTAGGCGTGTTCGGGCCCGACCCCCGGATAGTCGAGTCCGGCGGAGATCGAATGGGTCTCGATGACCTGGCCGTCGGCATCCTGCAGGAGGTACGACAACGCGCCGTGGAGCACCCCGGGCTGTCCCTGGGTGAGGGACGAACAATGGCGTCCGAGCTCCATCCCGAGGCCGCCCGCCTCGACACCGATCAGGGTGACGCCGGGGGGCCCCACGAACGCGGTGAACATCCCGATCGCGTTCGATCCTCC
>Ga0214473_10004507_pt1 | contig 16738 bp, 9 predicted proteins | sample RVTome_7_FD_203509 | JGI IMG/M metagenome (GOLD analysis project Ga0214473, IMG submission 203509) | Soil microbial communities from uranium-contaminated site in the Upper Colorado River Basin, Wyoming, United States - RVT98D197 | ecosystem: Environmental > Terrestrial > Soil > Contaminated >... | reverse complement strand
AAAGGGGGCTAGCCAGCTAATCGGATGGACGCTTTCGCAAATCCCGACAGCCCCTTGGCACGCCCCCGCGTGATCATCAGACGGCTCTGTCTCGTGATTCTTGCCGTTGGTCTGGCCGCCGGCCATGCGGTGGTTGGCCAAACACCCACGATCGACGACGTGGCGGCCCGATTCGCCGCTTTGCGGGCGGGCACGGCGCCGGCGGCCTTCGGGGACCTCGGGTGGTACCTGGCAGGCGGCGGGGAGGTGGCTGTGCCGGGGGCGGCGGCCCCGTACCATCCGGAGCGGCTGCTGGTGCGTTTTCGGGAGGGGGCCAGTGCGGCCTCCCGCCAGCGGGTCCATGGTGAGGCGGGCATGACCCGGCTGGTCCGGTCCTTCCGGGTGGTGGAGGGGCTGCAGCTCGTGGCCGTGCCGGCCTATCGCCGGACCGAGGCCCTGGCCGCCTACCGCGGCCATCCCGAGGTGCTCTACGCCGAGCCGGATTACGCCATCGCCGTCACCCGCCGGCCCAACGACCCCTTCTTCGAGTTTCTCTGGGCGCTGGAGAACACCGGTCAGGCCGTCGGCGGCGTGCCCGGCACGCCCGGGGCGGACCTCCGCGCCCCCTTCGCTTGGGCGCTGAGCACCGGTGACCCCGAGCTCCGCGTGGCCGTGGTCGACACCGGCATCGACTACAGCCACCCCGACCTGGTCGACAACCTGTGGATCAACTCCGGGGAGGTGGCCGGCAACGGCCTGGACGACGACGGCAACGGCTGGGTCGACGACCGGATCGGCTACGACTTCGTCCACGACGACGGCGACCCCGCCGACGACCACGGCCACGGCACCCACGTGGCCGGGACCATCGGCGCGGTGGGGGACAACGCCGTGGGGGTGACCGGGGTCAACTGGCGCTGCCGGCTGGTGGCCCTGAAGATCCTCGACGAGCAAGGGACCGGCTTCCTCTCCGACGCGGTGGCGGCCCTGCAATACGTGGTGGACAACCACATTCGCCTGTCCAACCACAGTTGGGGTTACGAGGGAGCGCCCTCCCAGGCGTTGGCCGACGCCATCGCCGCCACCCAGGCGGTGGACCACCTGCTGGTGGCCGCGGCGGGCAACTTCTTCGGCCGGGACATCGACGTGATCCCCTTCTTCCCCGCGGCCTACGACTTGCCCAACATCCTCGCCGTGGCCGCCACGGACAGCGACGACTTCTTGGCCGCGTTCTCCAGCATCGGCCCGCGCTCGGTGGATCTGGGAGCGCCGGGGACGTTGGTGCTGAGCACCGCCCTGGGCGGCGGGTACGAGTTTCGCGACGGCACCTCCATGGCCACCCCGCACGTGACCGGGACGGCGGCCCTGCTCCTGTCCCGCCGCCCGGAGTTGAGCGCCGGGCAGGTCCGACAACGCCTGCTGCAGACCACCCGCCCGCTGGTCACCCTGGCCGGGCGGACGGTGACCGGAGGGGTGCTCAACGCCGCGGCCGCGGTGGGCGACTGCAACCTCAACGGGATCGCCGACGAGGAGGAGATCGCCGCCGGGGCCGCGGACTGCGCCGGCAACAGCATCCTCGACGAGTGCGAGGCGGACTGCAACGGCAACGGCGTGGCCGACGCCTGTGACCTGGACGGGGGGGGCAGCGGGGACTGCGACGGCAACGGCATCCCCGACGAGTGTGACCTGGCCGCGGGCCTCGACTACGACTGCAACGGCAATCAGGTTCCCGACCGCTGTGACCTGGCCGCGGGGACCAGCGCTGACGACAACGGCACCGGCGTGCCCGACGACTGCGAGCTGTGCACCGATTCCGCGGACTGCGCCGACGGCAACCCCTGCACCGACCAGGCCTGCGACGCCGGCCTGTGCTTCTGGAGCCTCAACAGCGCCCCCTGCGACGACGGCGACCCCTGCACGGTGGAGGACGCCTGCGCCGAGGGGGTCTGCGCCGGCACCCGCTCCCCGGACCCGGCCTGCGCCCCGCGGGTGTCCCTGGGGGTGGTGGCGGTCAACGACCTGCCCGTCGGCGGGGGGCCGGTGAGTGACATCACCGTGACCCGCGGCGACCGGCTCACCCTGGAGATGTCCGTGGAGGACTGGGGCCCGGACCGGCTGCTGGCCTACAACCTCATGCTCGAGGTGGGCGGCTACACCAGCGGGCCCACCGGGGCCCTGGCCCTGGTGACCGACCCGGACCTCAGCGCCGGGGCGTTCATCGACCGCACCCGGCCGGACTTCCTCTTCTTCGAACGCTCCACCATCACCCTGGTGGTGGGCGAGCCGCCCAACCTGCTGTTCGGCAGCCTCGTGCTCTTCGCCGAGGACTGCCCCGCGGACGGCGGGGCCCCCGCCTACCTGGGCACGCTGGTGGTGGAGGTCACCCCGGAGGCCTCGGGTACGTTTACCCTCTGCTACGACCAGCGCGACCCGGCCACCTTCCTGCTGGAGTGCCCACAGGCGTTGCACCTCCGCCCGCTCCGCTACGGCTGCGTGACCGTGCAGGTGCCCCTCACCGAGACGGAGTGCCAGGCCGGCACGGACTGCAACGGCAACGGCCGCTGGGACGTGTGCGACATCCACGACGGGCTGAGCCCGGACTGCAACCGCAACAACCTGCCCGACGACTGCGACCTGGCCTCGGCCACCAGCCCGGACTGCAACGCCAACGCCGTCCCCGACGAGTGCGACCTGGCCTCGGCCACCAGCCCGGACTGCAACGCCAACGCCGTCCCGGACGAGTGCGATCTGGCATCCGGCGACAGCTCGGACTGCAATGAGAACGCCGTGCCGGATGAATGTGAAGCCGGCTGGGACAAAGACTGCAATACCAACGGCATTCCAGACCTTTGCGACATCTTCGATGGGACGAGTGCGGACTGCAACGTCAATGCGGTCCCGGACTCGTGCGACCTCGCCGATGGGACGAGCCGCGACTGCAACCTGAACGGCCGGCCGGACGACTGTGACATCGCCGCCGGCACCTCGGGCGACTGCGATGACGACGGCACCCCCGACGACTGTGGGCCGGACTGCAACGCCAACCGCGTCCCGGACGAGTGCGACTTGCTGAACGAACCCGCCCCCGACTGCGACGCCAACGGCGTCCCCGACGAGTGCACCGGTTTGTTCCCGGGCGGTCTGCTGGGCTACTACTTCAACAACACCGGCTTCACCGAGACTCCCTTCAGACGTGTGGATCCGATCGTCGACTTCAATTGGGGCCATGGACCACCCGCACCGGACATCCGCGACAGCGGCTTTGCGGTGCGTTGGGAGGGCCAGATCGAGCCGCCATCCACGGCGCTCTATACGTTCCATACCAGGACCGACGACGGGGCACGCCTGTGGATCGACGACCAACTCATCATTGACAACTGGGTGTTCCGTCCGCCGGCCGACGGCCTCGGGTCCATCGCCCTGGAGGGCGGCGTACGCTACGACCTGGTCATGGAGTACTTCGACGGCAATGACCTCGCCGTGGCTCGGCTCTTCTGGAGCAGCGACGCGGTTCCCATGCAGATTATCCCCAGGACCCATCTCTATTACTCGATTACCGATTGCAACGCGAACAGCACGCCCGACGGTTGCGACATGGCCGACGGTCTGTCCGCAGACTGCAACGTCAACGGATGGCTCGACATCTGCGACATTGAGCGGGGTGACGCCACGGACTGTAACCACAATGCCGTCCCGGACCTATGCGAGCTGGCCGCCGCCCAAGACCGTTGTGTGGACGCCCGCCCGGTTTGCCCCGGCTTCTTTTACCCCGACTCGACGGTCCTCGCCCAGGCGGATGGCGCCGCCGGCTGCGGCAATTCGGATGAGGCTGCGGACGTCTATTACCTGTACATACCCGACAGTGACGGCTTCCTGACGGTCACCCTGTGCGAGGGAACGAACTACGACAGCGTCCTGTCGATTCACACCGGTTGCCCGGCCACGACTGAAACGGCGATCGACTTCGCCTGCGACGACGACGGCTGCGGGGGCTTCTCCGCTCCGTCGGTCGTGACCCTGGCGGTCCAGGCGGGCAGCGAATGCGTGATTCGCGTCGCCGGCTGGCGAGACAGCGCCGGCGAGTTCGTGCTCCGCCTGGAGGGGCCGCCCTGCATTCGTGGCGACGGGGACTGCGATGGAAATGGTTCGCCCGACCTCTGCGAGATCGCCGACGGGCTCGCCGAGGACTGCAACGCCAACAGCACGCCGGATCACTGCGATATCCAGTTCGCCGACAGTCAAGACTGCAACGGCAACGCCATTCCCGACGAGTGCGACCTTGCCGACGAAACCAGCGGCGACTGCAACGACAACGGCATTCCCGACGAATGCGAATCGATGACGGACTGCGACGGCAACGGGCGCCCCGACATCTGCGACCTCGCCGACGGCACCGGTCTCGACTGCAATGCGAACGACGTGCCGGACGCATGCGACGTCCTCGCCGGCGGGAGCGCCGACTGCGACGGCAACGGCGTGCCCGACGATTGCCAAGCGGATGCCGACGGCGAAGGTCTAATCGATCCCTGCGATCCCTGCCCCGCGGATCCGCTCAACGATCAGGATGGGGACGGGGTGTGTGAACCGGACGACGCTTGCCCGTTGGACCCGCAGAAAGCGGAACCAGGGCAGTGCGGCTGCGGTACGCCGGACACCGACGGCGATGGCGACGAGGTCGCCGATTGCCTGGACAACTGCGTCGACGACGCCAACGGCGAACAGACCGACCGTGACGGCGACGGCGCAGGAGACGCCTGCGACCCCTGTCCCCTCGATGCCGACGACGATGCGGATGGCGATGGAGTCTGCGTTCCCGCCGACGAGTGCCCGGGCGATCCCGACAAGGCCTCGCCCGGGCAATGCGGCTGCGGCCGGGCCGATCTCGACACCGATGGCGATACCGTCGCGGACTGCCTCGACGTCTGCCCCGACGTCGACGATGCGATAGACACCGACGGAAACGGCACGCCCGACTGCGCCGAGGCCATTCCGGCGGCTTCCACCTGGGGGCTGGTCATCCTGACGCTGCTGCTGCTCACCGCCGCCAAGATGTGCTTCGGCCTGCGCCGCGATCCCATTCTGGCTGAACCGACTCGTTCACAATAACGCCGCCTCGTTCCACTGTCGGCTTGAAGCCACTGATAGACAGTGGTCCGGCATATTTCCTGCCTGCGCAGGACCTCACCTGGCCGCTTACCTTCCTTGCCCCGCCGACTGGACTTCGTCCGGATGGTTTTCGATGTCTTGTGCGTCAATGTCCTGCCGTCGCTTCTCATAGGGGACAGGACACCACAGTCTGTAGACTATGTCCAGGGCTTATTGGTAACGCAGCTTGAGACGATGTTCCGTCCTCCAAACCAGGCCGCGCGTGTACACGTGGGCGGAACCATCGCATAGACTCCATTCCTTTCGGCCCGGAACATCGGAACGCCGTTGAATGGGCGTCACGGGCATGCGGCTGGCTGGCTGGCCGACCGCCGTCCGGCGGCTACACGGCCGGGTCTTGCCCCGGTGCTGGGGGCGCTCGTCGGCTCTGGCTGTCTGCTCATGGAGCCCGGCATTCGTGAGGATGGTTTGTGGGCGTATCAGCCGTCCTCACGGCGGCGCCGCGGCGGTATCCGGGCGGCAGGTTCCGAAGACCTCGTCGACCGCGGCGGGGCGGGGGCAGTTTCCGGCAGGTCCTTGAGTTCCTGGATGCGGTCACGGAGCCGGGCGGCCCGCTCGAACTCCAGGGCCTCGGCGGCCTCGAGCATCTCCCGTTCGAGCGCGGCAATGAGCTCCGCCCGGTCCAGTTCCGCCTCCGAAGCCTGTATGGCCTCCGCGGCCACCTTGTGAGCGCTGACCATCTGTTCCAGGCTGGAGCGGATCGCCTTGGTGATGGTCTCCGGGGTGATGCCGTGCTTTTCGTTGAACTCGATTTGGAGCTTGCGGCGCCGATCGGTCTCCTCGATGGCCCGCTGCATGCTCGGTGTCACCCGGTCGGCATAGAGCTTGACCTCGGCATGGGCGTTGCGGGCCGTCCGGCCGATCATTTGGATCAGCGAGGTCTCGCTACGGAGAAACCCCTCCTTGTCCGCATCCAGAATGCAGACCAAGGAGACCTCGGGCAGGTCCAGTCCCTCCCGCAGCAGGTTCACCCCGACGAGCACGTCGAACTTGCCCTCGCGCAGCTCTTTGAGAATCGTCACCCGCTCCAACGTATCGATGTCACTGTGCATGTACCGCCCGCGAAGGCCCTCCTGCTGAATGTACGCGGAAAGGTCCTCGGCCAGTCGTTTGGTGAGTGTAGTGACCAGCACTCGCTCGCCTGCCGCGGCCCGCTCGACGATCCGCGTCAGAATATCCGGCACCTGGCCACGGGCCGGGAGCACCTCGATGGGCGGATCCACCAGCCCGGTGGGGCGGATGACCTGTTCGACGATCTCCCCCCGGCACCGCTCCAGCTCGTGCGGTCCCGGCGTCGCCGAGACGTGCAGCACCTGGTGCCACATCCCCTCGAACTCCTCGAAGCGCATGGGCCGGTTGTCCAGGCAGCTCGGCAGGCGGAACCCGTGCTCCACCAGGGTCTCCTTCCGGGCCCGGTCCCCGTTGTACATCCCTCGAAGCTGGGGGATGGTGGCGTGGGACTCGTCGATGACCAGCAGGAAATCCGCGGGGAAATAGTCCACCAGCGTGTACGGCTTCGCCCCCGCCGCCGTGCCGTTGAGGTGTCGCGAGTAGTTCTCGATCCCCGAACAGTAGCCTACCTCCCGGATCATCTCTACGTCGTACTTGGTGCGGGCCAGCAGGCGTTGGGCCTCCAGCAGCTTGCCCAGCCGCCGGAACTTCTTCACCTGGAGATCGAGCTCCTCGAGGATGCTCGTCGTGGCCGCGGCGATGCGCTCCTCCGGCATGACGTAGTGGACCGCGGGGAAGATGAAGAGCTTGTCGAGCTTGCCCACCGACACCGCGGTCAGCGGATTGATGATGTCGAACCGCTCGATCTCGTCCCCGAACAGCTCGATGCGGTAGGCGAACTGCTCGTGCGCCGGGTGCAGTTCCACCACGTCGCCCCGGACGCGAAACGTGCCCCGCTTGAGGTCCAGGTCGTTGCGGTCATACTGCAGGTCGACCAGCCGGCGGAGCAACTCGTCACGCTCCACGCGCTGGCCCACCTCGAGCACGATGACGCTGGCCTTGTAGTCCTCCGGCGAGCCCAGCCCGAAGATGCAGGACACGCTGGCCACGATGACCACGTCCCGGCGGGACACCAGCGTGCTGGTGGCGCTGAGCCGCAGGCGGTCCAGGTCGTCGTTGCGCGAGGCGTCCTTCTCGATGTAGATGTCCCGCTGGGGAATGTACGCTTCCGGCTGGTAGTAGTCGTAGTAGCTGACGAAGTACTCCACGGCGTTGCCTGGGAACAGCTCTCGGAATTCCTCGTAGAGCTGCGCCGCCAGGGTCTTGTTGTGCGAGATGACCAGGGTGGGCTTGTTGAGCGCCGCGATGACGTGGGCCGTGGTGAAGGTCTTACCCGACCCGGTGACCCCCAGCAGGCACTGGTGTCTGGCCCCCGCCTCGAACGACTCGATGAGCCGTTTGATCGCGCCCGGCTGGTCCCCGCGCGGCTGGTATTCACTGACAAGTTCGAACCGATCCAACGTGCGCCTCCCCACCCCATGAATGTACGGGCAGGCTGATCGTAGCCCTCACCGGATCGACCCTCAAAGGGCAGCAGCACGCGGCGGAGGTACGCTCCGGCGATTCTGCCGTGTCGATCTCGCGACGATGAGGTCTGCGCCGTCTGCGGGCACTCGGCCCCAGGAAGTCGCCGGTTTCAAACCCCGGCCAGGCCCGCCGATCCCGCATGCCCCATGGGAACCGTATCAGATCCGTCCGGTCGGTCGATCCGGTCTGCTCGGTCGCGCCCGCCGGGTTGGCGACGCGGAACCACCCGCCTTGACGACCCCGCGGGTCTCCGCATAACCTGTCCGGCGGAGCGATGCCCCCATCGTCTAGTGGCCCAGGATATCAGGTTCTCATCCTGAAGACAGGGGTTCGAGTCCCCTTGGGGGTGGTCGGCCTTGGCGCTGCCGACAACGCCATAACCTACGCTCATACAGGCATTTACGACCTGCCTGACGACGGCACGTGCAACGGCCCATCATTCACCGGGATGCAGTGACATGCACCTCGGATGGCACAAGAATGACACAGTCCGGGGACCATTGGGGCGCCGTCGGTCGCGGTGGACCGGCAGAAGATGCCTCCGGCGGCTCACGATGAGTCGGTGCGGCGGACTGCGGCCTTGGCCTCATCGCCGGCGGGCTGCACGGACGGCAGCCGCCCGATGGCCGCGGCCTCGTGGGCGAGGCAGCCGCGCATGTACCTGGCTGTCATGGCCGCGACCCGTGGCCAGCGAGGGCCTGGGCGCGGGCATGATTCGTGCCAACCGCGCCGGTGCAGGACACGCGACCGACCCAGGGCCTCGCCCCGTCGCCGAAAAAGTACTCGCCCGTGGGTGAAACTGCCCGCCATAAGCGGAAACGGCTACAGTCCGGCGGGCCGCCGCGGCCACGGCAGCGGCGCAGCTTTTTTGGAACTCGCTGAGGCGAATACGGCGCGACGGCGCCGGCCGGCGGTTCCGACTGCCCGCACAAGCCGGTCCACGAATCGGCGAATCCTCGCGACGGAGGCGCACAGGTCGCGAGTTCTGAGGGACGCTCGTCACCCCATCGAAGGTCGACCCCGTGACCGCCGAGTTGCGCGAGCACGCCGCGTCTGATGGGCACCGTGCTCGCAGAGGTCCGCAAACGAACGACGACCGTAACGCAGGGCGACGGTGCTGACACGGGCGAGACGCACCGCATGTGCGCCATGCCTTGGTGTTCCCGCAATACCTCGCCAGCGTTCTGGTCCCGCTGCGTTTCGGGGCGCCCGGCGACGCCCGGGCCGGCGCCAAATGGCTGGCGGCGTTCTCCGGCGCGGCCGTGCCCAGGTTCTCTGTTATCCTCGGCGGCCCGTTCGGGACCGGCGGCTACGGGATGTGCCGGCGGGCGTACGGAGCTAGAATGGTGCGGTGAAGTCCAGCGCCTGGATCCCAAACATTGGGGCGACCAGCCGGCCAACGTGTTGCTCACGGTGAAGAAGGACAAGCTCGCAGCGCACGGCGCCGCGCTCACGGCCGCCGAGCTGGCGGAGGCCTTCAAGCGGCCGACGCTGGAGAACTACGCCCACGAGAACTGTCCCCAGCAGGGCCGGGCTCGGCTCTCGGACGGCGGGATCATCGACCCGGCGGATACGCGCATGCTCCTCGGCCTGGGCATCGCCGCGTCGCTCGACGCCCCCTTGCCAAAACGGCGCGTGAGTGTATTCAGGATGTAATGTTCACGAGGCGAACGTGCTTCCTTCAGTGTGCGAGACTCGAACATGCAAATCATTAACGTCCAGATACGCAACTACCGTGCCATCGACAAGCTGAATCTGAGCTTTGTCGATGACCTAGGCTTTCCAAGTCCTGTGACGGTCCTTGCTGGGCCCAACGGGTGTGGTAAGACGACAACTCTGTTCGCGATAGTCCAGGCACTTCGCGGCGTAATGGGTTACCGCTCGTCGGATGTTCCCGCCCCCACTCGTGATGACATACGTTCTTCCGGATCTCCCGGCGGTAGATACATAATGGAAACTGCTGAAGTTGCTGTTGACATCGATCTGGCATTCGATTCCGAAGAGCAACGCGCCATTCCGGAACTCCTGCAAAAACTGGGAAAACGCAGTCCTCTAGAACTTCCGGACGGACGGCTGCAAGTACACTGGCGCTACCCTCCCGGCTTCGACCGCGACGGAAGCCGACGGAATTGGTGGAACGCGAGCCTCGAGCCAGGGGAACCCGGTGTGCGCGCATGGCTTCAGGCGCGCAAGTGGGCAATTAAGGCGAAGGACTCAGGAATCAGAAGCGAGTTTCTGTCACGCATCGGCGGAATCGTCTTTTTCCCACAGGACCGAAATCTAGCCGACCGTGTAGTCTCAGAAACTGGGGCGCTCTCCAGCGCTGCAACCTCGTCCAGCCTCCCGGACGACCATGATGACGATCAACAAAACGAACGCTCTGCGCCTCGTGAGCGAAGTATCGCGGAGGTTCTCCATTACTTGAGCGACTACGCAAAGAGCCGGCGCCCCGAATTGCCAGACGAACAAAACTGGGAGCAAAGGATCAAAGAGATCTTCGCCAGGATCTGTGCGCCGAAGAAGTATCTTGGTTACGCTTACCGCCCCGATGACCTGGAAAACGGCGTGCCACTCCTCCAGGATGGCGCCGACGAATACCCCTTGTCGCATGCCGCCTCAGGCGAGCAGATCATTCTCGAATACGTGACACGGCTGACGTATCCAAGTCCGCATGAGCGGAGCGTAGTTCTCATTGATGAACCTGAAGTCCATTTGCATCCGGCGTGGGTCAGAAAGCTGTACGTGGCGCTACCAAACATAGGGGCAGCCAACCAATACATCCTTACCACGCACTCAGTTGAGTTGCGTCAGCGAGCTGCCGCAGACAACGCACTCGTTGACCTGGGAATGCTGGAGGACGAAGAATGACCGACGCGACGATTTCCAAGCGTTATCGTTCTCGCTATCCACGTCAAGGGAGAATTGCAGTACTTTGCGAAGGTGATCTCGCCGGCTTTGAAGCTGATTTGCTGGAGAAGTGGACTGCGGACACTCAGTACGTCGACGTGTGGCCGTGCGGCACCAAAACGGCGATTTATGGTGTTTCCGATGCGATCGGGCGGGCAGTTCCAATGGTCGTTATCGAGGATCGCGACTTTCGCAACACTGACGCCGCACGAAAAGATTGTAAGCGGAAAGCGGAGGATCGACGAAAACGCGAGGTCAAGGTCGTTGAGTGGCTGCCGTGGCAGAGGCACGAAATCGAGAACTACTTGATCGAGCCCGATGTCCTTGTGCCTGTGCTTGAGAAAGTTTTTGGAAGTTCCGAGGCGACCATTGACTCTCGCCTCGGAAGCGTGCTCGAAAACATGCACGTCGAGCAAGCGGCGTTGGCGACGCGAGCCGATTTCGCAGCAATGCTGCCGGATAAGTACGAGGGGAAATTCGGTGTTGGCCTTCCTCCCGCAGCACGACCCAGTTGGGATTCAGAGCAAGCGCGATTGACCTTTCCGGACACTGAGCTCGTCGAATGTGAGCTTAAGAAGGCGTTAGATGAAGCCGCGTATCAGTCCACCGACGAAGGTAAGAAGGTCAATGTTCAGCAGTGCATGGACACGTTTGAACGGTATCGGGCGGACTGGCGTGATATGAAGGCCGAAGCGGAGACGTGGCGGGTGCAGTGGGCAGGCAAAGAGGTGCTGACTAACATAGTCAAGTGGCTCGCAGGGGAATTTGGGTGGCCGAGTGGGCCAGGCGAAAATCGCAAGCCCGTTGAATGGGACAAGCTCAATCGCGCGGGCGCAGGCGCGCAGGAGCGCCTTATCATGCAGTACCTTCAGCCTCAGCTTGTGACGTCGTTGATTGAGTTTCTTGAAGATGCGGAGAACGAGCACGCAATCAGGCAAGAGTGGAGACAACTGAGAACTATTATTGCGAATTCGCATGATGCATGAGCCAGCCGCCGGCTATCGAAGGGAACATCGTTTTTTGGGGGGTGTGAAGGTATTGCTGTTTCGGAGCTGATTCGGCGCGCTTAACTGTCGCGACTCTGATGTTGCGCTATTGGCGGAGTACTCATTAGAATGGCTGAAGTCGTCGTGTCAAAGGCTGTCAGGGCCGTGGCGACCATCACGCTCTCCCGTCCCGAGGTTCACAACGCCTTCAATGAGGCGGTCATCGGCGAGCTGACCGAAGCGTTCCAGGACGCCGGCCGGCGGGAGGACGTCCGCGTGGTCGTGCTGCGGGCGGAGGGCAAGTCCTTCTGCGCCGGGGCGGAGGTCGGCTGGATGCAGCGGACCATCGAGTACACCTTTGAGCAGAACGTGGCCGACGCCCGCCGTTTGGCCGACATGCTCCGCAGCATCCGGGAGTGCCCCAAGCCGGTCATCGCCCGGGTGCACGGGGCGGTGTTCGGCGGCGGGGTCGGACTGCTGGGGGCGTGCGACCTGGCCGTCGCCGTCGAGTCCGCTGTCTTCTCTCTCAGCGAGGTCAAGCTCGGCATCATTCCCGCGGTGATTTCACCGTACGTCATGGAGAAGATCGGCCCGGGGGCTATGCGGCGCTACGCGCTGACTGCGGAGCGATTCGACGCCGCCGAGGCCAGGCGGATTGGCCTGATCAACGAGGTCGTGCCGACCGTCGAGGCACTGGACGCGTGCGTCGCCGACCTCACCAAGGCGCTGCTCGGCAACGGCCCGCTGGCGATGGCGGCGTGCAAGCGGGTGCTCCGCGAGGTGCTCGCCGCAAAGAGCTGGGACGACATCCAGGCGCTCACCACCGAGCGGACCGCGAAGCAGCGCGTGTCGGACGAGGGCCAGGAGGGGCTGAGGGCCTTCCTCGAAAAACGCAGACCCCGCTGGGCCGGACCCGCATAGGTGCCCGATGTTCCGTCGTGCGGTCCTCGAACCGCGGCGATGTTGCCGTCCGGATCGCCCGGCCTTTACAGATACATGGACATCGCCGCGGTCGCGGTCCATTCCAAGGTCGAGGGCGCCGGCCCGGGCAGCCGTGCAGATTCCCTGGGGCCGTTTGGCTGGCGTTGCGATCCGCGCGGACCGGTCATTCCTCGGCCGGACGGCCGCCGGCCGATTGGAGACGCAGCGCCGCCAGTCCCGTCCATTCATCGACCCCTTCGAGGTGAATGCCGCGCTCGCCCAGCCGGGCGAAGAGCTGTCGATCGACCTGCCACCGTGCCCCTTCCGGTTCGCCATGGGCGAGCAGCCATACTCGACGACCGCGGGCCAGCGCCTCCTCGATGGTGCCGGTCACGGTGTCCAGGTCACGCTCGATGCCCGCCTCGTCGGCCAGCTCCGCCTCGGCGTTCGCCCAGCAAAGCTGCCGGTCGTGCCGGGTGGGGAACGACACGACCTGGGGGGCGAAGCCGAGTCGGTGCCAGTCGTACGTCATGAACCAGCGATACATTCCGAGGCTGACCACGAGGTCGTCGTTGGCAACGGTTTTCGCGACGCGCCGGGCGCGTTCGGCGGTGTCGTGCGATGCCGGCACCGCCCGGGCCGCGAGGAGGGTGATGCTGCTGCACCCCGCCAACGCGGCGGTGAACAGGACGCGCCCGAGGGCGTGAGTCCGAGAATCGGTTCCCAGTCGCCGGGCGGCGCCCTCGATGAGCAGGGCAACCGCGATGACCGCCGCGGGCCAGGCGGCCATGTCATAGCGACCCACAACGTAGGCGGGCCTGACCACCGCGGAGTACACCCACGCACTGACAAGAAAGAGCATCACCGATGCGACCATGAAGACAGCGACGGGACCCAGGGACAGGGCCTGATCGGCGCCCCAGTCATCCTGTCCGCCTGGTCCGCCTAGTTTCGTGTTGCTCTGCCTCCGGCCAGCGACCAGCCCTAGGGCCGCCAGGCCGCACGTGATGAACGCGGCACCCCAGGTCGCTGCGAGCCGGGCGGAGCCCCCGTACAGGCGACCGGCAACCTCCGCCGCGACGGCCGCCGTGCCCAGGTAATCCGGATTTCCGCCCGACGGCAGCAGCCCCCAGAGTGATCGCGGGATCGCCAGAAGTGGCGGGTACCCCAACCAGGTCTCGGTCAGCCACGGAGTGGGACCGCCTCGGGAGAGAGGGACGATCAGCCACCACGCGGTGGGGACGAGAAAGGCGGTCAGCGCCAGATGAGTGACGAGCCACTGGCGGACGACTCCGCGGCGATGACGGACTACCAGGAACGCCCCAGCCACCCCCACCAACCAGAACAGGGTGTAGTAGTGCGTGAGCACGGTGACCGCCGCGGTCATTCCAAACGCGAACCATGCCCGCGCACGTTCAGTTCGGGCCGCGGACAAGAGCAACCAAAGCACGACCATCGTTTCCACCGTCCAGAAGGCATACACCCGAGCCTCCTGGCTGTAATAGACGTGCAGCGGATGCACAGCGGCCAGGGCCGCGGCGATCAGGCCGACCCCTCGCCCGGTGAGCCGGCTCGCCATCAGCCCCACAACGCCCACCGCCAATACGCCGCACAACGCCGAGAAACTCCTCAGACCCCACGCAGTGCGGCCGACAAGATCCGTCCAGCATCGCAATAGGAAGAAATAAGGGACGTGGGCCAGCTCTGTGCGGGGATCGGGCCCGTCCGGTGGAAAGTCGAACAGGTGATCGACCACATAGAACGTGCAGGCTTCGTCGAACCACACCTCGTGCTTGCTCAGCCCGCTGAAGCGAAGCCAGGCCGCCATCACCAGGAGCAACGCCAAGGCGACCCAGAAGCGCACCGGGGCGTCGGGCATGCGGCAGTCCGGTTGAAGGGTTGGCGGACGGGGCATTTCGGGTCACATCCGCGTTGGCCTGCGAGGCGGGCGGAAGACGTCGGTCAGCGTATCATGATCCGCGCCGCCCCGCCCGGTCCACGGCTCGGCGGCGAGAAACCGGCTCCAGGCCGCTGCCCCGGGGCCGCCCGTCGGAGGTGGGGTCACCGGCCTGGCGACAGGCCGACCTGGGGCCGTTTCGCCCCGATTTTTTTTTGCCCCTCGAGCGGGTTGCATCCCCTCACCCGCCAGCTATAATACCCGGTTTTCGTAATCTCGGAGGCCTGTTCCCAGGGACGTACCGCCGATGCCGAAGATGAAGTCGCACAAGGGTCTGAAGAAACGGATCAGAATCACCCGTAACGGCAAGGTGGTGCACAAACGCCCCAACGCCGGACACCTGATGAGCGGAAAGTCCGGCCGCCGCTGCCGCGGCCTCCGCAAACGGGGGGTCCTCAAACCCGCGTTCCAGAAGCGGTTGAGAGTCGCCCTGGGAACCTCGTGAAGAACGACCGCGGTGCGCTCCCGAGGGGCCGCCCACGGCCGCACCGCGTTCGCCGGAGTCAATTACCATGGGACGAGCGACATACGGCGCTGCCCGTCACCGCAAGAAGGTCCGTCTTCTCAGGCGGGCGAGAGGTCGTCGAGGGGCCCCCGGCAGACTTTGGCGGCTGGCCAAAGAGGCGGTCCTCCGTTCCGACACGGTTGCCTACCGGGATCGAAGGAAGAAAAAACGCGTCTTCCGCGCCCTTTGGATCTTGCGGCTGTCGGCGGCATGCCGCAGCCGGGGCATCGCCTACAGTCGGTTCATCTACGGGTTGGCGGCCGCCGGCGTCGAGGTGGACCGCAAGCAGCTCAGCGAGTTGGCGATCTCCTCGCCCGGCGACTTCGATGCGGTCGTAGAAATCGCCAAGAAGTACCAGCCTGAAAAAGCGGCGGCTTGAGCGAACATCGGTTCGAGCCGCGGCTTGCGCATAGGGGGAAAGAGGGATAGCGAGTGAACCGGCCGGCCCCGCGGGGCCGGCCTCTCCTTTGTTGGGCCCGCACTCTCTGGCGCGGCCGCTCGGCGATCTACGCGCCGATCCGTGAGAGCCGGGTCGTGCCCACGAAGCCCGCGACGGCCAGGGCCGTTGCCCGCCGCCTCGCCACCGCGCGAAGGGCACTCGGCGTTCACTCGGTGGAAGCGGGTCGAATGTTCTTCGCTTCTTTCCTTTTGAACAAGCGTTTGATCTCGTCGCTGAGGTAGGGGAGGGGCCTGGCCCGTACGCTGGGGCGTGACACCGGCCCGGTCACGTGCAACTCGACAAACGCTCGTGTCGCTCCCTCCGCGAAGTCCGTCAAACCGGGGAGACGGATCCACTCGTGCGGGCTGATGTTGACCAAGTTGAGGTCCAGTCCTCGGTCGGGAAGCGACATCGTCCCCGATCCGGCGAGGGCCAGGGCGTTGCCCCGGAGGACGAGGCGGTTGAACTCAACGCGATCGCCCACGATGTGAAAGTCCGCCGTCACGTTGTGAAAGGCTTCCTCTTCGGGCACCGACAGGTTGATTACGTGGAGAATGGCCAACATGATCGGCAGGCGGTACAACTGACCGTCGAGGATCTCCACCCGGCCGCCGCCCTGCTTGGAACGCGGCGCCCCGACGGTGCCCGCCAGGTAGATCCGCCCGTCCGCCGTCCCACGGGCGAGGAGCGCTGGTTCTCCCGGAATGGCGGGAGTCGCCTCCGCGTGAAGGAACGGATCGAGGCTCATGCCCTGGACCGTGGCGGACATGTCGTAATCGGTCGCGCCGGATTCGAAAACGAAGTCCATCTCCGCGGCGAGGGCGCCGTTGTGGATTCTTCCGGTCACCTCATCGAAGGCGAGCCGCCCCTGCCCTGTGGGAAGCTGGGCGTAGGTCCAGGCGCTCGAAGCGTCTTCCACCCGGCGGCCGAACAGCTCGGCGCCGGCGACGTGCAGTTGGCCGTGCAGCGCCGTGCCGCCCGCCGGATCGACAAGGTACCCTGCCCCCTGGATCGTCCCCTCCACGCCGCGTAGGGCCGCCACGCCCGCCAAGGCCGCGTCGTGAAGGTCCACGCGGCCCTCCGCGGACCAGACCCGCGGACCCGCCGGCGAGGACCGTTCGTAATGGAGTCGATCGAGCACCAGGTCGGCCTGCCCGCTTACCCCAAGGAGTGTCCACGACTTCCGCAGGCGCTCCGGGAGCATGTCGCGTACCGAGGCGTCCAGAGCCAGGTCGGTCGCGACGATGTGCAGCATTCCCTCGTCGCCGGTCGCCGTCTCGCGGACGTCAAAATCCGCCGCCACGGCCGCCGGCCCGTACCTGGCCCGGATACCGGTGCCG
>Ga0214473_10004506_pt1 | contig 16739 bp, 14 predicted proteins | sample RVTome_7_FD_203509 | JGI IMG/M metagenome (GOLD analysis project Ga0214473, IMG submission 203509) | Soil microbial communities from uranium-contaminated site in the Upper Colorado River Basin, Wyoming, United States - RVT98D197 | ecosystem: Environmental > Terrestrial > Soil > Contaminated >... | reverse complement strand
CGGGAAGCTGAACAAGGAGGTCAAGGTCGATGGATCAGCCATCAGCGTCGGCGCCAGGAAGCTCGAGATCACACAGGTCAAGGATCCTGGGGAGATACCCTGGAGGAAGCTAGGCGTCGATGTCGTGATCGAATCCACAGGCCTGTTCACGGAGAAGGACAAGGCTGCGAAACACCTCGCGGCAGGAGCAAGGAAGGTCCTCATCTCGGCTCCTGGCAAGGATGTCGATGTCACCCTCGTCCTTGGCGTCAACATGGAGATGTACGACAAGGCGAAGCACAATGTCATCTCGATGGCCTCGTGCACGACCGGCAGCCTGGCACCTCCAGTAAAGGTCCTCAACGACAACTTCGGGATCGAGAAGGGCATGATGACGACAGTCCATGCTTACACCGGAGACCAGAAGCTGATCGATATGCCGCACAAGGACTTCAGACGAGGCAGGGCAGCTGCGCTCTCGATCATCCCGACCTCTACAGGGGCTGCGAAGGCGATCGGAGAGGTCATACCGGCGCTCAAGGGGAAGATGAACGGGCTCGCGCTAAGAGTGCCTACGCCGTTCGGCTCCATCACAGACCTGACATTCATCACGAAGCAGGAGGTCACTGTGGAGGAGATCAACAAGGCGCTCATGGCAGCTGCTGAAGGCAAGATGAAGGGCGTCCTGGACTACGTGGCCGAGCCAATCGTTTCGACCGACATTATCGGCAACCCGCACTCTGCGGTCATAGACTCTCTCTCGACCATGGTCATCGGCGGCAAGGGCAACTTCGCAAAGATCCTGTCCTGGTATGACAACGAATGGGGCTACTCGAACAGGATCGTCGAGATGGCTCCGACGCTGCTCTGAACATGCGGAGCACCTGGTCAACCATTAGTGCGCACCAGACCGCAGTCTGTCCTCTATCAACGGCGGTCGCCTGGAGGACCGAACTCTACAAACCTGAGGGCAGGGTCAGGATAACCTAGGGCCTGTACCTGCTCAGACTGACATACTCGACTTCCTTGTTGGAGATTCTTCCGAGCAGGATCTCCTTCTTGACGCCGTGTGCAAGCCTTACTGCTCTGCTCACCTCGGGCCACATGGCCTTGTAATCCTTCGGAACAGCGTGGATGAGATACCGCGCATGCTGCTTCCCAGGGTCGCCTTCGTAAGCTCTGAAGTGCGAGCCGTACTTGAACCCTGTCTTGACGATGAGGCCTTTGCCTTTCAGGTCCTTGAACGCGTCAAGGCGCAAGTCGAAGTCAGGCTGCAGTTCTCTTGCGCGCTTCTTCAACGAGGCAACAGCGACCGACCGGTTTGTCTTCGCATCAGCGAGCTTTAGGGCCCCGAGCTCCGCCAGGAATGCGGCTTCGATGAGCGATAGCTGCAGCGTCGGGCCGATGAGCTTTCCGAAGTTGTGACCCGCGTGCAATGCTGAAGCCTCTTCCGGCTCGAGCACCAAGACGCGGTCCGCCATGAGGACGCCGTCGACGACCTTGCTCAGGTCAACAGACCCCAGACGTCCCTTTGGAGTTACCCGCCTCACCTCGTAGTATGTGACATCGCTCTCTTCGTCCACGACGGCCAGAAGGAGCTTCTTGCGGACATCGGTCGTGCGGTCGAGGTTCTCGAGAAGATCTCCCAGGTTGAACTCCCAGCGCTCGGATATCGCAGCGACCCACCATTTGCTCGGGGTCTTGTTCGGGGAGCCGCCCCTGGGGAAGACCCTGAAATCGAGAGGGGGCTGGCCGAGCTTGACTATGTAGCCTCTTGACCTCAGCTCGCGATAGACCAGGTACCTGATCTCGAACCCCTCGGAGAGCTTATGGGCGAGTCTCAGGAGGTCCCCGGCGGACATCTTCTTGTCACCCGTCTGGACCTCGAGCCTGTTGGATTCGACGAGGTAGAGCGCTTCCATGAGGTCCAGCTTGACAGCTCCGCCTGATTGTGGCACGCCGTAGAACCCTTTGTTATGAATCTGGCTGGCCTCGGCCTGTTCGCTTACCAGGACCTCGGAGCCATGCAACTGACCGGTCATCCGCGTGGCATAATGGCTTGGGTAGATATTACTGTGCTTCAAGACCCACTGATTGGTCTTCCTGGGATAATCGGGCGGGGGCCGTGAATTACACCCTGCTAGATGGCCTGTTTCAAACCGGGGCGGTCATCGCTTCTTTGATTCGAGTCCTCGGCCGAGTCTCCTGACCATCTCTGTCCAGGCGTCGATCGCCTCAGATCGCGGCATGCCGGTCGAGACGAAGGCCATGAGCCCAAGCTGAAGCGCGACCAATCCTCTGGCGATCCTCTCCGTATCGACGTCCGGTGGTACTTCTCCCGCATCCCTTCGTTCTTCCCAGAATGCTGAGATTGCAGTCACGAGCATCTGGTCGATCTCCCTCACTTGCTGTCTCGCATTCTGATCGCGATGAGCTTCGGACAAGAAGTCGCATATCAGATTGGGAAACCAGCTTGGCATTGACTTCAGTATTCTCTCAAATGCCCCCTCAGTGGTCTTAATGAGACTCTCATTTCGCGATACTGAGAACTCGTTCATGATCACGCTCTCAACGAAGGAGTCTCCGACCGCGCCGATGAGTGCCTCCTTGCTCGCGAAGTACTGATACACTGCCCCCTTGCTTACTCCGAGTGTCTTCGCAATGTCGCTCATCGTGGTCTTGCGGTAGCCCTTCCTAGCGAACTCTGCGTTCGCGGCATCTATGATCCGCTTCTTTGCATGCTCCTTGTATTCGGGAACAACCTTCGGCATTTCTCCCAGTCATGACCTAATCTGAACCGGCGTATTTCAAGGGGACAGACGTGTAGCATTGATATACTTAGAGTCACTTTTCTGACCTGAGGACAGTTTTGGTGGCGGTAGTCTGGGGAACGAAGAAGAATCTTCGAAGACAGCCTGCGGAGCATGTGGTCTCAAGATATCGCCTGACGAGAGCGTTTGTCCTCGTTGTGGGAATGTGTTCCGCAAGCATGAGGGAGAATGGGACTGGAAGCTCATTCCAAGACAACGCACGCTCAAGAAAACCGAACCGAAGGATGAGACTACTGAAGAGGATGGTCATGATTGAACGCCAGTTCCACCAGGAGATCGAGACCGTGACTTCATTCTTGCCGCAATTTGGTCCAAAATCGGTACTGCACAGGAACAAGCTCCCCCACTTGCTGGCGCCGTCTTGAGAGGTTCGTCGATGCACCATAGCATGAACCGCGTGCAACAACTACTAACAGATCTCTGCGAGGATATTGAGAGGCAGATAAGGCCAAATCTCCAGGGGCTGATGGGGACCCTCGTTCATGGTTATCTGCCCCAGGTCTGGGTCTTCGAGACCGAATGCGGTGCGTGCACTCTCTTCCTAGACACTGAAGGCAACGCTCGCGTGTTTCCAGGAGCGGACCGGTACGTGGACGTGACGATCCGTTGGAGGAAGGACGCCCTCGAATCAATTCTCGCATCGAGGACCCGTGACTCCGTATCAGCTGGAGACTACCCAGATGTGACCGTTCACACTGACAAGGGACGAGCCGCCTTCAACTACCTCAAGAAAGAGGTTGGGCTGTAGTGAAACGAAACGTGTGGCAGATTTCAACATGAGTCGGTAGTACTCGAGGTTTCTCATCTAGGCTGCTCAGCAGAAGGAAGCACTACAGGAGGGTTTCGAATTGCCAAGACTCGGCTGATGATCACGAGCTAATGAGCCCGACAATCCAGTTCGCTAGCCAGCCTCCCGGCGTGGGTAGCTAATTGGCCCTGGCTCCAAACAGCCGTATATAAGCATTATGGTTGTGCTGGCTGAGGGAGTGGTTTCTCGCACGTGCGACGCAAGCGAGAAGCTTGGGCACTGAGACATATTTCGTATATCTCAGTGCGAGTTTCTGCCACCTCGCAGAAAAGCTATTCCGATGAGTCACCATCAGTGGGTCAGATGCCATTGAGCAAGATCGAGAATGCCAGAGAAATCAAACGCATCGCGAGGAATGGCGGTGCATCTATCGTCGGGTTCGCTGATTTAGAGAGACTGAATGGCATATTCACATTTCCGTCAAATCTCCTTAGTGAATTCAAATACGGGATTTGCGTGGTGATAAGTCTCGAACAATGGGGAAAGTTCGATTCATCCACGGAAGATGGCTTCGCATTTCCGAGATTGAAGCAAATCGCGAAGAACCTGAAGAGCTTCATCGAGAAGAATGGATACTCATCGCAAATAGTTGTACCCGACAAAAGAGTCTCGCGTAGCAGTCCGTTGTATTGGCGAGGAGAGGTCTCTCACAAGGCGTTGGCGAAGACAGCTGGCTTGGGATGGATTGGTAGGTCTACCCTGCTCATCACTAGAGACTTCGGTCCCAGAGTCTGCCTTGTGACGGTGCTCACGGATATGCCATTGCCGGCTGGAAAACCAACGAAGAACAAGTGCGGAAAGTGCGAGATGTGCATCCGTTCATGTCCAGTGAGAGCGATAAGATATGCGGAGTTCGATGATCATCCAAAGAACATCGAGGACGCGGTCGACGTCAACGCCTGCGGCTCGTGGGTTGACAAGACTTGGAGAAAAGGAAAGCTCTGCTTCGAGTGTCTGCTCGCCTGCCCGAAGGGCAAATGCTAGTTGCCAGCGCACCAATGGCGCCAAAGCGAAATCGGGCTGACAAATCCGACTAACGGTGGGCTAACGAGATTGGGCTAATTAGCCCGTCTTCTGAGCTAGTTAGCCAGCCTCCTGGCTCCCAAAACAATACAGCACAATATTCATATAGAAGTGCTAACATATTCAAAAACCGAGTCCTGATACCTCTTCCCATTTAGCGATCGGGACTAGCATTTCACGATACTGGTGTGGTTCATGTCAAACAAGAAGGAGAAGATACTCAGGGTAGTCCAGGCGAAATCCGCTGACGACGGGAAGGGAATAGCCAGGATAGATCCTGCACTGATGAGGATACTCGAGCTCAGCCAGGGCGACACGGTCATCATCGAAGGCGCGAGGAACACGGCCGTGACTGTCTATCCGGGCTACCCGGAGGACGAGAACCGAGGCACGATCAGGATCGACGGGGCGATACGGAAGAATGCGGACGTCGGGCTCGACGAGAAAGTTGGAATCAGGAAGATCGTCCCGAAACCGGCAACCAAGGTGACTCTCGCACCCACACAGCCGCTCAAGATCCTCGGTGGTGAGGAGTACTTGGCGCAGTCACTGGAGGGACGCCCCATCGTCAAGGGGGATCTAATAGAGGTCAACATCATGGGCCGCAAGTTCGACCTGGTGGTCCAGAATCTTACACCGGCTGCAGAGGCCGGGTTGATACAGAATTTCACCAATGTGAAGCTGAGCGAGAAACCCGCGAAGCAAGAAGTTGCCAAGGGTCCGAAGGTAGCGTATGAGGACATAGGCGGCCTCAGGGACGAGGTCGATAAGGTCAGGGAGATGATCGAGCTGCCCCTGAGGCACCCCGAGCTGTTCGAGAAGCTCGGCGTCGAAGCACCCAAGGGAGTGCTGCTCCATGGACCCCCGGGCACTGGCAAGACGCTTCTGGCCAAGGCGGTCGCATCGGAGACGAGCGCTAACTTCACGTCCATAAGCGGTCCCGAGATAATGAGCAAGTTCTACGGGGAGAGCGAGGAGCGGCTGAGGGAGATATTCAAGGAGGCGGCTGAGAATGCCCCGAGCATCATATTCATCGACGAGATCGATTCCATAGCCCCTAAAAGGGATGAGGTGACTGCCGAGACCGAGCGCAGGATAGTCGCCCAGATCCTGGCACTCATGGATGGTCTGGAGGGCAGGGGCAAGGTAGTCGTGATTGGCGCGACGAACAGGCCGAACGCACTCGACCCGGCCATAAGGAGGCCAGGCAGGTTCGACAGGGAGATTGAGATCGGCATACCGGACAAGGAGGGCAGGCTCGAGATACTGCAGATCCACACAAGGGGCATGCCTTTGGCAGACGATGTCGACCTGGTCCAGCTGGCCAACATGACCCACGGCTATGTGGGCGCCGATCTCGCCGCACTCGCCAGGGAGGCAGCGATGCGCGAGCTCAGGAAGATCCTGCCCACCATAGACCTTGAGTCAGACACGATCCCAATCGAGGTCCTGAACAATCTGCTTGTGACCATGGCGGACTTCATGGACGCGTACAGGGAGATGCAGCCTTCAACACTGAGAGAGGTCCTGCTCGAGTCTCCCAATGTCAAGTGGGAGGACATAGGAGGGCTGGATGGGCCGAAGCAGGAATTGATGGAGTCTGTCGAATGGCCCCTCAGATACGGCGCCTTGTTCAAGCACATGAACGCGGTCCCTCCGAAGGGGATTCTGTTGTACGGACCGCCTGGGACTGGAAAGACTCTGCTCGCGAAGGCCGTTGCAACGGAGAGCCAAGCCAACTTCATTTCAGTCAAGGGTCCTGAGTTCCTTTCGAAGTGGGTCGGTGAGAGCGAGAAGGCAGTTCGGGAGACATTCAGGAAGGCGAGACAAGCAGCTCCGTGCGTAATATTCCTGGACGAGATAGACGCTATCACGCCTATGAGAGGTAGATCGAGCGACTCAGGAGTCACGGAACGGGTGATAAGCCAGATACTCACGGAGATGGACGGGCTCGAACCTTTGCACAGTGTCGTGGTCATTGCGGCCACGAACCGGCCGGACATGATCGATCCGGCGCTCCTGAGGCCTGGCAGGTTCGACAGGCTGGTGCTCATACCTCCGCCCGATCTGGAGGCGAGGAAGGAGATACTCAAGATACACACCAAAGGAAAGCCCTTGGCTGACGACGTCGACTTGGACAAGCTAGCAGCCAAGATGGGCTTCTTCACAGGCGCTGAAATCGCCGCCGTCTGCAACGAGGCCATGATGCTTGCGATCAGAGACTATGTCCTCGATGGAGGAGACCCGGAGGAGGACAAGATCAAGGACGTCAAGGTCGGGATGAAGTACTTCGAGAAGGCCATGGACAAAGTCGAGCCCATGAGCGAGACCGAGCTGAAGAAGTATGAGAAGATGTCCATGAACACCATGTACAGATGACCCAGCATGACTGCAATCTTCAAATCGGACGAAGCGATATCTGATACCCAGGAGAACAGGAAGGACCCATGGCTGTAGGAAGGGAGGAGCTGCTCACAAGACTACGGGAGACCCTCGCGAAGACCGGGTTCTTCATCTCGGACCCACACAACATACGGAGCATAAGCTTCGACATCATCGCACGCAGGGACAAGGAACTCCTGATCATCAAGGCGCTATCGAACATCGACTCGCTATCTGGCGACGATGCCGAGGTGCTCAGGATCCTCGCAACGACTCTTGGAGGCAGCCCGATGGTCATAGGCCTGCATTCCAGCTCCGCCAAGTTGGACCACGGGATCCTGTACTCAAGGTTCGGCATACCGATCATCTCGGAGGCGACATTCCATGAGCACATGCTCGAGGGTGTGCCACCATTCGTGTACGCCGCCCCAGGCGGCCTCTACGTCCGGCTTGACGGTGAGCTCCTGCGGAAGATCAGAGAGGACAGGAACATATCCTTGGGTATGCTGGCCGAGATAGCAGGCGTTTCGAGGAAGGCCATCCAGATGTACGAGAGTGGCATGGGGGCGATGGTGGATATCGCTGCCAAGCTCGAGGAGTATCTGAACGAACCTATAGTCGTGCCACTGAACCCATTCGCCTACACGCTCGAAGTCGCCAAGACCCTGAGGACTTTCGACGAGTTCAAAGGCCTCAACAGGGACGTCTTCGAGATGCTCAAGGAGATCGGCTATTCCGTCACTCCGACCATCAGGTGCCCGTTCGACGCATTGGCGAGCGACCAGGATGTCCTGCTGTTGACGGGGGTCGAGGACGACGTCAAGATGATGGCCAGGAAGGCCAGGGTTGTTGGGAACATATCTAGGGTCACCGAGAAGAAGTCCGTCATCTTCGTCCAGCAGGAGACCAGCACCGAGTCCATCGAGGGCACGCCGCTTATCACGAAGGACGAGCTGAGGAGGGCGGACGATGCTGATGATGTCCTGGAACTGATCCTGAAGCGGGAGAGGAGGAGGAAGGCATGAGCGAAGTCACCATCGTCCGGGACCGATGCACAATCCATGTCGTAAGCGTCATAAAAGGGCTGAAGTCGGAGACCGAAAAAGTGCGCAAGGCGTTCGACGATATCAAACCCGACAAAGTCGCGATCTCACTGTCAAGAGAAGAGGTGGAAGGGCTCAGGAACATCCCAGAAGACTACGAGCCCGAACTGTCCAGATACGAGGAGATCTACGCCGATGGCTTAACAAGGTTCGGCGAGGTATCGGCTCCGCCTCCGTGCTATGTGGCCGCCGTCGAGCTCGCGGAGCACGGTCAGATTCCCATAGTCCCGGTGGACATGAACGAAGAGGAGTATTCAGAGCTCTATTGCGCGGTGGTGCCTGGGACCACGCTCTTCAGACATTCCACCCGGACGTGGCTGCTGAAAAGGCGGAGGTTCAGCGACGATAGCCCGGAGGCGTTCGTGAAGGCCTGGGACAAAGCTGTCAACGGACTTGAGGCTTTCAGGCTCATAGAGAAAAGACGCGCCGAATCGATGGCCGAGGGAATAACGGATGCTTGCGCGGGCACAAAGAACCTTCTGGCCATCATCGAACTAGAGCGCGCTGACGATGTGATCTCTCTTCTCAGAAAGGACATTTCATAGGGCCATGGTTCTGGAAGGAATGCAATCAAAAGGGATTATGAAGAGGCCTTTTCGGGCCCTTCAAACAATAGGTTTCCTGCTTATTACACAACACTCAGGTTGGCAGCGATCGTGATGTCCACCCACGGGTCCTTCGCCTGCCCGGTCGGTGTCTCGATCGACCACGACTTCACGCTGAAGAACCTGTAGTACTGCGATGATCCGGTCCACAGGTTCATGTAGAAGCCGATGTAGGAGTTGAACAATCCTCCGGCAGTGGTGTAGTTCGTGACCAGGATGTCCGTCAGGCCGTCCCCGTTGATGTCCACCGCGTCGAACAATGTCGGGGCTACCGTGCTGAAGTATCCCGTTCCGACCTTCGCGCTCGAAGATACGAAGAACGACACATCGCCTGCAGGTTGACCGGAGAGCAACGCCCAGTTTGGTCCGGTCGTGTACTGATAGACCTTCCAGATCGAGTTTGTCGCAACCGTATCGCTGTGCTTCGCGACTACAACCTCCTTGTACTGATTGCCCGGGCTGAACGGCCCGTCGATCGTCGCTGCCCTGACGCAAGTCCAGGTAGTGTCGGCCACTACGCTCTTGCCAGTATATCCGCCGAAAGTGTCCGTGTACACCGCGGCCATATCAACCTCGAGGAAGCTAACGATAGCGCCACTGAGATTGGATGTGAGCGAATCCGTGAACCTCAGGTAGATCGCCTTGTTCGCCACGCTCGATGGCAACAAGTAGCTGTAATTCTTCCAGGTTGAGCTGTCAATGGTCAAGATAGGTATGTATGCGAAATTGTCCGTCGAATACCAACAGTAGAATACCTCGTCCGGAGCGTTGTTGATAGCCCCAACCTTGGCGCGTATCCTAAGCTCCTGGTCTGGCGAGCTAGTAAGCGTCAAGAACCTCATGGTCGCGATGACTTTGCCCGGATCCAAGGGGTCAAGCGTCCCGTTCTCTTGGAAGTAGATCTGCGTTCCGTCCCCAGCGTTGTATGTGTTTGCGACCGAAGAATTGGCGCTGTTATGGTAGCCGGCGTTCATCTTGGGGTTGAAGCCTGCTGCGGCGGCATCAAGGGTCATCTTGTTGCCCGCTGCCGTTGTGTAGTAATTCACATTCACACCGCTCACGCCACTGGCGAAGGCGGCGACCGTGTCCGCAGTGACGATGTCCAACATGGTGTCGTTGTTCATGTCTTCAAGGTCGAAGTCGACGGTGGTCCCCACCGACACCGTCACGCGGCCCTTAGCCACCTCCTGGGACTTCAGCAACGGGTCGTAGGTGTACTTCAGATCATAGATCGATATCTTGCCGTTGGCAAGGACGACCAGGTCGGCCCTCCCATCGTTCGTCATGTCCGTGAGAGCAATCTTGGCGATCGGGCTGGTCCAGCCCTTGCCAGTCGGCGGGGTGTATATCCAGCCTCTTGACCCGTAGGTCGTGTTGTATATGACAACCTGGGCATTCGAGTTGGCGTATGCGAAGTCATCGTGATCGTCCCCGTTGACATCACCGAACGCGATCCAACTGACACGGTAGGTCGTTCCGTCGGGTCTGTAGATCGTGCTTCCCGACTGCCAGGTTCCGAACGAGTTCAGTGTGTTCTCGAAAAGGAACAGCGTGTTGCTGGCGGCCTCGCCCATCAGCAGATCCTTGTCGCCATCACCATCGACGTCACCCACGGCCATTGCTGTCGCCGTGAAATCGGTCGAGGAACCAGGCGTGCTCTCTGACTGCTTGAGCACGCGCGATGTGAACAGATTGTTGTTCTGAATGAAATACGCGTACTCCCTATTGTTGAAGTTGCCGTTCCCGCTTGCCATGCCCGTTGTACCGGCGAAGAAGTCGGCTCTCGCGCCTGCACCAACGATGAACACCTGCTCGGAAAGCGAGTACATGCCCTCATTGCTGTCGTTCAGCTTGGATATGGAGAGAGTGTATGAATTGTTCCCGCCCCTCCATTGAACGCCGTTGTTAAGCCTGAGGTCGATGCTGAAATTGTAGTGCTTGCACGGATCTTCGGTGGCTAGCCTTCCCATCTTAGAAATCATGTTCCCGGCTGGCGGAACGCCGTAGACTTCAGAGTTCTTCGCACCATCCGAAATCCTCACATCGGTAACGGAAGGCGTTGGGGGATTGTCCGTGTCTTGGACGGATACGGTCACGTACACCTTGTAAGCATCACTCGATGAAATCTGGAACGGGTGGTATCTGTCGCCCCATGGTACGAGGTAGGTCGAATCCTTGTACAACTTGATCTCAGGGTAGAACTGGATAGGGGAGCTGGGGTCCGTCACGAAGATGGTCTTGTCACCGCCATAGGTACGCTGAGGTTCCCCCGTGCTCGGCTGGTTCTTAAGAGATATCTGCAAATCGTATGCACCAGGGGGCAGAGACGAGGTGTTGAACTGGCATTCGTAGATGTATATGCCGCCGCTGCCCACCAAAGGATAGAACGGCTTGGCCGCGGTGCTGCCCGCAGTTTCGTTGAAGCGCGGCGTCAGGGGAATACCAGTCCTTATGTCAATCAAGACAAGCCTGTTCTCAACGAAGGTGTTGGTCATCACCTTGCTCGCAAACCTTACGAACACCCAGTGATCCTTAACGAAGCTGGTTACGACCTCAGACGTATCAGCCTTTCCCAACGCCGTGGAGCCGTTGAACAACTCGGCGAATATGCCGAACCCTTGGTTGTCGTAGAACCATCTGATGTACGTGGGCAGGTTGCTGTCGCCGCTGGGCGGCTCTTCTGTGCTTCCAGTCCTGTTGTCCCAGTGGTTCTCGATCGGCAGGACGAGGACGCTCATCACGAATGTGGACATGGATTGGTGGATGGCCTTGTCCCAAGCGTGGATGACTATGACCGCACCGTCCAGATCTGACGCGTTCATCTCCTTCGCAATGATGCCCGTGAAGTCCCATCTGTAGACATTGCCGCTCGAATAGTCGGGCGTCCAATGAGCGTTAGCGAATTTTGGGATCTGCATGGTGTCTATCCATATCCCAGCGGATGTGTTGAGGTCGTTGTCTGGATCAGTGATTGTCACGAAGAAGTAGAAGTCGTCGAACTCCTTGACAGGGTCAGCCGTGGTTGTGGCAATGTCGGAGTCGACATATCTCTGAAGGATGCTCGGTGGGTTGCCACCATGACCGCCAGTCACCTGGCTAGTCCAAATGGCCGAGTGCTTTGCGTTGTCAACCACCGTCACGGTGATAGAGCTCGTAAAGCTAGATACAGCGAGGGCAACCGTCCAGGGCTGCCCCGTAGTCCATTGAGTAGTACCCTTGAGGCCGTAGACTGGGTCAGAAAGGTTGTACCGCGTGTTAACGTTATCGACGTCGACCAGAATGAATGCGTCCCTGGTCTTCAAGACCGCCCCCCCGGCGTGCGTCACAGTCAGGTTGGCCTTGTGGCCATTGTCCCAGAAGGATACCGTAGCAGAGAAATCCACTTTCGTGGCCTGCTCCGGAACCGGCATTTGCTGAACGAACGCCATTATTCCGCTGAACAATATGATGGTTATCATTAGGATCAGGATGTTGCCGATGATCTCGGATACACCTTCATCCTCTTTCCAAGACTTCCTCTTCCTAACGTCAAGATTCATCTTCTCGGTCCTCCGGGGGCGGAGAGAACACTCAGCTATTATGCAATTCAACGTGTTGGACCGTATATAAACGTGTTGAGGTCATTACCAATTACCAGCCTGAGATTTATCATGGTCTAGCCTCGTCAAAAAAACCAGTACGGTTATATAAGCACATGGGCATCCTAACGTCCGATGCCCGAGTCTGGCCAGCTCAGCGTGAATGACAGGGTGCTCCTTCATCTATCTAGGTTCGCGACGGACATCCAACCTGAAGAGCAACCGGCCGAGAGCACACAGGCGGGGATCGCATTTGCGGTGGGCATCTCGCGCACGCACGTACCGCGCGCGGTGAAGGGCCTAATCAAAGATGGACTTGTTGAGGAGCTTACTGCAAGGGTCAAGGGGCACGAGCGGCGCATGAACGTTTACGCCATCACGGCTGAGGGGTTGAAGAACGCAGAGGTCCTTTGGCGAACCGTGCTGGACGATGTGTTCTCCGTCATCACCGATGGGAATGTAGTAAGGATGATGGGCAAGGACATCGAATCCAAGGTCGGCAAGAAGAAGGCAGTTGTCGCTGTCTCGCAGATGAGAGACGGGGTGGTGCAGGTGGACGAGAACAGACGCATGCCCGTGCGCGATCTGAAGGACGCTCCCACACCTGAGACGTTCTATGGGAGGGAGGCGGAGCTCGCTGCAATAGACGAGTTCATGGACTCCGATGCCAAAGTCCTTGTCATGCTCGGCAACAGGGGATCTGGGACGACGGCCTTAGCCAGAAAGTTCGTGGAGGGTCTCGAGGACCAGGACACCCTCTGGATACCGCTGTCAGAAGCCTCGACTGCGAAACACATCGAGTCGAAGCTTGTCGATTTCGGAAGGAATGTCAGGAAGAACGTGGAAGGGCTGCAGGACGTCTTGAAGCTGGAGAACGCGACCTTTGTGTTTGACGATTACTTCTCTGTCAACGATGAAGTTGTCGAGTTCTTCACAGCGCTCGTGGACTCTGTTGATGATGCGAAAGTCATTGTTACGGCCCGACAGGAGACCCCTGCCTACAACTGGTTCTACCAGAAGAAACACACCGATTCTGGTATCGTCCGGGAACTCAAGATCAAGGGTCTAGACCAAGTTAGTGCCAAGAGACTCTTGGGAAATGAGTTGATCGAGAAGGATGCATTCAGGAGGATCATCATGATGACCCATTCGCAGCCGATGGTCCTGAGGATGCTCAAAGAAGGAGACTTCAACGGTCTCAAGAAGAACACGCCCTTCACAACAGAGGAGATCCGTTACCTCCTGTTCCTGAAAGACAAGACTCAATGAGGGAGGCTACCATTCAATGCCTTCGCGCGCGTTGAGCCCGTCTTCGAAAGGATGTTTCTTGCTTTCGACTATCGAAACATAGTCTGCATATTCTACGAACTCTATGGGCGCATTTCTGCCGGTCAGGACGACCTCGACCCCTCTTCCTCTAGATTCTAGAACATCCATGACCTCATCGGCACTCAGAAGACCGAACGACACCACTGTATTGACCTCGTCCAAAACGACGAGCTGGTAACTGCCATCGGAAAGGACCCTCTTCGCATGTTCAAGCCCTTCTCTGGCTCTCTCCCTATCCTCGTTCGTGACGTGTTTCGAATCGACGAACAATCCGGATCCGTATTGAACCACATCGATACCAGCGAGACGCCGCGCCGAGAGAACCTCGCCCGTCGTCTCCCCTGTCTTCATGAACTGGACTATGCACACTCTTAGACCGTGGCCCGCTGCCCTCATCGCAAGACCGAAAGCGGCGGTTGTCTTGCCCTTCCCAGAGCCTGTGAGAACATGCACCTTCCCGAGCTCGTCCGACATATGAACACCTGGAGGCACTTGCTACTAGAAAAACCGAAGCTAGCCGAAGACATCGCTGCCGTCAGGTCTGGCCTCTCCTGGCAGAGCGAACTCCCTCTCCAGCAACCCTAGCTGCTGCGTCTCGAAGGTCCTAGGGTCTATGGGGACCAGGAGGAACGATCCCGACATGGCGACCTCCTCGTTCGTCAGCTGAATAGCCTTCATGACGGGGGCGAAACCATTCTCCGTTATCAGATACTCGAGCCCGTCCAACAGCACGACAGATCCGGAGTTCGTTTTGATGAAATCGGAAATAGTGCTGTGGATCTTCATCAGGCGCGTGGGCTCGAGACTTATGATCCCTCCAGTTGGCTTAGACGCCTTTGCAATCCACATGATTGGGCAGTCCAAGCTGTACAGCTGCTGCACGCGGCTGGGGTGAGATCGAGTTATCACTAGGCCGCGCCTGCCCTCTGATACGAGCTTCTTGAAAGCATCGAATGCGCGGGCCACGCCCTTTTCCGTGAAAAGGTACGAGCTCCCGCTTTTTAGAATAGGCTCCTCCTCGTTGCTCATGTAACGGCTCTACCTCAGGCCAGCCTGTACTGCGAGGCCCTCGTCCGTTATATCAATCAGCTGCCTGCCCGTAGTGTGCTTCGTCCCTCTCATTTTGAGGACCTCAAGGAACTTCCTCCTGACCTTCTCTTCTTCGGGATAGGACAGCACGACAACGCCGTCGACCATGTACGATTCTTGGCTGTGCGGAATGTCATCGTACGACAGCTCGGCGGTCACCATAGCGAGGCAGTTGAAAGCCTTCAGATAGGCGAACAGCTCATGCATGAACTCCCTAGTCTCGCCTCGCCACTGAAGCATGTCAGTCATCGGCGTGATAGGGTCGATGACGATCCTGAGCGGCTGGTATTGCTCGATCTTCTTCTTTATGATGTTCAGCATGTCGCTTGGGTTCTTCATCAGCGTCGGGCCGATGTCGATGAAGTTCACGGTTCCTTTCTCGACGAGCTCTTGGCTGTAGAACGAGAAGGACGACAGAAATTTCTGGACGAGCCATTGCGGTTCTGAGATGGCCGTGATGTAGAGTCCCTTCTCGCCCTCTCGAGCGCCGTGGAAGAGGCTCTGTACCGCGAGCGTGGTCTTGCCGGTACCAGGCTCGCCTGCAACCAGGATCGCTGAAGGGAACGGAAACCCCCCTTGGAGCATCCCGTCAAGACCCGGAATGCCCGTGGTCTTACGGGTCATCTCAGAGCACCTCCGTGTCTATGACGAAGACGCACTTGTCATCTCCCTTGGAAACGCACTTGCGCTCATGACAGTAGACGTCCTTGCCCGCCCTCTCCTCGAACACTTTTGCCAGGATGCCCCTGAGCATGTGACATGTCGGCGAATCGGCGCTCGATGCCTCGATCGAACCGACGACGGTTATGGTATCGCCCTCGAAAGTAATGTCCGTGACCCAGCCTTCCTTGACTAGCGATTCCTTGAGCCTGAGGAGCTCCGTGCCTGAGCTCCTGATGAGCCTGTCGCCTATGATACGGCCGCTTCTGTAGAACATCCCGTGGGATGCGAAGGTCATGACGGTCTCGTACAACCTCTTGATCTCAACGAGCTCCTCCCTGCGGAGCTTTATGCTGCGCTCTGGTTGCTCCATACAATCCACCTGGTCCGGGAAGCCATCTATCTATAAATCGAGACTTATAACTTTTGGTACGAGTTCCGCGGACGCACTGGCTGGCTCAAACAGGTTAATGTAGTTCCTTACGCTTCTGACGGGCCGTGATAGAGGTCGAGTCGAAATATCGGTCCCCTGGCAACGAGAAGATAGAGAAAGCACTAGTCAAGCTGGGGGCCACGCAGATCTCGAACGGACCGATGGAGGACCTCTACTTCGCACATCCCTCAAGGGATTTCGGAAAGACGGACGAGGCCCTGCGGCTAAGGAAGCGGGAGGACGGGGCCGAGCTGACCTACAAAGGGCCTAGAATCCACGCGGATGGAGCGAAGGCCAGGGAGGAGATCACCCTCAGGACTGACAATCCTCTGACCATGCAGAGGATAGTCGAGAGACTGGGATTCAAAGAATCATATGTTTTGAGAAAGACCAGGACTAGTTACATGTTGGACAAGCTCAGGGTGGATATCGACGACGTGGAAGGACTAGGCGAGTTTGTTGAGCTCGAGGTCTTGACGGAGTCTCCTGAAAGGTCCAAGCAGCTTCTCGAGCTCGCTAGGGCCGAGCTGGGCCTGGAGAAGCTGGAACCAAAGACGTACCTCGAGATGATCATAGAGAAGCAGTCATAATACGGAAGCGTAGAAGAATGAAAAGAGAATAAACGGAGCATATACTCCGTCTTGGAGTTTCCGGCCTGAACGTCCATCAACCGCGAGATAGAAGAGACTTCAGAGCTTGTTGATCTTCTCGGTCACGAATGCCTTGATCGCCGGATCGTCAGGGATCGTTATGGATTTCTTGTACTTTTCGCTTCCATCAGGGAGGAAGTAACCCCTGGACACTGAGATGAACTCGCTGTCCCCCTCGTCAGTTATCGCCTTCTTCCGTGCCACTTCCAAGAAGTTGTTCTTCCCAAACGGGATCTTCTCGGCGCTCAACGTTTCAAACCGCACCTTTG
>Ga0214473_10004505_pt1 | contig 16743 bp, 11 predicted proteins | sample RVTome_7_FD_203509 | JGI IMG/M metagenome (GOLD analysis project Ga0214473, IMG submission 203509) | Soil microbial communities from uranium-contaminated site in the Upper Colorado River Basin, Wyoming, United States - RVT98D197 | ecosystem: Environmental > Terrestrial > Soil > Contaminated >... | reverse complement strand
AGATCTCCCCGAACTCGTAGCGGCAGGGGACCTCGCGCATCCGGCATTCGACGCACACCGGATGGTTCGGGATCACCGGCTCCACTCCCAGTAGCAGACAGCGGACCACATAGCCGAACTCGGCGACGTTGATGGGACAGCCGGGGATCTGATAGTCAACCTTCACCACTTCGTCCAAGGCCTTCGTGGGCGCCGTGTCCAGGTGGGGCGAGCGCGCCGCGTCGCGGTAGACGATCTGCTTCACTTCCTCCAGGCTGCTGAAGTTGTTCTTGAGCTTGTTGATCCCGCCGATCGTGGCGCAGGCCCCGAGCGCGATCAGGATCTTGGCGCGGTCGCGGATAGAGCGAAGACGTTCCTCGTCCTCAGGCCGCGTGATGGAACCCTCCACAATGGCGATATCGTACTGGTCGCTCTGCTCCGACATCGCTTCCCGCCACGCGACGGGTTCGACCAGGGAGAGCAAGGCGACGAGCTCCTCCTCCATATTCACGAGTTGGAGTTGGCAGCCCTCACAGCAGGCAAAATCGAAAATCGCTACTCTCGGTTTTCCCACCTAGATTGCCTCCGGCGATGCTTTGACACTCTCGTAAGTGAACACAGGACCGTCCAAGCACGTGTAGAGCCCGTTGATCTGGCAGTGACCGCACTTACCCACCCCGCACTTCATGCGGCGCTCCAAGGAGACGTAGATCTGGTCGTGGGGGAGACCCGTTGAGGCGAGGCTCATAATCACGAACTTGTACATCACCGGCGGCCCGCACACGATGACGCGGGTCTTCGCCGGGTCAATCTGGATCTTGGGAATGAGAGTGGTAATCACCCCGACGTTCTTCGTCCATCCGGCCTCCGCGCGATCCACCGTCTCCAGGAGGGTGACGTCGTCACGCGCGCCCCAGGCCGCCACCTCCTCGGTGAAGAGCAACTCGCCCGGCGACTTCGCCCCGTAGAGGATGATGATGCGGCCGTAGTCGTCGCGGTGATTGAGCACATACTGGATCGCAGACCGAACCGGGACCAGGCCGATGCCGCCGCAGATGAAGAGCAAATCCTTGCCCAAGAGCTCGCCAGTCACCGGAAAGGAGGTCCCAAACGGGCCGCGTACGCCGACCTTGTCTCCCGCGGCCAGGCCGTGCAATACGGCGGTAACTCGTCCCACCTTTCGCACCACCAGCTCGAACGCCCCCTTGAGGTCGGGGGAGGAGGAAATGGAAATGGGGGCCTCGCCGAGGCCCGGCAGGGAGATCTCGGCGAATTGCCCGGGCATGTGCCCCAGGTCCTTGCCGTCGTCCAGGCGGAACTCGAACAGCCGCTCGAGCGCCGTCATGGGAACGGACCGGACCAGGGTGGCCGGCTCCGGTAGATAGATGCTGGCTTCAGGTGCGGCTGCATGCTGACAAGCCATTATCTGTCCTCCACCAAGGTATTGTAGATTTCCACGGGGTTGGCGATCTTGGCGGGGCAGGCCGTGATGCACCGGCCGCACCCCACGCACGCGATCACCCCCATCCGGTCGAACAGGTACTTCCCTTTGCGGTAGTAGCGATGCCGGAAACGCTCCTCTCGCTGCCTGCGGAAGTTGTGGCCCCCGGCCACCTCTGCGAACTCACGCAACTGACAGGAGTCCCAAATCCGCTGGCGCTCTCCCTGGTCCATGTCCCACGACATCCGGTCGGCGACGTCGAAGCAGTAACAGGTGGGGCACACCAGGGTGCAGGAGCCGCAGGAGAAACAGAGGGCCGCGCGCTCTTCCCAGATGGGATGCTCGTAGGCGCCGTTGGCCAGGAGGGCCGGCAGGTCCTCAGGGCGGCACTTGAGCGTGTGTTTGGCGTACAGCTTCCGCGCCTCCTCCCAAAGCTGCTCCCGTCGCGCCAGGAGCACCTCGCTGGCGTCCGACGCGCCGACCAGATCGGCCATCAAGACCTCACCTTTCTCGGTGCGCGAGTCCACCACGTAGTGGCCGCCCGCCTTGGTGAGCAAAATATCGAACCCATCCTGTACCACCGCAGTGCCCATGCACGATGCGAAGACATTCGGCGAGGCCGTCTGGATGTCGCACGCGACAATCGTGGCGTTCTGACGGCGGGTCTGATAGTGAAGGTCCGGGTTGTCCGCGGAGAAGACCGCGTCCATCTGCTGAATTGCCACCACGTCGTAGGGATGGACGCCGAAGAGGACGAACGGCGCGTCTTCCACCATCGGCTCGTAGGCCCTGTCTTTCCTGGTGAACCTCATCAGGGTTTCCGTCGGTGGCTGGAGGAACTTCTTGGGCGGCAGCATGGAGACGTCATAGTCCAGGCGCAACTCCGCCGCCTTAGTCAACGGGCCGAAGGCGAACCGTGCTCCCTTCGCCTGGATCCCTATCACCCGATGCTTCGCGATCAGGGCGTCCACCCAGGCCGCGAGTACCGACTCGTCAATCTGCCTAACGCGCATAGTCACTCCTGAACTCGGGTCACCGCTCGCGCCACTGTGATGTCTGTTCGGCCTGGCGCGACGCGCCCGTCTTCTGCCAGTTGCCCGATCTGCCATCGGCCCGCTCACGTCGCTGTGCTGGCACTTGCTCCTGGAGACGCACCCCACGTGTCGCGCGGCCGGGCACGGAGACGCCATCTACGCAGGTCCCAGGGACGAGCAGTCTAGACGAAGGCTTCAGCGAAGGTTCGACGTAGGGCGACACCGCGGTATCAGAAACGGCAGCGCCGGTTCACCTCGGCCGGCTCGCCCACCTTCTCACGCTGACACCTAATCTTACCCAGCCTCGCCAACGGCGGCACGGCCCCTGCAACGACTTTGTTATTATTGTCACAAAGTCCGGAGAAAGGCAAGCGCGCGGGTGATTTTGTGATTCCAGCCCCGCCTGGCCCCAATCTTGCCCTTTCGACCAATGGCATTCTCGACATTGCGTATATGGCGCGTTGCTGGCAGGCAACTGGTAAGTCCGAGTCGCCTTGGTAACCGGTAAGTGAAGGCGGGGAGGGGCCAGGATAGGCGTGATGGGACGAGGTCTGTGGGAGAGACAGTAACCCCGTGGTCGTGCGCTAGTGGATCAGTGTCTGGAAGGGTACCCCAGCCAGCACTCCGCTCAGGGAAGACAGCAGAAACATGATGGGCAGAATAGTGTCGGCCCGCTTGAAGCCGCGCATCCGCTTCGCCCGGATCTTGCCGCCCCGCCCGATGGCGTTCTCGGTGGCGTTGTTGGTGGAGGGGACCTGGTAGTCTCGCCGCACCTTGCGCCCCAGTTCGTCGCGTAGCGCCTCGTGTTCCTGTTGATAGCAGATCAGTCGGTTCCAGTTCTCCAAGAGGTCCAGGGTGAGCATGCGCAGGACGTATTCGGGAGACTGGCGCTCTCCCTGGTGGGGAGGGCGAGCCCGACGGAATAGCTGATGCAGCCAGCGGATCGCCGCCAAGCCCTTTTCGTCGAGTTGCTTGAGCGCCTCCCGAATCAGTTTCTTCTCTTCCGGGTAGCCTTGGAGCTTCTTGAGCCGACCGGCGACGGCCTTGCGCCAATGGGCTAGACAGAGTTGATGCTCCAGCCCGGCTTTCTCCGCCGCCGGCTTATAGGACTCCAGTTCATCTGAGACCAGCGCCTTAGCTCCAAAGCGCTGCGCCGCCTCCACAATCCAGCGGCCCAGTTCCTCTCCCTCTCGGCTGGTGAGGACCTCCATCCCCACGATCTGGCCCGTGCTGGAGTCGGTGAGAAACCCCAGGGTCACCCCATTGCCCGAGAGCTTCACTTCCGTCTCCTCCGCACCCAACACAGAGAGCTTGATCTGCTGGACGGCTTTCTGCTGTCGCCGCATCGCCTTGGCTCCCATCGCCCGGACATTCAAGATGATCCCTACATGCGAGATGGGCACTCCCAAACCCTTCATCACCGTGGCCGCCTCCCGAAAAGACAACCCCAGTCCCCACAGCACTACCGACAGCACTTTGGTGCGATCAGAGTGCTTGCCGCCAGGCTGCAGATCCGGGGGCGTGACCGTGACACTGGCGCCACAGCCTTCGCAGTGGTACTGCACCACCTGGACTTCCCTGAGTTTCAGGTCAACCACCGGCCGGCGCTGGGCGCGATTCCAGCCCAGGCCCGTCCGGCCGCAGCGGGGGCAGATCGCGGGACGCCGATCGGTGCGCGCGGACAGCTCGGGGAAGGTGATAGCTTCTTTCATGGCGGCGACTCCTGGTGCGAGAATGACTGCAAAATCCCACTGCTCGCCTGATTCTTGAACTCTTGCCAAATCCCTCCCGCTAGGTGTTACCAGTTACCGCCTTGCGCCAACCTTGACATGCAGGTCGGGCCGCGCTACCATCGGCGCAACAGGGCAGGGGGGGAGTACCAGCCCGGTCAGACCAGCGCCCCCTGTGTGCCGCCGGTTAACGCGGAGCGGTCAGGAAAGGGGGTGTGTCACGCGGTATCCACCGTATTCCCATTTGGCCTTGCGGCCGAGCCCGGATCACTGACGTGCAGGGTGGGGCCGCAACCCCGCCCCGCCGACATCGCGCCACCTCTTGAGAGGAGGGTAACGACATGTTGAGACGTGTGGCTCTTGTGATGGTACTGGCTGTCGCCACGGTGAACCTGGCGACGCTAGCCCAGGCGGCCGCCCCCGGCAAGCCCCCGAGGAACGCCTCCACGGTGACGGCCACGGCGGTCTCATGGAACCAGATTAACCTCACCTGGGTTGACAACGCGAGCAACGAGGATGGATTCTACATCATGCGGAGGCTTGGGCAGACGGGCGATTTCGTGCAGATTGACACGGTCGGCCCCAACGTGCAGTCCTACGCGGACACGACCTGCAGCCCAAGCACCGAGTACTGCTACCAGGTGTTGGCCTATAACCAGTACGGCACCGCGTGGTCCCCAACCGCCTGCGCCACGACCTTCAGCGCCGAGGTGCCGCCCGAGGCTCCGAGCGGCCTCGACGCGGTGACCGTATCCCCGACCCGGATTGACCTCAGTTGGACCGATAACGCGAACAACGAGGACGGATTCAAGATCGAGGTGGATGTCGGCAATACGGGCACGTTCGTGTACCTCGACACCGTGGGCGCCAACACCACCTCCTATTCCCACACCGGTCTGACCGAGGGCACCACGTATTGCTACCGCGTCTATGCCTACAACGGGTACGGCAACTCCGGCTACTCCGACGTGGACTGCGCGCTCGCGACCGGCCAGCCGCCGAGCGCGCCCTCCACCCTGGACGCAATCTCTGCGTCCGGCACGCAGATCGACCTCACGTGGGTGGACAATTCGCCGACCGAGAGCGGGTTGAAGATCGAGGTGGACGTGGGCAACACCGGCACCTTCGTCTACCTGGACACCGTCGGTGCGAACGTCACGGAGTACTCCCACACCGGCCTCACCCAGGGCATAGTCTACTGCTATCGGGTCTATGCCTACAACACGTATGGCAATTCCGGCTACTCGAACGCGGACTGTGAAACGGCCGGCGGCGGGCAGATTGTGACCGTCTCCACCGTGCAGCAACTCCGCGACGCGGTCCCGGCCGCCACACCGGGCACGATCATCGAGCTCACCGACGGCACCTACGCCTGGTCGGACAACACCACCCTGGCGCGGATTGAGGACAAGCAGAACCTCACCATCCGGAGCCAGTCCGGCAACCGAGACGCGGTGGTGCTGCAAGGTCTGGGCATCAGCAGCAGCACGGAGTTCGTGTTCAAGCTCACCCGCTCCGACCATGTCACCATCGAGAATCTCACCATGCGGGATGTGTACTGGCACTGCGTCCAGCTCAACGAGGGCTCGGAGTGCTTCACGGTCAGAAACTGCCTGATGTGGGACGCCGGGGAGGGGCCCATCAAGTCCACCGTGCTCGGCAGCAGCGGACCGTTCTGCGACTATGGCCTGGTGGACAACTGCGTGATCGGGTTCACCACCACCGGCAAGCGCAGCGTGATCGAGGGGATAGACGTGATCGCGGTGCGCGGCTGGGTGATCAAGGACACGGAGTTCTACAACGTCATCCACCCCAAGCCAAGGAACGTGGCTTACGGCTGCTTCGCCAAGGCCGCCTCCGAGGACACGGTGATCGAAAATTGCTACTTCCAGGATTGCCAGGTGTCCATGTCCTTCGGCGGGGGCGGATCGCCCATCAGCCTCCACCGGTACGAGGCGCCCTGCGAGCACTACCGCGGCATTCTGCGCAACAACATCATCCACTACAGCAGTGACGTCGGGGTGTACATGAATAAGGCGGCCGACTTCAAGATCTACAACAATACACTGTGGACCGCCAACGGCTTCTCCAGCATTGACGTCCGCTTTGCGGAGAGCTACGGCAGCATCATCAACAACATCTGCTCCGACGGTTACCAACTGCGCGACGGCGGACTGGCGACTTTCGCCACGAATCTGTTCAACGCCTCCGCCTCCCTGTTCGTGAATCAGGCCGGCGCGAATTACCATCTCGCCTCCACCGCCACGCAAGCCATCAACCAGGGCACGGACACCACCGCCGATGTCGCCTACGACATGGACTGGGAGTCCCGCCCCAAGGGGTCGGCCGTGGATATCGGCGCGGACGAGTACTGAGCCGGCACGCCGCGGCACCTGCCTGAGCCCGTAACCCCACCCCTGGCGGACAACACGCCAGGGGTGGGGGTCTACGCCACAAAAGGTGAGGCGTCACCGGAAGGAGGCTCCCGTGGACGAGCCACAGACGATCGAAGCAGGAGGTCTGCCCCAGCCGGCACGTGATCTTTCCTCGCTGCGGGGCGTCATCTGGTGGCGCTTCGGCGTCGCGGCGGCGACGCTCGTCGCGGCCGCAGCTCTGATCGCCCTGGCATTGCTCCTCAACGTACGGGGGGACGAGTGGGGCCCCCTCGTGCTCATGGGCTCGTTGATGATATCCGGCGGCCTTCTGGCTTCCCTTGGGCTGCCCTCGTTGCTCATCGCGCTGGGCCTGCGCCGGGCCTCCCGCGCCGCGGTCCGGTGGGCCCTGGTACACGATCTGCTGATCCTGGTGTTCTCGGTGGTGCAGATCATCCTGACCTTGCGCCAGCCTTACGGATGGAGCCTGCTGTGGCTGCTGATCGGCTCCAGTCGCTGGGTGGTGCTCGGCCTTACCTTCGGGGCCGAGGCCGCCTACCTGGTGCGAGCGGTGTGGAAGTGGCGACCGGCCTGGTTTGCTTATGGGTTGTTCGCCGCGGGTTTGCTCTCGGCCGTCACGATTCTCCCCGGGGCGCTTCACTCGCAGCGCGCACACGACATCAAGCCGCTGCTGGCCTACGTGAACGCCCACTGGGTCAAGGCCCCACCCGGCGCGCGCCTATCCCTGGGCCGACGTGCGGCTGGCCCGGGCACCCACACAGACTACGTCTCAGTCCGCGGGGAGGAGCTTTCCTGGTCTCTCTCCGCCGAGCACCGCGCGGACGGGCGCTGGGTTTTCCCGAAGCCGCGGGGGTACGACTACACGCTGCAATGCAGCTTCAATCCACCGGTGGCGCGGCGCCTGTTCACCAGTGACCACGCCAAGGCGCTGCTGCTGAACTGCGGTGTGGTGGACACGAACCTCGAGCCGGCGCGGACTATCACACCCCAGACGCCCGGCGGGCTGCGCGAGTACGAGTTCCGGTCGCCGCTAGGGAAGGGCTACTACCGCGTAGGCGAGGTCACCAGCGCCATTCGGTTCTACCTGGAGCAGCCGGTGGAGGTGGTTCCGTAGCGCTTACGCTCCGGCCCACGGGGAGGTCAATGCCGGCGGGGGATCCGTGACCTGGACGGTGCCCTTGCTTACCGGGCCCTCGGCGTCACCCGGATCGATGCCGCGCCGACGGCAGACCTCCTGGATGAGTGCAGGCGGCGCCTCGGCTGGTAGTCTCCGTACCTTTACAGCCAGTCGGCCCGCGGGCTATACTCTCACCAGGAACGTGCGCGTGAATAGGCGTCTCTTGCTTCTTTTCATGGTGGTCGCCGCGGTCGGCCTGGTCCGGCTTTCCGTCTACGGGTACAACGGATGGCGGCGCTCCCGGCTCGCGAAGATGGCGACCACGACCGCGGCTCCGGTCATCCCCTGGGACAATCCCCCCGCGCCCAGGACACCGCCCAAGACCCCGCTACCCGGGCGCCCGTTTTCCGAGATGGGGGTCGTCTATCGTACCTCCACCCCTTCGGCCGAGTCGCTTCGCGCCGCCGTCGCGGACACGAACGTGGTGATCTGCGTGCTCGACGCCGCCCGGGCGGACCGTTTCGGCGCCTATGGCTATCCTCGCCCCACCACCCCGAACTTCGACCGGCTGGCCCAGCGCGCGTTGCTCTTTGACCAGCATTTCTGCGTGGCCTCCCATACCGGGCCCTCCACCATCTCCCTCCTCACCTCCCAGCACCCAGACACCCACGGCCTGCTCACCAACTATTCCTCCGATGGTACCGACTTCCGCAGCCCCAGCCCCTCCACGTTTACACTCGAGAGGGCCTTGCAGGGGATCGGCTATCACACCTTCATGTTCAGCGGCAACGTCGCCGCCTCCCCGGAACTCGGCATCGGGGGCGACTTCATGTTTGTCGGAGATTCCGGGCGGGGCGGCGCCAATCTGAGCGGGCACCCCATCGCATTCATGACGGAGTCCTTCGCTGAGGTGCCCGCCAAACTCAAGGATAAGACGGACAGGCGTTTCTTTGCCTACCTCCACGTCCTGCCGCCGCACGAGCCCTATCGTGCTCCCAAGCCCATTGCCGACCTGTTCGCAAAGACGCGTCCCCCTCTCTACTGGGAAGGGAAGAGCGAGTTTCCGGAGGCCAGGGCGGACCGGGTCCACACACAAGAACCCGATTCGTGGGTCTCCTGGGGCAATGACTACGATGCCAATCTGCGTTATGCCGACACTTTCCTGGTCGAACTGGAGAAAGCGCTGAAGCAGATGGGAGCCTGGGAGCGCACGCTCTTGATCGTTACCGCCGATCACGGGGAGGCGCTACGGGAGCATGGCTACACCTTCCATGCCGGCGTTCCCTACGACGAGGCCCTCCATATTCCGCTGCTCATCAGGTTCCCTGGCCCCGACCCTCCGGTTGGGCGTGTGAAGGCCCTTACCCAGACCATTGATCTGCTCCCGACGTTGCTCGAGCTCTACGGGGCGCCCTACCCCCGGGATCAGGTGCAGGGGAAGTCCCTCCTCCCGCTCCTCACGGGAAGAGTCAAGGGGGTCAACGACTACCTGTTTGCCCGCGCCACCGACAGGCGCACCGCCTGCTACATCATCCGGGACGCCCGATCCACGCTGCTCCTCTATCGGGGCGGGAAGCGGCGGGCCCTCTACGACATGGACGCGGACCCCTACCAGACGCACAACCTGAACTCTGAGCAGCGCGCGCGCGCGGAGAAGCTGGTCAAGGCCTTCGAGGAGTTCGCCAGGAAGCAGCGCCTGAAGCCGCTGGACTTCGTGGACCCGAACTTCGTCCCACCAACCGCCACCGACCTGCCCACGCAGAAGATGTCTGAAGAGACAAAGCGGAAGCTGAAGTCGCTGGGATATCTGAAGTGAGTGCGACTCTAGACGTTTCTCGTATACTCTAGTATACTTTGGTATACCAGAGTGCAGAAAGAACGACCATGGCATCGGAGGTGATGACGGTCGAGGAACTGGCGGAGTACCTGAAGCTGGATCCGCAGACGATTTGCCGCCGCTTTCGCCGCGGGCAGTTGCCGGGGGTGCGAATCGGCAAGGCCATCCGCTTCAAGCGCGACGTGATTGACAGTTGGCTGCGCGTGGAGTCCTATCGCTGGACCGCGGAGCAGCGAGACGAACTGCGCCAGTGGGCCGAGACCTTCGCCAAGGAGCGCGGCCTCCGCGCGCAAGACATCCAGAAGGCGGTCACTGCCGGGCGACGCCGCGGCCGATGAGGGCGGTGCTCGACACCAGCACCACGATCCGAGATACGGAGATGGCGTCATGGCGTCATGGAGCGCAACCTCTGCGGGCAGAAAGACAAGCGCGCTGCGAGGGCAAGGGCCTGCGTCCTTCGCCAACAGACCAACGCAGAATACTGCTCTGGAGTGACTCGCTATCCCTACGGAAGAGTCGCTTCGTAAGGGTTCAGGGTTGGGGAGAGCGATTTGGGCATCGGGCAGGGGAGGAGGGCCTGACCCTGGGCGGCCCACGTTCCGAGTAGGCTCATCAGGCCCATCTTCGTGCGCGAGCCTTTCCCAGAGCGCGTGTCCCCGGAGCTCTTGCGGGCGATCACCGCCGGATGCAAGCTGCGCTCCGCCGCCCGTCCCTCCAAGGCCGTCACCCGCGTCAGCAGCGCGGTGATCTGCTCCTGCTGCTGCCCAATGATCTCAACCAGTTCCTCTCGGCTGGCCGTGTGCAGGTCTCTCACACCTACACATTTCCGCGTCTTGCCAGGAGATTCTCATGAATCCTGAACTCTTACGCCGCGGCGGATAGCTGCGGTGTGATTCCATCGGCGATGATCGTGGGGGACAAGCAGACCGTGCTATAATGGACCCAGGCTGGGGCGATGTGAAGGTGGCTCTTGCGGCGGTCTGTGGAGGAAGATGAGCGCGCTCTCGCTGGGTTTCCGTGTGGTTGTCGCCATCGCTGAGGCCTTCCTGATCTCGGGTCCGGCCCCGGGCGCAGAACGAGTGACGGAGGCCTGGCGCAGCCCGTTCGGTCAGCCGCGGGCGGTTTCGGTCAACCCGGCGGACGGCTCCTGCTGGGTGGCGGACGGAGTCCGGGTGCTCCGCCTGAGCTCCACCGGCGCCATCCTCTCCCAGTCAGTTGGTCTCAGCGAGCCGCGTTCCGTTTCCGTGAATCCCGGGGACGGTTGCTGCTGGGTGGCCGATGGCGCGGCCGGCGAGGTCGTCCGCCTGGCGCCGGACGGCACGGAACTCTGGCGAGGCGGAGGGTTTTCCGAGCCGGCCTCCGTCTCAGTAGATGAGAAGGACGGTTCCTGCTGGGTAGCAGACACGGGCCTCCGGCGAGTGGTGCATCTCGCGGCTGATGGTACGCAGCTCCTGGCCATCGAGAACCTACAGAGACCCCTCTCGGTCGCAGCCAGCTCCCTAGATGGCTCCTGCTGGATCGCCGACAGTGACAGCAAGCAGGTCGTGCACGTTTCTGCGAACGGCGCCGAGCTGTTCCGCGGCGCGGGCGAGTATGGGACTGACGCCGTCGCGGTGGACCCCAAGGATGGGTCTTGTTGGGTGGGAGCGTGGGATGCGCCCACGATGGCGCATCTGGCTCAGGACGGGAGCGTGCTGTGGGAAGGAATCGGGCTGGCCCCGGTCGCGCTGTCGGTGAACGCGCGGGATGGCTCCTGTTGGGTGGTGGATGCCTATCTCGGTCGCCTCGTCCATCTCTCTCCCGACGGCACGACGCTTCTGGAGCTGCCCAGCATCCGTTCCACCTTGGGTCAATCGGCGGAGCACCCGGTGGGTATCTCGGTCAACCCAACCGACGGATCGTGCTGGGCGGCCATTCAGTCGGGAAGCCGTGCCGGCGGCTCCCGGGTCATGCACCTTTCCGAACAGGGCGATGAGCTGTGGCGGGGAGAGGGGTTCCACACGCCCTACGCTGTCGCGGTCAACCCTACCGACGGTTCCTGCCGCGTCGCGGATCGCGAGGCCTTCTGCGTGGTGAGCCTGAACGCGCGCGGGACCGAGACCTGGCGGCAGCATGGGTTCTTCCGCCCCGAGGCGGTGAGCGTCAACCCCACCGATGGCTCGTGCTGGGTGGGCTGCTATTCCGCGGTGACGCTCCTCGACCAGGATGGAACCAAGCTGGCCAGGGCCGAGACGTCGTGGAGCACCTCGGTCTGCGTCGACCCAGCCGATGGCTCCTGCTGGGCGCGGGAGGGCGGCAGCGATTCATCGCTCTTGCGTCTCAGCCGCGAGGGCCGGCAGACGTGGCGAAACGACCGGATCCGTGAGGTGAGTTCCCTCTCCGTCTACTCCGCGGACGGGTCCTGCTGGGTCGCGACCGATTCCGAGGTGATGCATCTCGCCTCAGACGGGACCGAGTTGTGGAGGGGAGGCGAGTTCGGCCGGCCCAGCGGCCTTTCTGTCAACCCCGCGGACGGATCGTGCTGGGTGACTGACACCGATCTCAATGAGGTCATCCACTTGGCGAAGGACGGCACGGAACTGCGACGGGTAGGCGGGTTCTCGCGTCCGGAATCGGTTTCCGTCAACTCCCGCGACGGCTCCTGCTGGGTCGCGGACGCCGGGCACGATCAGATCGTCCACCTGGATGTCCAAGGGGACGAACGGTGGCGGGGGGGCGGATTCTCGGGACCTCGCAGCGTCTCTGCCAACCCGACTGACGGCTCCTGTTGGGTGGCGGACACGGGCCACGGACAGGTGGTTCACCTGGTCACCCAGGAGGTGCCACCAGCCGCGACGCAGTGAGGCCACGAAGAGGAAAGGGGCACGGTATGCCGTGCCCCTGCGAGACTGCTGAAAACCGTCTGGCAGATGATCTAACTACGGCGTCGTGATCACCACCTCGTTGCTATGCCCCCCGTCGCCGGAGGCGCTATAGGCGATGACGCGATAGACATACTTCGTCCTGGTGGTGCAGCCCGTGTCGGTCCATGTCGTCGCGCCCGCGCCCGCCGTGCCGGCGGTGATGAAGCCGACGGTCGCGCTGTTGTACCGTTCGATGCGATAGCCCGTGGCGAGGTTGCTGTCGTTGGCCCAATTCAGCCGCACGCTGGTCGCGGACAGCACGGTGGCGGTGAGACCGTAGGACGGCAGCGGCGCCACGCCCGTGCTCGCGCTGTACTCGTACGGGCCGATGTCAATATTGCCCGAGACGCTGCGGGTGACGTAGCTGGTGGGATAGACCGGCTCCTTGTCCGGCAGCGGGGAGACGGAGTTGCTTCCCGCGTTGATGCACTGGGAGCCCGAGGTGAGGTGGAAGTTCCCGTTGATGTTGTCAATCACTCCCGGCACCGTGCCCAGCACCCAGTTGACCAGGCTGCCGCGGTTGATGGAATCCGTCGCCCCCCAGTTGTTGGTCCCGGTCAGGCTCACGCCCTCGTTGCCGTAGAAGATGTCCACCGCGGCCACGCCGTTGTTGTCGAAGATGTTGTTGTTCGCGATGCACGATTCGGCCGCGCCCACGTGGATGAAAGTGTTGTTGGCGGAACCGGCGCGCACGTAGTTGCTGACAAAGGTCATCGTCCCCCCGCCGCGGCTGGTGAAGGCGATGATCTGGTAGTCATTATTCGTGCCTGCGCCTGGCTTGAGGATTACGTTGCCCATCACCAGCGCGTCCTGCACCCCGGTGCCCTGCATCATGTCGAGCTCGTAGTTCCCGTTGCGGAACACCGTGTTGTAGAGGAACTCGAGGTACGTTGACCGGTCCTTGTACCCCAGCCCGGCCTTGCAGTGGTGCCACGTGTTGTAGCGGACGATGCTTGTGCCGCCGTTGACGTAGGCATTGTGATAGAACTGGTCGTTGCTGTACCCGTTGTAGCAGAACTCGGAGTTCTCGATGATGAGACCGGTCGTGTTGTCCGAGGAGTAGATCCCGTGGCCGCAGTCGTGGATGTAGACATCGCGCACCGTGGTGTAGTCGCCGTTGTAGGTGTAGATCCCGGACGAGTTCTGGAAGAACCCGTAGGTCGCGCTGGAGTTCTTGATCTCCAGATTCTCGATCGCGACATAGTCGTGCTGGATGGCGAGCGGGGCGTGGCTCAGCGGCAGCAGGTTCCGCTTCACGCCCTCGGGGGAGATGATCGGCTTCGGCGTGCCGTCACCGCGGATCGTGATCGGCTGCGAGGCGGTGCCGCTCTTCGAAGTCTTGACAAAACCCTCCTTGCCGTAGAGGCCCGGGCCGTACACCACCGCGTCGCCCGGCACGGAGGCATCGAACGCGAGCTGCGCGGTGGAGTAGCTGGTGTACTGGCCGTTGTGATAGAGATAGGTGCCGTGGTTGAGGGCAAAGGCGGAACCGGTGAGGCAGAGGCACAAACCAACGACGAACAGCGTGAGACTACACGTCCTCAGCATGGTGAAACCCCTCCCGATCAAAGTGGCGAGGTAGCAGGCGCGACGCGAACCGGCCGTGGCCTCCGGTATTCGTTCACCCCCGTTCCGCGCTCTGTGCGGGGCTGTGGCGGTTCCTGCGGTGGCGCCTTTCACTCGCCCTGGGTGCGCGAATCTACCACGGCGCTTCCCGGTCGTCAAGCAGCTTCTCTTGACGCTCCTATCCCGGAGTGCTACGATACTCGCGCCGCGGAGCGGGTGCTCGCGGCCGTCGTTGTCTTTAGGCGGGCGGGTGCCCGAGCTGGACAATGGGAGCAGACTGTAAATCTGCCGGCGAATGCCTACGGAGGTTCGAATCCTCCCCCGCCCACCAGCCCCGGTGTTGCTTGCTACGACTAAGGCAGGAACTGCCTGCTACATACGTGCCTGCGAGCCCACATAGCTCAGTTGGCAGAGCGTATCCTTGGTAAGGATAAGGTCCCCGGTTCGATCCCGGGTGTGGGCTCCACTCACCGGCCCCCGTGCGCCCGCAGCAACTCCGCCACTGCCGTCTGCCCTTTCGCCTCCGCCAGCCCCAACGGCGTCTCCCGGGCTTCGCTTCTGGCGTTCACGTCCGCCTTCGCGGCGAGCAGCAACTTCACCATCTCCGTCGCGCCCAGCGATGCCGCCAAGTGCAGCGGCGTCCAGCCCCGTGTATCGCGCAGGTCCACCTCCGCGCCGCCCGCGATCAGCGTCTGCGCCACCTCCAGATATCCCTGCAGCGTCGCCACGTAGATGGGAGTCCAGCCCAGGCCCATCTTGTCCCGAGCGTTCACGAGGGCCCCGCGCTGAAGTAACAGCTGGACGGTCTTTGCCTGGCCGAACAGCACGGCGTAGTACAGTGGGGTGCGGCCTAGCTGGTCCGAGTTATCTATCTCCGCGCCTTGTGGAAGCAGCACCCGGGCGGTCTCGGCAAACCCGTTCCCCGCGGCCAGATGCAGCGGCGTCCTGCCGCGGCCGTCCCGCGGGTCCAGTTGCGCCCCGTGAGCAAGCAACACGGTCACCACCTCGGTGTGGCCCGCATAGGCGGCCTCGTGAAGCGGCGTCCACCCCATGGCCCCCGTCGTCACCCCGGTCTCGGCCCCGTGCGACAGCAACAGCTCTACCACCTCCGCGTTGCCCGCGAACGCGGCCGCCTGCAGCGGGGTCCAACCGAGTTCGCGCGCGTCTCGGGTGTTCACGCCTCCTTTTGCGACCAGCCGCTTTACCCCCCCCACATCCCCGCGTAGCGCGGCCTCATGGAGCGCGGTCCTCCCTCCGCCCGCGCCGGCGAACACCGCCAGCCACACTGCGGCGACGAGTACCGCGAGCAGAGACGCGAGGGTGATGGGGCGGCGCGGTCCGGTCATGTTCCCGCCCCTCTGGTGCGCCTCTTGCCGCCCCGCGGGGCGGCGCGCCGCTCCGCCTTCGGGGCGACCCGCGGGATCATCAGCGCTACCGACGCGTAGATGAGCGCCGCGGCGAGGAGACATCCGTTGAATCCAATGCGCTTTGCCCCCGCCGCGGCCAGCGTACTCCCCACCACCGACATCAGCCCGTTCACCCCCCACATCCACGGTACGTCATCCTGCGCGGTCAGGGACATCACGCGCAGGCCGCTCGGGAAGGGAATGCCCAGCGCCACTCCGAGCGGCAGCAGGAACAGGCCCATCACCAGCACCTTGGCGGTGATGGAAAGCGAGAGCAGCGCGTCCAGGGCAGGAGAAAGCGCGGCCGCGCTGCACGCGGCCACCGCACAGATTGCGACTCCAGTGATCATCACCCGCCGCGGCAGCATATCGGTTGGCCAGGCTTGGCTCATCCTGCTCCCGAGGCTCGCGCCGATCAGCAGGTAGAACAGGATCGCGGCGAGGCTGAGCGTGGGCTGACCCAGGAAGAGGATGAACTTCTGGATCAGGGGGATCTCCACCAACATGAACCCCGCGCCCAAGGCCGCGAAGTAGGCCAGCCAGCGCGGGGCGCGGCCCTCCCCGCGCCTACGTCGCATCAGCAGCGCCGCGCTGTACCCGGCCGCTACCCCGAAGCTGCCCAGCAGGAACCACTGGAGCACCACCGGAACGCCGAAAGCAAGATCGAGGAAGAAGGGCCGGTCATCGCTCACCGGTCGCAGGTTGACGAGTTGCCTGCCGTCAGACAGCACCGCCTCGGAAGTCGTTTCTCCCGAGGCAATCTGCGCCAGCGGTGGCGCCCCCCCGGACCAGGGCAGGAACAGCGGATCTGCCACCCCTTCCTGGACAAACCTCTCTACGCGCTTCCTATCTCCACCATCGAGGGACGACTTCTTCCAGATCAGCAGATACCGATACGGCGTCTGCGCCTCCTCCGCGCCGGGAAGAGCCAGCACCGCAAGACGCTTGCATGCCTCCCGTTCCTCCACTCCCTCTCCCTGCATCACCGCGAGCGCGGTGAACGCGGCCCGCAGGATGGCCGGACCGGATTGCGTCACCAGCGTATAGCGCCCGTTCGGCGTGAGATGCCGGTAGTAGTCGGAGAAGGCCTCGCGGGTGTGGATGTAGGATTCCACCAGGGCCTGGCCTGCGCTGCCGGTGGTGGCTGTCTGCGTCACCGTGGAGTTGATGAGATCGTACTGCTTGTGGCTGCGCCTCACGAAGCTCCGCCCGTCCTCGATGGTGACGTTCACCCCTGGCCGGTGGTACAGGTCGCCGTTGATCCGCCGATAGCGCGCCATCATCGTCGCCATGGAGGCGTTGATCTCCACCCCGTCCAACTCCGTGAACCCCCCCAG
>Ga0214473_10004504_pt1 | contig 16743 bp, 9 predicted proteins | sample RVTome_7_FD_203509 | JGI IMG/M metagenome (GOLD analysis project Ga0214473, IMG submission 203509) | Soil microbial communities from uranium-contaminated site in the Upper Colorado River Basin, Wyoming, United States - RVT98D197 | ecosystem: Environmental > Terrestrial > Soil > Contaminated >... | reverse complement strand
CTGTCGAGACCTGCGGCGATCCATTGCCCCCGACCTGCATGAAGGTTTCGATATCGGGGATGTAAACCGAATCGGTGAACGCTGCGCTGGCGGGAGCGACGGACGCCACGGCCACAAGACACAATGCGACAAGCAGTTGCTGCAATTTCATGAATCCTCCCTTTATGCCCCGGCTTCCTGCTCGGAGCATAAGTCGCGTCATGGTATCTCGATGGAGGTGTGGAGTCAAGTAATCCCGGAGTATCCGGATCTATGAGATACACGAATGGGAACAAGTTTGGTCTCGGTTAGGTTTTGCTGTGATGAGTTCAGTGGCAGGTTTAGTATCCTGTAGGAGGAATCATGAGCATCAAAGCGATCGGATTGGTCGCTCTTGCGATCATCTTGGTCACCGCAAGCGTGGCGCCGGGCGCGCTATTCAATGTCGCCGTCAACGGGACCAATTTTAGTCCGAGTAACCTGACGATCATGCAGGGGGACCAAGTCCGCTGGTTTTGGAATGGCGGCACTAGCCACACAACCACGCATGTACCATCGGCAGGGCAGACCAAACTATGGGATCAACCGATTACCTCCAATGCTGCCACAGATGAGTTCACCTTTACATTCAACGTGACGGCTGGCGTCTACAACTACAAATGCACTCCGCACGCTTTCACGGGAAAGGTGACCGTGCAGACCTCATCCGGCATCCTCGATGATCCCGGTTCGGAAGGCGATTTGCCAAACCTGATCGCCCTGCGCCAGAACAGCCCCAATCCCTTCAACGCCGCCACGCAGATCGAGTACGGTCTCGACAAGGATGAGATTGTACAACTGGCCGTCTATAACATCCTTGGGCAACTCGTGGCGACACTTGTCGATGGATTCCAACCCGGCGGACTGCACACGGTCACTTGGGATGGCCGCAATGACCACGGCAACGAGACGCCTTCGGGAATCTACTTCGCGCGCCTGACGACCGTCGGGGTCATGATGACGCGGAAGATGGTGCTGTTGCGATAGCACGAGTTTAGAGACCTCAGGGCACCTCCTACCGACTGAGAACTTGAGCGAATCAAAGGGGCGAGCCGCCGGCTCGCCCCTTTCTGTTGCCGCGGCAACAGACACCAAGCTCCGGGCCGACTGTTCTCCTCGGAATTAGGCGACACCTCATCGACTCGCCGGTAACCAACTGAGCGACAGCATTGCCGCGCCCGTTGGCCGCTCCCGTTCAGTCGTCGTTGGCGCGCTTCGGGGCACGCGGGAGCACATTTCCTTCCTGGATGCAGACAACTCATCAGCGGGCTGGCTCGAGTGGAGTCTTTTGCCTGCCGACAAATGAGCGCTTGACAATACCAATCAGCCGGGCGATTCTGAACTCAAGTTACTCGACTCCCTTTTGGGGTCGCCGTTACAAAAACCTCACACTTGGGAGGAGCTCTCGATGAAGCGCTCGTTCCTGCATCAACGCGGCTTTGCTCTGGCACTGCTCGGCATGGCCGTGGTAGTAACGGTCGGGATCATCGGTTGCGGTATTGACCAGACCCCGACCGCGCCGAACAACAGCATGATCGACGACCTGGGACGGATGAGCCCACAAATCTTATCGGTCATGGGGATCCAAGATCGGCACACGCAACGTCTGATGGCCGACCCGGATGTCATCGGTACTGCTACGACGGTCGACGACAACGGACAGCCAGCGATTATGCTCCTCGTCACGACTGAGAAGGCGCGTGGCGCTGCTCCCTTAACGATCGAAGGCGTCCCGGTCAAAGTCGTTCTCACGGACCGGATCGTCGCTATGAAATCGTCCCGCGTTAGCCACAAGGCGAAGCAGACCCCGCCGATTCAGCTCGGCACGTCCGGCGGCTGGCGTAAAGATCTCGCCAACGGCTACTGTTGTGGCGGCACCCTGGGCTCCTTGATCAACGTTGGCGGCCAGCAGCGGATTCTCAGCAACTATCACGTTTTTGAGGCCGACATCGTATCCGGCGGTAACGGCACAGTGGCCACCACGGGCGACTTCATTATTCAGCCCGGACTGATCGACGTGGGTTGCAATGCCGCCAACGCCCAGAACGTGGCAACGCTGGTCAAGACCAGCTCGCTGCCGGGTAGCAACGTCGATTGTTCGAGCGCCAACGTCATCAGTGGCATGGTCAGCTCGACGGGAGCGATCCTCGAGGTCGGCACTCTGACGGCGGCCACCATAGCGGCGTCGCTCAACCAGGCGGTTAAGAAGAGCGGCCGCACGACCGGGCTCACCCGGTCCAAGGTCAACGGGCTTAACGCGACCGTCAGCATCACCTACGACAATGAGTGCGCGGGTGGTACGGCCTTCACGAAGACCTTTACGGGCCAGATCTTCATCGCCAACAACGGTAGCAAGTTCCTTGCGGGTGGCGACTCGGGATCGCTGATGGTCCAGGACGTAACCACTAACCCGCGCGCGGTTGGTCTGCTGTATGCGGGTAGCAGCACCATTGCGGTAGCGCAGCCGATCAACGAAGTATTGGCGTTCTTCGGCGCCACGATGGTTGGAAATTAGATTCTGAGTTTGTTCCGGCCGTGCGCCGGAGACAGTATCACGGAGCCCGTCCCCGGTCTCGTGCCGGGGACGGGTTTTTCTCGTGCGAATTCCAGTTGGAAAAGCGACGGCACCCACACAATTTGTCCGAACGGTAACTGTGATGCGGAACCATAAGAACGGACTTTTAGGCGCTTGGTGGCTTTGCACGGCCGCGATTGTGGCCCTGATGCTCACCGGCGCCAGTGCCTGTCGGCCTGCGAATGAAGGCGGGGATGCCATGCCACAGAGGGATATCAATGCTGTGAAGGAGGCCCACGTCAACGAGTTGATGGCGATCCCGAAAGTAGTGGGTGTAGCCGTGGGTGCGCTCGATGATGGAACGCCATGTATCCTCGTGCTCGTCGTTGAGGAAACAGACGAGATCGACCGGAGGGTTCCCAAGAAGTTGGAGGGACACCCGGTCCGCGTCTTCGTAAGTGGCGAGATCAAGCCGATGGACAGCGACTGACTACCAGGATATCCCACGCTCTCTGAAAAGATCGTGAAGCTGCTTCCTGGCAACGAGATTCACCCGTTCAGCCCAGACATCGATGGGATTCAGTTCGTCCGTCAGGACCGGGGCATCAGCAACATCTACTTTGAAGCGGTTATCCCAGGCGTGCGCCCGGTCGTATTCGGGACTGAAGCGGTCTCGCGGGACCAGCGGCTCCTCTTTGAGGTCAAGCGCCCTGCTCGACGCCAGAAGTACGAGATTGCCAAGTTGGTCCGGCGGCTCGGCAATGGGCAGCACGGTGACGTGCTCAAACTGCCGATTCGCCGTGGCGGCCAGAGAACGGACGATCACATCGTGCCAGCCCACGGCTTCAACGTTCATGGCGAGAATTCCCCCGGGCACAAGACGTGACCGGATGAGCCCGAACGCTTCGGCGGTCACCAAGTGAAAGGGAATGGAACTGCTCCCGAAGGCGTCCATCACGATCAAGTCGTATGTCTTATCGTGGGTGATCAAGAATTGGCGGGCATCCATCTCGTAAATCTCTGCCTCGTCGGGTCGAAGTCCGAAATGTGTGCGGGCAATTCTGGTCACGACCGGGTCGATCTCCACCGCGTCCACGCTCCAACCGTCCCGCTTGAATGACTTGACGACGGAACCTCCACCAAGGCCCATTAGCAGCATCTCGCCGGGCCGGTCGAAAAATCCCCTGGCGATATCCAGTACATTGACGTAAGCAAAACGCGAATCCCACGTTGCGGTGTCAACGATGGTGTGCGTACCTCCGTCGATGATCATGCAGCGCGTTTCATCAAGATCCACGACACGAATCTCTCCATATGCACTCTGCTCGATCGCGATCAAACCCTTCTCCGGATCGGCTGTCTCTGTCGGCGCGACTTGAATCACAAGAATGCCAACGGCCGCCAAGACAATCGGGACCACACGCGCGGCGTTGGGTTTGTGCCGGATCGCAAGCCCGAGAATCGCGGTCGCGACGAGCAAGAAACCGATCAGGAAGAGCAACCGGGAGACGCCCATGTTGGGGATGAGGAAGAACCCGGTGGCAATGGCGGCGATCACGCTGGCCACTGTCGAGACTGAGTACAGATTTCCGGCGGTCCGTCCCACCTCATCGAGACTCGACGCCTTAAGACGGATCGCATACGGACTTACCATTCCCAGAAGCGCGAGCGGCGGGAAGAACAGAATCGTGGCTGTGATGAGCACCGCAGCCCGCAGTCCCGCTGTTTCGGAGACCGCGAGCACGGGCATCCGCAGCCAGGGAATGACCGCAACCCACAATCCGGCCATCCCGATGACGAGAGAAAAACGGCTAAGTTTCGGTCCGCGATCGGCCCACCGTCCGCCGATCGCGTATCCGACACTCAGGGCCGCGAGAGTAATCGAGATGAGTGCGGACCAGAGGTAGAGGCTATTGCCATAGAACGGCGCGATGATTCTCGTCCCGAGGATTTCGATAGCGAGAACCGATCCGCCGCAAACGATGACTGCAAGGTACACATAGACGTTAACCATTGCAGGTGGCCCTCCCTGCGTGTCGGGTTGTGGATCTTTGCTTGCAGATCGAACTGGTTGATGACACTCGTTGCGTCGAGGATTATACCAACACGCGCGACTGTATGCAAGAACTCGGGTAAGCGCGAATCCAGGATGGAGCGCCGGAATCTCAGCCTCCATACCCCGCAAAACTGGCCGCGCGAAAGTCCTCACACACCGGGTGGAACACGTCGATCACCCGGCAGTCTGTGACGGCACGTGCCACCACAATTATCTTTGCGTTTGTACACGCGGCTCGCTTGCAGTGAGCGACGCGAATCTGGGAGCCGCTTCAGGGCGTATGCAATACGCCCCTACATCCCTTCGTCGGGAAGCGGCGAATCTTCTTCGACGAGTCGGTTGCGCAGAGTCTGTCGGGACATCCCCAGCAGTTTGGCGGCTTGAACCTGATTACCATCCTCACGCTTGAGGGCACGGGTCAGCATCTCGCGTTCGAGAACGCTCAAGATCGGCTGATCGGGATTGCCCGCGAAGCGTTGCGTGAGACGTTCGAACACCAAATCGAGCAACTCCGCATCCCCGGTCGGCAGGGATACCTTCGCTGCCTGGCCGGCCGCATCGGCCAGGACGATTGCTTCGGGCAGAAGTGTGTTGCCGGTGGTCACGATCAAGGCGCGGCTAATGACATTCTCCAACTCTCGCACATTGCCGCGCCAGTGATGGCCCATGAGCTTCTCCATCGCTTCCGGCAGCATATGGACAATGGGCCGTCCGTCGCGTCGGCATTCACGCTCGATGAAATAGCGCACCAGAAGCGGGATGTCATCGAGGCGTTCGGACAACGGCGGAAGGTGGATAGTGAATGTGTTGAGCCGGTAATAGAGATCTTCGCGGAAGGCGCCCTCGTGGGCCAGGCGCGGCAGATCACGGTGTGTCGCGGCAATGATGCGCACATCGACTTCGATCACTTCGGCGCCGCCGACGCGCTCGATCACACCCTCCTGCAGGACGCGGAGAATCTTGGCCTGCGTCACCGCGCTCATGTCCCCGATTTCATCGAGGAACAGAGTCCCTTTGTCGGCGCGTTCAAACTTGCCGAGCCGTTTGTGATCAGCAGAAGTAAACGATCCGCGCTCATGCCCGAACAGCTCGCTTTCCAGTAGTCCTTCCGGAATTGCGGCGCAGTTGACTGCCAGGAATGGCTTGTCGGCGCGGCGGGAGTGCTGATAGATGGCGCGCGCCACCAACTCCTTGCCTGAACCGGATGGCCCGGTGATCAAGACGCCGGCATCCGACTGCGCGACACGACCGATCTGTTTGTAAACTTCCTGCATGGCACGCGAGCGCCCGACGAGCGTGTCGGCATCGGGGGCTTCGGGGACGCCCGCATCTTCGTCCACCTCGACACGCCGCGACATCATGCGACGCGCCTCGGCGGCGTGGTGGACCACGCGTTGAATCTCGTCGATTTCAAACGGCTTCAGTACGAAATCATACGCGCCGAGCTTGATCGCCTGAATCGCCGTATCGGTGACGCCAAAGGCGGTCATCATGATCACGGGGGTCCTCGAATCCAATTCGAGGAGCTTCTCCAAGACCTCCATTCCGGACATCCCCGGCATGCGGAGGTCGAGGAGGATGACGTCGTAGGGTTGGGAACGGACCATCGCCAGCCCCTCTTCCCCGGTCCCGGCCTCGTCGATGGTGTAGGTCTTGGCGTCGAGGACGCGCCGGAAGGCGAAGCGCAGATTGCGGTCGTCGTCAATGATCAGAACACGTGGCATGTTCAGCTCTTCGCGACGGCTACTTGGGGCAGCGTGATACGGAAACTGGTCCCGCCGGCTCCATGTCCGATGGCGCGGATCGACCCGTTGTGCTTGCCCATGATCATGTGCGCGATCGACAGTCCCAGTCCCGTGCCCGTCGCCTTGGTGGTAAAGAACGGATCAAAGATGCGGTCGTAAAGCGTGGGATCGATCCCCTGCCCGGAATTCCAGATCGTGACAACGACGCCCCCTCCCCCTTTGGTCTCAGTGATGACCTTAATGGTGCCGCCCTGCGGCGTGGCATCGACGGCATTGAGAAGAATGTTCAAGAACACCTGCCCCAGTTGCGCCGGATCGGCCAGCGCCGGCGCAGGCGAATCGCGGTGTTCGTGGATGACGATACCCGCCATCTGGGCTTTGGGACGGATAAGCTCTACCACGTGTCCGAGCGTCAGATTCAAGTCGGCCACGACCAGTTCCGGCTCGCTCGGACGGGCAAATTGCATCAGCCGCAGGACCAGAGTACTGATCTTGTCTATTTCTTCCTGCACCATGGCCAAGTCGGCCCGCGCCGGCTCACTGCCGGGAATCTGCTCTTGCAGCGAGTGAATCAGAATCTTGATTGTCGTCAATGGGTTGTTGACCTCGTGGGCGATGGAGGCCGCTATGGCGCCGACCGAGGCCAGACGGTCGGCGGTGATCAACTGCTGGTTGCGCGTCTGCAACTGCGTTTCGCGCTCTTGGAGCGTGCGCACGATGCGATAGACGCGGTACACGCCATAGGAGACAGCCAGCGTAATCAAGACCATCGCCGCGAAGAAAACCGTCCAGTAGACGGCAATCTCATGCTCAACGACTTCCAGCCAAAACCAGAGCGCCCCAATCCCAACCAGGACTGCGGGAATGGCAATCGTCAGCCAGATCACGTGCAACTGGCGGCGCAAGCCGGAGAGCAGAGGGGATGGAGAGAGGTCGCTCATCTGTCTGAATCCCAAGTTGATTCCAGTTAATGCGGGACAACCCTCGTCGCGAAGACATCGCCGACGTCCACATCATTCCCGCCGCACAGCAGGGGGGGTTTCAACAAGCCCTTTCGCGGGAATGACGGAGTTCAGCCCCCATCAATTCCTCACTTCCCGTACTCCGCGAACCCGGCGGCACCAGCGCTAATGCAACGCCGCCGCTGACAATGTTGTCAACGGCGGCGGTGAGAGCAATCGCGGATATCAGTGGTGGCAGCCCCCTCTATTCCTCCGGTGAACCGACCCCAGCCGGAGGGCGCGCTGCCTGAAGATTACTTGTTCGTGAAGATCGGTTGCTGGATCGACACGCTGGGATGAGACAACAGCGAATGAAGATCCCTGTAAGTCGTTCGCAATGACACATTCGAGGCCTTGGCGATTTCGTTCAGAGAGATCTGGCGGTTGTCCCACATGATGCGGCGGACCATATCGAGACGTTCTTTGCGACTCATGGCTTCCTCCTACTTTGTCGCCCTCTGCAGGCGTTGTTTTATCGGACCAATTGAATCTTGTTTCTCGTCCAGTCGTACTCGTCTTGCGGTTTCTCCCCTATGGGAGGACGACGTGCTCTTCGTCATCGTCCTTCATCTTCGCATTCCTGTCCGTCGCCGCGCCGGCATCGTGTGGTCCGCCACCGTTGGGTCTGACGAATTCTCCGGGATTCGGAATGCGGCTCCAGCAACGTGGACAGTAGTGCGTCTCCCCGACTCGGCAGAGCAGGACGTCGCTGTAACTAAGCGCGTACGAGCATCGCGGGCACTGCATGGCGCCCTCCCTGGCGGCGATGGTCACTCGGTGGATTAGCCGTGGCTGTCGGGTCGGAGTTGTGGTCTTCATTTTCGCTCATCCTGCCGCGCTTCATTGCGCGTCGAAATGCCATACTGCAACGGCCATGCCAACGAAGCGTCAGATGATCTGGAGATTGTAGTCGCTGGCGTGGCAATATGTTAACGGATCTAAACCGACCCGTCCGCGTCGTATTTTCCAACGGCTTTGATTGAATCTGGACAGGTGAATTTGACACATGTCACAAACTGGACAAGCAGAGTCCTGATGAGATTGAATCCGTCGGGTACAGGTTTTGCGGATTGATTTTGGCGCTTTGTCTTTCGACAAGCGCGTGGAGATCGATTGCTGATGGCTAATATCCGCTCGGAGAAGCGATTGTGGGAAATGGGCCAGAGCGGCCCGTTGCTGGTTCTGGAACAAGACCGTGCGGTGTTGAGCAAACAATTGCACACAGAGACGGCTTTGGCGCGCGCAAACAAGGGCTTGACGACTGGCTCGCGTCATGTTAACTTGTATTTTGTCGAGGCCAGGGACAGTGTCCTCAAGTCCCGAACGGCCCGACAGAACAGGCCCCTTCTATCAGTCCTCAGTGACCGGTTGTCACTCGCGCCAGTGATCATGGCGCGACGAAACGATTCAAACAGTTCGTTGTCTCGGAATCAGTTGTCCAAAACTGACGCGCCGTCACGTTTGCGTACGAACGCCAACGTCAAGAAAATCAGGACGAAGCCCTCTATCCGGAGGATTTCTTGAGAGTGATTCAGTCCCATCCCAGCTCTTGCGTCGTGATCGTGCTTCTGATGCTCACGACCCTGATTCTGGCGGTTGTATTGGCCCCCGGCGAAGCAGATGGCAGAGTCTTCGCACGCGCGAGCGTTTGGACCGGGGTGTACGCCGTGGCCGACGCTTTCACTATGTCCGGTATGTGCTTGACACCAAACGGAAAAGGCCTTTATTATCCATGGTTGGAGGCAGTCCGTCCAACCGAGTCTGGAAGTCCAATTTACTCGCTTTGTGTCGTTTCTATTTCTATGTCTGACAACGGCAAGCCCCATGGGTTTGCTCGCGCCTACTACGGAGCCGGGATGGCATACGCGTCAGGATGACACCTCCGATTTGTCGGAGTCTGTCTGAATGATTAAGAGCCGCGGCGCTGAAATGACAACGATGACTTTGTGGTCTTTCCCTTCGAATACTCTCATGCGAGGTTCACTGCCTATGCCGATCAATCAACGCGCCGCCCCGGTGTTGACCCTGCTGTTTCTGTTCGCGGTCTGCGTGACGACTGTTGTCTTGCCGCCGTTTGCACACGCCGATGATGTGGTCCGGCCACCCAAGCCGCGGAACTCACTACCGCCGACCGATCAGACACAGCCGCAGACCCCGGAGAGTGCGCCACAGGCCACGCTGACCACCGACAAAGAGGCCTATCTCCCGGGAGAGATGGTCATTATCAGCGGCGGCGACTTTCAGACAGGCGAACAGATCGAAGTCAAGATCAAGCTCGCCAATGGCGGCTACACCACACCGTGGACCGTGTTCACCGGCAACAACGGGGGTTTTGCGACCTATTGGTACATCCCCCTCGCTTACCCGCTCGGCGACGCGATGACGACCGAAGCCAATGGCATAACGTCAGGGTTGAAGGCCGAAGCGTTTTTCGTCAGTGGCAACTCGATTCTGAAATGGCGCACTCTCATCCCGGACAGTGTCTGTCCGGATGGTTACTTCCCGGCGTGTGTCTGCCTGACACAGTCGTGTGACGGATACAACACCGAGCCGCTTCCGGGCAGGCCGATCATTTTCTATTTCACGACCGGCACGTGCGACAGCGCCGATGTCGCCATGGTGGCCGACACGGTCTGGACGGACAACGGCGGATTCGCGTGCACGTGGCTGACCGCTCCCTCATCGCCGGGCGCTTACACGCTCCGCGCGCGCTACGAAGCAGAACCGGCGCCGATTCCGTGCAGCGTGCCCGGCAACAACGTCTGCGATCCCTACAGTTCGGTCGAAGCCGACCGTTGTGTCACGCTCAACGGCGGATCGTTGTGCCACACCCTGAATGTCACCAACAGCCCCAATCATCCTCCGACAATCAATTTTGGGACGAATGTCACTGTCGACATGTGCGTGCCCACCGAGATTTGCATCACCTACCAGCTCACTGACCCGGAAGGGATTGCCGGCCTCCATGAGGAAAATTTGTCGGGATTTGGCGAGTTCCGCGATCCGGTCAACGGGATCTACTTCACGCCGGACACGTCGGGAATCTATGTCCTGATCGCCAAGACGATTGATCCCTGCGGGGCATACGACATCGACACGGTCGTGATCTCAATCGACATGAACGATCCGCCGTCCATTGCCTTCGGAACCGACCAGTCGATTACCGATTGTGAACCGGGAGAGATTTGTCTCCCCTACAGTGTGTCTGATCCCGACGGCCTGGCCGGATCGCATGAGTACCTGGTCTCGGGACCGGGAACGATCAACACCGCCGCCGACCAGGTGTGCTTTACGCCCGGCATCGGCGGGACCTACACGTTCATCGTCAAAATCGTCGACACATGCAGTCTGGCTGACTACGACACGATCAACGTCAATGTCCAGTTGCCCAATCCGCCCAGTATCGCCTTCGGTCCGGACACATCGATTACACTCTGTCAGCCCGGTCAGATCTGTCTGCCTTATGTCGTGTCCGACCCCGATGGTCTTGCGGGATTGCTCGAATCGCAGATCGCCGGACCGGGAACGATCGACACGCTCAATAACCGTGTCTGCTTCGACGCGTCCGCCTCCGGCAGTTTCACCATCATCGCGCGTGTGACCGATTCGTGCGGCGGGAGTGACCAAGATACAATTGTTGTCAATGTGACCGTCGGCGCTCCACCGACTATTGCCTTTGGCGCAGACTTCGGCACCGGCGGCTGCAACCCCATGCAGATCTGCGTGCCCTATACCGTCTCCGATCCGCAGGGTCTCGCCGGCTTGATTGAGGCGCTGGTCTCAGGCCCGTCAGGAGCGGCGATCGACACGCTCAACAACCGCGTCTGCTTCACTCCCTCGGTGAGCGGCGTGTACACGATTATCGCGAAAGTGACCGACCTCTGCGGCGCCGAAGATCGCGACACGATCCGGGTATCGGTCAATCTCAATCTGCCGCCGGTTATCGCGTTCGGCCCCGATACCTCGATCGTGCAATGCGCGCTCTCGCAGGTCTGCGTGACATATACCATCAACGATCCCAACGGCCCCGCGGGGCTGATCGAGTCGCTCGTTTCCGGTCCCTCCGGCTCGACATTGGATGCCGCCAACAACCGTGTGTGCTTTACGCCGACCGGAGCTGCAAATTACACCGTCATCGTCAAGGCCATGGACCCGTGCAACGCGTTTGATCTGGATACGATCAACATAACGGTGACTGTGAACCAGCCGCCGACCATCACGCTCGAACCCGATAAGACGCTCGAACTCTGCATCGCACAGAATCCGGTCTGTGTCGGTTACGTGGTCAGTAATCCTGATGGATCGTCGGGGCTGATCGAATCGTTGGTATCGGCCCCGCTGGACGCGGTGATCGATACCGTCCTGAGCCGGATCTGCTTCTCGCCGACCACGACCGGCACGTTTACCTTTATCGCCAGTGTCGGTGATTCTTGCGGCGCCGACCTCGACACATCGGTCGTGACAATCACCCCGTCGACACCGCCGGTGTGCAACCTGCCGGGCAACACGGCATTCTTTCTCTGCGGCTCGCAGCAGATATGTCTGCCTGCATCAGCCACAGCGGATGACGTCCCCGTCAATTGTGTCGTCACGTCCGGTGTCGGCAGTGTCGTGAATGGCAACTGGTGCTATACGCCGACGACTCCGGGTGTGTTCAATGTCACGATCACATGCACCGACGCTTGCGGCGCGACCTGCTCGGGCAGTTTTCAAGTCGTTGTCCTGTTCAACGGGCCGCCGAATCTTACATTCGGGCCCGACACATCGCTCTTCCAGTGCGCTCCGACTCTGATATGTCTCTCCTACACGGTCACCGATCCGGATCTGCCGCCGAAGTGGACGGAGAGCATCGTCAGCGCTCCCCCGGGAGCCATCCTTGACACCGCGCAGAATCGCATCTGCTTCACGCCGCCGAGCGCGGGGCAGCACACGATCATCGTGCGCGCGACTGATTCATGCGGCCTGTTCGATCAGGATACGATCAATGTTAACGTTAACCTGAACGATCCGCCGACGATCAGCTTCGGACCCGATACGTCGGTCTCTCAATGTTCGCCCACCCAGATTTGTCGGACCTACACAGTGACGGATCCGGACGGGCTGGCGGGCCTGATCGAAACGAAGATTTCCGGCCCGGGGACGCTCGACACGGCCAACAATCGTATCTGCTTCACGCCGACCGCATCCGGAACCGTTACGCTCATCGCCAAGGTCGCCGATCCCTGCGGTCTTTTCGACCTCGATACGATCAATGTCAATGTGCGGCTTAACAGTCCGCCGGTGTGCGATTTGCCGCGTGACACGACGATCTTCCAGTGTCAGCCGACCGAAGTCTGTCTGCCGGTCTCCGCGACCGACCCGAACGGCAACTTCTCGCAATGCATGCTGATGAGCGGCCCCGGCACACTCGCCAATGGCCAGTGGTGTTACACGCCGACTGGCGACCAGCAGGTGACGGTCACAATTCGTTGTGCCGACTCGTGCAGCGCCTTCTGCGAGGGTACGTTCAGCGTCAACTTCGTGATTAATGATCCGCCGGTCTGCAATGTGCCCGGCGACACGTCATTGACGTTCCTTTGCTCGCTGCAAACAGTGTCACTACCGGTCGGAGCCACAGATCCGAATGGAAATTTCAAAGAGTGCGTACTGGTCAACAGTCCGGGCGCGCTCGTGAATGGGTATTGGGTCTTCACCCCGACCGGACCCGGTCAGTATTGCGTCACGATTGAGTGCAGAGATTCGTGCGACGCTGTTTGTCAGACGACATTCTGTGTCACGGTCAATCTGGAAACCGTGGACTGCGATTGCATCTTCAAGGTCTCGATCGGCGGCGGACAGCCAACCGACGGTCTCAACGGACAGGCGGTCGTTGTCCCGGTTGTTCTGGAGATCGCTGATGAGCAGATGGGCGGTTTCGACCTGATCCTCTGCTACGACGAAACCGGCATCTTTATCACTCAGGTCGCCAAGGGCCCATCGCTGGCGGCTTGGGAATACTTCACATACCGTCTCGGCGCATTCGGCAACTGCACCGGCAACTGTCCACTCGGCATCGTCCGTCTCATCGGCATCACCGACATGAACAACGGCCAGCCGATCACCGATCAGAATGCGTGGAGACCGTTGGGGACAATCGCTAACCTGACCTTTGTTATCACCAACGACCGCAACTTTATCGGGCAGTGCGTACCGATCACCTGGTGCTGGTATCAGTGCGGTGACAATTCGATTTCCAGCCGCACCGGTGACACGCTCTTCATCGAAGTCGGCTCCAATTACGACAGCTGCCAGTCGAATCCCAAAGGCGACCCGATTCCGGGCATCTGCTTTGAGAATGGACGCATCTGCATCCTCGAACCACCGGATGACCGGGGCGACTTGAACTTGAACGGCATCGCCAATGAGATCGGCGACGCAGTTCTGTACACCAACTTTTTCATCTACGGGCAGTCGGTGTGGAGTCCGATCTACAAGGAAGTTCAATGGCTTGCTTCGGACATCAATGACGATGGCATCATTTTGACCATCGCCGATCTGGTCTACCTCATCCGCATTATTACCGGTGACGAGCAGCCCTTCCCGCCGGGCGGCAATCCCAAGCTGGTCTCGGCCAATCCGGCGGTCATCTCGACCGACGTTGTCGGTGAAGCGTTGACCCTGCGGTGGAATTCGGAGCTCGCCATTGGCGGCGCCCACTTCATCGTCGATCTGCCGTCGGATGCAACGGTCGGTGAGGTCACGCTCCTGCCGGACGTGGGCAACATGACGCTCCGAGCCAACCGTGACGGCAACCAACTGCGCGTATTGGTCTTCAGCGACACGACAGAGATCATTCCTGCGGGGTCGCACGCGATTGTCTCAATCGCAATGAGCAACCCGCAAGGCGCGACTGTCTCGACGTATGATCTATCCACCGAGGATGGCTGGGTGATGCCGTCGATCTTGAATACGGCGAAGGCCATCGTGCCGACCGAGTTCTCGTTGGCGCAAAACTATCCGAACCCATTCAACGCCGGCACCGTGATTCGGTTCGGATCCAATGTTGCGACCGATTACACAGTCGCCATCTATGATATCCTCGGACGCCGGGTCTGGGGAGTGTCGGGCCAAGCGGAGGCCGGATGGACCGAAGTGCCCTGGGATGGGCGCGGCGACGGCGGCAATGATCTCGCCTCGGGTCTGTACCTCTATCGTGTCCAGACCGCTACCGGAGTCCAGACACGCAAGATGACATTGCTGAAATAACCACCACCACCCCGTAGCAAGCAGAACCCCGCGTCGTGTGGCGCGGGGTTTTGTGTTTGGCACTTTGTCGGGCGTTAGGGCTACCCGTATCGCAAGATACACCTCCCTCATGCCGCCCGCGCCGAGCTTGGCCGTAATGTAGTGCGGGGTGGTCTGACCGATTATCAGAAGACCTTGTCGTGGAGACCTACGAGTTCGATGAATTCAGGGGCATCGCGGAGTTCACTCCAGACGGGATCGACCATGAACAGCCGGGACGAGAAGAGTGTCGGAGACTCCAGGAGTGTGCGCAATTGCTCGATTGCCTGCTCGTCTTGATTGATCCACATGTATGCGATGCCAAGGTTCTCGACGTAGCCCTCGTTGTTAATATAGTCCTCCCGGAGGGGCGCCACCGCAACGGCGCGTTCCCCCTCACGGATCGCATCCTTGCTCCGTCCCAAACCCGCGTAGGCCAGCCCCAATAGGGACGCCGCGAGGGCATCCATGGAGTCGGCACTCACGTGTGGCTCGAGAAGAAGACGCGCACTGTCACACATCTCTCGGAATCGCTGGGTACGACCTTGGACGCGATAAACGAAGGCACGATTCACAAAAACTGCCGCTTCGGTCGCGGTATCTTTTGACGCTTCCGGGGACGATTGGATCAGTTGACTGAGAACGGCGTCATAGTCCCTGGCTGCGATGCCGACGCGCGCATTTCCCACTTGAACTGTGTTCTGTATGCGATATGATCCGGCGTGATCTTGAAAGTATCGATGCGCACTCGCCGTATCGCCCCCGTGGAGAAGATACAATTGGGCCCGCAGGATGATCGCGTCGGCGTCATCAGGGATCTTAGTGACTTCGCGGTCCAGATAGATTGCTGCAGAATCGTACTGGCGCATTTTGGCAAAATACAATCCGATGAGATAGTCGGTGCCAAATGCTCCCTGCTGGCCTATCGGCTGGTAGGTCGAGGCCTGTTGCATGAGACTGATGCCCTCGCGGAAGCGCCCTTGGCGGCTGCGCACAAACCCTTTCTCCATCAGCGCGGAAGAATTGCTGGGCTGCCTTTCCAGAATGTGATTGAACTGCTCGACCGCCCTTTCGTAATCGAGCGTGTGGTAGTAGAACGAGCCCTGCGCCAACCGCACCTCGGATGCATCCGGGTCGAGCGCTGCCGCGCGGGACAGCATCTCGCGGGCCTTGGCCAGCACTTCGGGACGGCGCGATACATGGTAGTACCACTCCGTGTACACTTGAGCCAGTTTCGCGTATGCCGCGGCGAATCCTGAGTCACGAGCAATGGCCGATTCATAAAGTCGCGCCGCCGGCTCGAGACTGGTCTCAATCCAACTTAGAGTACGATTCCAATATTCATTCCCGCGCAAATAGAGATCGTATGCCTCAGTATCACGCGCAGGGGGCGCGGTGACGCGTTCACGTTCTGTGCCGACCAGTGCGACATTCATTGCATCGGCGACCTTCTCTGCAATCTCCGCTTGGATCGCAAAGATGTGCTCGAGCGGACGATCAAACCTGTTCGCCCACACGTGCGAGTCGTCCGTGACACGGATCAATTGAGGAGTGATACGGACATTCTGTGCATCCTTCGCTCGATCCCATCGGACTGTGCCCTCCAACACATAGTCAGCTCCCAGTTCCGTCCCGATTTCTTTGATCGATTTGCCTGAACCTTTGTACCTCATCGCGGTTGTGCGCGAGATGACGCCAAGTCCGGAGACGTTGACCAACCGAGCTGTGATCTCCTCGGTGATGCCGTCGGCGAAATACTCTTGATCGGTTGCGCCGAGATTCTCGAAGGGCAGCACGACGAGCATTTTACGGCCGGCGACCACGTCGTTCGTCCCATCTTGAAACGGCTGCCAGACTAATGCCGCAATAGTGGCGACGGCGGCGATCAGGACGACGGCAGCCCATGACACCAGTCGACGCCGAGTCGTGGGCCTCCCGGCGGCAAAGCCGACGGTCGGCTTAGACGGCGTCGATCGCAGGATCCGCAAGTCCGCCGTCAGGTCGGCCGCGGATTGATATCGTTCATCCGAGTTCTTCGCGAGACACTTGGAGACGATGCGTTGCAGTTCGGGGGAGACATTGGCTTTGTATCGCGCCAACGGCTCTGGTGCTTCGTTCAGAATCGCGTACGCGAAGGCCAGATCA
>Ga0214473_10004503_pt1 | contig 16744 bp, 20 predicted proteins | sample RVTome_7_FD_203509 | JGI IMG/M metagenome (GOLD analysis project Ga0214473, IMG submission 203509) | Soil microbial communities from uranium-contaminated site in the Upper Colorado River Basin, Wyoming, United States - RVT98D197 | ecosystem: Environmental > Terrestrial > Soil > Contaminated >... | reverse complement strand
CTCCCGAGGAAATTATCGCGAATCTTCCGGGGAAAGTGGGTCTATTGGCCGCGGGAAGCGATCCCGTTTCCGCCAAAATCCTGGAGGCGGGACGGGATCTCAAGATCGTGGCCAATAATGCTGTTGGTTTCAATAATATCGACCTGGCCGCCGCTACGCGGTTGAAGATCGCGGCGACGAATACTCCGGAGGTTCTGACGGATACCACTGCCGATTTAACCTTTGGCCTGATGCTGGGGGTCGCTCGCCGGATGGGGGAAGCCGAACGATTTGTGCGGGCCGGTAAATGGGTCGGGTTTCATCCGAACCTCCTCCTGGGAAGTGATGTGCACGGGAAAACCCTGGGAGTCATCGGTCTGGGGAGAATCGGGTCCGCTGTCGCCAAACGGGCCTTAGGGTTCGACATGGAAATCCTTTATAACGACATCCGCAAGGTCGAGCCCGGCCTGGTCGGCATGCTCCGGGCTACGTTGCTCCCCTTGAAAGAACTCCTGGCCCAATCCGATTTCGTCACCCTGCATGTTCCCTTGAATCCTGAAACCACTCACCTGATCGGCCGGGAAGAACTCCGCCTGATGAAGAAGACGGCCTTTCTGATCAACGCGTCCCGGGGGCCGGTGGTGGATGAAAGCGCGCTGGTGGAGGCCCTGCAAGCGGGCGGGATTGCCGGGGCGGGTCTCGATGTTTATGAGAAGGAGCCCCGAGTTGGTCCCGAACTCCTCAAGCTGGAAAACGTCTTCCTCGTTCCGCATATCGGCAGTGCGACTTCGGCCACCCGGGAAAAGATGTCCCGGGTGGCGGTGAAAAACATCCTGGCGGTACTGCGCGGAGAGAGGCCACCCAATATCCTCAACCCGGAGATTTATCCCCAATGAAACCCAGCCCCCGCTCCGAGGAGGGGGGACACCGCCAATCTAGCAGCGACAAAAAATCTTGTACGAACATTTAATATTAGGGAACCGTTTAGCCAAAAAAAGGAAAAAGAATAAAAGATAAAAATATTAGAAACTGATTTGTCACGCGCTGCGCGTGATCACCGAGGCCACAGAGGGATTTGCGTTCAAAAACCCAAACGAGAAGGCGAACGCTTGCGGAATCTGTTTTGAGGCTGCGGGGTCAAATTCTTTTCCATTTTCTGCTTCCGTATCTCTGTGCTCTCGGTGAACTCTGTGGCTAAATAATTTCAATATTTGTTAGGATGACCCCAAAAGCACGACAGGAAGAAGGGAACGATGGAAATTTATCCCTTTCACCACCGGAATTTATTCTTCAACATCATCACGGATTATGATCTCTCTTTCGAAGAAGTTCGGGGAATCCTGGATTATCTGCTGGAGGTTGGGGCCTTCAAAGAAGAGGGAGAAAATTGGGGGCAGGGACAATTTTACGATATGCAACTGGGAAAGATGCGGTATGCCATGGACGTGAATCGTTACGAGGTGGCCATCTATCGGCGGGCCGAGTTGGAGTGACCCTCAAAAATCCCCGTCTGGGGGGGGTGTAACGATTGGGGGGGAACCATTTCCCATGATCGAGTTTACCCATCCAGAATTGAATGAGAGAGTAGAATTTTTCGGCGGGGGCTATGTCCTCACCGAGGAAGGGACGATCATCCATCAAGGGCAGGAAGTGCTCTATTTCCTCGGAATGGCCGGTATCGAGGCCTCCTGTTGCGGACCGGGAGGTTGTGCGTTTATCAAAGTACCGGGGTATGTCCGATCATGGAAAAAAACCCGGAACGCCCTTGGCCAGCCTGTTTCTGAAGTCGAAAGGATTCATCGTGAGGATCGCCAGAGAGAGATCAAGAGAATTTTGGAAGAAAAGCACCCCGGTTTCAGGCAGATCGAGTTCCTCTAAAATGATTTCCGAATCTGAAGGGAGGTTCATATGGCCGGCATCGTGTCTTATGGGGCCTATGTGCCCCGATACCGACTCAAGCGGATGACGATTTTTCAGGCCATGGGCTGGATTAACCCCGCCAATATCATGCTCGCTCAAGGGGAAAAGGCGGTGGCGAACTCGGATGAAGATAGCCTAACCATGGCCGCGGCAGCGAGCATCGATTGTGTAGAAGGTTTCGACCGGTCACAGATCGATGGTATTTTTTTCGCATCCACCACCATGCCATACTTGGAAAGACAAAATGCGGGAATCATTGCGGGAGCGTTGAACCTGCGGGAAGACGTGCGCTCCGCCGATTTTTCGGGCGCTCTGAAATGCGGAACCTCGGCGCTGATCTCCGCGTTGGAAGCGGTGGGGTCGAAAAATGCCGGACAGATCCTGGTCTGCGCGGCGGATTGTCGCCTGGGGAAAATGGGCAGCCCCCAGGAGATGATCTTCGGGGATGGGGGTGCGTCTTTTCTCGTCGGGGAACAGAGGGTCATAGCCGAATTCAAAGGCTCCAGCTCCTTGACCTGCGATTTCGTAGACCACTACCGCGGTTCCAAGACCACCTTTGACCGCCAGTGGGAAGACCGCTGGATTCGAGATTTGGGGTTTGGGAAGTTTCTGCCGAAGGCCATTGACGGCCTCGTGAAAAAAACCGGCGTTCCGCTCAATGATTTTTCCAAGGTCATCTTTCAATGCCATTACGATTCCGAGAGGAAAAGCTTGGCCAAGATTCTGCAATTGGACCCGGCGAAGGTGCAGGAGCCCATGTATCATTCCATCGGAGAGACGGGCACGGCCCATTCTCCCCTGATGCTGGTCCGGGCTTTGGAAGAGGCGAAACCGGGGGATAAGCTCCTGGTGGTCAGTTTCGGCAGCGGCTGCGATGCCCTTTACTTTCAGGCGACCGACCAGATTGCCCGATTCAAGAGGAGGGTCGGCGTTCAGGGGTATTTGGCCAAGCGCGCGGAGATGAACAGCTACCCCAAATATGTCGTGTTCCGGGGGATGGTGCCGGTGGATATCGGCCTGCGGGGGGAGACCGACTTTTTAACCCGCTGGAGCCTGGTCTACCGGGAGCGGAAGGCCGTTTTCGGTCTCATCGGTTCTCGCTGCAAAAAATGCGGCACGCCTCAATTTCCCCCGCAGCGGGTATGCGTCAACCCCACCTGCGGGGCGATGGATGAGATGGAAGACTATGGCTTCGCCGATAAAAAAGGGCGGGTCCTGAGCTACACAGGAGATATGCTGGCCGCCTCCTACGATCTGCCGGAATTATACGGCAACGTAGAATTCGAGGGGGGCGGGAGGTTCATGTGCAACTTCACCGATTGTGCGCTCGAAGATCTGAAAGTCGGGGCGCCGGTTTATTTCAGTTTTCGCAAAAAATACTATGATGAGAAAAGGGATATTCATGGGTATTTCTGGAAGGCAGTTCCGCTAAAGGAGGTGGCCTAAATGGCAACGGGAATCCGTGACAAGGTGGCTATACTGGGCATGGGCTGCACCAAATTTGGAGAACGGTGGGAGTCTGCGGGGGAAGATCTGATTGTGGAAGCCTTTCGAGAGGCTTTGAGCGATGCCGGGGTTGAGAAAAAAGAGATTCAGGCGGCCTGGTTTGGAACGCATATCGACGAGGTCAACGTGGGCAAGGGGGGGACGGCCCTGGCGTCGACTTTGAAGTTACCCTACATCCCGGTTACCCGGACCGAGAACTACTGTGCGACCGGGACCGAAGCGTTCCGCGGGGCCTGCTATGCCGTCGCTGCGGGGGTCTATGATATCTGCCTCGCTCTGGGCGTAGAAAAATTAAAAGATACCGGGTATGGCGGTCTGCCGGCCACTGCCGCTTTCGGCCAGATGCAGGCTTTGATCGGGCCGAACGCGACGGCCCCGGGCCTTTTTGCGCAGCTGGCCACGGGGTATTTTGCCAAGTATAAAATCGACCCCGCGCAAGGGAAAAAAGCCTTGGCCCATATCTCGTCCAAGAGCCATGCGAATGGGGCTCTGAACCCCAAGGCGCATCTTCGCCGGCCCGTGTCGGAGGAACAGATTATCCACGCGCCGATGATTGCCTATCCCCTCGGCCTGTTTGACTGCTGCGGGGTCAGTGACGGGGCGGCGGCGGCCATTGTGACCACCCCGGAGATCGCCCGGTCGCTGAAGAAGACGGACCCGGTCCTCGTGAAGGCCTTGGCCATCTGCGTCTCCTCGGGCGAGGAATCCCTGTACAGCAACTGGGACGGCGCTCATCTGGAAACAACCTACCGGGCCGGACAGATGGCTTTCCGGGAGGCCGGGATCCAAAACCCCCGGGAAGAAATCAGTATGATGGAGGTTCATGACTGTTTCTCGATCACCGAGCTCACCGTTTACGAAGACCTTCAGATTTCTCCCCGGGGCAAGGCCATTGATGAAATCATGGACGGATTCTTCGACCTCAAAGGGAAGGTCCCCTGCCAGCCCGATGGCGGGCTCAAGTGCTTTGGCCACCCCATCGGCGCCTCCGGGCTCCGCATGCTTTATGAAATGTACAATCAGCTCCTGGCCAGGTGGCCGGAGGAGAGAAGGGTGAAGAATCCCCGGTTTGGTTTGACCCACAACCTGGGCGGCATCCCCTCCGCGAATGTTTGCAGCGTGGCCATTATCGGCCGATAACGGAATATGAACCGCGGAGAACGCAGAGAATAAAATAAGAATGAAGATTGATGATGTCGTAAAAATTCGTCCCTCCGGTGGAAACCGGGGTCCAGACGTTGTCCCGGCGAAAGCCGGGAGCCATTCTAGAGACTGGATCCCGGTTTTCACCGGGAACCCTGGATCCCGGCTTCGTCAGAAAATCACTTTCAAATCCCCCCCACCCCCCTTTACTGAAGGGGGGCGAGGGGGGATTTTTCCCGCCAGGGCGGGATTCGCGGGTGTCGAACCCGTCATGGAAAATTTCGCCGGAATGACGGGAAACCCCACTTTTTTTACTTTTTACGGGTTCATCAAAATTCAAATTGCCAAAGAGCTTACCCCTGCGCTCTCGGCGTTCTCTGCGGTGAACGATTTTTGGGCCTCGGCCGGAAAAGGAGAAGGGTGATGGAAAAGATGCTCAAAGATCGGGTGGCGATGGTGACCGGTTCCGGCCGCGGTATCGGCCGGGCGGTGGCCCTGCTCTTCGCCCAAGAGGGGGCAAAAGTTATGGTCAGCGATCTGGATGCGCAGCCCGCCCAGGAGGTTGCGGATCAGATTAAGGCCGCGGGCGGGGAATGCAACGTATTTGCCGGAGGATTTTAGCGGTTCTGCAGGGATGACCGCTGAAAAAATACGATCATGTGGTTCCGAACCGAATTAAGCGTGGAACCGGGGTCTTCCTATCTTTCCGGAAGCCCCCTGCGTTTCCCCCGGGGGGAGAATGCCGCGGTCTTTATCGGCCATTCCACAGTCCTCGTCCATCTCGACGGGCGCAATTTCCTCACGGACCCATTCTACCTGAAACGCCTGTACGTCCTCAAAAGGCACAGGCCACCCGGAGTCCCCTTTCAGGACCTCCCCCCCCTGGACTTCATTCTGGTCTCCCACGGGCACTTAGACCATATGGACTTGAATACCCTCAAACTCTTTCCGCGAAATTTACCGGTTGTGCTACCGGCAAAACTCGAGAGGTATCTGAAGGATATCGGGTTCACCGATGTGCACTCTCTGCGCTGGGGAGAGCGAACCTGCATCGGATCCCACCTGATCACGGCCTTGCCGGCGAACCATTTCCCGGGACGGTCCCTGTGCGAGACCCAGTCGATGCCGCAAAGCTACGTGGTGCAAGGGACAAAGACCATCTACTTCGCCGGTGATTCCGGACTTACCCAGGATTTTCGGGAAATCGGGGCCAATTTTTCCATCGACTTGGCTTTATTGCCCATCGGCCATTACCGGCCGTTCCTATTCCGAAGATTTCATTTGAGCCCGGAAGATGCCCTGGAGGCGATGGCCATGCTCGGGGCCAGACGAATGATTCCCATACACTGGGGTGCTTTCCGTCTCAGCCTGGAGGGCCTGGAAGAACCCCCGCGAAGGTTTCGGCATCTCCTGAAAGAACGGAGGATTAACCCCAAAGCCATTCTCTTGCAGCCCGGGGAAAAGGTGCGGATTTAACCGGAGCCCGATCTTACGACTTCTTTGAAATATCCGTCTTATCCTTTGTCTGATTTTTCGGATGGGAACTTGCGGGGGAAGAAGGGGATGGGGTCTTAAAGATTCCCCGCCAGAAGGACGGGGGCCAGAAAAATTTTTTCAGAAGGCTCTCTTTCGTTTCCTTTCTCAGTTCCTCAATCGCCAGGCGGTCGGCCTCTTCGGGAGAGACTTTATCTCCCGGGCCGGCTCCGGAAAGCAACGATTCCCCGGGTTGTGCCGGAGGTTTTTCCGAGCGCGGTTGGGATTCCCTGTGGGAAAATTCCAGATGGTATTGATGGCTGGGCAATCCGGGCTGGCCGATAATCTGGATCTTCAAGTCGTACTGTTTTTCCAGACGGACGAGGTCGGCCCTTTTTTGATTCAAGAGATAGGTGGCCACTTCATCGGGCACTTCCACTTTCACGTGGACGCACCCTCCTTTGGCCAGCCCCGCCTGGACCCCGCGCAAAACGGTCAACGCCGCCGCTTCCGTTGATTTGACCAGGCCGGTCGAGTTGCAATTGGCACAGGGGATAAAGCTTCTGCCGCTGAGTGCCGGCCGCAGCCGCTGGCGGGAAAGCTCAAGGAGGCCAAAACGGCTGATGCGGCCCGTCTCGACGCGGGCCTTGTCGCGTCTGAGGGCATTGCGCAGCGCGCGTTCCACCTCCTGGTTGTGCTTGCGGTCCCGCATATCGATAAAATCGATGACCACCAGCCCGCCCAGGTCTCGGAGGCGAAGTTGACGGGCGACCTCCTCGGCGGCTTCCAGGTTCGTTTTGAAGGCCGTCTCCTCCATGCCCCGCCCGTGGGTGGCCCGCCCGGAGTTGACGTCCACGGCCACCAAGGCTTCCGCAGGATCGATCACGATCGAGCCGCCCGATTTCAGGGGAACTTTGCGTTCATAGATGGTTTCGATCTGCTTTTCCAGCTCGTATTTCGAGAAGAGGGGGCGCTTTTCATGGTATAGCTTTACCTTATCCTGGTAGCGAGGCATAACCCCCCTGAGAAAGTCCTTCGCTTGGTTGTAGACTTCTTTGCTGTCGATCAGGACTTCGTCGATGTCCGGGGTGAAATAATCCCTCATCGAACGGATGACCAGGTCCCGCTCGCGATAGATGAGGGAAGGCGTGGGCATTTTTTTGGCCTTGGCCTGGATGGATTCCCATAGCCGGAGAAGGTAGTGGAGGTCTTTGGCGAGGTCGCTTTTATTCCGATCCAGGCCCGCGGTACGGACGATTAAACCCATCCCGGGGGGAAGCTCAAGTTGCTGAATGACTTCTTTGATCTTCTGGCGCTCATTCTCGCCCTCAATCTTACGAGAGATGCCGCCGCCATCGCTTCCGGGCATGAGCACCAAATACCTTCCGGGAAGGGAGATGTAAGTCGTCAGCGCCGCGCCTTTGGTGGCCGTTACCTCCTTTTCCAGCTGGGCCAGGACTTCCTGATTGGGTTTGATGGCTTCCTGCATTCGCGGTCGAGATTCCCTCCGGAGTTCCTCGGGCCGAGTGGCGTAATAATCAGGGTGAATTTCGGAAAAGGGCAAAAAGCCGTGGCGAGGTTCGCCGTAATCCACGAAGGTGGCATGCAGGCTGGGCTCAAGTTTGACGATCTTCCCTTTGTAGATATTCCCCCGGGAAAGTTCCTGGAGAGAAGACTCGATGATCAGTTCGGCCAGCACGCCATCTTCCACGATGGCCATGCGACTCTCCTCGGGATCCGCGACATTGATGAGCATTTTTTTTATCATCGGCTAGTTTTCTCTTGGGTATGGGAAAGATGTTGCTTCATTATACCTGATGATCTCCTAAAAAGTCATCCCGATGGATGGCCCGGTAAAAAAATCTCCCGGCTTTCGCGGGACCGGGCGCACGACCCGGCGGAGCGCGGGATCCCGCTCTGAGCGGGAGACTTTTTAGGAAGCCCTCAAACCCGATCTCTGTGGGTCCCACCAAAATTTGTTTTCCCCAGAAGGAGGCGCTGGGCATTTCGACCCTTGATCAGGGTTTGAACACGTGCCGATAGCCGGATCCCCTTGAGCTCTTCGAAGTAACGAGCCGGGGGAAGCAAAGGGTAATCGCTGCCGAAAAGGATGCGCCCGGGGCCCACGATTTTAAGGGCGATGCGGTAGATGAGAGGACGGTAGAGAAAAGGAGAAGCCGCTGTATCGTAATAAACCCGCCGAGCGGCCCGGGCTACTTCCGGCATGAGTTCGTAAAAGAAGAAGCCTCCCCCCCAATGGGCCAATATGATGTTCATTTGGGGAAGGGCCAGGAGGAGCTGATAAATCGGCCGGAGGTCTTTCAGGCTCTTTCCGGGGTAGTCATGCCCGACCGGTTCATTGGCGTGCAGGAGGAGAGGAATCCCCAGCGGAGAGAGGGGCCGCAGGATGGCCGAAAGACGGCGGATATCTCGGGGGGAGATCTCTTGCTGATAGAAGGCTAATTCTCCAATTCCGCCCATTCGGAGAGAGAGACAGCGCTCCAGTTCTCTTTCCGCGATGCGGCCGGGACGAAGCGGAGGGCAAGCGAAAGGGATCAGACGGCTAGGATACTGGCGCCGGCAATGGAAAAGGAAATCATTCCCCTGCCGGCAGAGAACCGGGTCTTTCCAGGGAAAGCCGCAGATAACGCTTTGTTCCACCCCATCCCGATCCATGGCCCGAAGAAGGTCCTCCAGGCTCGCCAGGCGCGCCCTTTCATTTTCGTAGATGATCCGGAACCCTTCATCCCGGCGACAGAAAAAAGAGCGGTTCTTCTGAACTTCTTCCGGGAAGAGATGGGTATGAGCATCGATAATCATGGGCCTTCTTGCGCCATGGGGAAACGTTCCCCGCCGCGCCTCTGCGCGGGCGGTGCGACGGCACGTTGAACAAAGGGGGATAATGTGTTAATAATACTTATACCCCAACGATCCAAGTTTGCGAGGAGTTTACGGTCATGAAATGTTCCCATTGTGGACAGCCGATCAGCGGGCGAATTTGCCCGGCCTGTGGCTCCGAGGGTCTGCCCGAGAGCCTCTTTTGCCACCGCTGTGGTGTCAAGCTGGAGAGCGCTGCTGCCGAGAGCTCTCTCCCGGAAGAGGCGGGTACCGATTTCTCCAAACGAATTCTCTGCAGTGACGGCACGTGCATTGGCGTCGTCGACGAGAAGGGCATCTGCAAAGTGTGCGGTAAACCTTATACGGGGAAGACCGAATAAACTTTCAATGGGTTTGCTCCCGGAAAAAAGTTTTCAAGGCTTCTTGGACGACGAACGCCCCCTTGATTCTCGAACGTTCCTGGTTCACGACCATGGCGGCAAAGGCGATCTGGGGAGCATCTCCAGGGGCAAAGCCCACAAACCAATCGTAAAGGCCCGGAGGATTTTCGCCGCTCAGGGAACCGGTCTTCCCGCAGATGGACATTTTCTTCAAGAGGTTCTTCCCATGGCGGCGGAAAATTTTGGAGGCCGTCCCATCTTCCACCGTACGGAGCATCATGCGGCTTAGATCCAGGGCCGTTTTGGCCCGGATGGGTTGGGCCAGGACCTCGGCTTTGGCCTGGTAGACCTTCTCTCCCTCTGGGTCCGTTATCTCTTCGATCAAATACGGCCTCATCATGACTCCGGAATTGGCGATGGTGCCGGCGATCATGGCGGCATGCAGGGGATTCAGGGTAACTTCTCCAAAACCCGCTCCACACCGGGCCAGTTCGTAGGGTCCCTCTGGAATCGAGGCCCGGCTCATATCCAGAGGAAAATCGAATTGAATGGAATGGTTAAACCCGAAGGCCTCAGAAAACTCCCGCAGCGTCTGGGGTCCCACGAGCTTGGAAGCCACTCGGCCAAAGACCACGTTGTTTGATTTTCCCAGGGCCTCATCGAAATTTGTCGTCCGTTCCCACTTTGAGATTCTGCGGATCTTTTCGGGCGCGAGACGATAGAGGTTCCCGCGGAAGGAAACGGGAGAGTCGTAATTCAGAAGGCCTTTCTCAAGAGCTCCGGCGGCGGTAATGAGTTTGAAGACGGAGGCCGCGGGGTAGGTGGCCCTTTGCCAGATACCCGCATATTCGGGGTTCCCGCGGGCATAATCGATTAACGCCAGAATCTTCCCGGTTTGAGGCTCAAGGGCGACAAAGGTGCCGAGGAGAGGCCGCCGCTGCCGGAAGATTTCGTTCACCGAAGCTTGTAGAGTGGGATCCACCGCATAGAAGAAACGGTAGGATTCGCGGTCCTCGACATATTTCCCGTTCAGGATCTTCTCGAAGTGCGGCGGGGTTCCGTTGGATGAGGGGAGGGGGGGCTTCAACGCTTCCGCACTCGACGGTTTAGGGGGAGAGAAGTGAGCGGACGAGGCGCGATGGGCCCCTTTGGCCGCATATAGCAGAGAGACGCAAGCCACAGAGACGGCGAGGAGCACTCCCAGGAGCTTGACCCCCATACTCCACGCACGTCCTTTCGTTTTCGAAAAAGGTAAGGCCCTCTGGAATGACCTCCAATCGTCAGGAACTTCTCTTCTTGCCTTCTTGGACTTCATGGGTCCGCCTTCCTATGGGGAAAAAGTTTTAACCCGATGGACATGACCTTTTGAGCCTGCGGGAACACTTTGTTGGTGGTGTAAAGAAGAACCCCGTTCCCCCGCGCGAGGATTACGACATAGCCATCCCGCAGGGGCAATGGCTTTCCTTTACGGCGAAGTTTGAAGGAGAGACGGGCGGCCTCGACCCAGGCGCCGGGCGGCTCTTTGAGCAGGGGGAAAATACGGGTGAAGTCTTGAATGATCTTCATCTCCTCTTCGGTTTCTGCGGTTTGCAGGAGTTCGGCCACCATCAAGTCTGAACAACAAACCCGCCCCGCGTCCATCAAGGCGTTTACTTCCTGAAAGGTGTGAGGCTCCTTACGGAAGTAATCCTGCCAGACGGGCGTATCGATGAGAACGGGCAGCGGCGCATGGCCTGCTTTCGGGGACATCGTTCAGGCATTGCCCTTCTTCGGCCATCGTCGATGACCGGCAAAGCGTTTGAGGGTCTCTACCTTCTTCCGCTTGACAAATTCATGGACCGCTACGATGACCGCTTGGGTTTTGTTTTTTGCCGGGGTGACCTCCATGAGGTCATTGACTAGATCCCGGGGGAGGGTGACCGTCGTCCTTTTCATGAAACTCTCCGCCATAAAAATTATGCTAAATCATATGATTCCAATTCGCACATGTCAAGGGAAAAATCCTGTGCTAATAAAAGTCATCGAAGAATGGCCTCCTGGCTTCCCGGATGTTTTTCTGCTTGAAAAGGGGCGGCCTTTTGGATACAGTAAGGGAAAATCGAAAAAGGGTAAGGACGACGCCCAAAATCGGAATTCCGAGTTCTGCTGGGCCGGGAAAAAGACGCAATGGGCCGCTGGCTCCCGGAGACAGAAATCTCTGACGGGAGATATATCTCGGGTCCGGCCAAATTTGTTTTTTCGGAGAAAGGAGGGCAAGGCGTGAAACCCGAGGGGGACGTGACGGCCTGGGTGAAAGGCATGAGGAAAAAGGTAGAAGACGAGATGGCCAAGAAGGAAATCGAAACTCTCCTTTACTGGAAAGGGGAAGTGGAGAAAATCTTAGCCCGGAGGCCCGAGAGTTTGGGAACATTTCAGTTGGAAATCCAAAACTTTATCCAACGCATGCAGAATCGGATCAAGGTGGTGAAGAACTCCCTTCAAAAATGAATGGTCAAACAGGGAAGCAATTGCGACGATCGCACGAATGATAGAGAATCCCAAAAAATCTACCCATTATTTTTGGGTCGCTGTCAATTCCCCTTTTATTTTTTCAATCAAAAAACATGCCAATTCATCCTCTTGAATCCAGAAGAATCTTCTCCTGTGGATACTTTTCTTTATTTTAGCTTTTTTATTTCGGATAAAAATAGCCTTTTTTTTGTTTATAATACATTGAGATTATTATATATTATTATATGCTCTAAAATTGGGCAATTTGGAAAAGGACTTGATTTTAAATCATTATTGAAAAGGGTCATCCGTTTTATTCACAGGTTCTTAACAGAAGCTGTGGAAAAGCCCCGAAAGGATAATTTTCTACCAATTTTTGCACCCATAAGGAGGCATTGGAGTGGCTGAAAATCGAGACCCAATCAGAGTTTAAGCCTCCGATCTTCTTGCCTCTCTGTTGAAATCGAGAGGCTCTGTGAGTTGATTCCGGAAAATCCCGCAAATTCGTACCCAGATTGTTCCAAATTGGAGTCATGGGAATGACGGGAGCCATCCGCAGGATTGACTTTGGGTGAGGGAGCATTTACCATGGTCGGTAACCAAAATTCCTACCGGAGGCCAGGTCAGAAAGGTTCTGGGAATGGGAAAAGTTAAGATCGGGGGCATCATTCAGAGCAAAGAGCTGGCCCAGGTGGGAGTCATGTCCATGGCCAACCAGCCAGGTTTAGCGGGTAAAATCTTCGGCGCCCTGGGGAAAGAAGGAATCAACATCCAATTTATCACCCAGACGGTAGATTTGCGCGGGCGGGGAAATGCGATCTTCTGCATCCAGCAGAAGGATTTGCAGGAGGCCGTAAAGGTCCTCAACCGGATTCAACCCATCGTTGACTCAGAAAAGATCGTCTGCCATTCGCCGGTAGGAATCATTTCAATCTTCGGCCCCCATTTTCGGGAAAAACCGTCCATCGCCGGGACGATGTTTTCAGCCTTGGGGGATGCCGGGATCAACATCCTGGCCATCAGCACATCCATTTCCACGCTTTCCTGCGTGATTGAGGAGAAACTTCTGCCGCAAGCCGTACAAGCCATCAGCGAGGCTTTCGAGCTCCCTTGAGCCGTCCTTTACCCCTAGCGGAGGGACGGTCGGCGATTTTTTCAGGGGGGCGGGAAGAGGATGAGAAGGCGGGGCTTTGGAGAGCTTCGCCCAGCTCCTTGGACCTCCGAGTCGCAGCGATGACGGCATTCATCAGAGCTAAGCGAAATCCCCCTTCTTCCATGGCGTAAAGGCCAGCCATGGTTGTGCCCCCCGGGGTGCAGACTTGATCGCGAAGAGTTGCGGGGTGTTTGTCCGTGGCCTGGATTAAATGGGCAGCTCCTAAGACCGTTTGCGTTGTGAGCCTTAGAGCCACGTCCTGGGAAAGACCTTCTTTAACTCCTCCCGCCGCCAGAGCTTCGATGACCGCAAAAATGTATGCGGGCCCGCTGCCGCTCAGTCCTGTAACCGCGTCCATCTGGGATTCCTTGACGATGGCCGCCATTCCAACGGCCGTAAAGATGGCTTCAGCAGTGGCCAGGTCTTCGGGCCTGGCTTCCGGGGAAGGAGCGAGGGCCGTTGCCCCTTTCTGGATAAGGGCCGGAGTGTTCGGCATGGCCCGAACCATACGGATGGGGCGATGGAAAAAGGATTGGATGTAATCCAGGGGAACCCCGGCACAAATGGAAATCAGGAGGTGATGGGGTTTTAATAGCGGGCCGATTTCCCCGAGGACCTCAGGGACCGATTGGGGTTTAACCGCGAGAATCAACGTGGGCGCAAGAATAACAAGGTCCTTACTGGCTTCGGCCGGAGAAACCCGAAACTTTTCTCGCAGGTACTCTCTCCGATCGGGGCGGGGTTCGGAAAAAAGAATTTCCGCAGCGGTAAGAAGGCCTGACTGGGTGATACCGGCGATTAAGGCTTCCCCCATGTTTCCTCCACCGATGATACCCAATGGCTTTTTCATGCTTTCCTCCTGGAGTTTCCCAACAACCCTGAGTTGGGAGTCGGAAAGAAAAAACCAACTTACCACGCATTGGTTTTGTTTTGACTCATGATAGGGTGCAGTCTACTGAATGGGAAGGGGCAAGTCAACTGCAAATTTTATCCGAAGCTCCCCGGAGCAACCGGTCCGACCCCCGGCCCCAAACTGGGCTTGACTTTTCGGGGTAGACTGCCTACTATGATGAATCAAATTAGAGCGTTGGGATTCGCCCCGAATGACTCTCCGAGGCAAATAAAAAGAGGGGGGAGCAAAATGAAGATCACGCCGTTGGATATTCAGCAGCAGCAATTCCGGGTGCGGTTCAGGGGGTTTGATATGGTCGAGGTGGATAATTTTTTAGACCTCCTGGCCAATGAATTCGAAGAACTGTTGAAGGAGAACAGCCAGATCCGGGAAGAAGACCACCGCAAATTGGAAAGGATTAATCAACTCGAGGCGGGGGAAAAGGAACTACGCGACACATTGGTTTCGGTTCAGCGAATCACCGAGGAGATGAAAAACAATGTTCGGAAAGAAGGGGACTTAATCATCGAAGAGGCCAAACTGAATGCCCGGAAGATTCTCGAAACTGCGCAAAACCAGGCCCTGCACCTTGAGGCAGAAATCAACCAGCTCAAACGTCAGCGAGCGGAATTCGAGGCTTCTCTGCGGGCCACCGTCGAGATGCATTGGAGGCTATTGGAGGGGGAGCAAGAGGAAACTGCGGCATCTTCACCGGCAGAAGAACCATGAAGAAAAAAAGCAACCGGGTCGCAGAAAAGATCTTGGACCTTTGGGTTCAACCCCGGGCCTCGCGGAATGAAATCCTGGGATACCGCGACGAATTGCTTCGCGTCCGGGTGACGGCGGCGCCGACGGAAGGGGAGGCCAATCGGCTGTGCCGGGAGGTATTGGCAGAAGCTTTGGAAGTACCTCTTTCCCGGGTGGAGATGATTGGCGGAGGGCGGGCGCGCCGGAAAAGGGTTCGGGTGGAAGGCGTAGAAGCGGCCCGCTGGGAGATCATGGCCAAGAAATGGGAAAGAGAGTAATGGACAGAAGCGAGAGGGGCATTGTCGCGGGCTTTTTCGCCCCGGCCAGCGGTTCCTTTACGAATCGGGCGGGGCGGTTTTAGGGCTTTCAGACGATCGTCTGTAATGAAGTTTTCGAGACTGCCGGCCGGGATCGCAGATATACCTTTCCGCCAGGATTTCTTGACTTCGTGAAGAAGCGGGAACCCTGGTTCTTTTTTTGCCGTTGGGGAAAAGGAGAAAAAAGACTCCATGCACGTAATTTTGGTCCGCCACGGAGAAACCTCGTGGAATGAAATTCACAGATTCCAGGGTTTTTCGGATATTGAACTGAGTTCCAGAGGAAAATCTCAGGCCCAATCCTTGGCGGAGTCCTTGCAGGGCCAGCCACTGGAGGCCATTTACACGAGTCCCTTGATCCGAGCCCAGCAGACCGCGGAGCAAATCGCCCGCTACCATGATTGCCGCGTGATCCTTGCGGAAGGGTTGAAAGAATTAAATCAAGGCCAGTTAGAGGGTCTGACGGTCGAAGAACTCCGCCAGGGGTATCCCGAGTTTCTAAGAATTTGGCTTCAAGAACCAGAAACAACACACCTCCCTCAGGGGGAATCCTTGGGAGATCTTCAGCGAAGAGCCTGGACGGAGATGGAGCAAATCCTCCGGAAACATCCGGAAGGTACGGTAGTCGTGGTCGGTCATAGCTTTGTGAATCGAACAATCATTTGCCGGGCTTTGGAGCTTCCTTTAAATTCTTTTCGGCGCTTTCGCCAGGACCCGACCGGGAAAAATGTCCTTGAATTCTCAAAGCGGGGGGCGACCCTGCGCTGCCTCAACGACACCTGCCATCTAGCCGATCATCCTCAGACCGGCCGGTGATTCTCCAATGAGCTCTGGGGATAACCCGGGAAAGGGAGCCAGGATCAGGAAATGAGGAAAGGAGCAAAAATCCCGCCCAGCATGGGGGAAGTTTTGGGGGAGTTCCTCCGGCGGACCGGAATAAACCGGAAGATTCAGGAACAGAAAATCTTGAACTCCTGGGAGGAGGCCGTAGGGGAGGGCGTAGCCGAAAAAACTCAGCCGATCCGTGTCCAGAATCGAGTGTTACAGGTGAAGGTGGCAAACTCCGTGTGGATGCAACAATTGCAGTTCATGAAAGAGTTGATCCTACAAAAATTGCATCGACAGGCCGGAAAGAATATTTTGCAGGACTTGCGGTTTTTCATAGGGGAAATTGAACCTTCCGGGGGAAGGGACAGGAACAAAAAGAAAGAGAGGGCGCTGCTAAACGGGCCCTCGTCGGGTTTAAGCGAGGCCGAAAGGGAGCGAATCGACAGAGCGCTCTCTGGGCTTACCGACCCTGAACTGCGCGAAATACTGGGAAGAATTTATGCCAAAGGATTGACGGCATGGAAATGTCGGTAGCGGAGGTGTTCCGGCCGTGAATCCTGCAAGTCCTGAAGGGAGGATAGAATCATGTACGCTCTCTTGATGATTTCAACGACTGGGTCGGAGAAAGAAGCACGCCGGGTAGCCAGAAGCCTCGTGGCGGGAAGATTGGCGGCCTGTGCCAATGTCATTCCCGGGGTACGCTCATTTTTCTTTTGGGAGGGGAAACTCTGCCAGGAGAAAGAGGCGCTGATCTTGATAAAGACGATGAATAGCAAAGCCAAAAAAATAATGGATGAAATAAAGAAGATACATAGTTATGACGTTCCAGAGATCATTTTTTTCCGGGTAGATAAGGGGGAGAAGAATTATTTAAAGTGGATGGAAAAAATGGTCAAATAAAAATATTGACAGATCATTCTTAAAAAGGGTAAAATAATCTATTTTGATACTAAATTTATCCCTTTGCGGCCATTTGCTGGCGTAGCTCAATCGGTAGAGCAGCTGATTTGTAATCAGCCGGTTGCGGGTTCGAGTCCCATCGCCAGCTCCAAGGAGTTTTCGGTTTTTAGCTGTCAGC
>Ga0214473_10004502_pt1 | contig 16744 bp, 15 predicted proteins | sample RVTome_7_FD_203509 | JGI IMG/M metagenome (GOLD analysis project Ga0214473, IMG submission 203509) | Soil microbial communities from uranium-contaminated site in the Upper Colorado River Basin, Wyoming, United States - RVT98D197 | ecosystem: Environmental > Terrestrial > Soil > Contaminated >... | reverse complement strand
GGGCGGCCTAAGCTCTCCTGAGGTGAACATTACTCACTTCAAAGACACTACCTACTGGATAGATGCCTTAACGGGGACAGTAAGGGAAGAGAGCACTCCTGGAGTTAACAAAGTCAATTTTGTGTTTGAGCCTATACCTATTACTTTTGATACTACCGATCAGGCTGGTAATCATCTTAATGGTGGCGTTCTCTGGGGAACCGGTGCGCCTCCTATAGATCCTGTTAGTCACCACGGTGCCTATTCTCCAGCCACAGTAACTCAAGCCAATGGAGGAACTCATGTACTTAGAGGTGAGTGGGGCGGCCTAAGCTCTCCTGAGGTGAACATTACTCACTTCAAAGACACTACCTACTGGATAGATGCCTTAACGGGGACAGTAAGGGAAGAGAGCACTCCTGGAGTTAACAAAGTCAATTTTGTGTTTCTCGTTGATACCACCCCTCCTGCTATCGCTATCAACTCCCCGTCCTCCTTTGGTATCTATCCTGCGGGACCTATCAACTTTACATTCTCAGCAGTAGATGAACCAGGAGGAAGTGGTATAGAGGGTTGCACAGCAACACTAAATGGAGGCTCTCCATTTACCAGTCCACAGATGCTCACCCTTGGCGCCGGAGTCTATGGCCTCAAGGTAACTGCGGAGGATAAAGCTGGAAATGTGGCTACCGAAGAGCTCATGTTTGTAGTATACGATCCATCTGCTGGCTTTGTAACCGGAGGAGGATGGATAAATTCGCCAGCAGGAGCCTACAAAGCAGACACAACCCTATCCGGAAAAGCGGTGTTTGGCTTTGTCTCCAAGTATCAGAAGGGAGCTAATGTTCCTACAGGTAACACAGAATTTCAGTTCCGCACAGCAAACTTGAACTTTAAATCAACAAGCTATCAATGGCTTGTTGTTGCTGGAGCCAAGGCTCAGTACAAAGGAGAAGGGACCATCAACGGCAGTGGCAACTACGGTTTTATGCTTACTGCCATTGATGGACAAGTGAACGGTGGAGGTGGCGTAGACAAATTCAGGATCAAGATCTGGGACAAGACTAACAACGATGCCATTGTCTATGATAACCAGGTCTCAGGAGAAACTGCAGATACTGCTGAGCCAACTACTGCCATAAGCGGAGGAAGCATAGTGATTCATAAGGAGTAGGTGCTAACTTTGATATAAAAGCGTACCCCTCAAATATTTAACCGAAATTTGATCTGTTGAATAAGTGTAACTCCTTGTTCATATTCCGAATAGATAGAAAGCAATTCTTTTTCAAGATCCTACTCCACAAAGACAAACTGAGAGTATATTGTTCAGGTATAGTTATTGCTTCGCTTAAGATTACTATTTGAGCTGGCATGCTAAATTCATGGGATTCAATAAAAACTTGTAATGAGATACTATAAAACAAAAAAGTACAGGGGGTACGGTTTTATTGCAAAGCCAGCCAGTAGGCATTACTCGCACAAATCAAAAAAAGCCACAATCCTTGGGCTTGAAGGCAGGAGATGTGTCTAACAAAGAACTGATGTTTGTAGTATATGATCCCACTGCTGGGTTTGTAACTGGAGGAGGCAGAATTGTTTCAGTGACTGATCCTAGCCTTCCTGGATATGGGAGAAAGAACCTTTGGCTTTGCCTCCAGGTATCTAAAAGGAACCACTACTCCTAGTGGAAACCTACAGTTTCAATACAGCTATGAAAAAATCAGCCTAAAGAGAACTGCAATACAGCGGTCAGCAGTAAGTAACAACAGTGCTATCTTTGAGGGAACAGCGACCATAAATGGAACGGATGTATATGCCCACAGAGTGAATGCAACTGATGGTGATATGACAGCAGGAAAGCCCGATCACTTCAAGATCACCATCTGGCAAGGTGAGAATGTCGATGCACATTTATAGATATGAAGGAGACCTTGCTGGAGGAAGTATTGTGGTGCACAAGAAGCAAGTCCCGAATTTGTGGACAAAACTGTTGTGGGAGATGTCTTGATTGTCAGGAGATGGCAATTACTAATTGGAGAGGTAGGTTAAGTTGAAACAAATAAGGTTCAAGAGATCTATCGCAACGCTTGTTATCCTTACGTTAATGGCAATTTTCTTGCCGGTTTACTCTTCGGCTGAAGAGGTGAAGGTTAATTCTGATGAGAGTAGTGTGCCAACGGAACAAGGTTCCCCAGACATCTACGGAGACAAAATCGTTTGGGTAGATTACCGTAACGGTAACAATGACATCTATGTGTATGACCTAACCACTAAGACTGAAACGCAAATCACGAGTGACATTTCGGATCAAGCAGCGCCCGCTATCTACGGAGACAAAGTTGTTTGGCATGATAGCCGCAATGGTAATTGCGACATCTATCTGTATGACTTAGCTAGCCAGGTTGAAACACAAATAACGACAGATGCGTCAGGCCAGTATTGCCCTGATATTTTTGACGGCAAAATCGTTTGGACAGATGACCGCAACCATAATTATGACATTTACATGTACGATCTGGCCACTCAGACGGAGATGCAAATCACCAGCGAAATCTCAGACGAAAGTGCACCAGCCGTTTTCGGAGACAGAATAGTCTGGAGTGACCGCCGCAATGGTAATTACGATATCTATATGTATGACTTGACTACCAAGATTGAGACTCAAATTACCAGTAATTTGTCACAGGAAGAGTCGCCAGCTATATACGGAGACCAGATTGTGTGGCAAGACTCGCGCAACGGCTGGGATATTTACCTATATGACCTGGCCACCAAGAGTGAGACACAGATTACAGATAATGCATCAACGCAATGGATGCCGGATATACACGGAGACAAAATCGTTTGGCAAGATTACCGTAACGGTAACAATGACATCTATGTGTATGATCTAACCACTAAGACTGAAACGCAAATCACGAGTGACATTTCGGATCAAGCATACCCCGCTATCTACGGAGACAAAGTTGTTTGGTGTGATAGTCGCAACCGCACATATATGATTTTCTATGAAGATTTGAGTAGTGGGACTGAAAGCGTACTAACTCCTGATGCTAGACGTGCTGCTGAACAGTTTGACGCAGATATTAGTGAACACAGAATTGTTTGGACAGATGGCCGCAATGACAATCTCGATATCTACATGTATGACTTGGCTACTCAGACGGAGATGCAAATCACCAGCGAACACTCAGACGAAAGGGCACCAGCCATATACGAAGACAGGATTGTCTGGGAAGACAACTGCAATGATCATTCTGGTATCTTCATGTATGACTTGAGCACCAAGACGGAAGCTCAGATTACCATTAATACCGGAGAGCAACATCAACCAGCCATCTACGGAGATAAGATTGTCTGGGAAGATCACCGCAACGAAAATTGGGATATCTACATGTATGATTTGACCAATCAAACCGAAACCCGGATTACCACTGACATCGAAGATCAAGGGTCCCCGACTATATATGGAGATAAGGTAGTATGGCATGATTCGCGCAATGGTGCATTGGATATCTACATGTATGATTTAACTAATCAAACCGAAACCCGAATTACCACTGACACCGAAAGTCAATATTGTCCTGCCATATGCGGAGACAGAATAGTCTGGGGCGATAATCGCAACGGCAATTCTGATATCTACATGTATGATCTCACTACTCAGACCGAGACCCAAATCACAGCAGAGTCCTCGGAAGCTCACAACCCGGCTATTTACGGAGACAAGATTGTATGGGAAGACTGGCGCAATGGTAGATCTGACATCTATCTGTATGATCTGATCACTCAAGAGGAGACGCGAATCACCATGAATGCGACTGACCAAGGATGTCCACGCATATGCGGAAACAGAGTCATTTGGGAAGACTGGCGCAATGGCGCCACGGATATTTACATGACGGACCTATTACAAATGGGTGCAACTGAGGCTATCTCGCCAACGTCTCCAAGCACTCTTGCTGTTCTAGGCTCATCTCTGTATATTCCCAAAAGTGCAGTAGCAGAGGAGACCGACTTCACTTTAAGTCCTCTTCCTTCCCAAAGTGTTCCTTCAACTGGGGGCTTCAAGCTCTTGGGTAGTGCTTATGAAGTCACTGCCAATAAAGCGTCAACCGGAGAGGCGGTGCACGAATTTGCCAAACTCTTGACGATAACTATTGCCTATGACCCAAATGATCCAGCAATATCAGATCCCAGCAGTCTATCTATCAACTACTGGGATGAAATCAGTCAAAGCTGGGCGAAAGCAGACAGTACCGTTGACACAATAAATCACATTGTTTCAGCTCAAGTCACGCATTTGAGCTTGTTTGCTTTACTTTGCCCGCGACCCATGTCTCTAAAATGGCGTCCTCCGATTAAGTACCTGGATGAATCAGCCACTGAAGTATACACGCTGCAGGATAGTTCTACCCTGCCTGTCAAGTTCGCCCTAAATGATAGTGAGGGCAGGTTCGTTTCCGATTCTTCGGTCAAAGTAGTGGTTTCTGGAAATGGGGGAAGTGCTACTTTTTTCTACGGTGCTGGGGATGACAATGTCAGGGTTGATACAACTGGCGCTGCACCTGCATATATTCTTAATCTTCACACCAAGCATTATCCTTGGATAACCGTGGGGCCAACCAATACCGTCTCTGTGTATCTTGGGGATACAAAATTGGGCACGACTGACTTTGTTCTAATTTCCGGGGGTAAGGCGAAAGGAAAGTAAGCTGCTTGCCAGCAGCTTAAAAAGTTTAGTTGTGTTTGCTAACCCAAGAGCCTAATAGCAGCTCTATGCTTGATTGGGGTCTAGGTTTGACTTCTGCTGATACCTTCTTCTCGTTGCAGCAAAAAGGAAAAGTCTGGCAACCAATTCAAACAGTAGTCCTAACACAAAAGAGACCGGAAACCAAACGAATAGCATAACACCTTGGCCAAAATTGCATGTGCCTTGAATTAACAAGGCACTAATTGAGGACAGTATCCCTAGAAGTCCTGGCACGTAAGCAATTATTCGGCAACTAAATAGCTTTGGCTAAATAGCTTCTCACCTTTTGTTTACGACTTTTACAGGCGGAAGCAGCCTATAGAGCAAGCTCCTCCATCCAGGTCTTTCCGTCATCTTGTGTCTGAAAATCTGCTGAGAAAGTCTTTTCGTCAAGGGGGTAATACGTGATTCATAAAGGCGCATCAGATCATCTTTGTCGCCCCTCCCATTCCCGGCGCACTCACTGATCGCCTTGGCACAGCTCAAGCCACTTCTCAGCGCATAGCTGATGCCCTCACCGGTTGTAGGTGCAACCATCCCTGCTGCTTCACCGACTAGAAGGACATTGCCTGCACCTGAACAGAGCTCCTTTTTTGATTTCAGATTAAGCAGGGCACAACCCCTCATTTGCTCCACGGTTTCACCCTTGATTCCGTGCTTTGTTTCAAGTTGTCTCTTCAATTCTTCGAATCTGCTCTTTGAATCGTTGCGGCCTGCATCAAATGCCGTCCCGATGACCAGCAGATCGTCTTTGGGGACCAACCATGTATAGAAATCGATGTCTTTGTGGACAATTCCGATAAACTTCTGTACTAGGGAGGGATCATCGGGCTTTATCAATTCTTGCAGGGTGAAATATCTCTCCGGTGGCCTGCAACCAAGCATCTTCCGGACCTTGGACGTAGCTCCGTCGGCGCCGACAAGAAACCGGGTTTTTACTTCCACTGTCTGCGTATTTCTCAAAGTGACTGCACAGACTGATCCTTTGCTGTCTGTCTGCGCGGATACGAAGGATGTTTCCGGCCAGACATCGACGTTCTCACATTGTGCTGCCAGACTAAGCAACCATTCGTCGAACTTGTCTCTATTAGCATTGATATAATGGCTGCTATCTTCGATTGTGAGGTCAAGGTCCCAGTCCCATCCCTCGACTTTTAAGTTCCGGGGTGAGCTGAAGATTTCATCCGGCGTGCCGTATGGTTCGAGCAGCTCAACCACTTCTTCCAGTAGCACTCCGCCGCAACTCTTGCTTCTGGGGAGCTTTGCCCTATCGACCAGCAACACCTTCAGGTCCTTGGACAGATTGCGGGCGGCAAAGCATCCTGCCGGTCCGGCTCCTACAATTACAACATCATACTCAAGGTCACAATTGCCCTTCATGCGATTACCTTTCTCTCCCTATCTTCTTCAAGTACTTTCAAGAAAGCCTCAACTACTTCAGGATCAAACCTCTTACCCGCTTCTTCTTGCAGCATTGCAACCGCCTCCGCCTCCGCAAGCGGCTTAGCTTTATAAAGGAAGAAATCAATCACTGCCAGGATGCGGGATCCTATTGGAATTGAGCATCGTGTCCAGTCATGATTATTTGCTCTAAGCCACCTACTTCTTGATTTTCTCAAGCTCTCGTTGTAGTTCCTTCCAACATCTCGAATCTGCAAATAGACGTCACTGTAAAAATAGACATCTTCTATCGCTTTTCCTGCGCCATATTTGCTTAACGCATCCTCTTTGACTTGCCCTCCAGATGCAGCACATTCATCGCCGCTATCCACGGTTTCCTCCTCCAAATCATACAACGGTGCCTCAGGGAAGGAAGCATTCCATTTTTCGATCACCGGGTGCCGTCGGTAAATGCTGTAAATCTTGCTGGCTTCAATCGTGACTTCCCGCTCTCTGGCCGGCAACCGGAGCTCCTCACAAATCTGCCTGGTGTACTCGACAGCTGCGGGACAAGCATATGGGAGAAGTGCGACCAGGCGGTCGTTTATCCAAGAGTAGAGGGCAAGCAAGTTGCGTCGTACCACAAACATCTTAGAGTAATGAAGCAGTCTGCCCGCTGACTCAATCAGCTTGTGCCACCACTCGGTCGCATGCTTGGCCAGTACAATGGAGACAAAACAGGCTATTGCCGCCAGGACAACGAGCAAGTCGAGAATTCCTTGATAGGATTGAACCCCTATCCTCAGTCTATCTGTCAGCAGGGAGAGCCCTTTTACAACCCCAAAGGAAGCCACGAGCAAGCAGGCCGTACATGCTGCATACATACTTACGGAATTAGCAGTTTGCACCTGGGATCTGTAAAAGCGAGCATATCCTTTGCTTAGAGCCACACCCATCACGCCCAAGCCAAAGGCAAAAGCATATTGATAGAAGAAGACGAAGATATTTCGGGTTCCGGAAGCAAGATACAAGTTGGCGGCAAGCGCTGGATCACTCATGACCTTTACTTGACAGACAGCAAAAGTGGCAAAAACCACAACAACAAAACAAACGATCCGTGCCTGCTGCCTCTTTGCCCCAGGCAACATCTCACTCACAAACAGGTATTGAAATAGGAGTGCAAGCAGGCAGGCTACATAGAAAGTTAACTTGTGAAGGCCGGTGATGTGCGACAACCGGTCCAAAGGCGCCCTCAATGATCGAGGATAGAAGGCAGCCGTCATTGCAGCCAGAAAGAAAGTCAAAAAGTAATAAAGTTCTCTTTTGCCCCTATTTTTCAATAAGGGTCCGCTTGCTTTGAGAGCGCAAAGCCACAGGGGCAGAGAGATCAAGTATTGCATGAATCGCCTCCCGATGCCCACAAGTCCATGATGAACTCCTCCATTCGTTTTCCTTCGGGAGTCGGATGCAAACTGCTTTCTTTAAGAACCTGAGATGGTTGCCAGCCCATTCCGGTAGTCATGAGGATATTTGCGAAGATCTCGGCTTCTCCTTCTTGAGCTTCCGTATAGACAGTACTTCTGGTCAAGAGCTTGGCATAATCAGGAGAAGGATGATTAAGAAGGATATGGGCTAATTCATGAAAGATGATCTGTTGCTGATGGAGCCACCTAGCGTCTTCTCGGTAAAAAACATAGTGGGCATCTTCGTAGTGGGTCCAGAAGCCAAAGTATTCGCCAAGAGGAAGTTTGGTGGGCTGAAGAAAGATCCTATATCCCCTGATTTGCTCCAGTCGTTCTTTAAAATCAGATGCATCAAATGGAGATTTGAGCCTAAGTTCTTTAAGCAAATGGTTGACCGATTTTTGAAGCTTTTCAATCGGGCATAACATCGTCCTCCCCTGAGACATACTTGTTACCTGGGCTTCTCCTTAGTACCTGCCATCTCTTTGACCTTCTTCATGAGATGAAGGATCAAAGCCTTGGTCTGTTCATCCATTTCCATGGCTTTTAGTGCGATCTGCTTTACTTTCGGATCGGAAATTGCTTCTCGCAGCCTCTCATCCAGTTCTTCTTTGTAGGCTTTGCTTGCTCCGTTGTCAAAGAAATAAGAGGCGGGCACTCCAAAGAATTCCGCTATTACTCTTACCTTTTCTTGGCTCGGGTTCTGATAGCTTCCTCTTCTTAAGTTCTGCAAATAAGTCGGCGATATTCCCTCACCCGTACCCTTGCTTACTTCCCGCAATGAATATTCGTCCCCATCCGGTGATAGTCTTGTTGCAAACAAAAAATTCAATCTGTTTTGGAAGGTCTCAGTCATGGCATTCCACTTCCTTCCAGTAAGAGATGGGCAAAAGATATGTGTTTGGCAAAGTGTTGACAGTCAAGTGATGTCCAGTATACAATACAGCGCATTGATTGTAAAGTATAACTTACGTTATCACTTACGTTCAGCATAGATGACGGCGTTCAGCTTCATAATCTATCATGCTGAATCAATCAAAGTCCAGGCAAAATCTGGTAATTCTCCATTAATCTTTCGTTGAGGTAGAAGCACAAAGAAAGGTAGGTGGCAGCGGTCTAATCATGCTAGGGTATATATTTACGTTTCTATCAGTTATTGGCGCTATGACCTACTCAGTGGCTTGCACACGACGCAGGCAAGCGGATCATTTGAGGCTAAGCCGGGCCATCGAAGATCTTCAGTTGCTTGTCCGCACTTCCGTCTTGAACTATTTGGAAATGACCGATCCTATTTGCGTTATGGTTGATTACATTGATGAGATAAGACGCTGCGAATATGGCTCATTCCGCGGAACCATCAAAGAAGGAAAAGTTGTTGAGTTTGCGGTCGAGCATGAATGGCGGCCGCAAAAAGAAAAGAAAGAGAACAAAACCAAGAAGGGGTGGAAGCCGGGCCCAAAGTATCAGCATTCAGACAGTTAGTAGGGATTGTAAGTCTTAAGAGCATGACCTTGAAAAGGCAGCTTCGAGATTGATTCTATTGCGAGGTTTGCGGGCAAGCGCATAAGACAATATTTAAGAGCTGACTAAACCGGACGACCGGGACGCTCTAGTCACATCAACCAGTTCTCAGAAGCAGAAGAGAAGTGGTTTAAGACTAGGGCGTCTTTTTTTATGCCCAAAATCAGGTTCTTAAAAGCCATCAGTGCCAGCGGACTTCGCAGTCAAGATCATGAGTTGTTCTCAGCGGTCTCTGGACTCTGAATCTTTGTTGCATTCTTTAAGGCTTGTCCGGGCTTTCGGTCTTGCGTCTACCCCTTGACGCAGGGGCGACATAGTGCATCAAAGCCGGAATCCAACTGATTTCCTCCAATTCCCATCCGGATTCACCTAGCTGCTCCTTTCGACAGTTCAACCCCTAAGAACTCGAAAGGAGCAGTTTAGATGTCCAACCGTATTGAAAATCAGATTGAGAGAGAATTCTTAATGCTTTTAAAGTCAGGGCGATTCTTGAAGAAATACAGACAACTGAGAGCTCGATATAAGGAGCTTTGCTTGTTCGAATCTCCAAAAGCAGTTGCGAACTTTCTTCATGACCGGAGCAACAAGAATTACCAGGCCAAAGATAAGTTATTCAAGATTCTCGTGATCGAATATCAAAAGAGCAGAGACAGTTTGGTGGCTCTGTACTTGTTGGGTTTGTTGTTTCCCGGGTTAGGAAAGGTATATGGCCGCTACTGCAGCAAGCTGTCCCAGGTTGATAAGGAAGAGCTTTTTGACCAGATTACTACCTTTTGCCTAAAGACAGCTGTAGATTATGATTTTTCCCGCCGGCCGAACAAGGTTGCTAAGAATATCGTGATGGATACCTTTGGGAAGACTTCCAAATGGTTCAATCGGATGATTGAAGTACAAATCGCAGAAACCGCACTCAACGAGTTGCTCAACCCAGGCCCGCAAGTGCGTCCTCAAGTACCAGTTGACCCAAGATCACTTTTTGGATCGGAGGAATACGACGGAGCATCAGCTGATCTTATTGTCGCCAAAGAAGTTCTCTTGGTTCTGACGGAAGCCAGCATCATCAGCAACCTGGATATGCAGGTTATCTTGGACACCTTGATATTGCGAAAGTCACTGGCCGCAATCTGCGGAGGTACGGACACTCGCAACTATGAGCGGATCAAGAAACGCCGCCAGCGGGCTGTCAATGCCCTGTGGCAGCATATTGAACGCGAGCGAAGAGAGTATGCGCAAAGCGAGGAGCTCATGGCTCAAAGTGTACCTTTAAGCTCGGTTTTGAGGGATATGCTGCAAGCTCTTAAGCGAGATCTACACTAGTTGCTTGCATCCCAAGAAAAGCTATTGAAGACCAGAGAAGCGTGATGCCTGGAGAATCTTTGCCAAAAATCACGTTTCTTTGGTCTTTTTTTGTCCCATTTTCCCATCTGCTGCGCATATACATGGTGTGAGTAAGTGCCCACGCATGGAGATATTCACTTATTTGGTCAAGGAGCCAGCTCAAAATGCGCAAACAGCTCTTGAGAGCATTGTCTCAGACAACTGAACTCACGGTGACAGTTGAAACCTACACCGACCATTACATAGACGACCAGGGAAAGCAAAGATACAGAATCAAGGATGGAGTATTCGTCAACGGCCTATTGGTTTACAAAGCCTCGGATTTTATTCCTTTAAGGAGGGGTCTTATCACCCACTATCCTGCGTTGAAGCAGTATGGCTGGTTCTACGTTCTACTTCTTCAGCTGGCGGACTTCCGCACCGGCGAGCTCTACATCACCAGAAGAATTCTTGAGATTCTCACTCAAAACAAAGAGCGCTGGGTTCAGCGGGCTCTTGCTGCTTTGGAGAGGCAAGGCTATATCAGCTACGCGCGAGCCAAGAATCGGTACGGGATCACAAAGATAGTTATCCACAGGTTCTCCAAGAATAACTTTTACCGCGACACAGGTGACGGGGTAGAAGCCTCCAGCGCGTCCCAGAATGACGGGGTAGATTCGCCTACCCCGTCAAAACAGGCGGCGGTAGCATCAGATTATGCCAGTTCAAACATCATATTTTTGCCCTCTAATAAGTCTATGGACTTTAAGAAGTATTTATATAAAAAGTCTATGTCTATAAATACAAAGTATATAGAAACAGATAAAGAGCCTGTGGATAACTCCCTCCCTTGCTTGCCAAATTCAAACATCTCCAGTAATTCAAACAATCCTCGCCATGGACTCATTGACTTTTTGTCAAAAAACCTTAAAACCCGAGGATTCAGAATAACCCGCAAATCTCTCCGGATTATCCTTACCAACTTCTGCAGCACCAAGAAAAAGAGGGGTTGGTGTCTCAACCCGTCCGACTGCCGGACGGATTTCGACGAGATCCTCAATCGCCTTAAGGCATGTCAAAACATCAGACATCCCACTGCCTACATCAAGCAGGCTTTTGAGAACTACCTAAATGAAAACGCAGACGAGATAAGTGAAAGGATGAAGAAAAGATGCTTAAAACAGTAGAAGAGATGCACCGCACTCAACTTGGCCAACTTCGGGTCTTAGGGATCGACTGCCAAACAAGAGGAATTGCCGTTGTCTCCCTATATCGAGAAGACAGCGCGCACAAATGCATCTGGCTTCCAATCAGAGGAAGAAAAACGGGAGCCCGACTTGCCAATATCTACTTCGTCTTAGAAAAAGCAATTGCCGGCTCTTCCCCACCTCTTCCCATCATCTACATTGAAAGACCGCCTTACGTGAAGAACTACATAACGCTTTTAAGACTTGCTCAAGTTCAGGGAACAATCATTGCTTCCTTTACCGCGAGAGGCTTCACGGTCAAAGAGATTGATCCCCCTGCGTGGAAGCTTGCCGTTACCGGAAATGGCAATGCTTCGAAGGAACAAGTCAAGACTTTGATGATGATGAGGCTGGGATTAAAGGATAACTTCCCTCAAGACATCTATGATGCTGCCAGCATCGCTTTAGCCGGTCTTATCAAGGAAAAGTGGAGACTTCGAACCAATCCAGAAGATGACAGATGTTAAGATTCCGAATCTCTTATCGGCCAAGAGCGCCTCCGAAGACTGAGAGGTAAAGACTATCAAACGGGCTGAACAGATGAAAATTACTGAACGCATCTTCCGACAAGAACTCCGGCAACGGATAACAAAAAGGCTGTTTCCCAAGGTTGAAGAGCCAGCTATGGATGAAGAGGAAAACATCATTGGCAGAAGGGAGGCAGTCAAAAAACTTAGAGAAAACATCGCCAAGGGTCGCTCGACTCTTCTCATCGGAGACATCGGTGTGGGCAAAACGCACATCCTAAGAGCTGTCGCAGAACCAATTGAGCGCTGCATCTATGTAGAGCGTATCCAGCCCTTGAAAAGCGCTTTGCTTGAAACGTGCAAAGCGCTCCATGATAAGGAGCTTCTGCATATGGAAGGTATACTCGTTGAATATTTGAATTGGGAAGATGTAAGGAAGAAGATCAATCGTTTGAATGTGCGTGATTTAACTCAGTTGATCGTCAACAATTTGAAGAACACCGGCTACCTTGTAGTTCTGGATCATCTGGAAAGCTTGACTCCCTCCATGGTGGAGACAGTTCAGATACTGCAAGAGAACCTTCTGGTTTTGGGAGCGACCAACGCTATTAGGCCGTCTGACCACCTGCTAAGGGTATGGTGGAAATTTGACCGGATAGAGGTTGGAAGACTCAACAAAGAAGAAGGGAGAAAGCTCCTCTGGCAGGTAGCTGATCCGGATAAGATCGAGGACAAGAGACTATTTGAGACCGTTGTTTTGAATCATGCCAACGGCAATCCCTTAAGTATTGTGGAGATGGCAGAATGTGCCAAGCTAGAAGAGATAGCAACAGCTTCTGAGATTAGAGAACTAAGGCATAGAGCAGGCGAGAGATATCTTGATTTGACGCCGTTTATTCTGCTACTTGGCGCTTTCATAGTGGCTACTCGATTTGTCGCTCTGGGCTTAAACAACCGGGATCTCTACATCTTGGCCGGAGGAAGCGGAGCTTTCTTTCTTGTTTTCAGACTGTATCTTCACCGCATGTCAAAAGGCAAAGATGACAATGTGTAAGTATTGGTTACGCGTTGTGATCTTTTCCAGGTTCCACCCGTATATAGAAAAAACACACCCACCTGAGGAGGAGAATTGCTCTATATTGGAACTGATTTGAAGAAAACGAGCGAAAAAGTGATGATGTGCTCTGAGCGTTCTCGAGCAGTCTTAATCTGCGGCAAGAGGGGAAGTGGCAAGAGCTTCACTCTCGGAGTCGTTGCTGAGGAACTTGTTCTCAAGACCAACTCCTTAGTGATCATCATCGATCCTATCGGAATCTACTGGTCAATGTGCTTTCCCGCGTGCGAGAACCAATCTCCTTCCATAGGCGTTCGTCTTCTGGTAGCCGGAGACCCAGCCAAACGCTACAGTCCTCAAGTCTTGGCCAAGATGGCAGACGTTGGTCTCACTTACCAATCCATCAGAGTGAACCCATCTGATCTTTCCCCTGATAGCTGGTGCGACCTCTTTGATTTGGATATCAATAGCCCACTGGGCATGGCTCTTTACCGCGGCGTTCTTGAAACATCGAAGACAAATCCCAAATACGGCCTATCTGAGTTGATGTTTGCGATTGGAAATTGCCCCACCTCTAATCCCTCAACCATCCAGGCCCTGGAGAACCGAATCGATATTGCTAGAAGATGGGATATCTTCAACGATCCATATCAGAATACCTGGGACGTTCTTGCTCCTGATAAAATCAATGTCCTGGACCTCTCAGGAATTGATCCTGGCACCCAGGGCCTAAGAGCTCTTATTGTCTCACTACTTTGTCGAAACCTCTTTGCCCAGCGCACAGAGGACAGACGAAAAGAAGCTCTAGGGGTAGCCTGTCAGATTCCTCCGGTCTGGCTGCTTATGGATGAGGGACATCAATTCGTTCCCCAAGGCAAGAAAGCCTTATCGTCCGAGGTGTTGACCAGGTGGGTTAAGGAAGGTCGCCAACCAGGCTTGTCTTTAGCCATTGCCACACAACAACCCTCAGCTTTAAACAGCGAAGTCTTGTCTCAATGTGATGTTCTTATTGCTCACAAGCTTACCTCAGGAGATGATATTGCCGCTGTTAACAAGCTCAGTCAAACCTACATGCAAGGGGATTTAGGACTATATATCAAGGGAGTGAAAAGACCAGGGGAAGTGATCTTCTGGGATGATCAGCAGGAGAAGGTATCTTTGGTCAAAGTAAGAGACCGGTATACTCAGCATGGCGGAGAAGACCGAGCTGGTCTGGATGACTGGAGCTGCTACATTGCTGATTGCCTTGACGCTCAAAAATGCCTCTTCTTGGCTAACCAAGGTCAGCAGGTCCCGAGTTGCCAGGGCTGACATGATGGCGGTTTTCCTTCCCCCTCCTGGCTCCTCGCCTATCCTCTATGTGCTCTCTAAGAGGTGGTCGGTTTGACTGCCCCGACTCACTCTACCTTCGGCATCCTCTTGGTTGCCGTGGTAGGTGCACTTATAGGATTAGCCTTAAGTCCGGTCCTGCTTGCTTTTGCAGTCCTGGGCGCTCTCCTGCCGGATATTGATACAAGGGATTCGACAATCGGTCTCACGTTTTCTCCCGTTTCTATATGGGTCGAGAGACGGTTTGGCCATCGAGGGATTACTCATTCTCTGGTGGGCCTGGCAATTGCTGGAATTCTGTTTGCTCCCATTGTTCTGTACCGATTTGACTGTTGGCTCGTATTCCTAATTGGCTATTTCTCCCACATTCTGATAGATGCAGTCAACAAAACCGGGGTTCCTCTGTTCTATCCCAGCCGAATAAGAGCAGTTATGCCTGGTTCAGAGAAATATCGCATCCGGGTTGGCACTACACCGGAATATGTTCTACTTGCTGCTCTGGTCATCATCACCGTTGGAGTTATGCAAGTTAACAAGGTGGGAGCGATGCAAGCCTTGCATCACCTAATCAGATCCCCAAGCGATGCAGTGTCAGACTACCGGCTTTGGTCAAACAAATATCGGGTCTACGCAAAGGTAAAAGGCATAAACTCAGTAACACAGGAAGAAATCGATGCACGCTTTGAAGTGATCGGAACCTTGGATCAGCAGACTCTAGTGGTCAAGGCAAAGGATGGAGCTGTCTATAGCGTTGGACCGAAGAAGGAAAACAATATCATATCTGGGAAGGTGATATGCGAGAAAGGCGAGCGGATAAGAGTGCAAGTGAAGACACTTCATCTGAAGAATCAACCGCTTAGCGACATCCTAAAGCACGTCAACCCAAAAGGTGAAACCCATATCTTTGGCAAACTTCGCACAAATGAGAAGAAGATTGAAATCCCCCAGAATCTAACCAGCGTCGACACTATAGTCTATAATCCTAGCCAAAAACGAATAGAACTGGGCTTCGCCACTGCCAGGGATATAAAGAAATCAAACCTTGGTGACGCCGTGGCGTCCGGCATAGTAGTTTTGAGATGCATATATTCAAAGAAATAGATGTGGGTCGCTGTCAAATTGACCGGTCAGATTTTAAAGTCATTTCCGTTTACGGAGTCTGGTAAGATTGTGCTGTAGTTACCTTAACCCTTAATGGAAGTTGTTTTCCGTCAGAGACCTGGCCAAAGATATAGGGGAGCTTTAGTGTCCGTGGTTTTGGGCCTAGGTGCCAACAGCTTCTTTGTACTCATAGACAGGAGCAGTGCGCGGTGGTTTCTTTTGAGTGTTGATAATATGTTTGATGCGATCGGTAGTTCCGGGTTCATACAGAATATCGGCACAGGCATCACAGACTAAAGCAGGTACATGGTCAATTACCACTAGCTTGCCATGATAATATTGGCTGTGGGTAACCAACTTTTTCTTATACTCGCCCTCACAGAGCTGACACTTCATTGCCTTTTACCTCTCTTAAGTGGTGTTATCCATTTTGGCGGTTTCGGTTCATATACTGTTATTATAGTCGTAGGCTTCTTGGTTGTGCAAACGATGTGTATTGTCCTTTTCTCCTTTGTTGATCCGCTCAGTAAGCAACATGCCCCACGGCGATGCTGAGGGTAATTCTCGACAATTTGGCCAGACAAGACAGCCTCTTTTATATGGTCTTCTGTTATGTCTTCTGCAATTGCTTCAATCGATGCATGCTGCGTAAAGAAGTAAAGGCCCTCTTTGATTGCATCTTGAACTGTTTCTAGCTCATTTTGGCTCATATTTGGCTCTTATTTCGGGTGAGATCAATACGTAACTATATCAGAGTCAAAACTGGCAGAAAAGGGTTAGTGTTCTGCCTCGTGCTGCCATCAAGAATAGAGGACCCAAACAAAGCTTGAGGGGATTGATAGCCTGCAAAAAATGCGAATGCATGATTGCAGGATATCTGTTTAATGCTGACTCACCTTCAAGCCTTTAGGTTCGGTTGCTTGGTGTCGATAAAAAGACATAATAAAAAGTCTCGAATGACATTGGCTCTTACAGGGCGAGGTCAAGGGGTAATGTCAAAACTTATATGAAAAACAGACATGGCGGTTTTTTTGTAGATTGATAAGAAGCTTACAAATTTTAGATATGAACAACAATCATTTTGAATAAGTACGCATGGAATAAGCGGCCAAGAAAGCGAAAGAAGAGTATTT
>Ga0214473_10004501_pt1 | contig 16745 bp, 13 predicted proteins | sample RVTome_7_FD_203509 | JGI IMG/M metagenome (GOLD analysis project Ga0214473, IMG submission 203509) | Soil microbial communities from uranium-contaminated site in the Upper Colorado River Basin, Wyoming, United States - RVT98D197 | ecosystem: Environmental > Terrestrial > Soil > Contaminated >... | reverse complement strand
GCGGCTAGTACCAGTGGGTTACTGGTCAAACCCGGGGCGGACCCTATAGTGGAGCTTGGAAGCGAGGACGGGCCTTGGGTCGGGAGCCGAACGCTCGTTTCACCCCGGGGTCCGTAATCCAAGCTTCGACACCAACCGAATAGAAGTTCCCGCTCGATAAAGGCAAACCCGGCGAAAGCCGGGGACGCAAAGCCACGGGTCTAAAGCCGCAAGGCTAGGATCGCCGGGCTTCCGAAGGCGGCATGGCTTTCTGCCTCTCGAGTGCGGTCGTGAGAGGCATTTTCTTTTATGGGCGTTCAAGGGAAACAAAGAGAGATGCAAGCAGCAGCCGGTCCCCGGCACGGCTTTGAAAAGCTCCTGGCGCTTGTCCTCGTGGCGTTTCTCGCCTTGGATCTGCTGCTGGTCTTACCGGCTCATGCTTCGGAGCTTAGGCTGAACCGCCTGCACCCCTCCCTGCCCATTGTGAACCTGCGTCCACTGGCAGATGCTCGCGACCAGATCGCCGACGGATTGGTTGCGCAATTCGCGGGCCCGGTTCTGGCGCTTGCGGGTGGTGCCGGTCTTCCATCTCCCACACCTGACCTGCTGGAGACCGCCGTCGTGCAGACCGCTACGGCGATGGCGATCCCGTCGGGGACGAATGCACCCGCTGCGGACTCAACCCAACCGGCGTCGTCTGCGCCGACCCAGTCCAGTACGCAAGGTCAATTGGGACCATCGATGACCCCGACGGAAGAAGCGGCAGTCTCACTTGAGACTGCGGTCGTAAGGACGGCGACCGCCCTCGCGGCCACAACTGTCCACACGGCCACGCCAGCCCACACGCCGCAGTTTTCTGCGACACCGACCGTGACCCCGGGGATCTCGGCAACCAGCGCGCCATCCAGCGTACCCTCCGCCACCAGTGCGATTCAGCCCACAGCCGCTCACACTCCAACGCCTACCAAGACCTCGACAACGACTAAGACCCCGACCGGCACCCTGCCGCCGACGGCGACCAGAACTCCAACCCCAACCAGGACGCCGACTCCAAGCCGGACGCCGACCCGGACCAGCTCGCCCCCGCCGACTTTCACCCGCACGCCCACACCCTCGCGGACGCCTACTCGGACCTCGACGCCGTTCGTCCCTCTTCCGACCGCGACGCAGGCCCCCAGTGGCAACCGCTACGTCTCGCCGAGCGGCAGCGACTCTGCGCCGGGCACCTCCAGCCAGCCTTGGCGCACCATCCAACACGCTGCCGATGTCATGGCGCCGGGCCAGACGGTCATCGTACTGGCCGGGGACTACCCTGAGCGCGTCCAGATCACCCACTCCGGCGCGTCCGGCTCTCCCATCAACTTCAAGGCCCAGGGCACCGTCACCATGCGGGGCTTCACCGTCGAAGCCGACCACATCGCACTGGTCGGCTTCGATATCTCCGACACACCTGATGATTGGCAGGATGGCTGGGGCATCTTCTTCCAGGGAAGTGACTGTCATATCGAGGACAACTACGTTCACTTCGCGACCCGTGGCGGGATCACACTCTATGCAGCTCCTGGGAGCTTCTCAAGCACTCACGACTGCGTCGTACGAGGCAACCGTCTGTACCGGAATGCCTTGGTGGGTATCGATGTATCTGGGAGAGACCATCTGGTTGAAGGGAACGAGGTATGGGGAACGATCCAATATCACCCCAACTGGAGCAATCCTCCCGGCTGGGTGGACGCAGATGGCATGCGGTTCTTCGGCTCGGGACACACGATACGCAGGAACTATATTCACGATATTTCCTACGATGATCCCGAGAACATCAACCCACACATCGACTGCTTCCAGACCTGGTCAGATAGCTATCACGAGGCAGCCAGCGATGTGGTTCTTGAGCAGAACCGCTGCGAGGCTCTGACCAGCCAAGCTACCAACGAGAACGGCCACGGATTCATGCTCGCAGATGCCAGTAACCTGATGATACGCAACAATCTCGTTCAGGCCTACGGCGGCGTCAATACCGGGGGTGGTGGCAACAGCCGTTTGACCATCGCCAACAATGTCTTCGCCAATGACCTCGAATTCCAGTTCTACCCAATGGGAGTGTCACTCGCCGATTGTCCGAACTCGCTGGTGGAAAACAACATCTTCCTGGATCAGCCGCAACACCACCTCTACGTGACTGGTTCGGGGCAACAGGGCCTCGAGGCCGGGCACAATTTCGTCTATCGAAGCGATGGACTCGAGATTTGGGATACGCCGTTTCCCGACGACATCTGGGGCGTCGATCCCCTGTTTGTCAATCCTGATGCAGGCGATTTCCACCTGCGGCAGGGGTCACCTGCAATCGACGCCGGTACCACCTTGCCACAGGTCCCCAACGACTTCGACGGCAAGTCACGCCCCAAAGGACCCCAGTACGACATCGGCGCCTTCGAAAAGGCGCCGTGAGTTGATGTCACTATTCCACTTTAGGCGACAAACTGTCAGTCGGACTTCCTACTCTCTGCGGTGGCGAAGTCTCTAGCTGATTCTCCCCGGTCTCACAAGCGTTTCACCACAATTTCACTTAGAATCAGTTGCAGGCGGCACCCGCTCCGAGCAGACTGGAACGTGGCAACGTCGAAGCATCTCTCCGCATCTTTACGGATGATCTACTGGCTCCTAGCAAGCACCACCGTGCTAGCTGCATGTTCAAGCTTGCGCCTGTCGGACAGTCCCGTGCCGAGCCCTCGCTATGTCTCCTCAAGTGGCGACGACACCTCATCCGGCACCTCGGCCCAGCCCTGGCGGACCATCCAGCATGCCGCCGATGTCATGGGGCCAGCGCAGACGGTCATCGTCCTGACCGGGGACTACCCCGAGCGGGTCCAGGTTACCCGCTCGGGCGCCTCCGGCTCCCCAATCACCTTCAGGGCCCAGGGCGCGGTGACTATGCGGGGGTTCACCGTCAAGGCGGACTACATATCTATTCTTGGGTTTGACATCTCAAACACTCCGGACAATTGGCAGGATGGCTGGGGCATCTTCCTCAAGGGCAACCACTGCACCATCGAGGATAATTACGTGCACTTCGCGACCCGTGGTGGCATTGTCCTGTTTGCGGCTGCAGGGAGCTATTCAAGCACGAGCGACTGCGTCGTACGAGGCAACCGCCTGCACCGGAATGCCTTGGTGGGTATCGATGTATCTGGGAGAGACCATCTGGTTGAAGGGAACGAGGTATGGGGAACGATCCAATATCACCCCAACTGGAGCAATCCTCCCGGCTGGGTGGACGCAGATGGCATGCGGTTCTTCGGCTCGGGACACACGATACGCAAGAACTATATCCACGATATTAGCTATGATGATCCCGAGAATATCAACCCGCACATCGACTGCTTCCAGACCTGGTCAGATGCTGATCACGAGGCAGCCAGCGATGTAATTCTCGAGCAGAACCGCTGCGAGGTCCTAACCAGCCAAGCTCCCAACGAGAGCGGCCACGGGTTCATGCTCGCAGATGCCAGCAACCTGATCATCAGAAATAGCATTATCCAGGCATTTGGAGGCGTGAACACGGGCGGAGGCGGCAACCGCGACTTGATGGTTGTGAACAATGTCTTTGCCAGCGACCTCTCATTTCCACTAGATCGCTATCCCTGCGGGATATGCATCGACAATGCCCCTAACACACTTGTCATGAACAACATCCTCTACAATCAGCCCGCCCATCCTGTCTACCTAACAGGAACACCACAGCAAGCGATGGATGTTGGATACAACCTAGTCTATAGGAGTGATGGGCAGTCACCTTGGGGCTCTCCCCACCCAGGGGATATCTGGCAGACGGATCCCAGGTTCGTCAATCCAGCCCAGAATGACTTCCACCTGAAGTCGGACAGCCCCGCAATTGACGCCGGAATCGAACTCGTTAGTGTGGTCAATGACTTCGAAGGCAACCCGCGCCCTCGCGGGCCAAGGAATGACATCGGCGCCTTCGAATGGGCGCCGTGAGATCAGACTTTCCTGTTCTTCCGCGGGGTAAAGGGGTCTAGGCCAGTCCGGTATGGGACTGTGTGCGGCATTCAAGCCTTCAAATCAGTACGATCTCCTCTTAGAGCAGCAGTACCCACGAATGGGCCGCCGGATCTGGACAGCTACGCAAAATGCTTGTACAGCATCTCTCCAGCCAGCCGACATGCGAACTGCGGGAGTCTGCGTAGAAGGTGTCCTGCCGCGCTCTGCAACCACTCCGAGCGATCACTGCGTGGGTTCCTTGACAGAATCGAATAGGTTAGGGTCGACTCGCTTGCTCCCCAGCCGGCCTTGAAACTGCGAAGCCCCGCATTCCCCACATCTGTCTTTCCCATGTCAAACACTCGGAAGCCATTCTCGCATCCCCATTGAATGGCAGTCCATATCAGTAGATTGTTGGGGTAGAGATGCCAGAAGTTCTTGTCAGATGCGGCATACTTGAATGTCAGAGTAGTGTTAAAAGTCAGGAACACACCCCCCGCAATTGGGTGGTTTCCGATATAGGCGAGGAGGATGAATCCAAGCCCGGCATCAATCACGCGGCGCCAGAGCAACTCGAAATACCGGCGCGGCTGCACTGGAACGCCCAGCCGGTGACGAGTTTCCACATGGAGTCTGTAGAACACATCTAGATCCAGCCTGTCTGCCCCCCATCTGACGTTGACACCCTCCTTCTCGGCTTTGTGAATGCTCCACCGTATCCTCTTCGGGTTGAATCTCGCGAAGACCGCATCCGGATTTGAGCCAATATCTAGAACGTGCAGAACTTGATCGTTGACCGAGTAGACTTCAGGTCGAATCGGTAACTCGCCCTTCACCTCAATTAGGGGCACCTCCTTCTCCGCCTGCAAATCGCTGAGGAATTCACACAGCTCCTCTGCCCCATGACCTGCCTTGGTCAGCGGAGCGCAGTGGTCGGTGAATGGCAGGGCGACCCACCGCCGACCCGTGAGCCGGCTTCTCACCTCCAGGATCGGAAGCCCTGCCTCGAGTTCGCCATCCTTGCTCTGGATAGCTATAGCCATTGGGCGGTACCCGTAGCATTCAGCCATGAGATTCATCCATGCAGGGGAATGGAATATGTTCGCTGCTGGCAATGAATCTACGAAGTGTATCCACCGCTCGTCCGACGGCTGCAACACCAGCCCGCTTGCTCCGTCCTTAGCCATAACGCGTCGCGGATCTCCTATAGCATGGTCCTGAAAGACTACTGCGGTGTGTTGCATAGCTCCAGAGTTGGGATGTGATGTCTCAATCACAGAGCAGAAGAGCCTCCGACCTTGGCCAGGCTACTTTGTAGTCTGGACTTCCACATGACATCCACCGCCCAACCGCAAATCTCGCTGGTCATGGTTGTAGAGACGCTGGGTGCTCAGTTCAAGTTTGGCAATATCGCCGCTACGGTTCAGGCGAACCTGTATGTCGCTGCATTCCCCTTCCTCGCCAGAATGGCGATTGAAAATGATGGGCCTTTCTGTGTCGAGGAGCTTTAGCTAGGACGTCCGGGTAAGATACAGTTGGGGATCAATTGTCGATGATTGAATGCGACCGTTGGGAAATCGAACCACGCATGGGCCTTACATCGAGCCCGTTTAGGGCTGCAATCTTCAACACCCCACGAACGGCGCCGGGCAACGAGCCGACGGAATCTGAGGTGGCCCGAGCCTGCCACCATCTGGCTATATCCCGCGGAAGAGCGTTCCAATAGTCGCCCATTCTTCTGATCGCGTGAAGGAACCCCTCATAGACTCTCCAAGCTTCGGGCGCCTTCAGATAGTCAGGATGTGTGTTCACCAATGCCATGCCATAATGGTCTTTGATGAACTTCACCTTCTGCAGCCAGACGCGTGAGGTCTTCTCACGCATTATTGCCGTCAGCGTATAGTCCTGAGGAAGAGTGTAGGGCAACTCCACAAAGCGCCCAATCTGAAAGGGCCAAATGCTCATCGTCCCTCCAGGAATAGGCTCAAACGGATCAGTATCAAAGAAACTCGAGTCATACTCGATTTCTAGGGCCTGCATCCATTCTGGGTGGCGATGCGTGAGCGGAGCGCGGAAGCCCACCGCGTCCAACTCCTTAAGATACTCATTTATGCGCGCCGCGCGACGCATGAACTCGCCTCGCGAACTGAATAGCCTTCCATCATGGGTAAGCCCATGAACGCCAATTTCGAATCCGCGAGCGCGCAATTCCCCCATTAGCCCATGGTCAAGCTCGTAGCGCTCCGGCACAAAATTGAAGGAGGATCTATAGCCGAGTTCCTCTTCCAGGTCCGCCACCATCCGGACAGCAGCTTGGCCCTCTGCGGTCTCAATATCGTGGGTCAGGGCAAAGGCGAATTGATGTCCATGTGGCCAGAAGTACACAAACTCAAGTGCATTGTCACCACACAGGTTGAGCAACTGCCGCACGATTTCCCATTGAAATCGGGCATACCGATCCTCTATTGGCCAGCGAAGGGGAAAGCTGTGTTGTGCTGATATCGCATGGATCTGGCGCATGATGCGCGTCATCCCGCGAGGCAGAAGAGGCTTGAGCTGATAGTAGATGCGCTTAGCCAGACCCAGATTCCAGTGCCCCGAACCAAACTGGCCTTCGCCTAATATCTGACCCAGCAGCACTGTGATTTCTGTCCCTTCCCTTACGGCTGAGGGCGGCAACGAAGTCGATGCGGCATCGATCGCAGCGGTCCATTCTTCCACGGTTGGCAGCGGATCCCGCATCAACCGCCAGAAAGCCTGTGGGGCGTTGGCCTCGTAGAGATACTGGAGTTCAGGCAAGGGAATGGCGGTGGCGGGCGTCTTTTCGCCCCTGGACGACACAACACCGGCGTCGCATTCGCCTAGTTGGAAGCCCATTGTGGTAGGAGGCTTGCATACAAGTCGACAAGGTACTGAGACTGATGCGCCCAGCCCAGCTCTGATTCGATTCGCTTCTTCGCCTTTTGGCCCATTCGCTCGCGCTTCGCTGGATCATCCATGAGCAAGGCGATCTTCTCCGCGAAGTCCCGCTCATCATCGGGGCGAGCATAGATAGCACAATCCTGGGCTGTGAATCGATGCTCGGGAAGACCAGAAGCCACCGTCGGTTTCCCAAAGGCCATATAGTCCATGATCTTCGATGCGGTTGAGCGGTCGTTATAGGGGTCAGAAGGCTCAGGAGCCACACAGATATCCATCGAGCGGAGGTATCGGCCGACTCCTGGCACCCCATCCACCCAACCAGTGAATTGCATGTGGTTTTCGATGCCCAGCTGATGAGACAGGGACTCCAACCAAGGCAAGGCGTCCCCACTTCCGACTACAACACACAAGAAATCCGTCCGTCCGAGATCGGTTGTTAGGCAGTGTATTGCCCTTAAGAGGTGATCCACCCCATCCTGAGTCCCGGTTACCCCCACATAACCTATGATGGCAGTCCGCCGTTCTTTCATCTCTGAGAGAGGGCTACAGTCTATCGTTCGAAGTTCTTCCAGATCTGGCCCATTGCGCACGATCGTAATCTCTGCCTCTGCCACACGATCTCGCTGAACCTCGATGGCCTTGTAAGACTCGTTGGTGGCGATCACGTGATCTGCCACCTTGCAGGCAAACTTCTCCAATGCCAGCAATGTACGGTAGACGACCACGTTGCCTTTTCCTGCAAAGCGGGCGTAGTAGAGTTCAGGCGCGAGGTCGTGATGGTCGAGCACATATCTCTTTCCGAGCAACTTGTAGAACGCCCCAATCAACGCCAAGGTGTCGGGTGGGTGGTGAGCATGCACGATGTCAAACCCCTCGCTTAACAGCAACCGAAGAGACAGCAGGAACATCGCGGCCATCGAGTACGCGTACTCCCAGAGGTAACCCACGAAATCCCTCGCCGCCGACGGCGCAAGAAATCTGAGAACATGCACACCGTCTACAATAGCCTCTCCGGGCTCTCCCGGAGCTGAGGGAGCGATCACCGATACATGGTAACCAGCAGCTATCAGCGTTTTAGCTTCTCTGCGAACACGGTCATCCCGAGGATATGGACAGTTCTCAAGAAGCATAAGGACACGAGCGCCCACAATTGCCACTAGCCATCCCTTCCTGTCATATCCGACGCTTTGGTCGACTCGGGCGCCGGCTAAGTGTCACCAATCGAAGAGAATTCGCGCTGAAGACCGAACCTTCTTTAGCAAGGTGGCTAGTCCCCAATTCTCCTCGCCCGTCTCCGATTCTGGGCCAAATGGCTTCCCCATGGGTTCACGGAATGATGTTTTCTTTCCTTGACGCACTGCCATGGTGATGATTCAATTGCCTTTGCCAGACGCTCCCGCGCCTTCTTTAGACCTGACTCAGCAACTTCTGAAGCTCTGAAAACTCTTGCTTCCACTCAGAATGAAGCTGATCTCGAAGGATCAGAATTCCTCGACCCAACGAGCCTTGCTCCTTCCGTGCTTGCCGCACGCCCTCGAGTATGCCTTCCTTGGTATTGGGGACATGCACCGTCCCGAGCGCGAAACGGCTCCTCAGGATCGGCCAATCCGAGACGATCAAGGGGGTTCCTACAGAGACAGCTTCACTGGCCCCCGATAGCAGGGTGTCGTTCCGAGTAGTCAAGGCCAGCACGAAATCCGCAGCGCCAAGTAGCCCCAGGTATTGTGGGTAAGGTAGATATCCAGTCAATCTGGCGTTTTCGGGCTTCTTGGCCAACAAGCCTGGTGCGATTTGCCGACTATCTCCCGTCACATAGAAGTCTACCTGCGAAAGACCCCGAGCTGCATCAAAGACCGCTTCTAATGGTTCATCTTCCGCAAAGCTGCCTACCACGGCAACGTTGAAATGCCCATCTAGGCTGCATTCCTCGCCGGTCGGGTTCGAGCCGGGGTAGTCGTGCAGAATCAGATGACCACATCGCCATCTATCCACAATCTCCGCTTGAGCCTCGTTATGCACTATGGTTGTAAGTGCAGATCGTGATAGGACACGATGAAGAGGTCTAGACCAAGCCCAATTCCTCGAAAGGAACGCGCCTGTATGGGAGTCAATGACATATCGCGCATGGTGAAGGAATGAGTAGATTGAGCAGATGAGTACACAGAAAATGGGCGGATTCTGGATGAAGACGACCGCCGGCTCTTCCTGGCGCAAGACGCGCCAAGTTCGCCAGGCCTGCGACACGTACCGGAGCGGCGCAGCTGCCAATCTGCCGTGCCGGCCATGGCAGATGAAGTGGAGCGAAGATCTAAGGTGTTGCGCCAAGTGCTCCGAGCGGCTCTGGAAGCGTGTCCAGGCGATGAAGGTGATCTTCACGAGGATTCCCGAGAAGATCTTGACAAACCAACTTGACACAGCCAGCGGACACACATATCTAGGCCCGCGTCCAATTCAATCTCAGGCTTGTAGCCAAGCACAACTCGGGCTTTTGTATCGAGATAGAGCGCATCGCGGCTATATAGGGAGAAATCCGATGTGCGAGGGCTTGTCTTCATTAGCAGTTCAAGGGATTTCATGACTTGCCTTGCCAGCCTGGAATACGTGGCCGCTCTCCTCAAGGGTCCTTCGCAGTGGTCCCTCGCGTAGCTTGCTGGTTTTCTCAGGAGTTCCATGCTCGCGGCCCGAAGTCCGCCTGCATGGGGATCGACTATTCTCAACTCGGGCAGGCCCAAGGCTCGATTGAACCCTTGGAAGAACTCATTCCAGGTCCGTGACTCTGGGCCATTGACATTGAATGCTTCACCGATTGCTCTCTCATCCGATGCAGCCAGCAAAATCGCACGAACAAGGTCGGTTATGAAAATGAGGTTGCAGACGCCATCACCGTGCTCTCTGAATATGCCCCAATTGCCGGACTGGAGTTTACGCGCGATGTTGACTGTCCAGGTCGCGCTGAAAGGACCATAGACGATGGATGGTCTAATCACTGTCACGGGCAGTCCTCGTTTATGGTATTCCCAACACAGGTTTTCGGCCTCTATCTTTGAGTCGGCGTAGCTGTTGCCGGTGAGCTCAAGGGGAAACGTCTCATCGATCTTCCCGCAGTGGTTGCCGTAGACCTCTGTTGTGCTGACATAGACTAAGCGCCTGAGGCCTTGTCTTGAGGCAGCGTCCAGCACGTTCTGTGTCTCTTGCACAATGGTCTCATCGCGGCCTTTAGCGCAATGGAGAACGCAGGTCACTCCATCCATAGCTGATGCAAGCTGGTCTGGGACCAATACGTCGCATGGGACAATGCTCATGGGAAACCGTGCAAGTCTGGCCGCGCCCGACCACCGGTGGATGCCGGCGCGTACGCCTGAGCCCCCGGTCAGATAGAGCGCCTCCGCGAGCCAGCCGCCTATGAAACCGTTGGCCCCGGTCACCAAGAAAGTGGCATCATGAGACATCGTTGGCACCCAGTACTGCATACCAGGGGGCATCAAATCGGGTTGCGGCCGCGTAGCATTCATCAACGAATTCAATGGAGGGAAGCACGTCGGCACCTGAGACAGCTGGCTGTTCGCCCGTGGTCAAGGCTCCGATGAAACGGGAAACCAACGTATTCGCTGCGGCTGCCTTCGACTTCGCGCCAGAGTCGAGGCTCATATGCCTCTCCCTGCCAGAACTGTCCTTCATCCGGAGGCTACCGAAATCGTAGACATCCCCCGCAATCGACCCCTCCTCGAATTCGATCACTACCTGGCTCCGGATACTGCACAACCAACTCAATCTGACTTCTCCGACACACCGGTTGTGCTTAAACCGCAAGCGCGTTGTTGCCTCGCTTCCGCCATGAGAGTCGTTCTCACACGAGATCAATGTCGGTTTTCCGCCAAGCCACCAGCAGATATGGTCGATTACGTGAGCGCCACGGTCCCGCAGTATGCCCCTTGAGGATATTGGCCCGTTGAAATAGAAGCCTGAGAGACTGGGCCATTTGAATTCCTCGCCAACCAGGTATTGGATTGAAAGAACCTCACCAAGGGTTTTCTGCTGGATGAGCTGTTTCACCTTCGCAAACGAGGCATAGAGTCTCTGCAAGTAGTTCACCGCCAGAATAGCCCCCGTCTCCTGAGCCTGTCCAACCATATCCCTGGCCTTTTCGGCGCACTCGGCCAAGGGCTTCTCGCATAGAACGTGGATCCCCCTGCTCAGAAACTCCATGGAGATCGGATGGTGCAGATGGGTAGGTAGCGCAACAATGACTCCATCGACCTCACCAACTACTTGTCGATAATCATTGGCAATGTTCTCGATCCCGAAGGCTGCGGCGAAGGCTTTGGCTCGCGCCGGATTGCTGTCGACCAGGATAAGGTCCTTCACTATCGACCGCTGACGGGTTAGTGCCGGCAAATAGATCTCCTCAGCAATGGCACCGCACCCGATCAGGGCGACTTTTGGGGCGCCCAGTCTCCCCTTATTGATTTTTGTTGGCCTCATTGTGAGTGTGCCGATGTCTGATTTGAAAGCCAAACGCGGGCAGCATTGTGGTCCCCCACCAGTCTCAACTCGCCCAGAACCAGGCCGATTCTCCTGATCGCGCGCGTTAGGTTGAACATGCCATCCCCTCTCTGGCTTCGAAGGTATGAAACAACAGTGATACCCACCAGAGCAAGAAGTGCTGCCATGTTCATGGCCACTCTTGGGAGATTTGAAACGAGGGAACCTCTATGCACCAATTCCTCCAAGATTGCATCCGATGCCCCTTGCCAATAAGCCCTCTGCAGCATCCACTTCATATCTCGCGCTCTTACATGATGGGTAGCCAGAGCGCTTGGCATATACGCGGCCTTCCCACCCTGCCTCACTAGCTGAGCCAGCAAATAGACAATCTCGGACGCAGCCATATGCCTGCTTCCAAATTGCTCCATTCCAAGAAAACCCCGGGAAGCTGCCCAAGATTCCCGGCGCAACGCCATGTTGCACTCTATAACCCGCTCTCCGTCTTTCAGTATGCATGGCTTGTTGCCGAGGTACTCGTTTGCTCCCAGCCATCTTTCCAGCTTGCGGCTCATCCAAGCTGGTTTGGCTTGCTGCCCCCAACCCAGCTCCACACGCCCGCCGACCGCAACCACATCGTCTTCAAGATCGAAGCCCAGAAGAAGATTCGCCAGCCAGTTTTGGCCAACGGAACAGTCATCATCCACATAGGCAAGATAGGGGTGACGGGCGATTTCGGCGCCACGGTTTCGCGCGAAGGTTATGCCCCTGCGACCTTCCCAAACGTACGCCATGTGCACGCCAGGGGTGGAGGCCAATTCCTCAACCACTTCACGTGTGTGATCGGCGGATCCGTTGTCCACCACGATGATCTCAAAAGCGTCGCCGGGAAACGATTGGCCACGCAGTTGATGGAGAAGTCCCCGTAGAGTCTCAGCCCTGTCTTGCGTGCACACGATGACGCTCGCGCAAAGAGCAGTCATGTCCAACCGAATCCTGAGGTAGTGGAAATCGTCAATCCTCGCCGTAAATAAGGATCTCTCTACTGACGGGCGCGCGACCGTCCTGATATGCGACCTCGGCATAGACCTGCAATAGCTGCTCAGCAATCGAATTCCAGTCATAGCGGGACACCACAAGTTGCCTCGCCTGATGTGCCATCTTCTGAGACTGGGCTTCATCAGTGAGAAGGCGTAACGCACTGTCCGCGAAGTTTTCGGGGTCGTCGGCTACTAGCAAGTGCTCGCCGTCGACAACATCCAGTCCCTCGCACCCGATCGTTGTTGATACAACGGGGCGACCCAGGGCCATGGATTCCAGTATCTTCAGCCGCGTGCCTCCGCCGGCTCTCAATGGCACGATGGACAGAGAGCTTCGTTGATAGAAGGGGACAACATCCTCGACTTGGCCGGTGACATGGACACCATCACGAGCCAACCTGGATAGTTCAGGGGGAGGGGAACTGCCGACGATCCATACTTCCACTTCGCCAAGCCTACGACGAATTCGCGGCAGAATCTGCCTGCAGAGCCAGATGGCTGCATCGGCGCACGGTGCATACTCCATGTTTCCAACAAATAGCAGTGCCGGCTTACCCTGACTGGGCGCAAGGGGCTTGAGGCGGTTCGTGTCTACTCCGTTCGGTATGACTTCTACGTGCAACCGCGGATTTGCACTTAGAAGCTCCTCCCGATCTTGATGGGATACGGCCAAGCAGCTATCGAACCGTTCAGCATATTGAGGCTCCCAACGCCTCATCATTCGGCTGTACAGCCAGGATCGTATCCGCCTGATTGCCGTCAGCTCGATCCGGGCCAGCCTCTCGTACTGGCTGGACGTAACATTGTGCAAATCCAGCACTCGGGCAACGTGGGATCCTAGAGGCACAGCTTCCAAATATGGCGCCATTCTTGAATGCTCGATTTGCACAATGTCGTAGTTGGTCCTGGACAGTAGCCCGGTAACGGTCGCAAGAAACTCGGTGGAACGCAGGAACTTGAGCTCCAGTGGGATGCCAGCCAAGCCATAGCGCAACAGTCCGGGCACGTGGGCAATTGGATGGCGCCTGGTGAGGGGGATCCCATACACCTCGCTGCAAAACTTGCTCAAGTACGAGATACCTTCGAGATCCTCTGGACGCTGCAGGAAGCCAACAAGAGTCACTTCGTGCGTTCGCGCGACTTGGGAAACAAGGCTAAACGTGCGAATTCGGTCACCTGCGACCAGTGGATAGGGCAAGTAATCAGTGATGAACAGTATTCGCATTTGACAATTCGATGCCGTCGAGGGCGACCATGTCCTGCGGTGCCTGAATGATTGTCTGCATACGTTCCGAGGGATTAATGCTCTGACGCCGGCTTCGACAAATACACAAATCGCAACGCGCGCCGCATGTACAAGAAGTCATCACCAGAAAGCAACCCAAGTAGGCGAACGGCCCCCATGTACGTCACAGGTCCAATGAGAAGGACCAAGACAACGAGGCTCGCTCCTATCCTCAAGGCGAGGAAGACACAGATGGCCATAAGCGATGTGGCAAGCAGCGACCGTGCGGCGGTGGCCCACGGCAATCGGAGGCCGAGCCACTGATGACAGAGGACAGAATAGATGATGAACCCGGCTCCGACCGCTACGATTTGAGTTATCGCGACAGCCGGGTAGCCGATGACCGGAATGAGCCACCAGTTTGTTATCGCTACGACGGTTACAGTGAGGGTCGATAGGGCGGCAAAGAATCTCTCCTTCCCCATGGCGCTGAGTGTTGCACCGTTAATGTTGTTGCAGAAGCTGACCCCAATGACTAGCGACATAAGCCGCAGTACACTGCTTGCGTTTTCGAACCCTGGCCCAAAGACCAACCCGACGATCTCATCAGCAGTGAGGAATACCCCAGCTGCCATTGGCATGCCCAAGATCAGTCCCCAATGAAACGCCCTTCCATATGATGACCCGAGTGATTCAGTCGAAGATGCGTACGACTTGGATAGGACTGGATAAAGTGCGGTCAACAGCATGCCCGGGATTATCAGGAGCATGTCCGTGATCCGAACTGCCGACGCGAACCACCCGACCACGATTTCGCTGGTAAGCGTCCCCAGCATGATGATCCCCACATTCGAAAAGACCACATTCACCACCAAGAGCAGGGCGAATGGCAAAGAGGCAGCGACCAGATATCGGCAGAAGCCTAGATCAATTCGGAACCGCAGCCTGGTGATCTTGCGGGAAAGCAAGGATAGGCTTATTGCGAGCTTCGCGATGTTGGCGAGAACCACCACAGAGGTGATCGCGATGAGATCGTACCCCAAGGCGATCATTCCGGCGCCAAGGCCTAGGGCGACCAACGATCGGATCACTCTCGCGATCACATCGTATTTCATCTGCTCATAGGCGAAGAAGATAGTCCCTGCGGTTAGAGTAATGGAGTCCAGTGTCATGTTCACGCCCATCACAAGGACCAGAATCCTCATCTCACGTGGGCCGTTTCCAAGCCAAGCTACCAGGAGGTACGCTGCGATGACCGCCGTTGCGACAAGAACTTTGATGAAGACGATATTCTCGAAGTACTTGGGAGCTTCATCTCTTCTCTGGGCAACTGCCCTGATTGTCAAGTTGCCAAAGCCGAGCTCAACCAGGATCATCAAGATCGCTACAGTCGACATCGCAAACGCGTACTGACCGTAACCAGCTGGGCCGATGTGCCGTGACAGGATGCCGGTGAAGACCACACCCGTCCCAAGGGTAACGAATTGCCCTATGGATAGGATGACCGTGTTCTTGATGACAGTAGCGCCCGTATTCACCTCATGGACCTATGGGCCTGTCCACAAAGTGAGTGTCGCTTCCGCTCACCTGCACCTTCCTACGCGTTTTTGAAGGGACTCCACCTACCATCGTTTGCGCAGGGACATCTTCGGCAACAGCACTATTCGGCAGGATTACCGCGTGATGTCCGATTGTCACCCCGGGATAGATGGTCGAATTTCCGCCAATCCAGACATTGCTTGAGATCTTGACAGGGGCAAGGAGCCTCCGCGTTCGATCTTCCAAGGCGTCGCCTGAAAGGCATTCATATACGCTTGAGTGTGTGTGTATCCCAACCGAGGGACCTGAAATGTGAACGTGGTCTGCGATTTCGAGCCCTCCAGACCCGTCGATAACGGCATAGATCCCCAGGTAACAGTGATTCCCAACATGGACCTGACCTCCTCCGTCACCAGTGAGTACGACCCCCAACTCCACGAACGAATGGTCGCCGATGCTGCAGTCCTGCAGGTGGGCAGCTTCTCCAATTGTCACTCCGCTCCCGATTCTGACTTCGGGTCCAACATACGCGTTAGGGCGCACCACAGTGTCATCACCCAGCCTAGCCTCATTGTCAATTGTGGCCCGCGATCCGATACTCGTGCGTCTCCCGATGGCGACCCCCCAGCCAATCGTCACGCCCCGACTGACATGACATCGTTCGCCCATTGCGACTCCCCCTAGCCGATACAGGAGGCAGCGCAGCCAATTCCCCGGTAAGTGAGCCGCGATCATTCTCAGCAATTCACTAATCCCGGTGATCAATTCGTGCAACTCGATCCAGGATTCGTGTACGTAATCTCCGGGGGTCTCCAGCAATACGAAGAACCCTCCATAACCGGTACTCCCAGGTTGCCTTCTGAAGATTGTGGAAGGCAACCATATCTCCACCGAATTTCAACTTAAACCGAGCGATCCCGGGGAGTCGGTCCTCCTCAATCCGTACCAGATCGAAATACCTGAATCCATGCTCCCTTGCCCAGGTAATGAGTTCCCAGAAGATTAGGTCATTGTGTCCAATAGCGGGACGTTCCCGCCGTGATGCTCCGTGCCAATAGTAGACGGTGTCTTTGAAGCACAGAAAGATGGCCCCACCGATATATGTACCGTTTTGTCTAGCGAGCAGAAACCTCGCGAGGCCCTTTGCACCGAGGTGCTGAACGACGTGTTCATAGAATCTCTCAGGCAGAGCTTGAATCTGGGCCCTGGTGGCGAGGGTGTCCAGGACCATCTCGTAGTACTCAGGGACGAGAGAGACATCGCCTTCAACTACCTCGATCTTAGCGTTTCGAGCCTTCCTTACTCTGTTTCTCGCCGTCGCCTTCAATCCAGTCCACAGTGCTTCCTCCGACCCTTGAAGGTTGAGTATCGACGTACGGTCCTGCCGCACGGTGTAACCCATCCTCTGAAGGGGCGATACGTCGTAGTGGACCGGCGTCCAAATGCTGAAGTGGGCTCCTTTGTTCATTCGTTCGGCCTGGCGCAATAGTGCAAGGACGGTTCGTTCATCCCCAGTGGATATTGGCCCACCGTAGACGCTCTCGAAGCGAGGGATGGGAGAC
>Ga0214473_10004500_pt1 | contig 16747 bp, 14 predicted proteins | sample RVTome_7_FD_203509 | JGI IMG/M metagenome (GOLD analysis project Ga0214473, IMG submission 203509) | Soil microbial communities from uranium-contaminated site in the Upper Colorado River Basin, Wyoming, United States - RVT98D197 | ecosystem: Environmental > Terrestrial > Soil > Contaminated >... | reverse complement strand
GTCCAGACCCTCCCGCAAGGAAGATCCCCGCCGGCGGAGGGTTTCCCAGGCAGGCCTGGGATTCCACACGCGGGCCGAGGTCGCGTCGACCCTCCATCCGTCGGCGACAAGTTCGCCCGCTGAGGACGAGACGCCCTCGCCGACGGTCAAGACCGCCTGGAAGTCGAAGGCTGAACTTTCCAATACGAGGGTGAAAGGGCCCGGGCCGAGGGGAGGGCGGGCCAGGAGCAGGACGCCGCCGTCCTGGTCCACCAGGTAGGCGGCTGCCTCAAAGGTGTGGAGGACCCGGCCTGCGGTGAGGCCGGTGAGCCACTGTCGGGCCGCCGGGGCGATAAGCGCGCCTGCGGCCGCCGACGATGCAACCGGCGAGCGACTCACCCCCGGACGGTCGGCGTCGCCGGGCGGTCGGCGTTCATCACCAGTTCCCACAGCTGGTTGGGGCTGAGGGGGATCTCCAGGATCTCGAGAGGTACGTCGTGGAGCGCATCCTCGACCGCCTGGGCGAAGAGCGCCCCGACGGGGATGGCGCCCGCCTCGCCGACGCCCTTGACGCCCAACGGGTTCAGCGGCGACGGGGTTTCTTCGTGGCCGACGATGATCGGCGGAATGTCCAGCGACGTCGGCAGCAGGTAGTCCATGAACGAGGCGTTCATCAGCTGGGCGTTCTCGTCGTACATCAGGTGTTCGTAGTAGGAGTTGCCGATGCCTTGCGCTACACCCCCGTGGACCTGGCCCTCCAGGATCAGGGGGTTCAAGATGGTGCCGCAATCGTGCACAACGACGTACTTCTTGATTTCGATCCGCATGGTTTCAGGGTCGACCTCGAGGATGGCGGCATGCACGCCGGAGGCCGTCGCTCCGCGCGCCGGGCCGAAGTACTCCGTGGCCTCCAGGCCCGGTTCGGTGCCCGGCCGGACGGCGCCGCGCAGCGGATTGGCTTGCCCGGCCAGCTCGCCCAGGGTCACGGAACGCTCCGGTTGGCCCCTGACGGACACCCGTCCGCCGGCCAGATCGAGCTGCTCAGGCGGAGCTTGAAGGATCTCGGAGGCGAAGTGCAGGACCTTCTCCCGCACGCGTAGCGCCGCCGCGTGCACGGCGTTGCCGGCCACGACGGCGCCGCGGCTGGCGAACGTCCCGGTTCCCCAGTGGAACTGATCGGTGTCGCCGGTGATGACTTCGACGTCGCTCAGCTCGACGCCCAGCTGCTCGGCCGCCACCTGGGCGAAGGAGGTGAAGTGGCCCTGGCCCTGGGTTCCGACTCCCGTCGCCACGCTGACCTTGCCGGTCGCCTCGATCTGGACCCGGGCGCCCTCGTAGGGTCCGATGCCGGTGCCCTCGACGTAGGCGACGACCCCGATGCCGACGTGGCGGCCCTCCTTGCGCAAGCGGGGCTGCTCCTTCTGGACGAAGTCGTCGTGTTCGATCAATCGGAGGGCGTGCTCCAGGATGGGCGCGTAGTTGCCGCTGTCGTAGACCAGCGGGGCAAAGTCCTGGAAGATGATGTTGTTGTCGTGCGGGAACGAGTCCGGCGGGAGGAAGTTGCGCCGGCGGATGTCCGTCACGTCGATCTTGAGCTCGCGGGCGGCGATGTCGAGCAGTCGCTCGATGACGAACACGCCGTGTTGCCGGCCGGCGCCGCGGTAGGGCGTAACGATGGTCTTGTTGGTGAAGACGGCCTTGAATTCGCTGTAGTAGTTCGGGATGTTGTATGGGCCGAGCAGCGTGCACTGGCTGTTGATGGGAACGGTCAGGCCGTAGGGATCGTAGGCGCCGGTGTCGTGGAGGAAGACGTCGTGGACTCCGAGAATCCGGCCATCCTTCGCCAGGGCGATTTCGGCCTCGTGGATCTGACTGCGCTCGTGAGTGGTGGCCAGGAAGTTTTCGGCCCGGTCCTCGATCCATTTGACCGGCCGCTTTAGCTGCATGGCCACCCATGGTACGACCAGCTCCTCGGGATAGAACATCATGATCTTGGGACCGAAGCCTCCGCCAACGAACGGGGCGATGACCCGCACCTGGTGCTCGGAGAGCCCCAGCCGCGCCGCCAGCCCGTTGCGGATCGGGATCGGCGCCTGGGTCGTATCCCAGACGGTCAGCCGAGCCTGGCGGGCGTCCCAGTCGGCCACCAGGCCGCGGTTCTCCAGGGCGGCGGCGGCGCCGTGATCGTAGGTGAGGCGGCGCCGCAGGACGAGGTGGGCGCGGCGTTTGGCCTCTTCGTAGTTCCCCCGCTCCTGGATGACGTGCGCAGCCAGGTTCGACTCCAGGTCGTCGTGGACGTGGGCCGAATCTGGCAGAAGGGCCTTCTCCAAGTCGACGACGGCCGGCAGGGGCTCGTAGTCGACCTCGATATCGCCCACGGCGTCCTCGGCGATGTAGCGGCTTTCGGCGACGACGACGGCCAGCGGCTCGCCGGCGTGGCGCACCTTGTCCTTTGCCAGCGGGACCTGGGTGCGCGCGTTGAACACCAGGCGCTCGATGGGGGGCGGGGAGACGAGCAGGGGTCCAGGGCTCCAGTAGGCGCCCAGGTCGTCGGCGGTGTAGACGGCGACGACCCCCGGGCGCTGCCGGGCGCGACCGACGTCGATACGCAGGATCCGCGCGTGGGCATACGGGCTGCGCAGGAACGCGATATGGACCATCCCGGCGAGGTGGACGTCGTCGGTGAACAGCGCCTGGCCCGTCAGCAGGCGGGCATCTTCGTTCCGAGGAAGGGGTTTGCCGAGAACTCGATTTGCCATCACGCTGTCTCCATCCGGCCGTCAGCCGTCAGCCACACCTGCACTTGCGCCGGAGCGCAGCGCAGGCCGTTCGCCCCGCGGGCCGGAGCCCGCACACCTGCCCTGCCGTCTCGCACCGGCGTGCCGCCGGGCTTCGCGGCACGAACGGTGGCGGGCGGTGCCAGGGGGGCGCCGGCCCGGACGGGGTGCAAGTGTCAGCCTTCAGCCGGCAGCCATCAGCCGTCAGCCGTCAGCTATCAGCCATCAGTTCTTAGCCCTCACTCGACGAACCCTTGATGGCTGAAGGCTGCTTTCACTACCGGGCCTCGCGCCATGCGCGGATCTGCGCAGCATGCTCGTGATCGTGCTCGGCCGTATCCTCGAACACCCATTGCCACAGCGGCCGCCCCTTCAGCCAGGGGACGAGCTTGGCGTTGGCCAGATCGGCTTCGCCGACTTCGTTCAGGCGCCGCTGCGTCTGCTGGCGGACGGCGGCGAAGTCGGCCTGCACGGAGTCCAGCGGGCGGTCCTTTGTCTCAGCGTGCCAGCGGGCGTTGAGGGCGTCGATATCGAGATGGGCGGCGAAGCGATCCCCCGTCGGCCGGCGGCGCTGTTGAACGTGCACCAACAGCTTGACCAGCTCCGCCTCCCACAGGCTGATGTGCTGCAGCACGTCGCGCACCGACCACTCGCCGACGACGCCCGGCTCGAGGAGATCCTCATCGGACAGGCCGGCGATGGCGTCGAGGAGCTCGCGCCGGGAGGATTCCATAGCGGTGAGCAGCTCTTGCTTCTTCACGCCTTACGCTCTGCGCCAGGCCGCCAGCTTCCAGCCACCAGCCGCCAGCAAGCACGCTGGGAGCTGGCAGCTGGTAGCTGGTAGCTTCCTATAGCCACGCCACCGTCCGGCAGAAGGCGGCTTCGCCGCCCTTGAACATCCACGGGAAGACGCCGAGGGTCAGTCGCTTGTTGTGCAACTCCTTCAGGCCCATGTCCCCGCCCATGTTCTCGACGTGGATGCAATCGTGGGGGAACAGGGCGTTGTGGGTCAGCTGGTAGGCCGACTCAGGGAAGAGCTCGTCGACCTTGTCCGCGCCGAACTTCGACTCGACCTTGGCGCGCACTTTCTGCCAGTGTTCCAGGCCGCCCTTGCCGAGGAAGCGCCCGATGGGCAGGTTCATCGGGTGGTCAGTCGAGATCAGATCGACGCCCCAGATGTGGATCTTCTTCTTGAGCAGCCAGTCGCAGATGCTGTAGTGCGGTCCGGGGTGGCGCTGGATGTAGCGCTCCTCGTCGGCGTCGGGGCTGAAGAAGGAGTACTTGTGCCAGCCGGTGTGGATGAACAGGATGTCGCCCTCCCGGACTTCGACGCGCTTCTCGATGTCCTCGGGGCGGAAGATGTCGAGATCATCGAGCATGTCGCTCAGATCGACGATCACACCCGGCCCCCAGCACCATTCGATCGGTATCTGATCGATGGTCTTGCCCTTGGTGACGAAGTGCCGCGGCGCGTCCAGATGGGTGCCCATGTGGTTGGAGGTCATGATGTACTGGGCGTTGACCCCGTGCTCGGACTTGCGCTTGATGTACTTGACCTCGAAGGGCGGGTAGTAGGGCCAGAAGGAGCAGTCCTGATTGAGTGGTTGGGAGAGATCGTAGATCTTCATGGGTGTCTCCTTGTAGGATGTGAGCTGTCAGCCGTCAGCTATCAGCGGAGCTGTCATTGCGAGGCGTGCTCCCGGAAGGACACCGGGACGGTGTGAGCGAAGTCGAAGCACGCCGGGGCATTCTTCTCCCGGGTGGATGAGATTGCTTCGCCCCTTCGGGGCTCGCAATGACAGTTGAGCTGACCACTGGCCACTGATCCCTATATCTTGTACGTATCCGCGTACGCCACCAACGCCTGTTCGAAGATCGCCATGGGCGGGCGGACCAGGCCGGCGCCCACCTGGCCGACGCCCGCCAGGCGGTGCGCGATGCCGGTGTTGATGCGCGGGGCGATCCCCAACTCGACCACTTTGCGGATGTCGATCCCCGTCGGTGTCCCGCGGAAGTCCAGAGGGGGCAGGGTGAAGATCTTGTGCTCGGCGACGGTGATCTCGTACATCTCCAGAGTGGCGTTGAGGGCATCCCGCGGTGTGCCGCCGACGAACGTGACGATCGCCGGGGCGGTCGCCATGGCGAAGCCGCCGACGCCGGCCGTCTCGGTGATGGCGCTGTCGCCGATGTCCGGATTGGCGTCCGCCGCCGTGTAGCCCGGAAAGTACAGGCCGTCTGGGACAGCGGCCGGGGCCGTGAACCAGGCGTCGCCCAACCCGCTGACGCGGATGCCGAAGTCGGTCCCGTTGCGCGCCATCGTCGTCACGACGGTGCTCCCCTCCACGCCGTGAGCCGCCGCCGTCATCGCCTTGCACGCCGCCATAACCGGATTGAGGATGCTCAACGCGTTGTCGCCGATGAACTGCAGGACCTCCGCCTGGGCGTCGGGCGCGACCTTCAGGCGAGCGATGCGCGGGGCCAGGAACTTGAGGAAGAGCAGCGATCCGGCCTTGTTGCGGTTGTGCCCCTCGTCGGCCATGTGCAGCGCTTCGGCCATCGTCGCCCGCACGTCGAGGCCGTCCCCGGCCGCCAGCGCCTCCCCGACCATGGGCCCGAGGGTGTCGTTCATCCAACGCAGGCGTTGCAGGACCTCCGGACTGTACGCGCCGTAGCGCAGCACCTTGCCATAGCCCTCATTGAGGCCGGAGAACGTCTTCCTCTGGTGAGTGACGTCCTCCAGGACATAGACGGCCATCGACGGAGAGATCACCCCGGCCATCGGACCGACGGCGTCGTGATGATGGCACGGCTCGAAGTCGACTTCGCCTCGCTCCGCCATCTTCGCCGCCGCGCCTTCGTCTTTGGCCAGGCCTTCGAACAGCAGCGCCCCGATGATCGCACCGCGCAGCGGCCCGGACATCCGGCTCCACTCGATCGGCGGGCCGGCATGCAGGAGCAAGTTTGGCCGCATTCCCGGAATGACCTGGCGCGCGGCGGCCACGCCGCGCAGGATGGGCCGGGAGGCCATCATCCGTTCAACGGCCGTCGTGTTGGCTGCGTCGATGTCCATGCGGTTCTCCTCGAGCATCGCAAGGCGCGCTGCTTTCGAGCTTCCCGCGAGCTTGCAGCTCGCGGGAAGCTGCCATTACGTCTTCATCTTCGCCAAAATCCCCATCAGCCGCTCGTCGCCTCCGGCGGGCGGCCGCCAATCGACGTGAACCGCCGAGGCACCCTGCGCCAGCATACTGTCGTAGAACGACTCGAGTCCGACGTTGATGGCCGCGGGCGTCTCCTTGAACAACTCGAGCGGTATCTGCGCTGGGAGGGCTTGCGCCGGCGGCACGAACCGGCGCATGATCTCGTCGAGAGCCGCGCCCAGCCTGGTGAACACGAGCCCGCCGGCGGACTGGAACCGCTCAAGTTGCGACGCCATCTCCTGCGGGTCCTCGTCAGTGCCAATGAGAACCACGATGACCGGATGCCCGGAGGCGACCACCTCGGCGATCGGGGGAGCCAACTCCGACGCCGGATCGGGGTGCGCCCCCTGGCCGAGCACGACGTCCAGCAGGATCAGGCCGGTCTCGGGATCCGCAGCTTCTTGCCGCAGGCGCCGAACCCGCAAGTCGTTGTCGATCATCGGGTGCAGGCGGCCCAGGGTGAACTCGTCCGCGCCCAGGTCGAGCACGGTATGCCCTCGACTGTGGAGTGGGTCGTCCAGCCGCTGGCCTGCGCGTAAGGGCACATTCGTGGCGATCGGGTGGAGCACATCCTGCAGGACGAGGAGGGTCTCCGACGCCAGCGTCCCTCCCGAGAAGAGGGCGCGCAGGTAGCCTCGAACCTCGGGTGCCGCGTTCTTCGGAATCGACGGGGCTTTCGCCAGGTCCACCGCCAGGCGGGCGGTCTCTTCGAGGCTCGTCGCAAAGTGGAGGTTGCCGAGGCGAGGCGTGCCCGACGCCAGCCCGATGAGGTCGACGACGACCGGCTTGCCGCAGCCCTGCGCCGCGGCGAGCAGCGGACCGGCGACGGAAGGGTCGGGGGGCTTGGAGATCAGGACAACGACACTCGTCTCAGGGTCGCGCCGCAGCACGTCCAGCGCCTGACGAGCGCTGATCCCTCCCACCTCGGCAGATAGATCGTGACTTCCCGTGCCGAGGGCTTGTGAGATTCCCCCGCCGAGAGTGTGAATCGTCGATGTTACCGCCTGAAGACCCGTGCCGGACGCTCCAACGAGTCCGATGGCGCCGCGCCGGACCCGGTTGGCGAATCCGAAGCCGATGCCACCCACGATCGCCGTGCCGCAGTCCGGCCCCATGACGAGCAGGCCCTGCTCGAGGGCGGCGCGCTTGAGGCTGATCTCCTCCTCCAAGGGGACGTTGTCGCTATAGAGGAAGACGGACTTGCCGAGGCGAAGCGCTTCGCGGGCGACTCCGCCGGCAAACCGTCCTGGGACGGAGATCAGCACCCACTTCGCTTCGGGCAGGGTGCGGGCCGCGGATTCGAGGCTCTTCGGCAGGAACGTGGAGGTGGCGGCGGCGCGCCGTCGCGACAGAAGCGCGTCGACCTGGGACAGCGCCTCGCGTCCCTTGGACTCGCTGTCGGCCTGGACGACGAGGAGCAGATCGTCGGGCCCGGCCTGGACGTCCGGCCGGAGCCGACTCGCCGCCAGGAGTTCGAGGTTGACCGGAGTCGCCATCACGACGCCTGCGTCGATCACACCGGGCAGCGCCGCCAGGGCGCGTTGCAGCTGCATCAACACAACCGAGTCGTAATAGGCCCCCTGACGCACCTCGGCGACGATCTCAGCCATTGCCTACCGCACCTCGCCCAGCGCCGTTCGGGCCTGAAAGGATGCGGGGGCGACGTCGATGGAGATATGCCGCTCGACCTCCGTCGCCCACGCAAGGAGCGCTTCATCGGCGCCGGGAGCGGCCACGAGTTGGAGACCGAGGGGGAGGCCGGAAGGATCCCTACCGCAAGGAAGGGCGATCGCCGGGAACCCCACGTGGGTCCAGGGGAGGCTCATCACCGGATCGCCCGTGCTCTCCAGGCCGCGGGGCGCCGCGCCGACCGCGGCGGGGGCGACCCACACGTCGATCGACTCAGCTTCCATAGCGTCTATCAAGGCCTGTCGCGTTCGCTGGCGGGCGGCCTGCGCCGCCGAGAGGTCGCCGTCTGCGATCTCTTGCCCGGAGCGGATCAACTCGGCGGTCTTTGGATGGTAGAGGGAGGCGTAGCGGCGGAACCAGTCGGTGTGGACGCGAGCGGCTTCGGCTGCCAGGATGGTGCGGTGACGCTGGACGATTTCATCGAAGTCGGCGAGCAGGGCGATTCGGCGGACGTCGTAACCCTCCCGGCGCAGCCGCTCGACGGCTTCATCGACGGCGCGTCTGGCTTCCGGGCCGGCGCGCTCGAGGTACGGTCCCTCGGGGATTCCTAGGACCGGTCGGACGGAGGCAGGACCCGGGGCCCATGCGGGACACAGGATGGCGGCAGCCGCTGCGGCGCCGGAGACGTCGCGGGTGAACCAACCGACATGATCCAGCGATGGCGCCAGCGGAATGACGCCCTGGGCCGAGGCGCGACCATAGCTCGGCTTGAATCCGACGACGCCGCAAAAGGACGCCGGCCGCAGCACGGATCCGATCGTCTGGGTGCCGAGCGCCAGAGGCACGAGGCCGGCGGCTACAGCCGCGGCCGAGCCGCTACTCGATCCGCCGGGTGTGTGCTCCAGGTTGTGCGGATTGCGCGTGGGGCCGGGTGCGAAGTAGGCGAACTCCGTCGTCACCGTCTTACCGACGACGAGCGCACCGGCCTCCCGCAGGCGCCGGACGCTGTCGGCCTCGGGCCCGGCCAGGGCTTCCGCCGGAAGGCGAGATCCGGCGTGGGTCGGGAAGCCGTCGACGTGGAAGATGTCTTTGACCCCGAGCCCAACGCCATACAGCGGAGGCCTGCTCGCGGACTCCGGGTACCGCTTACGCAAGATCTCCGCGTGACTCTGCACCCGATCGAACCTGCCGGATTCCGGAAGGAAGGCATGGATCAGCGGGTCGCGTTCGGCCATCCGTTGTTCCACCCACCGGAGGTACTCCTGCAACGAGAGTTCCTCTTTCCGGAGGACCTGAGTCAAACGGGGAAGGGGGACGGACGACCAGTCGGGCACGGTGAATGGCTGTGTGCGGGTGCCGGTGGGGGATTAACTCGCCCCGGCCGATTCGCGGGAGGCGCGCGCCGCCAACATCACGGCGTCAACGATGTGCTGGTATCCCGTGCAGCGGCACAAGTTGCCGGAAAGGGCCTCGCGCACCTCGGCCGTCGACGGCTCCGGATTCGTCTCCAGGAACGGGACGAGGGTCATCAAGATCCCGGGAGTGCAGAATCCACACTGCAGCGCGTGGGCTTTCCAGAAGGCTTCCTGGAGAGGGTGGAGCTTCCCAGGTCCCGCGGCCAGGCCTTCCACCGTCGCAACCTCGTGGCCGTCGGCCTGGACGGCCAGCATCAGGCAGGAGCGAATGGGCTCGCCGTCGAACAACACGGTGCACGCGCCGCAGACGCCGTGCTCGCAGCCGACGTGCGTGCCGGTCAGGTCGAGCTCGTGCCTCAGCAGGTCGCTCAGGAGTAACCTGGGTTCCACCGAAGCCTGGTACACCTTGCCGTTGACGGTCAGGTGGATTGGGAGAAGCTCGACGCCCATGTCCGGACTACTCCTCACCTAGGCTCGTTCGAGGGTCAGGCAGCTTTGGGGGACGGCCGGGCCCGGCCGACAGCCGACAGGATCGCTCGCTGCGCCAGGACCCGAGCCAGATGTCGTTGGAACTCGGGTGTGGCGTGTAGATTGCCGAGAGGCTGGATCTCCTTCTCGGATGCGTGACGGGCAGCCTCGCGCGCGGTCTCAGCCGAGACCGGGCTGCCCAGAAGCATGGCCGCCCCCTCGTCGGCCAGCACCGGACCGTCCCCGGCGTTGAGGAACACCAGGCGCGCCCGGTCGCACCGTCCCGCCGCGTCGATATGCATCAGGCAGGCTACCCCCATCAGGGCGTAGTCTCCGCGGCGCCGCGCGAACTCCTCGAACGCCCAACCCGTCCCCGCCGTCATCGCCGGGAACGCCACCTCGCGGAGAATCTCGTCGGGGGCCAGCGCCGTCGTGAACATGCCCTGGAAGAAGTCGGCCGCCTCGATCCAGCGCTCCCCTCGGAGGGAGACGGCGCGCAGGCGGGCTTCCAGCGCCAGGGCGAGAACCGGGAGTTCCGCCGCCGGATCGGCATGGGCCAGGCTTCCACCCAGAGTGCCGCGGTTGCGGATTTGGGCATGTGCGATGAAGGGAATCGCTTCGGAGAGCAATGGTGCAGCTTGCTTCACCGCGGGGTCGAACTCGAGCTTCCGATGTCGTGTCATCGCCCCGACGAGAAGGCCCCCTGAGCCGTCCGGCCGGACGTAGTCCAGGTCGGGCACCCGGTTGAGGTCGATGAGGAGGGAAGGCTGGGTGACCCGAAAGTTCATCGCCGGGACGAGGCTCTGCCCGCCGGCGAGGAGTTTGGCCTCGCCGCCATGCTTCGCCGCCGCCTCCAGGGCGCCGCCGAAGTCCTTAGGTGCGAGGTAGTCGAAGGGTGGTGGTTTCAACCGTGCGCCTCCGAAGCGCTGCGCGGAATGAGTATACCCGCGGCCGGGTGGACCCTTCGGTCGGTGGGGGCACCACCATTTGTATAATCAGTCCCGCGCCAAGGCAAGCACGAGCGCTGCCGACGAGGAGGCCTCATGTCTGAACGACCCCGCCCGCTCCTGCGCGACGTCCTCGTCGTCGACCTGACGCGCGTCCTGGCCGGCCCCTATTGCACCATGATGCTCGGGGATCTGGGGGCGGAGGTCATCAAGATCGAAGAGCCGAGCCGGGGCGACGACACTCGGGGTTGGGGGCCGCCGTTCGCGCCCGGCGGGGAGGCGGCTTACTTCCTGTCGGCCAACCGGAACAAGCGCAGCCTGACGCTCAACTTGAAGACCGACGAAGGCCGTGCGGTCCTGCGGCGTCTGATCGCGAGGGGCGACGTCCTCGTCGATAACTTCCGCACCGGCACCCTCGAGGGATGGGGCCTCGACTACGCCGCGCTGCAGGCGATACGGCCGGGACTGATCGTCTGCTCGATCACGGGTTACGGCCAGACAGGCCCCTACCGCGAGCGGCCGGGGTACGACTTCATGGTCCAGGCCATGGGCGGCTTCATGAGCGTGACGGGCCCCGTCGATGGTGAGCCGTTCCGCGCCGGGATCGCCATCGCCGATCTGGCGGCGGGCATGTTCGCCGCCAGCGCCATCCTGGCGGCCTTGTTCGCCAGGGAGCGGACGGGCGAGGGCCAGCGCATCGACATGTCGCTCCTGGATTCGCAGGTCGCGCTGATGTCGTATGTCGCCAGCAACTACCTCGTCTCCGGCCAGCCCCCGCGCCGTTTTGGGAACGGCCACCCGAACATCGTCCCGTACCAGTCCTTCCCGGCCCAGGACGGGTATTTCGCCTTCGCCGCCGGCAATGACGGCCAGTGGAAGCGTTTCTGCGAAGCGGTGGGGAAGACCGAGTGGTCCACCGACCCACGCTTCGCCACGAACGGAGGGCGCGTCGAGAATCGCGAAGCCGTCGTCGCTATGCTGGGCGACCTGTTTCGCACCCGGCCGGCGGCGGCCTGGATGGAGCTGTGCGAGTCGATCTCGATTCCTTCGGCCCCGATCCAGACCGTTGACCAGGTCTTCGACGATCCTCAGGTTGTGGCCCGCGGCCTGCGAGCCGAGGTGGACCATCCCACCGCCGGTCGCCTAGCCCTGGTCGGGTCGCCGCTGTGCATCCCCACGTCGCCAACTCAGGTCTACCGCGCTCCGCCCCTCCTGGGACAACACACGGACGAGATCCTGGTCGATATCCTTGGATGCACCCAGGACGAGGTGGCCGCCTGGCGGCGGGCCGGGGTGGTGTGAGGAGAAGGGGGACCACTCTTCGCCCTAACTTCTATCCCCCACGGCATGCCCCCTGACTTTGCAGAAGGATCCTTGGAGGAGCGTACGGGGCTGCTCCATGAGCTGTAGGGGCGAAGCATGCCGTCTCGCCGCCTCGGCGCACCGAGACGGGTGCACCGCCCCGGTGCACCCCGTTCGCCTGCGCCGCACCAAGCGCAGCGCAGGTGCAGGCGGACCGAGAACTCCATGGCACGTTGGGCAGGCAATGGCCCGCCGGGGCGAGACGGCCGGGACGGTGCGCGGCACGAACGGTGCTTCGCCCCTACGCCTGACCCCTGGAGATCGCACCGCCCATGACGGTCGGCAGGACGCGCCTCCCCCGAACGTCATAGCGGCGCATGTCGGGTTTCAGGTACTCTGGAGGCGGAAACCGTTACGGATGGACTGAGCGACCATGCGCCCTGTCAGCATCGTAGGGATCGGTCAACTGCCCGTAGCCTCGGCCTCCGCGCTCAGCCTGCGCCGGATGGGCGCCGAGGCGGCGCGGCTGGCGATGGCCGAGGCCGGTGTCGACCGGGTCGACGCGCTGATGTGCGGCAACATGCTGGCCTCGGAGCTCCAGGGGCAGAAGCACGTCGCGGCGCTGGTCGCCGACGAAGCCGGCCTGCGGGGCATCGAAGCCCTCGAGGTCGGGGCCGTGACGGCGTCGGGGGCCGGCGCCGTGCGTATGGCGTACCTGGCCGTGGCCAGCGGTCAGGCCGACCTGGCTGTGGCCGTGGGCGTCGAGCGCATGAGCGACGGGGTGGCGATGCCGGCCATCTCGAAGGCGCTGGATGCCGAGATCGAAGTCCCCAACGGCGCGACGATGATCAGCCGCAATGCAGAGCTGATGGCCCTGTACCTCGAGCGATCGGGCGCGCCGGCGCATGCCATGGTCTGGTTCGCCGTCAACGCCCACAAGAACGCCCGCAACAATCCCTACGCCCTATTCCACAAGATGCGCGTCAGTCCACAGCGGGCGCGCACCTCGCGGGTCATCCAGTCTCCGCTGCGCCTGTATGACTGCGCGCCGATTTGCGACGGGGCGGCGGCCGTCGTCCTGGCGCCGACCGACCAGGCGCGTGCGTACACCGAGATCCCCGTCCGCATCCTGGCCAGCAGCGTCGCCACCGACCGCTTCCGGATCGAAGACCGGGAGGATCCCCTCAAGCTCGAGGCGGCGCAGCTTTCCGGGCTGAAGGCCTTCCGCCAGGCCAACGTGAACCGCGGCGACGTGAGTTTCTTCGAGACCCACGATGCCTTCAGTATCATGTCGTGTCTTCAACTCGAGGCAGCGGGGTTCGCGCTTCCGGGGCAGGGCTGGCGGCTGGCGACGGAGCGCAAAATCGGGATCCGCGGGCCGATACCCATCACCACCATGGGCGGATTGAAGGCGCGCGGGCACCCGATCGGGGCGACCCCCGTCTACCAGATCTGCGAGGCCGTGCTTCAGTTGACTGGACGGGCGGGAAAGAACCAGGTCCGCAACGCCACGGTGGGGTTAGTGCAGAGCATCGGAGGCGCCGCGTCTACCGTTGTCACTCATATCCTGGGCACCTGACCAGCTTCCCGCGAGCTTCAAACTCGCGGGAAACTCAGGCTTCGACCTTCTTCCGAACGCAATCGAAAAACTGACCGGCCAGCTTCTCCGTCACGCTTCCCATCATGCGCGAGGCCAGGCTGGCGATGGTTCCCATGATGGTGACGTCGGCGGACCACTGTAGCTCGGTGGCGGCCGCGCTCGCCTCGCGCATGATCAGTTCTCCAGAGACATCGGCGGTGCTCCCCGGCGCCGTCCCGTGCGCCTTGGCCAGGGCGCGCTCCGGGGCCTGAAGGTCAAGCCATTCCACGTCGAGTGTGAAGCGCGCCTTGACCGATCCCAATCCAACGGACGCGACCGCCCGGAATTTCCGCCCAGGCTCGACGATGGTCATCGACTCGAGGCCGGGGGTGCATTGGGCCACGGCCTCAGGATCGGTCAGGAAGGACCACACCTTCGGGCGGGGGGCGGCGATGGACACGTTGCCTTCGAGGTGCACGCAGGACCTCCGCGGAGTGAGGCTGCGGATTGTAGCATCGGAGGGGCCCGGGAGTCCGGCGCGGCGGCGCGCAAGGATCCCGCCAGGTGATCTTGTAGGGGCTCGGCACGCCGTGCCCCTACACCTCTGGTGCGTCATCCTCCGGCGGTTCCACAGGGCGGCGCAGCAGCCGGCGCACCGTACGGAATCGGGCCGGTTCCTCCTCCACGGCCGGCGCGCCGCGGCGGCGAAAGACGAGGCCGACCGCCGTCAGCCCGGCACCGATCAGGAGCGTCCTCAGATCGGCTTGGCCGGCGGAATAGGTCAGGACGAACACGACCAGCGTGATCGTCCCCATCAAGACCAGGGCGGTTCCGAGTCGCTGCAACATCGTGTGAATCGCGCCCCCGATGAACCGGCGGCCCTGAGACGTCAGCGTATCAGCGTGTGGATCTGTTCGTGTAGGTACAGCGGCAAGTAGTAGTGGCCCCCGGAGTTCTTGCCGGTGGAGCCCGATCCTTTCCATCCGCCAAACGGCTGGAATCCCGGCCAGGCGCCGGTGGTGGCACCCTGCGGCCGATTGGCATAGGTCACGCCGGCCTGGACGTTCTCGAAGAACCACGCCGCTTCCTTCTCTGATCCATAGAAGCCGGCCGTCAGCCCATAGTCGACGTCATTGGCGAGGCGCATCGCCTCGTCCAGGTTGGCGACCGGATGGACGAACGTGATCGGCAGGAACATCTCGTCCTTCCATAAGCGGTGCTGCAGCGGGACATCGGCAGCCAGCGTCGGCTGACAGAAGAAGCCCTTGCCGTAGGCGCCCTCGGTCAGCACCTTTCCGCCCGTGAGGAACCGCCCGGCGTCGGAAATCTCCTCGGTGAACTGCTTGAACTGCTTGTAAGAATGGGCGTTCACGACCGGGCCCATGTAGACACCCTTCTCAGTCGGGTCGCCGACGACCAGCTTCTGCGTCATGTCCACCAAGCGGCCGACGAGCTTGTCGTAGACGGGCTGCTCGACGTACACCCGGCTATTGGCCGAGCACTTCTGCCCCTGCAGGCCGAAGGCGGAGCGGACGATCCCGAGCGTGGCGCGTTCGAGATCGGCGTGGCGCGACACGATCGAGGGATTCTTGCCGCCCATCTCGAGGATCGTCGGCCGCGGGTAACGGCCGCCGGCGAAGGTCTTGTAGATCTGCATGCCGACATCGAACGAGCCGGTGAATGTGATCCCGTCGACCTCGCGATTCGAGATCAGCTCCTGTCCGATCGTCGAACCGGGCCCGGTGACGTAGTTGAAGGCGCCGTCCGGCAGCCCCGCTTCGCGCAGGCACTCCGCCAGCAGCCGCACCGTCCACGGGGTGTCCGACGCCGGCTTGATCACCACGGTGTTGCCGGCTACCAGCGAAGCTCCCGCCGGACCGCCTGTCAGGGCCGACGGGAAGTTGAAGGGGCTGATGACCACCCACACACCGTACGGCCGAAGCACCGATGTGTTTTGAGAACGGTAACCCTTCAACGGGTCGCGGCCCATGAGGACATCGTAGCCTTTGTGCGCTTCCATCTGATCGCACGCGTAGCGGATCAGATCCGCCGTTTCAGCCGCGTCCCCTAACGCTTCCATGCGGTTCTTGCCGACTTCGAGGGCCATCACGGCGCCGATCTCGTAGATCCGCTTGTCGATGACCTCGGCGGCCTTGCGCATCAGGCGCACACGTTCCTTCCAGCCCAGGCCGGCCCAGCGCGGGAAGGCTTGCCGGGCGGCCTGGAGCGCCTGCCGCGCGTGTTCGGCCGTACCCTTCGGGAATCGTCCGAGCAGCCAGTCCTGGTTGATCGGCGACCGGTCGTCGAACGTGGCATCGGCGTGAACTTCGCGCCCGCCGATGATCATCGCCTGGTCTTTCCCCATGGCGGCCTTGACCCCTGCCAAAGCGGCCTCAAAACGCGTGTGCAACTCCGGCGGTGGGTCGAACATCGTGGCGTAGGTCAGTTTGAAAGTCCCCTTCTTGCGGGCAGGGGCAGGTCGCTTTCGGCGGGGAGTGCTGCGTCGCTGGATCCGGGCGGGCATGGAGAGACCTCCTGAGGGGGATTCGGTACGTGTGGGCCATCCGGTGCAGTCCGGGTGGCACCGAGCGTGGCTGGAGAATGCGCACCCGGTTCCTCCGGGTTGCCCGGCCCGTTGCGAGAAGTCCGACCCGGGCCGCGCGCGTTCTCCTCGAGCCGCGTGAGTATAGCCTCGCGACCAGCCGCCGTCAAAAGCCGATGTATACTGGCGCGGGAACCAACGTGACCTGGGTCGAGGAGGCCATCTTCGCCGCCGGCGGAGATCACGTTCCGGCCACCTGGGGGGACTTCGCCGCGCAGACAGGCGTCAGCGGCGTCGTCCATCTTCGGCCGGGTTCGCCGGCCGGGTTTGCTGGACCGCTCCCGGCGCGTTTCCTGTGGCTTTCCGTGCAAGACGAGACGGACGCAGCGGCCGAGGATCGACTCCTGGCGGGCGCCTTCGTGCTCGCCTGTCTGTCGGAAGGTCGTCGCGTGCTGCTGCACAGCAGCCTGGGCCGACACCGGACGCGCTGGGTGTACGTCGCCTATCGTATCTTGGCGGGATCCTCACCCGAAGCCACGTTGCGCCGCGCCGCCCGCCGACCCTGGATGGACCCGTACGCGACCGATGAATCGGCGTGGAAGGCCTTCGCCGCGCGCGCCAGGGCCACGCCCGGACCACCGGACGCGGGCCGCCCCGAAAGCTGAGTGCCATGAGCTCGCACGACATCTACATCGGCATCGATCCGACCGCCGGGAAACGCCCCTTCAGCTTGGCCGCCCTGGACGACGACCTGCGCCCGATGGCTCTCGAGGCGACAGACCTCGACGGCGCGGTGACGTTCGTCGAACGCTGGCCTCACGCGGTGGTCGCCGTGGATGCGCCCCAATCGCCGAACCGAGCCCTGATGCGGCAGCCGGCGCGGCGACGAGCCTATGGTTTGAATCCAAAGAG
>Ga0214473_10004499_pt1 | contig 16749 bp, 14 predicted proteins | sample RVTome_7_FD_203509 | JGI IMG/M metagenome (GOLD analysis project Ga0214473, IMG submission 203509) | Soil microbial communities from uranium-contaminated site in the Upper Colorado River Basin, Wyoming, United States - RVT98D197 | ecosystem: Environmental > Terrestrial > Soil > Contaminated >... | reverse complement strand
CTGCACCGGCGTGGTTCGCGCCTCGCCGCGCGCCTTGTTCTCCACGGTCAGCGTGTCGCCTTCTACGCTGATGCGCTCCTCGAACGGCGCCAGCACGTGCTTGGTGATGCGGTCGGGGCGCACGTAGTTGAGCCTGCCGCGGACCTCGAGCGGCGCGGTGAGGATGGCGAGGTGCCGCGTCTCGGTGAAGCTGGCCTGGCTTGCAGGGACTTCGGCCATGCGCTTCATCAGGGCGCCAAGGTTCCATTCCTCGGCGCAGGCCGCGCTTGCAGCGCCCAGCAGCAGCGCGGCGATCGCCAAGCTACGCACTCGGAGCTTCCCAGAAGTCGTAGAAGTTGAACCAGTTGTAAGGCGCCAGGCGGCAATAGTGCTCCAGGCGCTGCGCGTAGCGCGCGATGCAGGGCGAAAGCTGCGCCGCCCGATTCCCGCGGCCCGCGGGCGCGGCGTCGCAGGGAAAGCGCTCGAAATGGATCGCGTAGCGATTGCCGCCCAGGTACAGGCCGAAGAACAGCACCACCGGAACGCGAAACAGGACCGGCACCAGCAGCGGTCCTTGCGGAAAGCGCGCCGCGCCGCCGAGAAAATCGCAGGCGACCGCCTTGTCCTTGCCCAGGACCCGATCGCCGAGAATGCCGACCGCCTCGCCGCGCTCCAGGCACTCGCGCACCCGCAGCAGCGTGTCCGGACGACCGAGCGGAATGACGCGCCTGCGCATGTCCGGGGCGAGCTCGCCGGCGATGGATTCGGTCTTGGCGGCGTTTTCCCCGTACATGAGGACGTTGATCGGAAGCTTGCGCATCCGCAGCCCCAGCGCGCGCATCACTTCGAAGCTCCCCAGATGCGCGCCGAGCAGGACGCAGCCGCGGCCTTGCGCCATCGCGTCGTCGAAATCGTTAAGCCCCCGGAACTCGAACTCGAAGCAGTCGTGGCGATCGGTCAGCAGGAAGATCCGGTCGTGCAGCGTCGAGGCGAAGGCGTGATAGTGGCGAAACAGGTCGCGCCAACCTGCCGGCCGGCCGAGGACACGCTGCAGGTAGGCGCGCGAGCAGCGCCGTGCCCTGAGCGAAAACAGGAGGAAGTAAAAGCAGATCGGGTAAAGCAGCAGGCGCCCCGCGCCACGGCCGAGGGCGAGCGAGAGGCGGACCAGCATGCGCATCGCCGCAACGCTGCCGCGCTCGCGCTGCGCCAGCCAGCCGCCGCTCATGGCGCGATCTTCGGCGCGCGCGGCGTCGCCTGCATCGTTCCAGAGGCGATCAGGGTCGCTTCCCGCTTGAGCTGGTACCTGAATGTTGCTGCATCGAGGCGTTCGATCGTGCACACGAAGGGCTCGCTCGGCCGCAACGGCGCGTGAAACCTCGCCAGCGGAATCGCCGCGGGCACAAAATCTCCGCCCATCGCCTGTCGCGCCGCACGCAGCACTTCGCACAGGATCAGCGCCCCGGGAACGATCGGGTCCCCCGGGAAATGCCCTGCCAGCGCCGGATGGTTTGCGGCGATCGTGCCGCGGACTTCGACCGCCATCAACCCTCTACCGAAACGTCACGGCCGAGCGCTGCCGCCAACTCGGCGAGCGCCCGCCGCGGAATCTTGCCGCTGTCGCCGCGCGGCAGCTCGGCGACCAGGTGCAGCGGACGCGGCAGGAACACGGCGTCGATGCGCTGCCGCAGGGCGGCGCGGATCTGCCCGGCCGAGAGGCCCGGCGCGACGGCGAAGGCGACCAGGCGCCCGCCGGCTGGGTCATCGGGCACGAAAAACACCCCGTCCTTGACCCCCTCCACCGCGAGCAGCGCCGCGTTCAGCGCTTCCAGCGAGCTGCGCTTGCCGGCGATTTTCACCACATCGGCTTTGCGTCCCAGAAGGGTGAAGCGCTCTGCATCGAGCTGCGTGACGCGGTCGAGCACCGGCTGAGGCTCACGCACGTGATTGCCCTGCACCCAGAGCGTGCCGTCGCGCTCGCTGAAGCGCAGCCCCGGGACCAGGCGCCAGATCTGCTCCTGCGCGGTGCGCCGCATGGCGATCATGCCGGCTTCGCTCGACCCATAGATCTCGTACAGCGGCGCCTTCCAGAGCCGTTCCACGGCTCGTGCCAGCTCCGGGGCGAGCGGCATGGTGGAGGAAAGGACACCCGACAGGCCCTGCAGCGCGAGCGATTCGGCGACGCAGGCGCGCAAGTGCAGGGGCGAGGTCATCAGCCACAGCGGCCGCGGCAGCGCCCCGATCGCGGCGCGCAGGTCGGCGGGCAGCAGGGGGCGGCCGGCGTGAACCGCAAGCCCGTTCTGCATCGGCAGCATCACCGTAGACTCGAGGCCGAACATGTGCTGTGGCGGGAGCGTGCCGAGGATCGTCGTGCCCGGGGAAAGCGCCAGTTGCGCGCCCAGCGTGCGCGCGCCCGCGACCAGCGATCCCAGGCTCTTCGGGTGCGGCATGTGGCGCCCGGTGCTGCCAGAGGTGAACACGATTGCGGCGATCTGCTCGGCATCGACTTCGAGCTTGCCGGGCTCTGTTTGCGCGTTCCCTGGCGCATCGCGCACCTCTACCGTGTGCAGCTCGGTGGCGATCGCTCCCCGGTCGCTCAGGCAATAGACATCGGCAAAATCCCGGCGTGCCTCGCGCACCGCCAGCGCAGCGCGGCTCGGCGGCAGCAGCGTAGTCTGGCCGGCCAGCAGGCTCGCGGCGTAGCCGAGCATGAATGCGTAGCGCTCCTCGCACAGGTTGAGCACGTGGCGCCGGCGCGGCAGGCGCTCCGCGAGCGCAACCGCAGCCGCGGCAAAGCGGTCGGCGTAGAGCGGTTCGACGCCGCGCCAGGCGAGCACGCCGTCGGTCGCGTAACCTGAGAGGAGGGGCAGGGCGCGTACCATCACTGGCGCCGCAACAGATCGGCGAGCCGGATGCGGCTCGCCAGCTTCATTGGGGAATCGTGGCGGTAGCGCCGGTAGCGGATCCGGCGGTACACGAACTCGCCCAGGAAAAGCGCGCCCACCAGCAGGTAACTCGCGAAGTTGGTGAACCAGGACCACGCCACCCGGTCGCCGCTTGCGGCCAGCCAGGCCGAAATCGCGGCGAGCGCAACAAAAAACAGCATCCAGACCCATGTCAGTCTTCTGGTGTAGCGCGCGAGCTCCACAGTCAGCGTGCCGCCCTGTTCGAGCTGGGCGAAGCGGCTGATGAGCGGGGTTCTGCCCTTGACGACGGTACGGCCGAACAGCCAGCAAAGCGCGGTCGGGATCAGAATCGGCGGCAGGTCGAATAGCCAGTCTCCGGCACCCGGCGCAGCAAGCGCGAGCACCGACGCGGCCAGCGGCAACAGCCAGCGGACCCGCGACCCGATCGGCAGCAACATCGCCAGCACATATCCCGCCAGCCCCGCAAGCACGGCAAGCGCCGGCGCCGGCCTGCCGGACAGGACCGCGTAGTGCACGGCGAATGGATAGGCGAGCGCCAGCGCGAGTCCAGCGGCGCGCCACAACCACGGCGCGCTTCCCGGCGCGCTACTTGGTCCGGTGCTGCGCAACGTGCGAGGCTAGCGCGCGCAGGGAAGCGAAGATGCGCTCGTTGTCGGGGTCATCGGAGCGGATCTGGAAGCCGTAGCGTTTCGAAATGGCGACCGCCATTTCGAGGATGTCGATCGAATCCAGCCCCAATCCCTGGTCGCCGAACAGCGGCGCCAGCGGATCGAGCTCGCCGGGCGCCGAATCGAGGTTCAGGACCTCGGCGACGAGCGCCGCCAACTCGAGCTCGATCGCCGGGACTGCCGGCACAGCGTTGGCCGCTTGGGTCATTGCAGGTTGGCGTGCGTCGCGGGCACCGCGTTCGTGACCCTCAGAGTGTCGCCAGCTGTGCGCGGATGCCCTTTTCCAGGTTCTGGATCCAGCCGTTGTAGTTCTTGTGGATCTCGCCGCCGCTCGCCTCCAGGTTGGTGCTGTCGCGGTACTTGATGTTGAAGCTCCTGGTGTCATGCGTGATGTCCACCACCGCGGTATGCGTCCGGAGCGCAATGCGCCCGGTGAGTTTGCCGGGGCTCTCCGGCGTGACCACCCAGCCGAGCTGCGTGCCGGCGCGAACGATCGCCTTGTTGATGTCGTCCATGCTCGCCGCCTTGTTCGCGACCACCGGCGCGTTCACCACGTCGTAGATCGGGGCCGTCATGCAACCCGCTGCCAAGGCAATGAGGGCGGACAGCGCGACGACGCCGAGAGTGTTTTTCGTTCTCATGTGATCCTCCGCAATGTAGAACAAGACACCCAAAAGCCCGCGGAAATTATATGCGATAGGGTCAACGCGGGGGTGCCTGGACAGGGGACCCGGATAAGCTTTGCACGCTCTCGTGCAGCATGCGGTCCGGGGCAAGGCTGGCGAGTCCGGCGGCCAGCAAGCCGGTGAATACCCCGACCATGGAAGGGCAATCGGCAGGCTGAGCTGTCTCATCGGGATCGCGCTTGACGGCGGTGCCGGCAGCTGCTATGTTGTCACTGACAACATATTTCTGAAGGCAAATGTATACGATGTCAACATCAAGCCTGAGAAAGAGGCACAAAGCCGCCTACCACCACGGCGAGCTCAAGGCAGCGCTGTTGACGGCGGCCGGGACTCTTCTGGAAAAACAGGGAGTTGAATACCTCAGCCTGCGGGAAGCGGCGCGCCTTGCAGGGGTGTCGCACAACGCTCCGTACCGGCATTTCCCGGACCGCGACGCGCTCCTTGCGGCGCTCGCCGCCGAGGGCTTCCGGTTGCTCGGGAACGCCCTCGAGGAGGCCGGAAAAAACGGGCCGCAAGCGCGCGGCGAGGCCTATGTGCGCTTCGCGCTCGAGCATCCGCGGCGCTTCCGCCTGATGTTCGGCGGCGGCATCCGGCTCGAGGCGCATCCGGCGCTTCGCGAGCACGCGTCGCGCGCCTACGACGGCTTGGTGCGTGCGTTCGCCACGATGGGCGATGCGCGCGGCGCGGAAGTGGCGGCCGCCGCCGCCTGGTCGCTTACGCACGGGCTGGCGAACCTGCTGCTCGACGGCCATTTCCTGCGCGCCACGAACGACGGGCGCGAGACCCAGGGGTTCGTGCGCGCCGTGCTCGGCGCAATCCGCATCACCCTCGGCGCTCAGCGCTCGGTGGCTTAGCCGGCGAATGCCGCCGCGCAGGCTGCGGTATCGCCGGGCTCGGCGTGACAACGCAGCAGGCGGAACAACGGGCGGGTTACGGCGCGCGGAATGCGCTCGGCGTAATAGCCCCACAGCGTGCGCGCGTGCTGCGGGGCGTTGGCCGCGAGGTAGCCCGCCATGCCCGCCATGAGCAAATATTCGCGCGCGTCGCTGCCGAGATCGCTCTGCGTCGCGAGCAGGTCCGATGCGAGCTCGGCCATGCGGGTCGCATCGCGCAACGCAACGGCGCCAAACAGCGCCACCCAGCGCCGCTGGAATTCGAGCAGCGCGCCGTGGCACGGCGCCGCGGCAATGCGCGCCCACACTTCCTCCGCCTCGCTCGCGGGCAGGTAGGGATTGATGGTGCGTGCCACGTGCACCAGGCTGTGCAGCCACACGTCGAGCTCGCGGGGCTGGTGACACTCGAGCAGCCGGACTTTGACCAGCTCGAGGTCCTTCTGCAGCAGCGTCCCGGTGCGCTCGGGCTCGGGCACGCGGGGCGCGATCAGGAAATCACGCGCGTAGCGCGCTGCGCGCGTATTCTCGATGCGCTCGAACGCGTAGGCGCCCTGGTGCAGCGGATTCACCGGCCGCAGGCTGCGCGCCGGCTCGAGCATCTCGAGCACCGGCACGCCCGCGTTGAGCAGCGCGACCACGTCGGTGGCGCTGCGCTCCATGAAGCGGTAGCGCGCGGCGTTGAGATCGAGCACCGGGTAGTAGTCGGAGTTCGCGGGCATGCCGTAGCTCGCGAACAGCGGCTCGAGCGTGGCTCGATTGCCGAGATAGCGCGCATCGAGATCGCCGGCGGCGAGCACATGTACCGTGAACAGCTCCTTGGCGAGCCCCGGCTGCTCGAACACCTTGGCGCCGGCGGGCAGGGGGACCGGCGACTCTGAGGCGACGATCAGCAGGTCGTGGTCGCTCGGCGCGAACACGGCGTAGTGCGGGAACATCTCGCCCAGGGCCCGCATCACGGAGGCGAGCAGCGAGGCGTCGATTTCGTAGAGCTGGAACCATTGCACCAGCACGCCCCCGGGGCTGAGGTGGCTGCGGATGCGGCGGTAGAACTCGCGCGTGAACAGGCTCGAGACGCCGCTCACCCAGGGGTTCGAGGGCTCCGAGATCACGATGTCGTAGCGGCGGTTGTGCGTCGAGAAGAAAGTCTTGGCGTCGTCGATCAGGATGGCGCCGCGCGGGTCGGCGAACGCGGCGCCGTTGCGCGGTGCGAAGCCGCGCGCGGCCTCTGCCATCGCCGACTCGATCTCCACCGTCTCTACGCGCTCCAGCGCCAGGCTCTGCAGCAGGGTGTGCGTGGTAAGGCCGGTGCCGATGCCGATCACGGCGGCGGTCCGCGCCTCGGGCTTGAGCGCTAGCGGCAGGGCCCCGGTCAGCACCATGGTGATCTCGTCGCTGCCGCGTTGGCCTTCGCGGTCGAGGTTGATCGAGCCGTCGGACTTGCCGTTGGTGCGGATGCTGGTGGCGTCCGGATAGCGCACCAGGTGCACGGTCGCGGTCTTGCCGTCGCGGTTGTAGAGGACCTTCGCGTCGCGCGAAGCGGCCAGCTCGCCGTAGCGGAAAACGCCCGCAGTCATCTTGTTGGCGTCCAGCTCGAAGGCGAAGGTCAGGGGCAGGAACAAGGCAAGGCAGGCAGCCGCCGCGGTTGCGAGCTCGCGCCGCGGCGCGAAGTGCCACAGCAGCAGGATGCCGAGCGCCGCGTCTACCAACGCCCCGCCTGCGAGTGCGCCTTTCAAGCCGAGCAGCGGCAGTCCCACGTGCACCGCGAGCAGCACGCCGGCGATCGCGCCGAGGGTGTTGGCGGCATAAACCTGCCCGATCGCGGCTTCGCCGGCGCCGCGGCGCAGCAGCGCGCCGGTGATCAGCGGCAGCGTCATCCCGGCGCAGAATGTTGCCGGGAGCATGACCAGGCCCGATATGCCCTGGCCAGTGAGGTTGAACAGAAGATAGCCCGCCTCGGTGCGCGCCAGCCCCTTCATCAGGTACTCCATCAGCGCGAAGGTCCGGTCATAGACCGGCAGCGTGGCGAGCGCGCATAGGCCCATCACCACCTGCACCCAACCGAGCAGCCGCTCCGGATTGGCGGTTGCGTCCACGCGCCGGCGTACGGCGAGGCCGCCCAGCGCGAGTCCCAGGATGAAAGTCGAGAGCATCAGCTCGAACGAATGCGTCGAGGCCCCGAGCACGAGCGAGAGCATGCGGATCCAGCTGATCTCGTAGACGAACGACGCCAGGCCGGTGAAGAAGGCGATCGCAAGCAGCAGCCCTGCCGTCTGCGCCTGCGCGTGCGGCGCCGGCTGCAACGGCGCGGCGTGTGCCGGCCGGGCCAGCCACCATACGGTCGCGGCGAGCGCGAGGTTGAGCACGCCGGCGGTGCGCAGCGTGCCCGGCAGCCCGACCCAGGCGATCAGCACGAAGCCGCTCGCCAGGACGCCCAGCGCCGCGCCCAGGCTGTTGGTGAAATAGAGCATCGCCACGGACTCGCCGGAGGATCTCGGGTAGGCGCGCGCCAGCCCGGCACTCATCAGCGGGAAAGTGGCCCCGAGCAGCACCGACTGCGGGAGGATCAGAAGGCAGGAAAGCGCGAGCTTTGCCGCCAGCGCCAGCCCCTCCGCTCCCAGCCCCGGCAGCAGGCCTTCGTACGCCCAGTCGGTCGCGGCGACGAACAACTCGTGGAACACGAGCGCCAGTGCGCCGATCACGGCTTCCACCAGCGCGTAGGCGGCGAGCGGATTGCGCACCCGCGTCGAGAAGCGGCCGAGAAGCGCGCTGCCCAGCGCCATGCCGCCCATGAACACCACCAGCACCAGCGATTGCGCGTAGGCGGCGTGGCCGAGAAACAGCTTCAGGTAGTGCGTCCAGATCGACTCGTAGATGAGTCCCGCGAATCCGGACAGGGTGAACAACGCGTAGAACGCCGCACGCGGCAGAGCGGGTGCAATCATGGCGGCGTTTTATATCACGCCCCGCCGCGTGCCTTAGCACCGATGCTACAGTCGCGCCGGCATGCGACATGCACCGGCCCGGCTTGCGGCTTACTTCTTCGCTTACTTTGCCTATGCCGGTGCGCTGGTGCCGTACTTCGCGCTCTGGCTCGCGGCGCAGGAGTTCGCGCCGGCGCAGATCGCGCTGGTGCTGGCGATGCCGCAACTGGCGCGGATTTTCGCGCCCGCGTTCTGGGGCTGGCTCGCCGATGAGTGGGGCTCGAGCTATGCAGGGGCGCGGCGCGCGATCGTCGTGTTCTCCGCGTTCGCGGTGCTCGCCGGTTTTGTCTCGCTCTATGGAATCGGCAGTTTCGCCGGCGTCGCCGCGGTGATGCTGGCGATGAGCGTGCTGTCGGCAGGGGCGCTGCCGCTGGTGGAGGCGATCACGCTTTCGGCGCTCGGCGGCGCCGCCGGCCGCTATGGCCCGGTGCGCCTGTGGGGCTCCATCGGCTTCATTCTTGCGGTGCTTGGCGTCGGCGCATGGCTCGATACGCATTCGCCGCACACGGTCCTCGACATCGTGGTTGTGCTTGCTGCCCTCACCGTTGTCGTATCGCTCGCTGTGCCGCGGGCGGGCAGCGCGCAGCGCGCGCACGCCAGCGCGCCGTTGGCGGCCGTGCTTTGCCGCGCCGACGTGCGCGCCTTCTTCGGCGCCTGCTTCTGCATGGCGGTGGCGCACGGCGCGATGTATGTGTTCTACTCCATTTATCTCGAGGCCGAGGGCTACTCCAAGACCACAATCGGGGCGCTTTGGACGCTCGGTGTGCTCGCCGAGGTGGTGCTGTTCCTGCGGTTGCCGCAGCTGCTGCGTCGCTTTTCCCTGCGTGCGTTGCTGATTGCGAGCTTCGCCTGCGCGGCACTGCGCTTCCTCGCCATCGGCTGGGGCGTGGGCTCGCTCGCGGTACTCGCAGCGGCACAGTTGCTGCATGCGGCAACATTCGGCGCCTATCACGCCGCGTCCGTGGCTGCGGTCCACCGGATGTTCGCCGGCGCCCTCGAAGCGCGCGGCCAGGCGCTTTATTCGAGCCTGTCCTACGGCCTGGGCGGCGCGGTCGGCACGCTGCTCGCCGGCTGGACCTGGGAAGCGTTCGGCGCGGCGCCGAGTTTTGCGGTAAGTGCGCTGTTCGGTGCGCTCGGCGGCGCGCTTGTGGTCTGGAAAGTAAAGATCTAGGCTTGCCCAGGGTTGTCAACAGAAGCGGCTGCAAGCCGTTAGGTTTCTCTATGAAGAAACTCCTCGTTCTGCTCGCCCTCGCCCTGGCGGCCTGCCAGACGGTGCGGACCACCCAGCCCGGGGTGGTCGGGGTGGATCGCGAGCAATCGATGCTCGTGTCCTCGGCGTCGATCAATAGCGCGGCCGACCAGGCTTACCGTAAGACTCTGTCGGAGGCGCAGCGCAAGGGCCAGCTCAATCGAGACTCGGCCCAGGTCGAGCGGCTTCGCGCAATCGCGCGCCGGCTGATCCCGCATACAGGCGCATTCCGCAGCGACGCCCCCGGCTGGAAGTGGGAAGTCCATCTGATCAGCTCCAAGGATGCGAACGCCTGGTGCATGCCGGGCGGCAAGATGGCGTTCAATACCGGCCTGATCGAGCGGCTGCGGCTGAGCGACGAAGAGATCGCCGCAGTGATGGGCCACGAGATCGCGCATGCGCTGCGCGAGCACGCCCGCGAGCGTGCCTCGCAGGCAATGGCGCAGAGCATCGGCGTCGCTGTCATTGGCGCCGCGGCGCGCGCTCCGGCTGCAGCCGACCTGACGCAAATGGTGCTCGATGTGACTTTCAACCTGCCCAACTCGCGCACCGACGAAATCGAGGCCGACCGCATCGGCGTCGAGCTCGCCGCGCGCAGCGCCTACGACCCGCGCGCCGCGGTGACGCTATGGGAGAAGATGCAGAAAACGGGCGGCGGCCAGGCGCCGCAGTTCCTCTCGACCCACCCGGCGCACGAGAACCGGATTGCCGACCTGCGGGTCTATTCGCAGCGCGTGATGCCGCTCTACGAGCAGGCGCGCGCGCCGCGCTGAGCGCAGGGTCTTCCAGCACGCGCGCTGTGCCATAATTGCTTTCGCGGCGCGACGATCAGATGAGCCGGACGCTTTACGACAAGCTTTGGGAAAGCCACGTGGTGCACGTCGAGGACGACGGCACCGCGCTGCTCTACATCGACCGGCACCTGGTACACGAGGTGACCAGCCCGCAGGCCTACGAGGGGCTGCGGCTCGCCGGGCGCAAGCCCTGGCGCGTCGAATCGATCGTCGCCACCGCCGACCACAACACGCCGACCACGGGCTGGGAGCGCGGCCTCGACGGCATCGTCGATCCGATCTCGCGCATCCAGGTGGAGACGCTTGACGCCAACATCCGCAAGCATGGCGCCAAGGCCTACTTCCCGTTCCTCGACAAGCGCCAGGGCATCGTGCATGTGATCGGCCCGGAGAACGGTGCCACGCTGCCCGGCATGACGGTGGTGTGTGGCGACTCGCACACCAGCACGCACGGCGCCTTCGCTTGCCTGGCGCACGGCATCGGCACCTCGGAAGTCGAGCACGTGCTCGCCACGCAGTGCCTGGTGCAGAAGAAAATGAAGAACATGCGCGTCACCGTCGAGGGCAAGACGGCACGCGGCGTCGGCGCGAAGGACATCGTGCTCGCGATCATCGGCCGCATCGGCACCGCAGGCGGCAGCGGTCACGCGATCGAGTTCGCCGGCGGCGCCATCCGCTCGCTGTCGATGGAAGGCCGCATGACGGTGTGCAACATGGCGATCGAAGCCGGCGCGCGCGCCGGCATGGTGGCGCTCGACGACACCACGATCGAATATCTGAAAGGACGGCCGTTCGCGCCGAGCGGCGACGATTGGCATGCGGCGGTGGCGTTCTGGAAGACGCTCGAGAGCGACCCGGACGCGAAATTCGAGCGCGAGATCCAGCTGCGCGCCGAAGACATCCTTCCCCAGGTGACCTGGGGCACCTCGCCGGAGATGGTCGCTTCGATCGCCGACATGGTGCCCGACCCGGAGAAGGAGAAGGATGCGCAGAAGCGAGAGGCGATCGAGCGCGCGCTGCAGTACATGGGTCTCGCGCCGCGCACCCGGATCAGCGACATCCGTCTCGACAAGGTATTCATCGGCTCCTGCACCAACTCGCGCATCGAGGACCTGCGCATCGCCGCCGCGGTGGCGAAAGGGCGGCGCGTCGCGCAAAGCGTCCGCCTGGCGATGGTGGTGCCGGGCTCGGGACTGGTGAAGGCGCAGGCCGAGAAGGAAGGCCTGGACCGCATTTTCCGCGACGCCGGCTTCGAGTGGCGCGAGCCGGGCTGCTCGATGTGCCTGGCGATGAACGCCGACCGCCTCGAGCCCGGCGAGCGCTGCGCCTCGACCTCGAACCGCAACTTCGAGGGGCGGCAGGGCACGGGCGGGCGCACGCACCTGGTGAGCCCCGCGATGGCGGCGGCGGCCGCCATCGCGGGCCATTTCGTAGACATTCGGCAGTGGCGCTGAGGCAATGGAAAAGTTCACCACGCTGAGCGGGATCGTGGCGCCGATGGACCGCGCCAACGTCGACACCGACCAGATCATCCCGAAACAGTTCCTGAAGTCGATCCATCGCTCGGGCTTCGGCCCCAACCTGTTCGATGCCTGGAGGTATCTGGATCCGGGCGAGCCCGGCATGGACCACACTCGGCGGCCGAAGAACCCGCAGTTCGTGCTCAACCAGCCGCGCTACCAGGGCGCCGCGATCCTGCTGGCGCGCACGAACTTCGGCTGCGGCTCCTCGCGCGAGCATGCGCCCTGGGCGCTGCAGGATTACGGCTTTCGCTGCGTCATCGCGCCGTCCTATGCCGACATCTTCTTCAACAACTGCTTCAAGAACGGCTTTCTGCCGGTGGTGCTCGCCGAGAGCGAAGTGGACGCACTGTTCCACGACTGCGCTGCGTTCCCGGGATTCCGCCTGACGGTGGACCTCGCCGCGCAAACGGTGGCGACCGAAAACCGCTCCAAGGTGTTCCGCTTCGAGATCGATCCGTTCCGCAAGTATTGCCTGCTCAACGGCCTGGATGAGATCGGGCTGACGCTGCGCCACGCCGACGCGATCCGCGCCTACGAGGCGAAGCGCCACGCCGAGCTGCCCTGGCTGTACCGCTAGAGTCATGAAGATCGCGGTATTGCCGGGCGACGGCATCGGCGGGGAGATCATCGCTCAGGCGCTCAAGGTGCTTGAGCGGCTGGAGCTGCCGCTCGAGATGGCGCAGGCTCCGGTCGGCGGCGCCGGCTACGACGCGGCAGGGGACCCGCTGCCCGAAGCGACGCTGGCGCTCGCCAGGGGCGCCGACGCGATCCTGTTCGGCGCCGTCGGCGGCCCGCGCTACGACCAGCTGCCGCGCGCCAAGCGCCCGGAGCAGGCGATCCTGGGACTGAGGAAGGCGCTCGGGTTGTTCGCCAACTTGCGGCCGGCGCAGGTGTACACCGAGCTCGTGGGCGCTTCCGCGCTCAGGCCCGAGGTGATCGCCGGGCTCGACCTGCTGATCGTGCGCGAGCTGACCGGCGACATCTATTTCGGTGAGCCCCGCGGCGTGCGCGCCGCCGAGGACGGTGGCCGCGAAGGCTTCGATACCATGCGCTACAGTGAAAGCGAGATCCGGCGCATCGCCAGGGTGGCGTTCGAAGCGGCGCGCAAGCGCGCCAGGCGCGTGTGCTCGGTGGACAAGGCGAACGTGCTCGAGACCTCGCAGCTGTGGCGAGAAGTGGTGAGCACCGAAGCCGGGCACTACCCGGACATCGAGCTATCGCACATGTATGTGGACAACTGCGCCATGCAGCTGGTGAGGAACCCCAAGCAGTTCGACGTCATCGTCACCGGCAACCTGTTCGGCGACATCCTGTCGGACGAAGCCTCGATGCTCACCGGGTCGATCGGCATGCTGCCGTCGGCGTCGCTGGATGCAAACGGCAAGGGCCTGTACGAGCCGATCCATGGCTCGGCGCCGGACATCGCCGGCAAGGGCGTCGCCAATCCGCTCGCCACCATTCTCTCGGCGGCGATGATGCTGCGCCATTCTCTCGCGCAGGCGCAAGCCGCCGAGCGCATCGAGCGCGCGGTGCAGCGCGTGCTGCGCGACGGCCTGCGCACCGCCGACATATATACTGCGGGCGCGAGGAAAGTGGGCACGCAAGAGATGGGCGACGCGGTGGTCGCGGCGCTCGGCAAATAGTGCCCGCTGCACAGGCAATGCTGAAAATCGGAATCGTCGGCTGGCGCGGGATGGTGGGCTCGGTGCTCGTGCAACGCATGCGCGAGGAGCGGGACTTCGACCATCTCGAGCCGGTGTTCTTCTCCACTTCGCAGGCGGGCGGCAAGGGCCCCGCGATCGGCAAGGAGACGGCGCCGGTGCAGGACGCGATGGACCTGGAGCAGCTGCGGCAGCTCCCGGTGATCATTTCCTGCCAGGGCGGCGACTACACTAACGAGATCCATCCCAGGTTGAGGCAGGCCGGCTGGAGCGGCTACTGGATCGACGCTGCAGGCGCGCTGCGCATGAAGGACGATGCGGTGATCATCCTCGACCCGGTCAACTTGCCGCTGATCCGGGACTCGGTGCGCAACGGCGGCCGCAATTTCATCGGCGGCAACTGCACCGTCAGCCTGATGATGATGGGCATGGCGGGGCTGTTCCAGCACGACCTCGTGGACTGGATGAGTTGCATGACCTACCAGGCGGCCTCCGGCGCAGGCGCGGCCAACATGCGCGAGCTGGTGGCGCAGATGAGAAAACTGGGCGATGGCGCCTCGCGGCTGCTCGACGATCCTGCAGCGAGCGCGCTCGACATCGACCGCAACGTCACCGAGACGCTGCGCGCGCCCGGCTTGCCGAAGGAGCACACCGGCTTCCCGCTCGCCGCCAGCCTGCTGCCGTGGATCGACAAGGACCTCGGCAACGGCCAGAGCCGCGAGGAGTGGAAAGCCGGCGCCGAGGCCAACAAGATCCTCGGCCGCAGCGAGCGGCCGATTCCCGTGGACGGCATCTGCGTGCGCGTGGGCGCGATGCGCTGCCACAGCCAGGCGCTCACGGTGAAGCTGCGCCGGGATGTTCCGCTGGACGAGATCGAGGGCATGCTCGCCGAGGCGAACGAATGGGTGAAGCTGGTTCCCAACCGGCGCGAGGAGTCGCTGGCGGAGCTGACGCCCGCCGCGGTCACCGGAAAACTGTCGGTGCCGGTCGGCAGGCTGCGCAAAATGCAGATGGGCGGCGAATATCTTGCCGCATTCACGGTCGGCGACCAGCTGCTGTGGGGCGCTGCCGAGCCGCTGCGCCGCATGGTTCATATCCTGCTCGATGCCGGGGTCCGTTCGTGACCTGGCGCAGGTAAAAATTCCTTTTGCTGCAAGGCGCTACCGCAGCAATATCAAGACTCTCTCTCAGGTTGCACGCCTAACGCCATGATGTTATGGTACTCAATCCCAGAAGAACGACTCAGGGTGGTGCCAGTGAGTAAATGGGTCACCGGATTCCGGCTTGCTTTAGCCGCGCTGCTTTTTGTGCCGCTGCTCGCGCACGCCGCCGGGTTGGGCAGGCTGACCGTGCAGTCCGCCTTGGGCCAGCCGCTCACCGCCGAGATCGAGATCGTCTCGATGCAACCGGGCGAGGATGACAGCTTGAGCGCACGGCTGGCGTCGCAGGAAGCGTTCCGGCAGGCGGGAATCGAGATGAGCTCCGCGCTCGTAGGCGTGCGCTTCGCAATCGAGCGCCGCGCGGGGCGGCCGGTGATCCGCGTCAGCACTTTGCAGCCGGTAAACGAGCCGTTTCTCGAGCTGCTGGTCGAATTGCAGTGGGCCACCGGCCGGTTGGTGCGCGAATATACGTTCCTGCTCGATCCTCCCGAATACAAGGGCCCGCAGCCGATCGCGGCGGCGCCCGCGCCCGCGGCGAAACCGGCGCCCGCTCTCGCACCCACTCCTGCCGTCGAGGCGGTGAAGCCGCCGCCAAGTGTCGAAGCGCGACCGATCACACCTGCGCCGGCGCGAGCGGCGCCGGCTGGCACGTACGAGGTAATCAAGGGCGACACCCTTGGCGCGATCGCACGCGACAACCGGCCGGCCGGGGTCACGTTCAACCAGATGCTGATCGCGCTGTACCGCGCCAATCAATCCGCATTCATCCGTGAAAACATCAACCTGGTTCGCGCCGGACGCATCTTGACGATTCCGGACCGCAGTGCCATCGAGGCCGTGGACGTGGCGGACGCCAACCGGCTGGTGCAAACGCATCACGCGGAATTCGCCGAATACCGGCGGCAGCTCGGCATTGCGGTCGCGGCGGCGCCGGCGGCGCCGGCATCGCGCGAACGCGAGGTTGCCGGCCGCATCACCGCCAAACCCGGCGCGCCGGCGCCGGCCGAGCCGAAGGACCAGCTGAAACTGTCGCGCGCCGACGTCGCCAAGCCCGGGACTCCGGCCGGGCGTGCAGCGCGCGAAGACGATCGCATCGCGCGCGAGCGGGCGCTGAAGGACGCGCAGGCGCGCTCCACCGACCTGGAGAAGAACGTCACCGACCTGCAAAAGCTGGTGGAGATGAAGAACCAGCAACTGGCGGAGCTCGAGAAGAAGGCCGGCGCCAAGCCCGCGGCGCCTGGTGCGCCGGCGGCGACAGCGCCGGAGGCGCCGAAGCCCGCTGCAGAAGCACCCAAGCCTGCAGCAGAGGCACCCAAGCCGGCGCCTGAAGCGGCCAAGGCCCCGGAGGCTGCGAAGCCTGCGGCTGCGGCACCGAAGCCGGCTGCCGCCGCGGCCAAGCCAAAGCCAAGGCCTGCGGCACCGCCGCCTCCTCCGCCTAGCCTGATGGACGAGTTCCTCGACAATCCGGTCGCGCTGGGCGGGCTCGGCGGCGTGGTGGTGCTGCTGGCCGGCTATGGCGTCTGGGCATGGCGGCGCAAGAAGGCGTCGACAACCAAGTTCCAGGACAGCGTGCTCCCTGGCGAGGGCGCCGGTCCAGGTGCCGGCGCCGCGCTTGGCGCTGTGGCAGCTGCGGGTGCCGCGGGCGCGGCGGCGTCCACCGAAGCATCGGTCAGCCAGACGGCAGTCGGCGGAGTGGGGAGTGACGAAGTCGATCCAATCGCCGAGGCGGACGTCTACATGGCGTACGGGCGCGATGCCCAGGCCGAGGAAATCCTGAAGGAAGCGCTCGCCAAGGATGCCAATCGCGTTCCGGTGCACGTCAAGCTGCTCGAGATCTACGCCAACCGGCGCGACAAGCGCGGCTTCGAGCAGGCCGCGCTCAAGGTGAAGAACCTGACCAATGGCGCCGGTCCGGAGTGGGAGAAGGCGGCCGCGCTGGGCCGCGCGCTCGATCCCGGCAGCGGGCTCTATGGCGGCGCCGCAGACGCGACGCAGGCGATCGTGCAGAAGGCCGCCGCGCCTGCGGTCGACATCGACATCACGGGCGGGGGACTGGCTGCGCGCACCGCCACCGCGCCGGCGAGCACCGCGGCAGCGCTCGATTTCGACCTCGGCGCGACCACGCCCGGGATGCCCAAGCCGAGGAGCGATTTCACGCCCGAAGGCACGCTGATCATGGACAGGCCGTCGGGGTCCGCGGAGGCGCCGGGGCTCGACTTCAACCTGGGCGA
>Ga0214473_10004497_pt1 | contig 16751 bp, 17 predicted proteins | sample RVTome_7_FD_203509 | JGI IMG/M metagenome (GOLD analysis project Ga0214473, IMG submission 203509) | Soil microbial communities from uranium-contaminated site in the Upper Colorado River Basin, Wyoming, United States - RVT98D197 | ecosystem: Environmental > Terrestrial > Soil > Contaminated >... | reverse complement strand
ATCTTGGAGCGGCCGGGTCCCGCACCGCGAAAGGAAAATTGGGCGCAGGGCGCCGGGGAAAACCCTCAGGATTTGAACCGCCATGACGCCACGATCACCTGGCAACCCCGCCGCTGGCGGGGCAACTGGGCAATCTGGCAACTAGGAACCCCTGATTGTCCCGCCATCGGCGGGATTGCCGAATTGCCTGATTGCCTCCCCTTGGCGTTGTTGGCGCCTCGGCGGTTGATGGGTTGGGATCGGATTGAGGAGCAGCCGATGCGCCTGAAGAAAGCCGAGCGAGAATACCTGATGTTCCAGCGGGTCTGCCGTGTGGCGACAGTCGGCAGGAGCGGCCGGCCCCACAACGTGCCCGTCTGCCCGATCCTGGACGGGGATCGGATCTACTTTGCCTCGGCCGCCGACGGGATCAAGGTGCAGAACGTCAGGGCCAACCCGCGGGTGGCCCTGGTCTATGACGAGTACACGGAAGCCTGGGCAGGCCTGAAGGGTGTCCTCGTCTGGGGGACCGCCCGGGTGGTCGATGCGGGGCCGACCTTTCGACGGATCCAAAGGCTGCTTTATCAGCGCTTCCCCCAGTACGCAGGCTATGCGGCCATCCAGGAGAAGGACTCGGCCGTCGTCGAGGTCACGCCGACCCGGACGTTTAGCTGGGGGCTGTAACCCAGATCAAATGACCAATGACCAATGACCAATTTCCAATGGCGAGGCGAGCCCAGAGCGCGCCTTCACCTACCGCCCACGCAACGGACCCCATTTGGTCATTGGTCATTGGGAATTGGTCATTGCCACGCCAGCCATACCGGGAGGGACCGGTGTGAATTCCTTGCGCCTCGTGCAGGCTAGGGTAGTGGCGTGCCGGAACTGTCCCCGTCTGGTGGCCCACCGGGAGCGGGTGGCGCGGGAGAAGGTTCGGCGCTACCGCGACGAGGAATACTGGGGGAAGCCCATCCCGAGCTTTGGCGATCCCCAGGGGCGGTTGCTGATCGTCGGCCTGGCACCCGCGGCCCACGGGGGCAATCGCACGGGTCGCATCTTCACGGGCGACCGGAGCGGTGATTTCCTGTATGCCGCCCTGAACCGGGCGGGGTTCGCCAATCAACCCTGGTCCCGCCACCGCGGCGACGGCCTCGCGCTTCGCGACTGCTACATCACCGCGGCTGTTCGCTGCGCCCCGCCGGATAACAAGCCCACCCTGGAAGAGCTGGCCACCTGTCAGTCCTACCTGGTGGAGGAGATCCACCTGCTCCGGCGAGCACGGGTTGTCGTGGCGCTCGGCCGGATCGCCTTCGAGGCGTTCCTGAAGGCGTGGGTCCGGGCGGGGCGACCGGTACCCACTCCACGACCGCGATTTGCCCACGGCGCCGTGGCCGAGCTGCCGGGAGGCATCCGACTGCTCGCATCCTATCACCCCAGCCAGCAGAACACCCAGACGGGGCGCCTCACGGCCCCCATGTTCCACCGAATTTTTGGCAGGGCGCGGCAGATCCTCACTGGCCTCACCCCGAATCAGACAAGGCCGCGCACCCGTCGAAAGGGATGATGGGCAAGCATGTCGGAAACCCATCCTATGGGTTTCCGCCGACTTGCCAAGGGCCGATCCGCCTGCTATACTCACGCCGTCATCGATTCCAGGAGGTGTCCGTGGACGAACCGTTGGCCCAGCGCATTCTGGACCTCATCTTCCAGGATCCCGACGTGCGGCGGCTGTACAAGGAATCGCTCACGGACTGGATCCTGGATACGCAGCCCCGGACGGCACCGCTGGACGCCGCGGCCCTGGTACAGTACCTGGCCGCGCACCAGCCGGATCTCCTGAATCGCCTGAAGATCAACGTGCGGATCAAAGAGGATCTGGCCCGCGCGTTGGAATCCATCGAGCGGAACTGATCTCCCCCACTGGCCCTGCCTTCTCCTCACCCGGCGTTCCCTCGCGAGCTTTTCGACGAGTCCCTGTGTCCGATCGGTTTCCGAAGCTGATGTGATGGTGTCCGCCTGGTTGGTGCAGGGTGCCATGATGTGTGGCGGTCGTTGGAGGAGGGAAGTCGCCTCCCGGCCAGGGAGATGGCGTCGCGGTTCGGCGCTGCCCTTCCTGACTCGAAGGGAAGCGATGGTGTGATGGGACGGCGACCAGTCGTACTGGACGTGGACACCGGGGTGGATGACGCGCTGGCCATCATGCTGGCGCTCCGCTCGCCGGAGCTGGAGGTGCTGGGCATCACCACCGTGACCGGAAACGTGTCGGTGGAGCGGTGCACGGCCAACACCCTTTTGGTCCTGGAGCTCCTCGGCGCGCCCGCGATCCCTGTCGTGGAGGGTGCGAGCGGGCCGCTCGCGCGGAAGGCATTCACCGCGTTCGAGGTTCATGGCCCGGACGGGCTGGGCGGGGTGACCCGGAAATATCCGGTCCCCTCGCGCCAGGCCAGGGAGGGAGCGGTGGATTTCCTCCTGGAGATGGCCGACCGCTTCTCCGGGGAGCTGACCCTGGTGGCGACGGGACCGCTCAGCAACGTCGCCACGGCGATCCAGCGGGATGGGACGGCGATGCGCCGGCTGCAGGGGGTCATCGTGATGGGAGGGGCGATCCGGGTGCCGGGCAATGTGGCCCCCACGACCGAGTTCAACTTCGCGGTGGACCCCGAGGCCGCGGCGATCGTCCTGGCGGCGGGGCTCCACCTGACGCTGGTCCCGCTGGATGTGACCGAACAGGTCATCCTGACCCGCAAGGCGGTGGAGGGGGCCGGGGACGGCAGGCTGCAGGCCTTCATCCGGGAGATGACGGCGATGACCATGGTCTTCCACCGGGACGTCGAGGGCTTCGATGGGATGTTCCTCCACGATCCCCTGGCCGTGGGAAGCGCGGTGGACCCCTCCCTGGTCCGCGGGCAGCCCATGGCGGTGCACGTTGAGCGCCGGGGGGAACTGACCGCCGGGATGGCGGTTGCCGACCTTCGTCGGAGAAGCAAGGCGACGCCGACGGCAACCGTGTGCCAGGAGGTGGATGTGGTCCGGTTCATGCACCTTTTCGGTCAGCGCGTTCTGCGCTGAGCGTGCTCGCTCCCATGGCGATCCGAGATCCAAAGAATTCATACGGTTACGCCCCGTGGAAAGGGCTAGGCAAGGGATGAGACCGACCGAGTTTCCTGCAGATTCTGCCCATCAAGGCTCCGCATTGGAACTGGGCGCGCCCGCGGCCCACCACCCCCAGGCCTCGTCGAGAAACGGGAAGGTCCAGGCATTGGTCCACGGGTTGGTCGAGGCGGCGGGGGGCTCGCCCCACGCCGAGTACATCCAGGAGATGGTTCACACCGCTCTCCGCCTGATTCAAGACCAGGCGGATCGGGGTGACGTCAAGATCCTGAACGCGGCGATCCGCGAGCTGGTCTACGCCTTCCGGATTTTTGCCCCGTATCGGGGGATCCGGAAGGTCACGATGTTCGGCTCCGCCCGGACCACGGAGGAGCAACTGGAGTACCAGATGGCGCTGGCGTTTTCCCACGCCATCAGCCGCCGGGGCTGGATGATCATCACCGGGGCCGGGGACGGAATCATGAAGGCGGGGCAGGGAGGGGCCGGCCGCGACCGGAGCTTCGGGGTGAACATCCGGCTGCCCTTTGACCAGCCGGCCAACGAGTTCATCAAGAACGATCCCAAGCTGATCACGTTCAAGTACTTTTTCACTCGCAAGCTGATTTTCCTGAAGGAAGCCGACGCCATCGCCCTGTTCCCCGGCGGCTTTGGCACCCTGGACGAGACGTTCGAGATCCTCACGCTGATCCAGACGGGAAAGAGCAACCCGCTGCCCGTGGTGTGTGTGGACCGTCCGGGCGGGGACTACTGGCTGGCCTGGGATCGCTACGTGCGGGATGTCCTGCTGGCCCGTGGCCTGATCTCCCCCGAGGATCTTTCCCTGTACCGTGTCACGAACAACTTCGAGGCCGCCCTCGAGGAGATCACCGGGTTCTACCGGAATTACCACTCGAGCCGCTACGTGGGGGAGCGTCTGGTGATCCGCCTCCGCCAGGCGCCGGCGGGCGAGACGCTGGATCGACTCAACCACGACTTTGCGGACATCCTGGCGGAGGGGGCCATGGCGGTTTCCCCCGCACTCCCGGAAGAGGGAAACGACCACGCCCTGGCCGATCTCCCGCGCCTGGTCCTGCCCTTCAATCGCCGGAACTTCGGCCGGCTCCGCCAGCTCATCGACGCCCTGAATCAGCTTCCCGGGATCCCCTCTGTGCCATGATCCGCGTTCCGGCTTGACCACTCCTTGGAGTTCCGCATCCCGGGCCCTTGTAAGTCCCCTCACAGCCCTCGCCTTGATTCCAGGCTAACCCCTTGAGCGCGGCCTCCCTATAAACCGTGAGAGCGGGCCCGGTCGCCCCCGCCGCCTTCCCCGTCATGCCAAAGCCCGGGCATGAGGGATCCTAACCCCGACACGCCACGACCGCCTGGCCATTCTGCCCGCCCCGGGACCATCAGCTACTCCGGGCGCCACTACCGGGTCCCAGACGCCTACATCGGGCGGCGGGTCTGGACCCGGCTGAAGGGCGACCGCCTCACCATCCAGGTGGGCACCTGTAGCTTGACTTCCCTGGGGCGATCGGAGTACTATTTTGCCACTTCCCACAGCATGGTTCATGCCGAACTTTTGGCACTTCGGACAGCCTACGGCGGAATCGTGGAGTTGACTCGCTCGGACCTACCGGGAAAGGGGGTGAGTGAGGCCAACGACCTGCCTGTCTGTTTTCGAAGACCGGGGTAACTGTTCCCCGTACCACCGCTGAACCGTAAGGTTCGTGGGAGGATGACACCATGGGAAGTTTAGTGATAGCCGCCACCATCGTAGCGGTCTGGCTCGGATATAAGTTCTACGCCTCCAGCATTGATCGGTCCGTGCTCCAGACCGATCCCAACAAGGCGACCCCGGCCAAACTCTACAACGATGGCGTGGACTTCATGCCGGCCAGCTCCAGCGTGCTGTTCGGCTACCAGTTCAAGTCCATCGCCGCCCTGGGGCCCATCGTGGGGCCCATCATCGCCGTCCAGTGGGGTTGGCTGCCGGCCGTTCTGTGGCTGGTCCTGGGCGTCTTCTTCGTGGGCTGGGTCCAGGACTACACGGCCGCGCTGCTCGCCATGCGGAACGACGGGCTGACCATGGGGGGCCTGAGCTATAAACTGATCTCGCCCCGGGCCCGCACCATCCTCCTGTCGTTCCTCTACTTCTACTTGCTGCTGATCATGGGGGCCTTCGGGGCCATCGTGGCCGGGATCTTCGCCAACCCGAAAGTCGCCTTCGGGTTCATCATCCTCACCCTGGCCGGGGTCCTGGCAGGTCAGATGACCTACAAGTGGCGCAAGGACTTGGTGATGACCACGCTGGTCACCGTGGCCATCGCCATCGTCGGCATCTGGCTGGGAACCCGGGAGCCCTTCCTGAGCGTCGTGAACTGGATCAACGCGTTGAAGCTGGTTGAGTACCAGACGCCGTACGGTCCCATGACGTGGCCGGTATGGTTCTGGGGAATCGTGGCGCTGGGGTTCTGCTACCTGGGCTCCGTGCTGCCCATCTGGCGCTTCGCGCAGCCGGTGAACTACGTCTCCTTCTGGCTGGTCCTGATGGGGATCGTGGGGGCCATAATCGGGATCTTCATCCGGATGCCGAGCTACGGGGACTTCCCGGCCTTCACGGGTTTCATGGCCAAGGGAATCATCGCCCCGGGCTGGGACACCCCCCTGTGGCCGATCCTCTTCGTGACCATCGCCTGCGGGGCATGCTCCGGGTGGCATAGCCTGGTCTCGACCTCGGGGACGGCCCGCCAGTTGGAGAAGGAGACGGATGCCCTCCCTGTCGGCGCCGGCGCCATGTACACGGAGTGCGTTCTCGGCGTCCTCTCAGTGACCTTCGCCGTGACCGCCTTCGGCAGCTTCGCCGGGTACAAGGCCCAACTAGCCAAGGGGGCCGGGGCGGTCTTTGCTGGCGGTATGGCCGAGTATCTGAATGTCCTTGGCGTTCCCAAGGATTTCGGCGCCGCCTTCGGGGCGTCCTTCCTGATCATCATGGCGCTCACGGTGATGCAGCTCGTCCTCCGCTTCATGCGGGTGGCCAGCGCCGAGCTGGTGGGCGAGGCGATCCCGGCGTTCAAGAACGCCCACTTCGGCTCCATCTTCGGGATCCTCCTGACCCTGGTGATCATCTGGACCGGGTTCTGGTCCCGAATCTGGATCCTCTTCGGCGGATCCAACCAGCTCTTCGCGGGCCTGGCCCTGGTGCTGATCACGATCTGGCTGGCCCAGTCCGGGAAGGCGTATCGGTGGGCCATGTGGCCGGCGATCTTCATGTACGTGACGACCGTCGCCGCCCTGGTCGTGACGGCCTGGGTGTCCTTCCAGGCGGCCCTCGATCCGAACCTCAGGGGCGCCTTCGTCTTCGGCAACCTGGTGGCGGCCGCGATCGGGTTCGTCCTGGTCATCCTGTCGCTGATCCTGGCCTACGACGCGATCCAGGCCTTTGGCCGGGCGCGCACGCTGCGGCCGGCGGCGGCCCGCGCCTAGGTTCGCCCTCGGTTCGACCACCGCGGGCGGGGAAGCCCCCGCCCGCGGTGTTTTGAATCGGGACAGGGAGGGGTATTGTGTCCACGATCAATGTTGAGATCATCGCACCCCTGATTTCCGGGGCGAAACACTGCCAGCACTGCCAGGACTTCCTCGACGATGCCGGAATCTCCCAACGCATCCAGGAGGAGGAATTGAAATCCTACCCCGAGGAGATGTGGCGGGACTACGCCCAGTTGTCCCAGATCGTCCGCGACCTCTCCCAGCGGTACGGGGACCAACTCCGGTTCACCCTCATCGATCCCCACAGCCCCATGGGTTTGTGGAAGGCAGTGCGACACTGGGTCCGGAGGTACCCCACGTTCATCGTGAATGGCCACGCGAAGTACGCCGGCTGGGACCTGGGCCCGCTGGAGGCACTCCTCAGGGAAGGCGGGGCGACGGTCCCCGCTGGAATCTAGACACGCCCTGGTCTGCTGTGCCCCAGCCGCGAAGGCAGGAGGCAATCGGCAGAAGGCAGGGGGGGTATAACGTGCGGCCTGTAATTATTGAAGTGGTCGCGCCGGTTCTGACCGGGTTCTACCACTGACCCCACTGCGAGACGTTCCTGGAGGGAGCGGGGGTCGGCAAGGAAGTCCACAACCAAGAAATCAACGAGTACCCGGAGGACGTGAAGGCGGAGTACCTGCGCCTCTCGGACTGGGTCCGGAAGACGCGCCAGACGCACGGGCAGCGGGTGGTCGTGCGCATCCTGGACCCACAATCCCTGGCAGGTTTCTGGAAGGTCATCAAGCACCGCATCCGCCACTACCCCACCTTCCTGGTGGACGGCGCGGAACGCGTCGTCGGATGGGAGGGGGATCCGGACGGCGCCCTGAGTCGCGCCCTCGCCCAGCAGTCAACCGCCGTCCCGCAGGAGGCGCGAGCCTAACTCTTCCGTCGAACTTCATCCACCAATGGCCGCCGTCTCCGGCGGCCATTTCTGTTTTGCGGTGTCCATCCCAATCCGATCCCTGGATACCCGCTGCCCCCACCCGCTATCGATGCGCGCCCCGCGCCTCCGATCCTTCCGCCGGCCAGCCTGTGGTTCCCGCGAGGGTCCTGGCTTTATTGATGCATCTATAACTTTGTGAGGGAGCCTAACATGGAGACGAGGCTTGACATGGGCCGCGTCGGCGCGGTAGCCTGCAACGCAGTGTGGGGGCCTTTCTTGCCGGTTCGGAGGGATCAACAATCATGGCCAACAAAGAGAAGCGCGGGATGCTCGGCTCGCTGAAAGACAAGTTCAAGGACTACATCTACGGCATGGCGGCCCACGAGATGACCCGCCAGGCCCTCAAGACCCGTGGGAGCATGGAGCACCTCTTCATCCTCATCACCATGGGGGACCTCCTGGGGGTACCCATCCTGCCGCCCTACTACTCCCTGCGGCTGCTCCCCTACGTGGTGCCGCAGATCTCCACGTGGAAGCGGCGCATGCTGCGCGAAAAAGACCTGACGGACGCCCTGGCCTAGTCCCGTTCCAAGCTGATGTGCTGAGCTTGGGAGACATGTCTTGCGGCAATGGTCGCGACTGCGCCTCGAGGGAAGGTCGCGGTAGATAGCGATAGCTGGAACGGGACTGGCGCCTGCCCGGGCACACGCTCCGCTCTCGATCCAATCGACGGAAAGGACCAGGCATGAACGGGGGACTCGGCCGCATCTTCAAAGAGCATCCGGACCGGCGCTACATCATGTTCGGCGGCAAAGGGGGGCTGGGCAAGACCACCTTCTCGGCCGCCACGGCCTACTACCTGGCCCAGCAGGGACACCGTGTCCTGGTCTTCTCCGTGGACCCCCAGGCCTCTCTCTCGGACATCTTCCAGCGGGATATCTTCGGCAAGGGCGCCGTGGAGATCATGCCGAACCTCTACGCGCAGGAGATCGACGCCGACAAGCGGATCAAAGCCTACCAGGAGGAGATCCGGAAGAAGATCTTCGACATGTACGGCTTCGACAAGATCCCCGACGAGATCGAGAGCTACATCCAGGCGGCCGCAGCCGAGCCGGCCATGGAAGAGAGTGCCATCTTCGACGAGGTGGTGGACATCGTGGTGGCTGGGAAGTACGACTATTACATCTATGACCTGGTCCCGCTCGGCCACGCCCTCTACTACCTGAGCATGGCCAGCGTCTACGACGAGTGGATCGAGCGCATCACCAAGCTGCGCGAGGATATGCGGCAGTACGAGGAGATGGCCGCCGCCATCTCCAAGGACAAGGAGATGGAAGAGGACATGATCCTCAAGGAGCTGCAGTACATCAAGCACCGGATCAGCACCTCCTCAAGCATCCTGACCGATCGGCAGAAGACCGCCTTCTTCTTTGTGATCATCCCTGAGGAGATGATCCTCATCGACACCCAGAAGGCGGCCCAGCTCTTCGCCAAGTTCAACGTGCCGCTCAGCGGGTATGTCGTCAACCGCGTCATCCCCGAAAGCCTGGCAAGCCAGGAGATCCCCGCGTACCTGCGAAATCGGCTGCAGATGCAGAAGGGCTATCTGACGAAGATTAATGAGCTGTTCGGAAACGAGGTGCTGGCCCAGGTCCCCGAATTCGAGCGCGACATCACCGGCCTGCCCATGATCCAGAAGATGGCCGAGGCCATGTTCGGGCCCCGCCCGGGAGTGTGATTCCATGACCCAACAGACTCAGGCGCATCCGTTGGTTCAGGAGAGCATGCAGGCCTACCTGGAGAAGCATCCGAACCTCAAGTACAACTTCTTCGGCGGGAAGGGGGGCGTGGGCAAGACGGTGCTCGCCGGCGCTTCGGCCCTGGCCTTCGCCCGACTGGGGAAGCGGACCCTGCTCGCCTCCACCAACCCGGTTCACAGCCTCAGCGGCCTCTTGAGCCAGAACGTCTTCGGGCAGGTGGTCCAGGTGACCGGGGTCCCAAACATGTTCGCCTACGAGATTGATACCAAGGACACCATCGAGAAGTCCAAGCAGGAGATCAAGGAGAAGGTGAGCTGGTTCCTCAAGTTCGCCGAGATCCGGACCCAGGCGGACGCCTTCGTGGAGTCGGCCACCATGAACCCGGCCTTCGAGGAATCGGCCATGTTCGAGAACATGATTGACATCATGTTCAAGGACGAGTACGAGGTCTACGTCTTCGACACGGCCCCCACGGCGAACGCGCGACGCCTGCTGGGCATGTCCTCTGTGTATTCCCTCTGGGTCGGCAAGATGATGAAGAGCCGGGAGGAGGCCCAGTCCCTCCGGAAAGTCCTCTCCTACAGCAAGAAGGAGGAGAAGGACCCGCTCATGGATTACCTCCTCTCATTCCAGAAGCGCATGGCGCACGCCAAGACCCTGCTCACCGACGCCCAGAAGACGGCCTTCTTCTTCGTCACGCTGCCAGAGGCTCTGCCCATCGCCGTGATCACGCGCTTCATCGCTTGGTTCAAGGACTTCGGGATCCCCGTCGGGGGAGTCGTGGTCAACATGCTGATCGACAGGCAGCAGGTGAAGGCGGATTCGCCGGAGTTCGTGCGCAACCGGGTGGCCATGCAGGAAGCCTACATGGAAGAGATCAAGTCGGACTTCCCGGGGATGGTGCGCGCCGTCCTGCCCCTCTTCGAGACCGAGATCCGCGGCGTGGAGATGCTCAAGCGGACGGCCACCGCGCTGTACGGCTAGACGCAGCCGTCAGCCATCAGCTTTCAGCTACCGCGCGAGAGCGGCCCCACCCTGGGCCGCTCTTTTTCCTTTGGGTGTTGGCCAACGACTGGCGGCCAATGAGAGATGGCGCGTTAGAATCCGATGCTCGCTCCCCCATCCACCGGCAGGACGACTCCGGTGATGAACCTACCCGCCAGGGAACTCAGGTACACGACCGCGTACCCCGCGTCGATGACGTCCCCGAGCCTGCCCATGGGCGTCCGGCCGAGGACCTTCTCCTTCCGGCCCGGATCGCCCTGAAACGCCTTGCGGCTCAGGGCGGTATCGAACCATCCGGGTGCGATGGCGTTGACGCGCACTCCGTGGGGCGAGAACTCGACCGCCAGGGCCCTGGTCAAGCCCGCCATGGCGGACTTGGCGGCGCTATAGGCAGAGACCTGTGGGATGCCGAAGAGGGCGGACATGGAAGCGATCATGATGATCGAACCGCGGCCCCGTCCGGTCATTCGGCGGCCACACTCGCGACTCAGCGCGAAGGACCCGAGCAGGTGGGTCTGAAGGATGCTCGCCAGGTCCGCATCGGACGTCTCCACCGCCGGCCTCTTCAGGTGGTTGCCGGCGTTGTTCACCAGGATGTCGAGCGGCCCGAACTCCTCTTCGATCCGCTGGACGAGGCTGGGAATCGTTGACAGGTCGGTGACGTCGTGCTGGAGGTAGCCCGCGGTGTTCCCAAGCTGCTGGCAGGCGTCCCTCAACACATCCTGCCGTCGGCCCGTCATGACGACGCGGGCGCCCGCCTGGGTCAAGGCCTGACAGATGCCGAAGCCCAGGCCGGTACCTCCCCCGGTCACCAGCGCCAATTGCCCATCCAGGCGAAACACGTCGCGGCCCATTCTCACTCCCCCGAGATCATGGTCAAAGCGGCTCGCATGTAGCCCAGGGCGAAGGCCATGCCGGCATGCCAGGGCGCGGCACAGGTCATCTGCGGGGTATGGTCGGGGATGATGACGCCATCGTAGCCGTTGCGCTTGAGGATGCGGAGGACGCGAATCATGTCCACGTCGCCCTCGTCCACGAACACCTCGTAGTAGCGTGGCACCTTCCCCTTCACGTTGCGGAAGTGGAAGTAGCAGATCTTCCCCTGGCGGCTGTAGTGGTCCACCGCATCGTACACATCGCCCTCCGCCATCTCCGCCACGGAGCCCGCGCAGAACTCAATTCCATTGTGATGGCTTGGCATGACGTCCAGCACACGCTGGTAATATTCCGGTTGATAGACCAGGCGTGCCGTCCCCCGGAGCGTCGGCATGGGCGGGTCATCGGGGTGCAGCGCCAAGCGCACCCCGGCCTCTTCGGCCACCGGAACGATCGCGTGAAGAAAATCGGTCAGGCGCTGCCACAACTGCTCCTGTGTCACTTTGCCTACCGTCCCCTCCGGCGCCTTTGAATCATAGACCATGTTCCACACCATCCCCTGGGGGATCGGCGTCTCCGCCGGGCCCTCCGGCCCCAGGAACGCCACGGACTCGGCGCCGCCGCGGGCAAACGGCCCTACGACATGACCCCACACCCCGGCAATGCTGAAATTGTACCCCATGCAGGGAATGCCGGCCTTGCCAAGACGCCGGATCAGCTCTTTCACCTTCTCCAATTGCCCCTGCTTCTCAGGGCCGTCCAGCAAGATGTCATACCAGTGGGACGGGTCGAAATTCTCGATGGCCGCGAGCTCCAGGCCCTCCGCATTGATTGCGGCACGGAGGTCTCGCAACTCTTCCACGGTCCATAGGCGGTCGCGGTTGTCTGAGATGCCCCAGCCGTCCCCATGGCTGGTGGCGCCGGGGATTCGCGGACCTTCCTTGAAATAGTCCACGAGATGGGCGACGAGATGGGTTGCCCCTGCCTGCTTGGCAAACCGAAAGTTGTCCGTGGTCAGCATGTGACGGTAGAGTCCAAGCCCCAGCTTCATCCGATGTCTCCCCTATCCAGGCGTCGAACCTGTTCCCCGCAGTCGAGTGATGCCGCCCGTCTCCCTGCGTGCGCTGATAGCGGAGGATACTCGGTGAGAGCGGCCCAATCAAGTTCGTACAGTCGCAACACGGTCGCGCGACCATGTATGCGCTGGGGTGCGTGTGGTACCGGCGGGGGAGTGAGCCCTGGGGGCGGCGTGACCGAACGGGGTGCCCCTATCGCCTGCGAGCCAGGACAGTCTGGGCGAGCTGCGGGAGGGCGGCAAAGATGGGGAGCGGGACCCTGGTCTCAGACGACGGGATGGGGAGGCTGACGGTCAGTTGGGGGACTTCTGGGCTGAGCGCGACGCGCCAGACGTCCACCTTCCCTAGCACGTTCAGGACCTCACGGGCCATGGCGCGTCCATCGGCATCCGGGGCCGCACAGCGGAGCGATGGCCACCCGGCCAGCGGCTCTTCCCGCCAGCCTCGGTCCCGGATCTCCCGGGCAACCTGGAACGCGCCGCGCCGCTGCGGATGGTACACCTCGAAGCGCATCCGCACGGGTCCGTCCAGGGTCACACCGGTCATGAGCCAGTCGCGGCGCCCACGCAGGCGCCCGGCGGCCCAGAGGAAGAATGTCTCCCACGGCTCCAGCAGGACGCTGATGCTCAGGCGAGCGAACGGGGCAGAGAGCTTCTCTGCCTCGATCCGGAAGGCGCTCCGCCCGATCCAGCGGATGGTGGCCGCGCCGCCGAAGGGCTGGATCGAGTCCCGGACCTGCCGCAGCAGCGTCACGGCCCGCCGGCGCTTGACCTGCATCCCGGCCACGTACCAGAGGAGCAGGAAGGCGGCCAGGGCGATGGCCGCGTCGGTCGCGGTGAAAGAGTGATCGAACATCAGCGTGAGTCCCCTAGAAATCGGGGTCAGGGGTCAGGGGCCAGGGAAAAGACACAAGGCTGCGCGAGGCGCGCTTCGGCGTCAATTTCGCATTCCGCAATCCGCATTTGGCAATCGTGCCGCATCATCCGGCCCCCGCAAGGTCGGTGAGATCCTTCTCCCGGAGCATCCGCCGTTTCCAACTGGTGACGGCAGGAATGATGTAGGGGAGCAATCGAAGCGTATAGTAGGGGGGGATGATGGGAACCCCGACGATGTCCCCGAACACGATAAGCACGAAGAGATGTTCCATGTCCCCCCGCTGCTTCCGGAACATCACCACCGCGTCGTGGAAGATCAGGCCGAAGAAGAAGCCGCGGAACCATTGCTTCCACGCGCGCAGCCACTCCCGGAAGCTCATTGTCCCCTTCCTGCCCCCTGACGCGGCACAGCCAACGGGTGTCTCTCCCGTGCGAGGGGATATCAAGTCCGCCTGCGTTCAGCTATCAGCCGTCAGCGGTCAGCGTCGAATCCGGTGCTGGATCACCGGTTCACGCGCTGAAAGCTGATGGCCGATCGCTGGAGGCTGCATCTTATCCCTTGACGGCCCCGAAGGTGAGGCCGGTGACGATGTGTCGCTGGATGATCAGGGTGAGGATGATGACGGGGAGCGTGATCAGGGTTGCGGCCGCCGCCAGGGGCCCCCAGTTGATCTCCTCGTAGCCGATCATGTTGAAGACCGCGATGGGTAAGGTCCGCGTATTCCGGCCGGCCAGGATCACCGAGAACAAGAAGTTGTTCCAGGAGAAGATGAAGCTCAAGATGGACGTCGCCACGATCCCCGGCTTGACCAGGGGGACGGCAACCCGCAAGAAGGCCCCGTAATAGGAGCAGCCGTCGATGAGGGCAGCATCCCGGAGTTCCGGCGGGATGTCCTCGAAGAAGCCGATCATCACCCAGATGATGATGGGCAAGCCGACGACGAGATGGGTGAGGATGAGGGCCTGGTAGGTATCCACCATTCTCAGGTTGCGGAACAGGATGTACCAGGGGATGAGGTAGCTGATGCCCGGGATGATGCGGGCCGCCAGGACGACGAGGGCCAGGCCACCCTGGCGCCAGTGCGCGATGCTGTAGGCCGCAGGCAGCCCAATGGCCAGGCCCAGCGCTGTGCAACCGACGGCGACCACCAGGCTATTCCAGATATAAAGGACGAAGGGGTACTTGGCGAAGACCTCCTGGTATCCTTTGAAGGTCACGGTGAACCGAAAGAAACTCGGGGGATAACCCGCGGCCTCTATCTGGGGTTTCAGGGAGAGGGTGATCATCCAGTAGAAGACGAAGACTGTGGGGAGCATGACGATGATGACGAGGGCATAGAACCCCATGCTCTTGAGCAGATTCCTAAGTCTCTTCCGCTGAACTACCATCCCGTCCGTCTCACTTTCATGAGGATGAGGGAGGCGCCCATGACGATGGCAAACAGGGCCACGGCCATGGACGAGGCGTACCCCATGCTGAAATACGAGAAGGCCTGGGTGAACAGCAGGATGTTGATGGTCTCGGTGGAGTTGGACGGCCCCCCCTGGGTCATTACGAAAATGATGTCGAAGGTCTTCAGGGCATCAATGGACCGGAAGAGGATGGCCACGATGATCGTCGGCCGCAGGAGGGGGAGCGTGATATGCCAGAAGGACTGCAGGCCGCTGGCCCCGTCAATGAGGGCGGACTCGTAGGGCTCCTTCGGCAGGGCCGCCAGCCCGGCCAGGGCGATGAGCATGATGAGGGGCGTCCATTCCCAGACGTCCACCAGGGCCAGGGCGTAGAGGGCGGTCTGACTGCTGTAGGTCCACTTGAACGGGGCCAGGCCGACCAGGCTCACCAGGTAGTTCATCACCCCCAACGTGGGGTGGTACATCATGACGAAGACCAGGGCGATCGCCGTGGGCGTCGCCATCATGGGTAGGATGGACAGCGTCCGGGCGAGGCCGCGCCCCCAGAACTCCCGGTTGAACAGCACGGCCATGCCCACGCCCAGGACCGTCTCCACCGAGACGGCCAGGAAGGTGAAGTACAGGGTGCGAAAGAACGCGTCGCGGAATCTCGGGTCCCCGGTGAGGATCTGTTGATAGTTTGCAAAGGCGATGAACTTGGGTGGGGTGAGACTGGAGGCGAACCACTCCTGCAAGCTCATCCAGCCGGTATAGAAAACGGGATACACGATGATGAGGGCGACTGTGATGGCGGCGGGGGCGGGAAAGATGTAGCGCGCGTTCCGGTGGGCAAACCGCGACAGGCGAACGCCGATTCCCAACGGAGCCTCAGTGGTAGGCAAGTGGACGGCGCGGGTCCGATTCGCCATTTCAGGCGGCCTCCCCCCTCTCGCAAAAAGAGCCCGGCCCTCCCGCCTTCTCACAGGCGATCGGCGGGAGGGCCAGGTTCCTCCGAGGGGTGGGCGAGACTACTTCTCGGTCTTCTCCAGAAGCTCTTGGAATTCCTTGTGGGCCTGGGCGATGACGTCCGCCGACTTGGCGCCCTCGATGGCCTTCTGGATGGCCACCCCGATGATGTCCCGGTACTGGGTAACGTCCACGATTTCCGGGAGACCGGCCCGGCCGATCTTCAGGCTCTCCAGGTAGGCGGTGTACCAGTCGGCCGGCATCTTCGGCTTGGCCTTCACCTCGGGATCGTTCCAGGGCGAGACGCGGCCGACCCCGACGCCTGCCAGCAGCTCCCGCGCGAAGTTCTTCTTGTTGGTGGCCCACTGGATGAACAGGAAGGCCGCCTCCTTGTTCCGGCTCTGGGCGGTGATGGACATGGCATTGGTGAAGGTCGGCGCGACGTGGGCGGCCGGACCCGCGGGCAGGACCGCATAGCCCACCTTCCCCGCGATCTTGGACTTGCTGGGGTCCTCGAACTGGTTGGCGAAGTTCACGCCGTCGTAGTAGATGCCCACCTGGCCCTGCATGAAGGCGGCGCTGCTTTCGTACCAGTTGAAGTTGACCACCCCGGGCGGGGCGAACCGCCGGAGCATCCCGGCATACCAATCCATGGCCTTGACCCACTGGGAGGCGTTGAGGGCGGACTTCCCGTCCTTCGTGAGATACTCCCCGCCCATCGAATAGATCACCCAGGCCCAGGGCGTGGCATTGGCGTTCTTCAGGCCCCGGGCGACGAAGCCGTACATGCCGGGAGGGTTGTGGAGCTTCTGGGCCTGCTCCTCCAGCTCGGCCATGGTCCGGGGGGGCTTCCACCCCTTCTGCTGGTACAGATCCTTGCGGTAGAAGAGAACGAAGGGGTCCACAAAGGTGGGAAGCCCGCTGATGGTCTTGTCGGGCTGCGTCACATCCGCCCGCGCCCCGGTCGTGAAGTCACCCCAGTCATAGTCCGGGGCGGTCAGGCTCTTGTCCTCCAGGAACTTGTTCAGCGGCTGAAACCAGCCGGATTTCCAGGCGCGGCGCTTCTCCACGTGCATGCTGGCGTGCCAGGCGTCGACACCGCCGGCGCCGGCCGTCATCTCCACCGTGAACTTCTGCCGGCCCTGCACCTCGGGAAGCACCTCGTACTTGGCCTTGATGCCGGTCAGGGACTCGAACTCCGGGATGTGCTTCACCATCTCGTCCACGAAGGGGTGTTTATAGAGCAAGAGGTATAGCTCCTTCCCCTTGAACCGCTGCCAGTTGAAGGTCTGGCCATGGCCCGGCGTGCTGA
>Ga0214473_10004496_pt1 | contig 16753 bp, 16 predicted proteins | sample RVTome_7_FD_203509 | JGI IMG/M metagenome (GOLD analysis project Ga0214473, IMG submission 203509) | Soil microbial communities from uranium-contaminated site in the Upper Colorado River Basin, Wyoming, United States - RVT98D197 | ecosystem: Environmental > Terrestrial > Soil > Contaminated >... | reverse complement strand
CCCCTCTCGTTTCGTGACCCGAACGGCTCCGGGCGACCCTGGGGGCAGACCCCCCCGGCAGTGATTCTGCGCCTGCGATAGCCTCGTCCCCGGATGCGAAAACCCGCTGCCAGCCCCCGGATCGCGCTCGCCCTGATGGCCTTCTGCGCCCTCGCGCTGGCCTGCGCGAGCCCGCCCCGGCCACAGGTCAGCTACCGGTTCTTCGTGGCGGCCGAGCCGGGCGACGTCTGGTTCGACAAGGTCCGGCAGTGGCAGGAGCGCGAGGTGGCCGGGAACCCGGCCGAGCTTCGCCGCAGCGCCGACCCGGACGAGCGCTCGGGTCTGCTCCGCAAGAAGTTCCGGGCCTTCGCCGACGAGGAGAAGCGCGCGCTTGCCCGGCGCTTCGTCGAGTGGGCGCAGGAGCAGGCGATGCAGCACTACCGCTTCGACGATCGCCAGGACCTCGCGGGCGACGACTGGCCGACGACCCAGGACCTCTTCGAGCGCAACGGAGACGACTGCGACGGGATCGACCTGATCGCCTACAACCTGATGCTCGATCTCGGCTTCCCGGAGGACCAGATCTACCGGGCTGTGATCCGCCGCGACCGTGACGGCGAGTTCCACATGGTGACGCTCTGGTTCGATCGGCCCGAAGATCCCTGGGTGATCGACACGACCGGCGCGATGACGATGAAGATGCGCCGGATCTCCGAGCTCCCCGGCTGGACCCCCGCCGTCCTCTTCAACGCGAGCGCTCACTACACCGTGCGCAAGCTCGAGACCCTCCGGATCACCCGCTCCCGCTAGCGTGCATTGCCACCCGAGCCGGTGTCACTTGCCTCGGGCGGCGTCCAGGAAGGCCGGGCGCTCGCCGCCGCCGTGCATCAGCAGCGTCGAGCCGGAGACGTAGCGCGCGAGCGACGAGGCGAGGAAGAGGCAGCCGTCGCCGATGTCGCGCGGCTCCGCGAGGCGGCCGAGCGGAATCGTCGCGGCGGTGCGGGCGAGCCCGACCTCGTCGCCGTAGTGCAGGTGCGAGAGCTCCGTCTTGACGAGGCCGGCGGCGAGACAGTTCACCCGCACCTTCGGCGCCCACTCGACCGCGAGGCTCGCAGCCAGGCTCACGAGGCCGGCCTTCGCGGCCCCGTAGGCGGCGGTGCCGGGCGACGGACGCATCGCGGAGACGCTCGTGATGAAGACGATCGATCCCCCCTCGGGCTGCTGCTGCATCACGGCGTTCGCGCGCTGGCTCATGTGCAGCGGCGCGATCAGGTTGAGCCGGATGATCGACTCCGAGAAGCGCGGCGAGACGGTCGCCGCGTCGACGGCCGGGGCGCCGCCCGCATTGTTCACGAGGACGTCGAGGCGCCCGAAGCGCTCCGTGGTCGCGACGACCACGCGTCCGATCTGATCGATCTCGCGCACGTCGGCTGGGACGAAGAACGCCTCGCGGCCGGCCGCGGCGACGGGGGCCTCGGGCGCGTTGCGCCCGCACACCACCACGTCGGCCCCGGCCTCGAGGAAGCGCGTCGTGATGCCGAGCCCGACACCGCGGGTGCCGCCGGTCACGATCACGACGCGACCGCCGAGGTCGAGCGGATCCTTCACGCAGACAGGCCCAGGTGCCGGGCCACGCGCTCGCGGTGCCAGGCCGGATCGCCGAGCAGCGACTCGGTGGCACGGGCCCGCTTGAAGTACAGGTGGACGTCGTACTCCCAGGTGAAGCCGACGCCGCCGTGGATCTGGAGGCTCTCGGCCGCGCAGCGGAAGAAGGCCTCGGAGGCGGTGCACTTCGCGAGCGAGGACGCGACGGCGAAGTCGGGGCTGCCCTCGGCCGCGACGCACGCGGCCCAGTAGACGCCCGAGCGCGCCGCCTCGACGGCGACCATCATGTCGGCGCACTTGTGCGCGATCGCCTGGAAGGACCCGATCGCCCTTCCGAACTGGACGCGCTCCTTCGCATAAGCGACCGAGAGGTCGAGACAGCGCTGGGCGCCGCCCACCTGCTCGGCGGCGAGGGCCAGCGCGGCGAGGTCGAGGGTCTTCTCGAGCGCGGCCCAGCCCCGGCCCTCCTCGCCGAGGAGCGCCGCCCCGGGCACGCGCACGTCGCGCAGCACCACCTCGGCGAGGCGCCGCGTCTGGTCGAGCGTCGGGAGAGCGCGCCGCTCGAGCCCGGCGGAGCGGGCCGGGACGAGGAAGAGGCTCACGCCCTCGGGGCCTTCCGACCCCTCGCGCCGGGCCGGGACGACGAGGAGGTCCGCGCAGTGGCCGTCCACCACGTGGCGCTTCGTGCCGGAGAGGACCCACTCGCCTCCGGCGCGGCGCGCGACGGTCTCGACGCCGTCGGCGTCGAAGCGGCCGTTCGGCTCGAGCGTCGCCACCGTCGCGAGCGAGGTACCCTCGGCGATCCCGGGCAGGAGCTCGCGCTTCTGCTCTTCGCTCCCGGCGACGAGCAGCGCCTGGGCGCCGAGGCACACGCTCGAGAAGAAGGGCGCGCACAGCAGCGCCTCCCCCGTCACCTCGGCGAGTGCTATGAGCTCCACGGGTCCGAGCTCGAGCCCGCCGTAGGCCTCTGGGACGAGGATCGCCGTCCAGCCGAGCTCGGCCGAGAGCTGCTTCCAGACCCCGGGGTCGAAGCCCTGCTCGCTCGCCATCGCAGCCCGGATCTGCTCCGAGCCCGAGTGCTCGGCCAGGAAGGCGCGCGCCTGCGCGCGCAGCTCCTCCTGCGCCTCGTCGAACGCGAGGTTCATACCGGCCGGCTCCGGCTACCCGAGCCGTTCGAGGATCGTGACGTTCGCCTGGCCGCCGCCCTCGCACATCGTCTGGAGGCCGTAGCGACCGCCGGTCCGCTCGAGCTCCGAGAGCAGCGTCGTCATCAGCCGCGTTCCGGTCGCGCCGATCGGGTGGCCGAGCGCGATCGCTCCGCCGTTCGGGTTCACGCGCGCCGGGTCGGCCCCCGTCTCCTTGATCCAGGCCAGCACCGGCGAGGCGAAGGCCTCGTTGATCTCGACTGCAGTGATGTCCTGGATCTTCATGCCCGCCTTCTTGAGAGCGTGGGCCGTCGCCGGGATCGGGGCCGAGAGCATCATCACGGGATCGTCCGCGCGAACGCTGATGTGGTGCACGCGCGCGCGGGGGCGCAGCCCGTGCTGCCGGACCGCGCGCTCCGAGGCGACGAGGACGCAGGAGGCCCCGTCCGAGATCTGGCTCGCGAGCGCCGCGGTGACGCGGCCGCCTTCCCGCAGCGTCTTGAGCTTCGCCATCTTCTCGAGGCTCGTGTCGCGGCGCGGCCCCTCGTCGTGCTTCACGTCGCCAAAGGGCGCTATCTCGTTCGTGAAACGCCCCTCGTCGGTCGCCCGGATGGCACGCCGGTGGCTCTCGAGCGCAAAGGCCTCCATCTCCTCGCGCGAGATGTCCCACTTCTCGGCCATCATGTCCGCCCCGCGGAACTGCGAGACCTCCTGCGTGCCGTAGCGGTCCACCCAGCCCGTCGAGCCGGAGAAGGGGTCGGCGAAGCCCAGGGGCACGGCGGCCGTCATGGCGAAGGAGATCGGGATCGCGCTCATGTTCTGCACGCCGCCGGCGACCACGAGGTCCGAGGTGCCGCTCATCACGGCCTGCGCCGCGAAGTGCACGGCCTGCTGGGACGAGCCGCACTGCCGGTCGATCGTGACGCCCGGAACGTGCTGCGGGAGCCCCGCCGCGAGCCAGCAGGTGCGCGCGATGTCGCCCGACTGCGGGCCCACGGAGTCGCAGCAGCCGAAGACGACGTCCTCCACCGCGGCGGGGTCGATGCCGGTCCGCGCGACGAGCGCGCGCAGTACGAAGGCACCGAGGTCGGCCGAGTGCACCTGGGCAAGTCCGCCGCCGCGCTTGCCGACGGGGGTGCGGACGGCGTCGATGAGGTAGGCCTCTGCCATGGTCGTCTCCTCCTAGAAGGTCGTCCCGGGCCCGAGGCGGGCATCGGGGGCGAGCACCGCGTCCGTCACGCGGTCGCGGTGGAACGAGATCGTGCCCCAGGCGTTTCCCAGCGACCACGCCCGGCGCATCCAGATGTGGAGATCCTGCTCCCAGGTGTAGCCGATCGCGCCGTGCACCTGAAGGGCGGTGCGGGCGGCCTGGGCCGCCGCCTCGGCCGCTGCGAGCTTCGCCATCGAGACGTGGACGGAGCGCCCGGGAATCGCCTCGGCCACCGACCAGGCCGCGCGGTGCACCATCGGCCGCGCGTACTCGATCTGCACCTTGACGGTCGCGAGCTGGTGCTTCACCGCCTGGAAGGAGCCGATGGGCTTCCCGAACTGCTTGCGCGCCACCGCGTAGCTGGACGCCATCGCGAGCAGCTGGTCGCCCACCCCGAGGAGCTGGGCCGCGCACGCGAGCGCGCCGCGGTCGAGGGCGGCGGCCTGGAGCGCGCGCCCGCGCTTTCCGGCCGCGATGCAGGTCGACTCGCGCGGCTTCCAGCCGATGCGGAAGAGCTTCTGCGCGGGGTCGGTGGCCGGCTGCGCGACCGACTCCACGTCGGCCGGGTCCACGGCGTGCACCTCGTCGCCGTGCGAGAGCAGCAGGAGCCGCGCCACGTGGGCGTCGGCGACGATCGGGCTCGCCTCGTTCCCGACCGCGACGATCGCCTCGCCGCCCGCGATGCGCTCGAGCCAGGGACCGGCGCGCTCCGCGTCGCCGAGCTCGGCGAGGAGCGGCGCCGCCACGGCCGCGGTGGAGACGAGCGGCTCCGCGAGCCCGGCCCGGCCGATCTCCTCGTGGATCAGGACGGCGTCGATCTCGCTCTGCCCCATTCCGCCGCGGTCCTCGGGCACGAGGAGCCCCGGGATGCCGAGCTCTGCGAGCTTCCCCCACAGCTCGGCCGAGCGCCCCGACTCGCTCTCCCACAGCGCGCGAATGCGCTCGGGCGGGCACTCGCCGGCCAGGAAATCCCGCACCGTCTCCTGGAGCGCCAGCTGGTCTTCGCTGAAAATGAACTGCATGGGCCCTATCGCGGCAGCCCGAGCAGGCGCTCGGCGATCACGTTGCGCTGGATCTCGTTCGTGCCGGCGTAGATCGGGCCGGCGAGGGCGAAGTAGTAGCCGTCGAGCCAAGCGCCGACGCCGGTGGCCAGCTCCGCCTCGGGCAAGAGCTCGCCGCGCCAGCCCAGGATCTCGAGCGCGGCCTCGTGCATGCGCAGGTCGAGCTCCGACCAGAAGATCTTGTTGAGGCTCGCCTCCGCGCCGATCCTCCCGCCGGCGAGGAGCCGCGAGACGGTGCGGTAGGTCTCGAGCGTGTAGGCCTCGGCGGCGATCCAGCACTCGACCACGCGGCGGCGCAGCGAGGCATCGCAGCGCTCCGCGTTCTCGCGGTAGAGCGCCACGAGCTTCTCGGCAGTCGACTGGAAGCGCGCCGGGCTGCGCAGCATGAGGCCGCGCTCGAAGCCCGCCGTCGACATCGCGACGCCCCAGCCATCCCCCTCCGGCCCGAGCAGGTTCTCGGCGGGGACGCGCGCGCCGTCGAAGAAGACCTCCGCGAAGGCGGCCTTGCCGTTCAGCTTGCGGATCGGGCGAACCAGGACGCCCGGAAGGTCGAGCGGGACAAGGATGAAGGAGAGACCCTGGTGGCGCTTGCTCTCGGGGTCGGTGCGGAAGAGCCCGAACATCCAGTGCGCGAAGGCGCCGCGCGACGCCCAGGTCTTCTGGCCGCGGATCCGGTAGTGGTCGCCCTCGCGGATCGCGGTGGCCTGGATCGCGGCCATGTCGCTCCCGGCGTTCGGCTCCGACCAGCCCTGCGCCCAGACCTCGTCGCTCGAGGCCATCTTCGGCAGGTAGCGCGCCTTCTGCGCGGGCGTCCCGTACTCCATCAGCGTCGGGCCGAGCAGGAAGATCCCGTTCTGGTTCACGCGCCCGGGCGCCTCGGCGCGGTAGTACTCCTCTTCGAAGACGAGCCACTCGAGCAGGTCCGCGCCGCGGCCGCCGTACTCGACGGGCCAGGGCACCATCGCGAAGCCCCCGGCGTGGAGCTTCTTCTCCCACTCGCGGTGCTCCTCGAAGCCCTGCTTCGTGTCGAAGGAGTGGAGCGGCTGCTTCGGCACGTTCCTCTCGAGCCAGGCCCGCGCCTCGCGGCGGAAGGCCTCCTGCTCCGGCGTGTAGCGCAGGTCCATCAGTCGCCTTCCTTGCCGAAGCGGGCCTCCCGCTTCTCGACGAAGGCACGGCGCGCCTCGGCCGAGTCCGGCGAGGTGTAGAGCTCGAGCGTGAAGCCCTGCTCGAAGCGATAGCTCTGCTTCACGTCGAGGAGCTCGATGGCGCTCAGCGACTCCTTGGCGAGGCGCACGGCCTTCGGGCTCTTGCTCGCGATCTTCGCCGCGAGGGCCCGCGCCGCCCCGCGCAGCTCTGCGCGCGGCACCACGGAGTCGAGGGCGCCGAGGCGCATCGCCTCGAGCGCGTCGATCGGCTCGCCCGTGTAGAGCATGCGCCGGGTCTTCCAGACCCCGAACATGCGCATCAGGTGCGTGGCGGCCCCGAGCGCGCCCCGGTCGATCTCGGGGAGCCCGAAGGTCGCGTCGTCGGAGGCGATGATCAGGTCCGACGCCCCGCAGAGCCCGATCCCACCGCCGAGGCAGAAGCCGTGCGGCGCCGTGATCACCGGGACCGCGCAGTCGTAGACGGCCGCGAAGGCGTCGTAGCAGCCGCGGTTCACGGCGGTGATGCGCGAGCTGTCGGCGTTGAGCTCCTTGATGTCCACGCCGGCGCAGAAGCCGCGCCCCTCGGCCGCGAGCAGCACCACGCGCACCTCGGGGTCGCGCCCGAGGGCCAGCAGCCGCTCGGCGAGCGCCGCCCACTCGTGGCTCGCGAGCGCATTCACCGGGGGCTTGTTCAGCAGGACCTCGGCCACCCCGTTCTCGAGCTTCACGTCGAACGCCATCAAGAACCTCGTTGACAGAGCGCCGTGAGCGTGTGCTCCGCCTCTTCCATGATCCGACCGACGAGCTCCGCGCAGCTCGGGCGGTCCTCGATCAGCCCCGCCACCGTCCCGCTCGGGAGGTAGCCGCCCACCGGGTCTCCGTCGCGTACGCCCCGCTTCGCGAGCATCGGCGCGTTCGCGGCCATGATCATCTGGGAGCGCGTGAGATCCTCGCTCCGGCGGAGCGCCAGGGCCGAGCGCAAGAGCTCCGGAAGCGAGGCCCCGGAGGCCTTGCGGTAGGCGAGCGCGCTGCGGAGGGCCTGGATCAGCAGGGCCGGGGCGCTGCTCTTCTCGAGCCGATCCACGAGCTCGTTGCGCACCACCCGCTGCGGCAGGCCGTCGATGCGGTTGGTGACGAGCACGTCGTCGACCTCCGCCTCGAGGTAGCGCTTCGCCGACACGTCGGGCACGGGGCTCTCGCGCGTCAGCAGGAAGCGCGTCCCCATCGCGATGCCCGCCGCGCCGTACGCGAGCGCCGCCACGAGGCCCCGGCCGTCGCGGAAGCCGCCCGCGGCGATCACCGGGACGTCGACCGCGTCGACGCAGGCCGGGACGAGCAGCGAGGTCGGGAAGCTGCCGGTGTGCCCTCCCCCCTCGCTGCCCTGCACGATGATCGCGTCGGCCCCGAGCTTCTGGGCCTTCACCGCGTGGCGCGGCGCGCCGCAGGTCGGCACGCAGGCCACGCCCGCGTCCTTGAGGCGCGAGATGATCTTCGGGTCGGGCGCGCGGTTGTAGCCGGCGGCTCGCACGCGCAGGCGGATGATCGCGTCGGCGATCACGTCGGCGCCGGGCGCGTCCATCAGGAAGTTCACGCCGAAGGGCCGGTCGGTGAGGCTGCGCACGCACTCGATCGCCGCCGCCACTTCGGGGGGCGGGATCGTCGCCGCCGCGAGGAAGCCGAAGGCGCCGGCGTTGCAGGCCCCAGCGACGAGCTCGGGCGTCGCCACCCAGCCCATCCCCGTCTGGAGGATGGGATGGCGCATGCCGAGCAGGTCGCAGATCGGAGTGTGGAGGGGGGGGGGCATCGGGGGGGCTCGGGGCACTCCTCAGGCGCGGATCTCTCGGTCGCGCAGCCCTTTCGGGTCGATCCTCTCGCGGATGAGCCGCAGCTCTTCGTCGCCGGGCTCGCGCGTCTCGGGCACGCGATCCGGTACGACGAGCGGAAAGCCCGTCTGCTCCCGAATCTCCTCGACGCTCGAGCCGGGGTGCACCGAGCGCAGGCGCATCGAGTGGTCCGGGGTCTCGAAGTCGAACACGCCGAGGTTCGAGACGACGCGGCGGATCTCGTGGAAGCGCGAGCCCCTCGGGCCGAGCTTTGCGGCCCGGTCGTAGCCGACGCCGCTCACCACGTCGACGCGCGGCACGAAGACCTGCTTCGAGTGGTTCGGGATCCAGTAGCTCGTCGGGTGGTTCACGGTGTTGCCGGGGGCGCCGCGCATCCCGAGGAGCTGCGCCTTCGGCTTCTGGAACTCCCCGATGCAGGAGATGTTCTGGTTCCCGAAGCGATCGATCTGCGTGGCGCCCATCATCACGTGGCGCCGTCCGGACCAGACCGTGTCGAAGACCGTGCGGTAGGGCATGTAGCCCTCGACCACCGCCTTCCCGGCGGGGGCGCCGAGCGGCTGCACGTCGGCCACCAGGAAGGCCACGCCATCGGTGAGCAGCAGGTCCGGCGCGAAGGTGAGCTTCGCGAGGCGCGCGCCGATCTGCGGCAGGTTCCCGATCGGGCTCACCAGGATCTCGCCGTCGTCGCGGAAGGCGTCCGCGATCGCGACGGCGCAGACCTCGGCGCGGCTCGCGCCACTCATCGGGCCTCCGCTCCGGCGCGCGCGGCGACGGCGCGCTGGTACTCGGCCTCGCTGCCGAGGGCGAGGTAGCGCTGCTCGAAGGACTTCCAGGCCTCCGGGTCGCGCGCGGCGTTCGCGTACTCGGTCTGGAAGGCCTCGTCGCGGCCATAATCGGGCGGGCACTCGGTGAAGTGGGCGCCGCGCGGCGTCTCGACCACGCCGTCGACCATGCCGCGGTGGATGCGCAGCGTGAGAAAAGAGCCCTCGCGCGTGAGCTGCTCCGTCGGCACGAGCTTCTCGCAGGAGACGAAGCGGCGCTTCGCCGCGCCGAGGATCAGATCGTCGAAGAAGAGGTCGGGGCCCAGGAACTGCGCGTTGCCCTTCACGTCGGCGCGATTCATATGGACGATGGCCAGGTCGAGCTCGAGCGCGGGCACTGCGAGAAGCTCCTCGCCGTCCTCGTAGGGCGAGCGCACCGTGCGCAGCCACGGCTGGAGCGTCATCACGTCGGAGCCGAGGCCGGAGCGCGTCGGGAGGAAGGGCAGCCGGAGCGCCGCGGCGTAGAGGCCCCACTGGAGCATCCCTTCGTCGAGCTCCACGGCCTCGATGCTCCCCGACTGGCGGGCCTTGCGGAACTGCGGCTCGAGCGGGATCGAGTCGAGCGAGACGAAGCCGTAGACCAGCTTGCGCACCTTGCCGGCCGCGCAGAGCAGCCCCACGTCGGGGCCGCCGTACGAGACCACGGTCAAGTCGCGCACGGGTGAGCGCAGGATCTCCCGCACGAGCGCCATCGGCTTGCGGCGCGAGCCCCAGCCGCCGATGCCGAGCGTCATCCCGTCGCGGAGCTCGGCCGAGATCTCGGCAGCCGTGGTGCGCTTGTCCAACAAAGGCCTCCGGGGAGCCCGCCGGGCGGGCGAGGGCGCGATCATATCTGATACGCTCCGTCTCGAAAAGGGGCCGGCCGCCCGCCGGCCCCGCGGAGAAGCGGTGCCGGTTCTCTCCTACGGGCGGGCCTTCGCCTGGCACGCCGAGCGCGACCCCGAGCGCGTGGCGATCCTCCACGAGGGCCTGCGCGCGACGCGCGGCGAGCTCGAGCGTTGCAGCAACCGGCTCGCGCGCGACTACGCGCGCCGCGGCGTGCGCGACGGCGACCTCGTGACGCTCGGGCTCCCGAACGGGATCGAGTTCTTCGCGGCCTGCCTCGCGACCTGGAAGCTCGGGGCCACGCCGCAGCCGATCTCGGCGCGGCTTCCGGTCCTCGAGCGGCGCGCCATCCTGGCGCTCGCCCGCCCGGCGCTCGCGCTCGGCGTAGACGCTGAGGATTGCCCGGACCGACCGACGGTCGCCGCGGGACACGTGCCCGATGCGTCGCTGTCGGACGAGCCGCTTCCCGACCTGGTCCCGCGCCACGTGCGCTGCATGACCTCGGGCGGGAGCACCGGCCGGCCGAAGCTCATCCTCGAGCTCGCGCCGGCGACCTGTGACCCCGAGGCCGCCGAGAACGGGATGCAGCGCGACGGAACCGTTCTCGTGCCCGGTCCCCTGTACCACGCGGGGCCCTTCATCACGGCGTGGCAGGCGCTGCTCTCGGGCGGGACGGTGATCGTGCTCTCGCGCTTCGATCCGCTCCGCTGCCTCGAGCTGATCGACGAGCACCGCGTCGACTGGGTGCTCTTCGTCCCGACGATGATGCAGCGCATCTGGCGCATGCCCGAAGAGGAGCGCGCGCGCTTCGACCTCTCCTCCCTCCGACGCGTGATGTGCAGCGGCGCGGCGAGCCCGGCGTGGCTCAAGCGCGCGTGGATCGGCTGGCTCGGGCCCGAGCGGATCTGGGAGGCCTACGGCGGATCCGAGCGCATCGCGGGGACGCAGCTCTCCGGGACGGAATGGCTCGCGCACCCGGGCTCCGTCGGCAGGCCCGGAGCCGGGCGGAAGATCCGCATCCTCGACGCGCAGGGCCGCGACTGCGCGCCCGGCGAGGTCGGCGAGGTCTACATGATGCCGGCCGCGGGCCGCGGCACGACCTATCGCTACATCGGGGCCGAGCCGGTCGCGACGCCCGACGGATGGGAGACGCTCGGCGACCTCGGCACCTTCGACGCCGACGGCTACCTCTACCTCGTCGAGCGCAAGGGCGACATGGTGGTGGTCGGGGGCGCGAACGTGTACCCCGCCGAGGTCGAGGCCGCGCTCGACGCGCACCCGCGCGTGCGCTCGAGCGCCGTGGTGGGGCTGCCCGACGAAGACCTCGGCCAGCGCCTGCACGCGATCTACGAGGCGGACGCGGAGATCGACCCGGCGGAGCTGCGCGAGCACCTCGCGAAGCACCTTGCCGGCCACAAGATCCCGAAGAGCTTCGAGCGGGTCGCGCACCCCCTGCGCGACGACGCCGGGAAGGTCCGGCGCTCGGCGCTCCGCGACGCGCGCCTCGACCGCGAGCGAGCCGAGCCATGAGTGTGCGCCGCCTCGCCGCGCTCGTCGAGAGCGCACGATCCAGGGGACATGGAGATGCCCAGAACTCTCGCATGGGGCCCGCCGCTCGTGGCGGCGGCCGCCCTCGTCCTTGCAGCCGCGACACCCGAGCCCGCTTCCGCCTGCTCCGTCTGCCTCGCCGGCGACCCCGTCTTCGACGCCAACGGCGCGAGCGTCGGCGAGCAGGGTCAGTGGAACCTCTTCATCCAGGGGAGCGGCTGGAAGAAGACGAGCGGTGCCCTTCCCCACGAGGAGCCCGCCGCCGGGGGAGAGGAGGAGCACTCGGCCAGCGAGAAGAATCGCAGCCGCAGGCTCGACCTGTACCTCGGCTGGACGCCGCTCGACCGCGTCACGCTGACCGTGAACGTGCCCTTCGCGTTCAACCACATTACCGAGATCGAGGCCGAAGACCGACAGGGTTTCTCGCTCTCGGGGATCGGCGACGTCTCGCTCATGGGCAGCGTCGTGCTGTGGCGCAATCGCGACGTCCTCCCGAGCACGTGGCTCGAGGGACGCGCCTTCGTGAAGGCCCCCACCGGAAACAGCAACGAGCGCGTCCACGGGGTCCAGGATCCCCACCTCCAGCCGGGGACCGGCTCCTGGGACTGCGGCTTCGGGGTGGCCGCGGCACACCAGCTCCCGCTCGCCGCGCTCTATGCGAGCACCTCCTACCGGGTGAACATGGAGGGCTCGCTCGACTACGAGTACGGGGACACTGTACTCGCGAACGCCGCCGTGCTCGTGCCGCTCGAGCCCGCGACCGGCGTGCCGTGGCTCGCTCCCTTCAGCACCGGCGCCGAGCTGAACTACCGCTGGGCGCAGCGCGACCTGTTCCACGGCGGGGACTACAAGGACTCCGGTGGCTCCATCCTCTACGCGACGCCGTCTCTGCGGCTCGCGCTCCCGGCTCTCGCGATCGGGGAGCGGCTGCCGCCCTCGCTACGCTTCTCCGTGCAGATCCCGCTCACGAACCGCTGGCTTCACGGAGAACAGGAGGAGCATCCGCTGTGGCGCGTCGGACTCGTCGTCCCGTTCTGAGCGGGCGGCCGGGCGCCCGGCTCGTGCTGGCCGGCCTCCTCGTCGGGGCCGCGCCGCCGGCCCCCCTCGAGCTCGAGACGCTCGAGGGGGAGCCGGTGGTGCTCGCCCCGAGCGCGGGACGCCCTCTCGTCGTGCACTTCTGGGCGACCTGGTGCCCGAGCTGCGCCATGGAGCTTCCGGCGCTCGCGCACGCGAGCGAGGCCTGCGCGGGCTCGGTCGAGATCGCCGTCGTCGACGTCGACGAGGAGGCGGAGGAGATCCGCCGCTTCCTCACCGAACACGGGATCGCGCTCCGCGCGCTGCGCGATCCGCGCGGGAAGGTCTGGCGCGCGAGCGTCGGGGCTCGCGGGCTCCCCGCCAACCTGGTGTGGACGCCGGACGGCGAGCGCCGCAGCGAGCTCGGTCCCAGGACCCGCGAGAAGTGGCAGGCGCTCTTCACGGAGCTCGGCTGCAAGGGTAGGCTCCCGGAGCCGTGACCCAGGACGAGGCTCTCGACCCGCGCGCCGCTCTGGGCGTCGATCCTGGTGTCGATCTGGGCGTCGATCTCGAGCGGCTCGCGGCGTGGATGGACGCGCAGGGGCTCCCGCCCGGTCCGATCGAACGCAGCGAGCGGCTCGGCGGCGGCACCCAGAACATCCTGCTGCGCTTCGAGCGCGGAGGATCCGCCTACGTGCTGCGGCGCCCGCCGCTCCACAAGCGCGAGAACAGCGACGAGACGATGCGCCGCGAGGCGCGCGTGCTCGGCGCCCTGCGCGGCTCGACCGTTCCGCACCCGCGGCTCGTCGCGGCGTGCGCGGAGACCGACGTCCTCGGCGCGAGCTTCACGCTGATGGAGGCGGTGCGCGGCTTCAACCCGACGGTCGGGCTGCCCACACTGCACGCCTCCGATCCGCGGATCCGCCACCGCATGGGGCTCGCGCTCGCGGACGCGATCGCGGCCCTCGGCGAGATCGACCACGTCGCCGTGGGGCTCGCCGACTTCGGGCGGCCCGAGGGCTACCTCGAGCGCCAGGTCGCGCGCTGGCGCCGCCAGCTCGAGGGCTACGGCGCCCTCCCCGGCTACCCCGGCCCGGAGATCCCGGGCCTCGACCACGTCGCGACGTGGCTCGAACGCAACCGCCCGGACCGATCTCGCCCGGGGATCCTGCACGGCGACACTCACCTCGCGAACGTCCTCTACGACCCCGACGGTCCCGAGCTCGCCGCGATCGTCGACTGGGAGCTCGCGACGATCGGCGATCCGCTCCTCGACCTGGGCCAGCTCCTCGTCACCTGGCCGGGCGAGGACGGGAGCCTCGGGCCGAGCGTGAGCCCGTGGGAGGGGTTTCCGCGCGCTGCGGAGCTCGTCGCGCGCTATCGCGAGCGCTCGACGCGCAGCCTCGACGCGCTCGCCTGGTACGAGGTGCTCGCCTGCTACCGGCTCGGGATCATCCTCGAGGGCACGCACGCGCGCGCCTTCGTCGGCAAGGCCAACCGCGCGATCGGCGATGCGCTCCACGCGACGACCCTCGCGCTCTTCGCCCGCGCCACCCGGAGGATCCGCGCCCGTTGAGGGAGCAACCCGAGGCCGTCGGCGCCGTCCGGGCGCGGCGGGCTCAGAGCGGCTTCCAGCGCGGCGGCCGCTTCTCCTGGAACGCGTGCATCGCCTCGACCATGTTGCCGGTGAAGGTACCGAGCACCTGCTGACGGTTCTCGAGCTCGATCGCATGGCGCAGACTCGGTGCGTCGAGGTTGGTCGCGAGCCCCCGCTTCGTCATCCAGACGCCGTACTCGCTGTTCGCCGCGATCTCGCGCGCCTTCTCGAGCGCCGCGTCGAGCAGGCGGGCTTCCGGGACCACGGCGTGGAGCATCCCGATCCGCTCGGCCTCGGCGGCGTCGAAGTGCCGTCCGGTGAGCATCAGCTCGGCCGCGCGCCCGGCGCCGACCAGCCGCGGAAGGAAGTAGCTCACGCCGACGTCGCAGGACGAGAGCCCGACGCGGATGAAGACCGCCCCGAAGCGCGTGCCCTCGGCCGCGATCCGCACGTCGCTCGCCAGCGCGAGCGCGAGCCCCCCGCCGACCGCCGCGCCGTGGATCGCCGCGACGATCGGCTTCTCGCACTCGTGGAGCGCCAGGATCGTCTCGGCGAGGTTCTCCTGCATCTTGTAGATGTACCCGAGCTCGCCCATCTCCTCGGTGCCGGGGACGCGGACGTCATCGCCCTTGAGATCCGCCCCCGCGCAGAAGCCGCGTCCGGCCCCGCGCAACACCGCCACGCGGATCCTGCGATCGCGGTGGATCTCGTTCGCGGCCTCGCGCAGGTCCATCACGAGACCCACGGAGAGTGCATTCATCCGCTCGGGCCGGTTGAGCGTCACCACGGCGACCTCGCCGCGGCTGCGATCGATCTCGACGGCGGACACGGGACCTCCGGGTTCGGCCCCCGGGCGGCGCGGCGCACGAGCGCGCCGGAGCCCCCGGTGCGGCGCTCAGGATAGACCGCACGGACCGGGACGTCCGCGAACGGTCCGGCCCGCGCGGGGCCCTCCAGCGTCCGGTGCCATGCGTACCGCTCCCCCGCACACGACACATTCCTGACCCGCCAAAACCTACGGAGAGCCAAATCTTGGACGGCGCGATACGCGGGATTGACTCCCCGGGCCGTTCGGAGTTCAGTATGGTGGTGATGGCCGGCTTCAGGCACCCAGGCAGGTTCTCGTAGGAGGGACAGGCTCAGATGTCCCTGAGACTCGCAAGCCAGCCGCTCATGACCCGCTTCGCCACATCGATGGCGCGCGCGCGATCGTGTCCGGACGCGCCGTGGACTTCCTCCGACAGGTGGGGCGGGCTCGGCGGAGCCTCCATCGTGCGCGAGGGCCCGATCGAGTCTCGTCGCCCGATCCCTGCTCTCGTCCCGCGAGCCACCCCGGCTCCACGCCTGAGCGAGCGCGCGCGGGAAGCCATGCGCTTGCGTCACTTCAGCCCGCGCACCGAGCAGTCCTATCTCGGCTGGATGCGCCGCTACCACGAGTTCCACGGCCGGCGCGATCCGGCCGAGCTCGGCGCCGAGCACGTCATGGCCTTCCTCAATGCCCTGGCGACCCGCGGACACGTCGCGGGCTCGACGCAGAACCAGGCACTCGCGGCGCTGCTCTTCCTCTACCGGGAGGTTCTCGGCATTCAACTGCCATGGCTCGACGATCTCGTCCGCGCCAAGACCCCCGCGCGCCTTCCGGTGGTGCTCACGCGCGATGAGGTGCGCGCCGTGCTCGCTCGCATGGAAGGCCAACCACGCCTGATGGCAACCCTGCTCTACGGCTGCGGCCTGCGCCTGCTCGAGTGCTGCCGCCTGCGCATCAAGGACATCGACTTTGGCCGCAACCAGATCACCGTCCGGCGCGGCAAGGGCGACAAGGACCGCGCGACGATGCGGCCCGTCTCGATCAAGTCCGAGCTCGCCGCGCGCCTCGAACGTGTTCGGGCCCAGCACGAGCGCGACGTCGCGAACGGCGCAGGCTGGGTCGAGCTCCCGGGCGCGCTCGGGAAGAAGCTCCCCTCCGCCGGCCGCGAGTGGCCCTGGCAGTGGGTCTTCCCCGCCACGCGCACCTACGTCGAGCGCGAGACGGGAGAGAAGCGCCGCCACCACCTGCACGAAACCGTCGTGCAGCACGCCGTGCGCCGCGCGGTTCTCGCGGCGGGCATCCCGAAGCGCGCGACCTGCCACACCTTCCGCCACTCCTCCGCCACGCACCTGCTCGAAGCCGGTAGCGACATCCGCACCGTGCAAGAGCTGCTCGGCCACAAGGACGTCGCCACGACGATGATCTACACCCATGTCCTGAAGCGCGGTCCCGCCGGCGTCCAATCCCCGGCCGACCGCCTCCTGGGAGGGAGATGATGGGCACCCCGGCTCGTCTCGACATGATCCCGACGTCACCTCCCCGCGAGGGTGACGACCGCAACCCCCGGGCTGCGCCGGGTCTTATGCAGACCCGTCTAACGAGGAACCTCGCTTGGCGCACGTCGCGCGGCATCCCCTGGGCTCACGGCACCTTGCGTCGCTCGCGCAATCTCTTCCCAACCACAATAGGCAGACCGCCTCGCCGCGTTCGCAGCGTTTATGCAGGTTTGTCCAATACACGTTAGACGGCGGAAAATACGCAGTGGGTGTTTGCCTGGTTCTCACGACGATTTCCTCGGCGAACGCAGACCGAGTGCGCGGCGACCCGCCCATCGTGTGGCTCGTGCTTGGCTCCACAGAAGACTATGTCGCAGCGAAACGACGCCCACGCAGCCTGCTGGGCAGGCTACTCGGGCGCGCTGCGGAACAAGACACTGAGATTCCCAAGCTTGATCTGGCTCCCGGTGAGACCCAATCCTGCGATCTCGACAAATCGTGGCACGCCATTCACTTTCTATTGGTCCACGAACGGGGGAATACCAACTCTCCGCTTAGGAACCGTAATGAAATTAATTGACTATTCTGCGTTGTCCGCGAGGGAGGATGGTGTAGTTCCAGTCAGCGTGGAACGGCTCCGGCTTCAGGTTGATGG
>Ga0214473_10004495_pt1 | contig 16754 bp, 16 predicted proteins | sample RVTome_7_FD_203509 | JGI IMG/M metagenome (GOLD analysis project Ga0214473, IMG submission 203509) | Soil microbial communities from uranium-contaminated site in the Upper Colorado River Basin, Wyoming, United States - RVT98D197 | ecosystem: Environmental > Terrestrial > Soil > Contaminated >... | reverse complement strand
GGTAGAGCGTGGCCATGACGACGACGGCCAGTAGTGAGGCCGGTGCGAAGATCAGCGCCGTCCGGAGATACGTGTCGCCCGGAAGTTTCGCCAGCCAGGCCCCGAACCGGTGCGGTGCAGCATAGAAAGCCGCCAGCGCCACCACGGACGCCAGCAGCAGCGGGACGGCCGGCACCAGCACAAGACTGGCCAGCTTGCGTGTCCTCGCCGGTCGAGGATCAGCGTCGTCGCGAGGTGGGTTTGGGCTGGGCCTCATGGCTCGATCTTTACTATGGCCCAAGGTCGACATCGACTGTCGACTGGTGGAGGGTTTGCCCAAAGGCGGCACTGACGTCGCGCACGACGATGCGGCCCGGGCCGCCCGCCGTCAGGCTGTAGGCTACGTCGACCGCGAACGGTCCCGGCAGCCCCATGTCGGGGCCCTGAATGATGGCGGAGGACGAGCCGACGACGGCGCCGGTCACGTCGATGATTTCCACCAGCAGTGTTTGCTCGAAGCTCGCCCAGGCTTCCCCTTCAACGTGCACCAAGCCTCCGCTCACCCTATCCGCCGAGGCCGGCGCGTGGATGGTGATGCGCTCCCCGCCGCTCTCGCCTTCCAGGATGGCCTGGCTGCCGCCCCCGGCCAGGGTGACCTGGTTCGAAGCCAGGTGTGTGATCCCTCCATCGCGCGGACTCGTGCTGAAGACGTTGACCGCTCCCGGTCGATCGGAGGCCACTCCGAGATCGAATGCCAGATCGGCCACGAACGCGCCGCGCACTCCGGCGTCGGCGCCGATGATCACCGCCTGCTGGGCCAGCACGAGGAAAGGTTCTTGGTCCAGCGCCACAACCTGCACCACCAGCGTTTGCTCGAAGGTGGGTTCGGCTTCCCCTTCGATGTGCACCTGGCCGACCAGCCGCGATCCGTTTCCGGGCGTCTGAATCCAAATCGCTTCGGCCGGCCCGGCGGCTTCGGTCAGCGCGCTCGATGGGCTGGCGGCCGGCGCCTGCACGGTCGTGGCCGGCTGGGTTGGCGACGGCTGCGAAGGCGGCGCCGGTTGCGTCGGCGTCGCCAACCCACACGCCAGGGCGGCCAACCCCAGAATCATCCAGCTCCGCACAAACCGGTCCATGAGTAGAGACCTCTTGCCGGCAGTCTACCTGTGGCACCTGGATTTGACATTAGAACGTTTGTTCGGTATAATGAGTGGGACAGGAGGCTGGCGTGTGGCTTCGCCGTTCATCCACCGATCCCGGACCCTCGGGCCCGGCAGGGGCCGACCACGGCCGTCTGGTGTTTGAAGCCGACGCCGAGCTTGGCGAGGCTCTGCGGCATGCAGCCCATGTCCGCGGCCAGGAGCCTGAGCTTCTGGCGTCCGACCTGCTCCAGCGCGCCCTGGCACAGGATACGCGCCGCTCTCACGCCCGCGCCGCCCTGGCCTCCCTGACCCCCCGCCAGCAGGAAGTCGCCCGTCTGGCCGCCCGCGGCCAGACCAACCGCCAAATCGCCAGGGTCCTGGTGGTCTCCCCAGAAACGGTAAAAACCCACGTTCGCAACGCTCTCGACAAGTTCGGCTTGCGCAGCAAGACCGAACTCCGCCTGTTGCTGCTCGATCTGGGTGGAGACGATCGCCCCGGACCCATCCGGCCCGGCGAGGCCGGCCGGTCCGGATACAATCAGCCCGGATGACGACTCTCGACGACCTTTTCGAGGCCGTACATAACGGGGACGCGCTGCGCGTCGACGCCTTCCTCGAGGCGCAGCCGACGCTCCTCACCGCTCACGACCCAAGCGGAAACGGCCTGCTGCTCGCCGCCCTCTACCACGGCAAGCCCGATCTGGCCGCGGTGCTCGTCGCCCGCGGCGCTCCGGTCAATCTGTGGGAAGCGGCCGCCCTGGGAGATGTCGCCCGCCTGCAGGCACACCTGGAAGCCGACCCTTCCAACCTCAAAGCCCACAGCCATGACGGGTGGACCGCGCTGCATCTCGCCGCCCACTTCGGCCACGCCGACGCGGCGCAGCTCCTGCTCCGGCACGGCGCCAACGTCCGCGCCCGCTCGACCAACCCGCTCGACAACGAGCCGCTGCACGCCGCTCTCGCCGGGCGCAGCCTGGACGTCGCTCGCCTCCTGCTCGACGCCGGGGCCGATCCCAACGCCGTCGAGCATGGGGGCTACGCTCCACTCCACCAGGCCGCCGAACCCGGCGATCTTCCCCTAATCCGATTGCTGCTCGATCGCGGCGCGCGTCCCGACCGAAAGGACGACCAGGGCCGGACGCCTCTCGATCTGGCGGAGGCCGGTGGCCACACCCTGGCGGTGGACGTGCTCCGCCGCGCGGCCTCGACCCCGGCAAGTTAGAAGCCTTCTCGACAGGATTTCCGCAGATCCCTGTCGGGCCTGCCTGAAGACGTTAGATAGAATCTGCAGGATTGCGCCGGCGGCGCCGCCCGGCCGGGTGATATCGCCGTTGCCGGGCTGGCCTGTCGAGCGTGGAACGCTACGGCACCTCAGCCAGCTCCATTCGATCAGGGCCTGTGGGTCGGTAGCTGTAGCGCCCCTGCGGCACGTCCGAAACCAACTCCAACACTCCCGAATCCATCGCCTCCCACAGCACCTGGAAGGGCGCTTTTCCGGGGGACCACGTCTCGCCCATCACCACTCCGTGCCCGGGGAGAACGGTGAAGACGATACGTCGCGGGTCGGCCGGAGTGTGCAGCGATTGGGAGCGGCGAAAGGCCTGGCGGATGGCCTGAGCCTGCGCTTGCGTCCCGCACGACACGGGATAATCGTAGTAGGCGGGATCGAGGGAAACGAACTCTACCTGGCGGGGATCGAAGGCGGCCACGCCCCGGTGGCCGTGCAGCTTGGAACGAAGAATGGGCACTCGTCCGGAGCCGTTGCCGTCCCCATCGAGGGCGATGCGCGGCAGATCGGCGTCCATAAGCATCATCTCGACGGCCTCCGAGGACGGCGGCGTCGGCGGCCGGCCTTCCACGGCACGCACCAGCGCGCCTCGTCCATCCGGCCGAACCCCGACGATCACCGCCAGGTCGTCATCCGTAATCCGCCCTTTGTCGACCGGCCGCGCACTCCCAGTCACCGTCGAGATCAGGCCGGGCAGGTCCGGGTCCCAGGTGGCGAAGCAGCCTTCGCTGTACTGGGCCGCTACCGCGTCGTGCAACGCCGGCACGTCGACCAGGTCGGCAATCCGCACCATCTCCGTGAAGAACCCCCGCCGGTCGAGCTCTTCCGCGCCGCGGCGCATGGCTTCCGGCGTGGTCAGCGCCCGCCACGTCGCCGCCGGCACCTCCGGCGGGACGAACTCATGATCGACGACTTCGTGAGTCGAGACGGCCGTCCCCAACCGCAGGACCATGTCGTCGAAGAAATCGTCGGCTTCGCCGCACTCGACTCGCGGATAGGCGCCGACCAGGTCGAAGTAGTAGGCCGCTTGGGGCCGGTCCTGCCCGATAACGAGAACGTCACGGATGGATAGGGCCTGCGATTGAACCAGACGCACGAGAGCGAGCATCGGCCCGCCGCGCTGCCCCTGTTCGCGCAGGACCCGATACGCCCGTACCGTCAGTCCCGGGTAGGCGAAATCCTCGGCGGAGGGTGACGGGCGGCCCAATGCTTCCGCCAGCTTCTCCAGGCGGCCTTGCAGCTGTTCCGCCGTGGCTTGCAGCAGCGTCACAACCGTCGGCGCGTGGGTCAGGCCGAAACGCCGACGCGCCGAGAACAGCAGGGATTGGCGCCACGGGACCGGTTCCCCCCAGGCGGCCGTGGTCAAGATCAGGTCGGTGTCATCGGTGGGTAGCGCTTGAAACTCGTGGCCCGCTCGTTCCAGCGCCTGCCGCAGCCCGGCGACGACTCCCGCCAGCTCTGCCGTTCCCGCCCCGGCCACGTAGGCCACCCGCATCCGGCGCAGCCAGCCGTGCCGCACCCGCTCCGCCAGAACATGCTCTACCGCCATGCCTCACCCGCCTCCACCTTCACAATACCTTGCGAAAGACCCGGTGGTTCTTATACGGAACACCGCCGATGTTCACCAAGTCGCGGCGCATCTGGACCGCACTTTCCGCCACCTGGGTCAGGTCGGCGTGCACCAGACGCGATTCCTGCAGCGTGTTCTGCAGCTCGGCATACAGCAGCGCATTGCCGCCCCGGCCCTGGAATTCCGGCAGCACCCCGGCGCCATTGATCGCCAGCCAGCGCGTGCGGCCCGTCTCCAGGACCAAGTCGATCAACCCCAAGGGCAGCAGCCGGCCGCGGCTGCGCTGGAGCGCGGCCGAGAGATCCGGAAAGGCGAAAAGGAAACCGACGATGTCCTCCCCGTGGGCGATCAGCTTGACCAACTTCGGATCGGCCACGGCCATCAGGTTGTCGGTGAGGAATCGAACCTCGCGTGAGCTGAGCGGGTAGTACTCCCAGTTGTGGATGAACGTCCGGTTGTAGGCGTCGCCAATACGCCCCGCCCATCGCCGCAGTTCGCCTTTGCTGCGGAAGCGGAGCACGCGCAGCCCGCTCCGTTTCGCCGCTCTCTCCGCCACCCGCTGCACCCGCTCGGGCAGGCGCGACCGGTCGCGGTGTAGGTAGCACGAAATGAAGTCGACCTCTTTCTCGTATCCCAGGCGTTCCAGGAAACGCGGATAGTAGGGCGGGTTGTAGTTCATCATGGTCATCGCCGGGCGGAATTCAAACCCGTCGACGAGCATCCCGTATCCATCGAGCGCGCCGAATCCCTTCGGCCCGACCAGAACCTCCAGCCCTCGCCCCCGCGCCCACTCGCCGGCTCGCTGCAGCAAGGCGGCCGCTACCTCGATGTCGTCGATGCACTCGAACAGGTAGAACTGCGCCTGGCGCGTCCCGTGATAGCTGTTGTAAGGGCGATTCTCCAAGGCCGCGATCCGCCCGACATCCTGGCCCTGACGTGAGGCCAGGAAGAACGCCGCCGCCGAGTGTTCGTAGAAGGGGTGGCGCTGAGGATTGAGCTGGGCGGCCGCATCGATCCACAGCGGGGGAACCCACAGCGGGTGCCCGGCATACAGACGGAACGGCAACCGCAGGAAGCGGTGAACCGCTCCCCGGTCGAGGGGATCGACGGATTCGACGGTAAGCATCCGAGCGTTGGGAACCGGGCGATTGTATCACCGGCCTCCTGCGGCTACAATTCCCGACCTTCGGAGACCGCATGAATCGCGCCCAACTGTTGCACGCCGCGTTCAATCGCTCTCTCGACCTCATCGCCGACCGGCACGTCGTGGGGCTCGAGAACGTGCCGCCGCACGGCCCTTACATTGTGGTCACCAATCACCTGAGTGCCCTCGACGCGGCGGTGGTTTACGGTCAGTTGGGCGGCCCCGACATGAAGGGTTGGGCGGCCGAGAAGTGGGAGCGCAACCTGGTCTTTGGGACGATCCTGCGCATGGGCGGCGGGTACTTCATCCAGCGCGGCCAGGTCCATCGGGACGCGATCGAATTCGCCGTCGACTGGCTGCGAGCCGGTCATGTCTTCGGTATGGCACCGGAAGGAACGCGCAGCCGGGGGGGCGGCTTGAACCAGGGCAAGACCGGCGTGGCCTACCTGGCGCATCTTTCGGGAGCGCCTATCGTGCCCCTGGCCCACAGTGGCACCGACAAGGTGATGCGCTCGCTCCTGCGCCTCCGGCGCGGTCACATCGACGTCATGATCGGGCCCGCCTTCCACCTGCCTCCCCTCGATCCGGCCGATCGTTCCGCTGGGCTGCGGCGCCATGCCGACGAGGTCATGTGCCGTCTGGCGATGCTCCTTCCCCTCGAGTACCGCGGCGTGTATGCCGACCATCCTCGGCTGCGGGAGCTGCTCGCCGGCGCTCCCTAGCGGCTATGGAAGGAAGTACAGGGTGTTGAGGTAGGAGAACATTTGCCCGTCGGCGGTGAGCCCGACCTGGGCCAGCGGCGGCAGACCGAACCAGGGCCCTGCGCCGGGATACTCGTAGCGGAAGAAGTAGGACTCGCCGGATTTCACCCCCTGGCTGGCGACCAACTGGGAACGCAACTCCGTAAACTGGGGCAGCTCGCGCAAGATGATCGCTTCGGCCAGCGCCTGGAGCTCATCCGTCGCCAGCGGCGGCCCCTGGATCGCAGGGGTCGTGATCCCCGGATCCATTTCGAGCACACGATTCGCCACGACCGCTACCAGATACGATCGCCCCTGCTCGTCCTCAAAACGCGCCACCCGCAGCAGCCCGTCAGGTGAGTTCGCCATGCGGGTGATCTCACGGAAACCTGCCAGCCTGGTCTCTCCCTGAAGGAAGCCGTGGATGGCCTCGAGGGCCTTGGCCTGATCGATCTCCGTCTCCACACCGTCCGAGGATCGGTAGCAGACCTGCGCCAAGGCTGCCACGTCGCGCACGGGCATGGCGGCCAGGTCCTCCTGGGTGAAACAGGGCTTCGCCGTGGGCGTGGGTTGGGCTGCGAGCGCGGCGTCCGTGGGCGAGGCGATATGGGTCGCTGAGGCCTCCGCTGTCGACGCGGCCGGCGTGGCGGCGACGGGGCTTTGCGCGCATCCGGCCGAGAGCAGGACGATCGCCGCCCATGCCTCCAACCGGCCTTTTCCACGACGCCGTGCGAGGTCGGGGCCCACCATTTTATTTCCTCCGAAAGGGCGCTTCTGAAATCTGTCGCCAGCGGGCTTTACGTCTTTGTCGCTGGCACCACCGTTGCCGGCCTGCAAGCGGGCTGCATTCTACCCCGCCGGTCAACGTGTCCCCCCATAGGGTGAGGCGGCCTCTTCCAGCTTCCACCCACGGAGTGATTGCGCACGGGCTGCCTTAGGTGTAGAAATAGAACACATGTTCTGAGAAACCCTATGCTAACCCGTTCTCTCCCTTCCCTCCTTCCCGCTCTGCAGCCGGAAACGGCCTTTCCCGACGATCCCACCTTTCTGGAATCCCTGACCCGGCCGCGCCTCTCCCTCTTGTGGGGGACGCAAGCTCCAACCCGCACGCTGCTCACCGCCGCCACCGCTCTCGTCGCAGGCGGCACGCCCGTGCGCCTCTTCGACGGCGGCAATGCCTTCGACGGCTACTTCGTCGCCCGCCTGGCGCGCCGCCTCGCCCGACTCACAAGCCTCGAACAAGACGGGCCCACCCAGCCCGCAGGCCATCCGGCTGCCCTTCCGGGAAGCCCTGATGCTTCCTTGGATTTGGGCGCCGCGGGGCGAGACGGACCCCATGAAGCCCTCAGCCGCCTGCGCCTGTCGCGCGCCTTCACCTGCTTCCAGCTGGCGGAGCTCATCGAGAACGCCCCCGCCACCTCCGAGCCGCTCTTTGTTCTCGATCTGTTGGCCACCTTTTACGACGAGAGCGTACCGCTGCGCGACAGCGAGCGTCTGCTGGGCACCACTCTGACCCACCTCAAGCGCCTGGCGGCCGTGGCGCCCGTAATCGTCGGCGCCCACGAACCGCAAACCTTAGTCAAGGATCGTTGGCTGTTGCTCGACCATCTGCAGACGGCCGCCGACACGGCCTGGATGCTGCGCGCACCCGAACCGGAACCCGTGCTCCAGCCGCGGTTGTTCTGAGTGGTCAGTGGTGAGTGGTCGGTGGCCAGTAACCAGCCAACGATCATCGGCTCCTGACCACTGACCACCGACCACTGGCCACTATCTTATGGGCCGAACTCTTCCCTCCATCACCCAGGCCTTCCTCCAGGAGCAGCAATCGCTCGCACGCTTCCGCCGCGCCTTGCGCCTCGACGATCAGCGCGCCCTGGATGCCCTGCTCGCCAGCTCACGCCACCACCTGGCGGCGGCGGCGTACGCCTCTCACCTGCTGCCCTTCGAGGTCATGCTCCTCGCCATGCTGGTCGAGCAGCACAAGCTGGTGCTGCAACTCCAGAACCAACTCGAGGCGCTGCAGGCGGGGCTGACCGAGGACTCGCCCTCACCCCACCCTCTCCCTCCGGGAGAGGGAGACGGGAACTCTGGCAACCGACCACAATCCCTCCATGCTGATGGCTGATGGCTCCCGGAAGGACACCGGGGCTGTGTGATGGCTGACCTTTCCGCCTGGCTTTTCGATGTCTATCCCGACGGCGACGGCATGCGCCTGTGGCTGCTCGACGGCGACGGGCGCATGCACACGCTCCACGATACCTTCACGCCGTGCCTCTATGCCCGCGGGCCCCTCGACGATTTGCGCGCCGTCAGCCGCATGCTGCGCGCCCGCCGCGCCCCCGTCACGCTGCGCCGGGCCGAACGCCGCGATCTTTTTCTCGACCGGGAGGTCGAGGTCCTCGAAATCGGTGTCCGCCTGCCGGCCCTGCTCCCCACCGTTCTGCGCTGGGCGGCCGAGTTCCGCCCCTACCTGACGTACTACGACGCCGACATTCCTCTCCCTCAGCGCTACGTCCTGGCCCGCGGCATCTTCCCCCTGGCAGCCTGCGACGTCGACTACGATCCTTCGCCGGACTCCGGCGCCGGCCGGCTGCGCGCCATCGCCACCGTCGACACGCCCTGGGAGGTCGACTACCGTTTGCCGCCGTTTCGCGTGATGACGCTGCGCCTCGCCGATCCTCGCGGCGACGATGCCGGGGACTTGTACAACCCGGCGCGGAGGCCGCAGCCGGAAGTCAGCCGTCAGCCGTCAGCTGTCAGTCCCTCACCCCCAACCCCTCTCCCGCTGAGCGGGAGAGGGGCAGAGGTGAGGGCGAACGGCCGCGCCGACCTGCTCGTCGAAGTCGACGGCCGCGAGTATGCCTTCCCGCGGCGCCACAGCCGCCGCCTGGTGCTCGGCCTGGGCCATCTGCTCGAGCGCCACGACCCCGACCTGGTCGTCAGCGCCTACGGCGACTCGTACCTGCTGCCGCGCCTGCTCGAGCTGGCCCGCCACTACGGCCTCCCGCTGCCGCTCAACCGCGACGCCGCCCAGGCCGTGGCCCGCAAGCGTGCGCATTCCTACTTCTCCTACGGCCGCATCGTCTTCCGCGACGAGCAGCATCTGCTCTTCGGTCGCTGGCACATCGACCGTCACAACGCCTTCCTGGCCGACGACTACGGTCTCGACGGCACACTGGAGATCGCCCGCCTGACCGGCCTGCCGGTCCAGACCGTCGCCCGCGTTTCCACCGGCACCGGCATCAGCGCCATGCAGGTCGCCACCGCCTGGCGGCGCGGGGTGCTCGTCCCCTGGCAGAAGCGTCACCCTGAATCGCTCAAGACCGGCGTCGAGCTGCTCGTCGCCGACAAGGGCGGGCTGGTCTACACGCCCACCCCCGGCCTGCACCAGCATGTGGCCGAGCTCGACTTCACCGCCATGTATCCGAGCATCATGGTGAACTTCAATATCTCGCCCGAGACGGTCGGCGCCGACTGCTGCGACGGCGTACCCATCCCCGAGCTCGGCACTCCCGTCTGCCGCCATCGCCAGGGTCTGGTCCCCGAGACCCTCGCCCCGCTGCTCGAAAAACGCGCCCGCTACAAGGCCCTGGTCCGCGCCCTGCCCGAGGACGACCGGCGCAAGGAGGCCTTCCGCCGCCGCTACTCGGCCCACAAATGGCTGCTCGTCACCTGCTTCGGCTACCTGGGCTACAAGAACGCCCGTTTCGGCCGCATCGAGGCCCACGAGGCCGTCACCGCCTACGGCCGCGAGGTCTTGCTGCGCGCCAAGGAGATCGTCGAAGGGCGCGGCTTCCGCGTCCTGCACCTGTACGTCGACGGGCTGTGGGTCGACCGGCCCGGGGCGGCCCAGCGGCCGGACTACGAGTCGCTCCTGGCCGAGATTCAGACGCAGACCGGCCTGCACATCGCCCTGGAAGGCGTTTACCGCTGGCTGGCTTTCCTCCCGTCGCGCGTCGAGCCGCGCGTCACTGTCGCCAACCGCTACTTCGGCGCTTTCGAGGACGGCACGCTCAAGGTGCGCGGCATCGAGGCCCGCCGCCACGACACGCCCGCCTTCATTGAAGACACTCAGCTCGGCGCGCTCCAGATCCTGGCGCACGCGCCCGACGCCGCCGCATTCCGCCGCCGCGTACCGGAGGCCGTCGCCTACCTGCGTCAGCGCCTGGGGCGGCTGCGGGCCGGGCAGGTTCCGCTGGAGGAGCTCATCGTCGGCCACAATCTGTCACGTCAGCCGGAGGAGTTCACCGTCCGCACCCCCGCCGCCCGCGTCGCCGCCGAGTTCACCCGCGCCGGCATCCAACTCAGCCCGGGGGAGCGCCTGCGCTTCGTCTATGTCTCCGGCCCGGAAAAAGCCCGCGCCTGGGATTTGCTGGAAGCGCCCGCCGCCTACGACCGCCAGGTTTACACGAAGCTCTTCCTGCGCGCCGTGGAAAGCCTGCTGGCCGCCGTCGGCGTCGACGCCGCCACGCTGGAAACCTGGCTGCTGGGCGACGCCGGCTACTGGGGTCCGCCAGGCGCCCTTCCGCCGCGCGGCGTCGACGGGCGCTGGCCTCTGCTGGCCCGCGCCGGCATCCTTCGCCCTACGACCTCATCTCCGGCCGCGTACCTTCCAGCCCGACGGCGCACCCTCGCCCAACCCGCGCCGGCGCCGATCACACCCAACTGACAACGTCACGACGACGGGATCGTCGAGGAATAGGCGCAGGCTTCAGCCTGCGACGGCCGGAACCCGCCCACCCCAAGCCGGCGGTCGGTATGCCCAGCCGAGGAATATCCCGTCAAGAGTTCGCAGCAGGGGCCCTGAACGGAGGCCGTCCTTCAACCGCCGCCGCGAAAACACACCCTGCGGCCGCAGTTGAAGGGCCCACTCCACCCGGCGATCCGAGGTAAACTCCCCGGCGGCGCGGGCACGCCAGGAGGACGCCATGACCTACCAGGCTCAGAGTTCCCTCCCCTTACCGCTGACCGATGTCCAGCTCGGCGAGACGTTCGCCGCTCTGATGCGGCGCGTCTACCTCTGGATGGCGATCGGCCTGTACCTTACCGCCGGTGTCGCCTTCTTCGTCGCCAACAGCTCGCTCGCCCTCGTGATTCTCGGCAATCCCATCCTTTACATCGGCCTCTTCCTGGGCGAGCTGGCCCTCGTCATTGCCCTCTCGGCCGCCGTGGACCGCCTGGCCCCGACCACCGCCATCGCCCTCTTCCTGCTCTACGCCGTCCTCAACGGGGCCACGATGTCGGTCATCTTCCTCGCCTACACCCTCACCGACATCACTTTGGCCTTCGTCAGCACCGCCACCCTCTTTGCCGCCATGTCGTTCGTCGGTTACTTCGTGCGTCTGGATCTCAGCCGGTTCGGCGCCTACCTCATCATGGGCCTGATCGGCCTGGTGATCGCCACCTTCGTCAATCTGTTCTTGGCCAGCACACCCTTGATGTGGATCACCACCTACGGCGGGATCCTGTTGTTCATCGGCCTGACCGTCTTCGATACGCAACGCATCAAGCGAAATCTGACCGCCCGCCTGGCGGCCGGCGACGAGGCGGCCGTCTCGCGCTTGGGTGTGCTCGGCGCTCTGACCCTGTACCTCGACTTCATCAACATCTTCCTGCTCATCCTGCGCCTCCTCGGCCGCCGCCGCTAGCTTTCGCCTACCCGCAAAGAAAACGGCCGGGCCCTAAAGGGCCCGGCCGAAACGCTCCCCCGCCCAACGGTGTCAGTCGTCCCCGTCGCCCTCCCGCCCGCCGGGATGGCACTTCACGCAGCTTCCCATCGAGAAGCCTGAGACTTCCTTGTGCTTGTCCTGCATCTCGCTGGCACTATGCTCGTGGCAGCCCGTGCAGGAATAGTCGAACCACGAGGACGGATGGCATGTCGAACAGTTGCCTCCCGCGCCTCCATGGTTCTGAGGGAAGGAATGGGGGCCGTTGAACGAGGCCGGTTTCCAGGCGCTGGTCGAGTGACAATTCCCACAGCTTCCGCCGAATGCACTGCTGCCGTGCGACGAGGGTCGGTTGTGGCAGGCGGAGCACGACGAGGGCGTTCCGGCAAACTGCCCGCCGGCGTGACACGAGGTGCACGCCGCCCGGGTGTGCGCCCCGGTCAGGCGGAAGCTGGCCAGGTCGTGATCGAAGGTCGCGTCCGGCCATGTCGTCGGCCGATGGCACAGGCCGCAATCCGTCCCGAACCGGCCGCCGTGCGCGTCCTCATCGGCGTGGCACCCGGCGCACGTCGAGGGCGTGCCCACGTAGCGGCCTCCCTCATGGCACTCGGCGCAGGTTACGTCGTGGGCCGCCTGCAGGGGAAAGGCGGTTCGGGCGTGGGTGAAGGTGATGTCCGACCAGGCGGCCGTGGTGTGACAGTCGGAGCAGTCCACCGAGAACTGCCCGGCGTGACGGTCGTCGTCGCTGTGGCAGTTCTTGCAGGCCAAGCCGACCCCGGTCCATTGGCGGTCGATGTGGCACTCCAGGCATTCAACCTCCTGGTGCCTTCCCGTCAACGAGAAGCGGGTCCGCTTATGGTCGAGGTCGGCCCCCTCCCAGGAGGCCGGGTTGTGGCACTCGGCGCAGTCCGCTCCCAGGCGGCCCTCATGAATGTCCGACGGCGCGTGACAGTCGAGGCAGGCCGTCGGCGCCGCACGCAGGGCGTCGATCGTCTTCGCCCCTCGGTGGCATAGGATGCACTCGGCGTCCGCGTGCTGGCCTTCGAGCGTGAAGGTCAGTTGCCCATGATCGAAGGCGCGGCCGTAGCTGTCGATCCCATCATGGCAGGTCAGGCAATCGGCGCCGAACGCCGCCCGGTGCTTGACACTGTATGCCAGGTCTAGGACAACGTGACAGCCGAGACACGTGGCTGCGTCCAAAACCTGCAGCGAATCCGTGTGGCAGTCAATGCATTGAAACGCTCCCCCATCCGAGACCAGGGGGTGGGCCGTGAGCACGAAACCCGTCCGCTCGTGGGGAAATCCCGCCATGTCCGCCCGCGTCAGGACCGCCTGCGTCCCGCCGTGGTCGGTGTGGCAATTCCGGCAGTTGGCGGCTGTGGCAAACCCGGCGTGCAAGCCTGTATCGAGTCGGATCTCCTCCTCGACCGAGGCGTGGCAAGCCAGGCATCGGTCACCCATGACCTCGCTCGCCCAGAACGCCGGGTGGCAGGCGGAACACTCTTCCTCTAAATCAGCGTGGGACACGACCCCGCCGATGGGCTCGGCGCCCGCTTCCCCGTTCAGGCCGCCGGGGCTGAAAATGCTGTTGCCCGAGGCCGTAGCCGCGCCGAAGATCGCCAGGGAGGCCAGCGTGGCAGCGATCATCGCCGAACCCGTCAGGCAGCCGAGAGGTCGATTCACGTCCGGGCTCTCCTAACGCAGGAGGGTCGCGTAGTACAGCGCCGCGCCGGCATGTACAAAGGCCGTGACGAAGAGCACCATCCCCAGCGGGATGTGCACGGTGTGCCACGTCGCCAGGAGTCGGCGGGCCCAGCGCATAGCGCTCAATTGACTCTCAAGCCCCCGCAATCGGCGCTGCGCCTGCTTGACCCCGGCGGCGGTGGTGGACGCACGTGCGCCGGCTTCCGTCAGCTGCCGGACTTCAGCCTGCGCCTGCGCCAGCTCGGCCTGCAGCGCCTGGGCCTCGACCATGACTCCGTCCGCCGTACGCGGGACGGCCGTGTAGATGTAGCGGCCCAGGAATCCACTGATCACAACGACCCCTGTCATAAGCGTCAGCGCCCCAGCCAATCCCTGGAACGACCAGGCGGCGTGCAGGAATACCAGGTAAGGGCCGACGATGCCGGTGAAAATGTGGAATTGCAGCCAGGAGCGCATCGTCCCCCACGGTCGGCGGACGGCACGCTTGCGAAGGGAGTACAGGGTTTCCGTCATCAGCATCAGCACGAATCCCAGGACGCCCAGGCTGTGGCCCAGAAAGCCGCTGGCGGCCGGGATGCCGCGTACAGAAAGGAATCCTCCGTACAACCCGGTGATAGCCAGCACGGCCACGAGCGCCAGCACGAGTTCCTTATTCGCTCGCACGGGTGTTTCTCCAGATGGCCTTTAGGATCGCCGGCAGATCCTGCGGCGCCCGCAGCAGATCTTGTCGGACCGGACGGATGTCGACCTGGCCGCGGATGATGTCCTGCAACGGACGAGACAGCGTCTGATCACCCATCACGATCGCGCCCAGGACGGCCCGCTCGCCCACCAGTACTCGCACACGACTGACGTCCGCGCTCGACTCCACGGTGAAACCATCCGCCTGCTCGCGCCAGGCCTCGCTGTCCCCTCGCGCCAGCGCCACCAGATCCCCGTCCTCTTTGCCGGTGCCGACCGCTCCGATGAGCGTGGTCGTGAGTCCGCCGATTCGCGTGACATTGAACGGCACGCTGCGCCGGTAGGGTTCACCGGCGCCGGCCATATTGGCGCCGGCGGCGCGCCCCTGATCGATTGCTATCGACCACAAGGAGTCAAGCACGCGCTCACCGGTGGCCGGATTGAGAACCTCGGCGGCGTCGCCGGCGGCGTAGATGTCATCGTCCGTCGTCCGGAAGTACTCGTCCGTCCAAATACCTCGATCGCACCCCAGCCCGGCCGCCTGTGCCAGCTCGATGCGTGGCTGGATCCCGATGGCGAAGGCGACCATGCTCGCTTCCAATCGGCGTCCATCGGCCAGCTCGACGCCGGTCACGCGTCCGCCCCGACCAAGAATGGCCGAGACCTCCGAGCGACGATGCAAACGGATTCCTTCCGCCTCGAGGCGGGATTCGACCAGCTCGGATTCGTGCGCGTCCAACACATTCCCCCAGTAGCGCTCTTTGCGCAGCAGGTAGTGCGTCCTCACGCCCTGCGCCGACAGACCCTCGGCCAACTCCAGAGCGGTGATGCCGCCTCCGACGACGACGGCCGACTTCGCCCGCCGCGCCATCTTGAGAATCCGCCGCGCGTCCTCAAGATTGTCCAGCGTCACAACGCCGTCCAGGTCCATCCCGGGCAGCTTCGGCCGTACAGCCCGGGCGCCAGGCGCCAGCAACAACCGATCGTAGGCGACGCTCGCGCCGCCCTGCAGATCCAGTCGGCGGCCGCTCCGGTCGATGCGGGCCACGCGGCCCACCATCCGGCGCAGCCCGTGACGCCGGTATTCGCTTTCGCGTCGCGAAAACAGATGGGATTCCGGCACCGTCCCGGTCAGGAGGTACGCCAGACCCGGTCGAGAGTAGAACCCGACCTTCTCTTCACCGACAATGAGGATGTCGGCCGAGGGATCTCGGCCGCGCACGGCCTCCGCCGCGGACACGCCGGCCGGGCCGTTGCCGACTATCACGTAGCGGGTGGGCATGTCAGCCCTGCCCTCGCTCGTCCCGAGGCTGGAACACTTCGGTGGTCTCCAGGCGCAGCGTTCCGCGAGGGCAGCGCTCCACGCACTCGCCGCAGGTCAGGCAGTGAGAATCGGCAATCGGGAGCCCTTGCCGGGCGTGGCTCCGCACATCGATCCCAAGCGGGCAGTTGAACGAGCAAATCCCGCATTCGACGCAGCGCGCCGGCTCGGCGACCACATGCGCCGCGACCATCGCGCGGCGTCGTTGAACATCTTGGTGGAGCAGGCGGCGGAACATGCCAGACGCCAACCTCGCTATCCCTCTTCCATTCTCTCAGGCCAAACTCAGCACGACATGGGTGGGTCGTCCCATCTCCGGCAGACGAGCCTCCCTACCAGCGGTCAACCGACAAACCCCTCCCGGCCCGTGAGGCCCATCCGGCGGCCCTCGTAGGTGCCGGGAGACCCTGGGTGAAAAGTCGGTAGGATTGACGGAAGGTTACGGCGCCCTCCGTCCCCTTGCGGGAGAAGGTACCGATTTCCTACGCAAATCCGGTCGCTGAGAGGGCCCTCCTGATGGAGCGAGCCCTCACCGCGTGATACCATCCCGGTCATGATTGGACTGAAGGGGAGGCGGGGCGTGGTTCTTCGAGGGAATTCTGCTCAGTCTGGGGAACTGTCGGCCGGGCGGCCCGCCTTCAGCCCTATTTGGATCCTCCTCCTGCCCGCCCTCGCGCTCGGTTGCGGCCCGTTGCCTGGCTTCCCTACCCTACCCACGTCTTCGACCTCCTTCGAGCCGTTCCCCATCTCCACCCTGCCGCTCGCTTTTGAGGGGGATCTGGGACCGATCCCCGGCCCAACCTGGCAGTTGCCGGATGTCCCGGACAGCGTCCTGTCTCCTTTTGCCGGGGACCCGCCGGAATGGTGGCATTGGGTTCCCATCCATGCCGTGGCCTACGGCGGGGGTGAATATGGCGGCGGATTCCACTACCTCGTCGACGTCGCCCCGCCTGAGATGCTCTCCTACTACAAGGAAGCCCTTCGCCAGGCTGGCTGGGAAGAACGAATGGGGGAACTGGAGGCGGGCGACTACAGCTATCTCAGCTATGACCGTTACTCCGATTCCGTCACCATCTACATCTCGCCGCGGGATTCGGGTTCGCTGATATCGATCATCGTAAATTAGGGACCCGGGATTCCTAGCCTCGGACGTCCCGTCCCGAGGCCGGCAACGGCTGGATGGGACCCGCCGAAACGAGAAGATGAGAACCAAGGGGCCGGCTGCTCAAACCGTCCGGCGTCCCGGCCTGTGTCCCGAGCGATCCCTGGCGAAAGCGAAAAGGGTCCGCAGGGAGCCGGATTATTCCAAGCCCACGCCGACGGACCCCAGGGCTGACCGGGGACCCCGACAATTGACGCCCCTCCGGCACGTGTGGTATCATCGCGACGACCTCCGGGCCGCTCCAGCGTTCTGGGCGGCCCCTGTGCACCTGGGAGAGGAGTAGCAGATCAGCGCCTCAGAATTCCGGATTAACGAAGACATCCGCGTCCCGGAAGTGCGCCTGATCGGCCCCGACGG
>Ga0214473_10004494_pt1 | contig 16755 bp, 18 predicted proteins | sample RVTome_7_FD_203509 | JGI IMG/M metagenome (GOLD analysis project Ga0214473, IMG submission 203509) | Soil microbial communities from uranium-contaminated site in the Upper Colorado River Basin, Wyoming, United States - RVT98D197 | ecosystem: Environmental > Terrestrial > Soil > Contaminated >... | reverse complement strand
GCCCGTGCGCCATGTCATACCGAATGACCGGCACCCAGACACCCCGTAGTTCCACTTCGAGCTGGACCACGAACGCTACAACCCTCCCGCGCAGCGTTTCGTGGTAATGCCGCTTGCGCGCTCCCGGCCCGAGAGGACGAAGGTACTCCGTGATCGCTGCACTCGCCAACGCTCCGCCGTCTCCATGCTGCCACGTTCAACGTGCCGTCGGAGCCGATCATAGCGGCGCCCGCGTCCCGCGTCACGCGGTAAAGGTAGCGCAGAACAAAACTGCGGTGTCCTCACATGAGCATGGTGGTGAACCGTCGAGAACAAACCAGTGCCCGAATCTCCCGCTACGCGAGTACAGGCTCGGCACGGATCTTCGAGACGGTGCCCGCCGTGCGTTCTTTGGGCCGTGCTCGGGCAGGGGGTGAGAGTCAGCTCAGCGCGGCGGGAAAGGCATGCCGCAGCACGGTCGACTTGCTCGTCCCGCGCGGCCCTAGGAGGAAGAAGCTCTTGTCACGGGGCAGGCTGATCTCTCTGGCAAACACATCGCCATTCTTACCTGAGAAACGGCGATGGCGCTACCGCCGCTCCGCCGACAGGCTAGGCATGCGGCGGAGCATAGCGCGTGGTCGATAGGCAACTCTAGGCGCCCCCCCCTTCATGCCCAGTGGCCTGGCCTTCCTCCCCGTGTTCGTGATGTGAGGCGACCGCAGTGGCTTTGTCATAGAGCCCTTCGGCGAAGTGCGTGTACTGGACGTAGGCCGCGACGTAGGCGCGCCCGGCGGCCACGTCGTCCGGCTTGTAGCTCTTGAGCTCGGACACGGCGCGGAAGTTCTTCTCGAGCCCGGCCTGGACCGCGTTCACGACCACCGTGCGAACGGGTTCCACCGTCCCGGAGGCGAGCGCTTGGTCTGCCGCCGCGACGGCGGGGCCAACGTCGGTGTTGGCAGGTTTGATACCGGTGTACGGCGCGCCTTCGCCGGTGCGATGGATGCGCACGAGCGCCTCGAAGAAGCGCATCTCCGCGGCTTCTTTCGCCTGCCCACCGGCGTGGCGTCCCGTGCGCGCCTTCTCGAACTCCTCGCGAAGCGCCGCCTCGTCCTTCGGCTGGACCCAGATGAGCACGAGGTTGATGTTGCCGGTGTCAAGCGCCTGCCGAGCGGCGGCGACGACCGGCCCGGACATCGTATCGCAGTGCGCCCTCGCATCACCGGGCGCGAGCACCAGCAGCCCGAACACGACAGCAAACAACGTGGCAAAGGTCATCTTGGCAATCTTCATGGCGGCTCCTCCTCGCTCTGCGGTCGAGTTCCAGAGCGTGCAGGCGATCGAGTACCACGGTACCTCTTGTAAGTAAACGTTTATTGACCTATGTTGTCGGCCGTGGCGACTCGCGAAGGACATGACATGCAACGGAACACGATGTCGGAGCGGCAGGCGCAGATCGTCGACGTGGCGATGCGGATCATCGCTACCAAGGGCGCGCGCCGCTTCACCGCCCAGCTCCTCGCGACCGAGATCGGGGTCACCGCGGGCGCCATCTACCGGCACTTCGAGAGCATGGAGGCCATCGTCGACGCGGTCGTCGAGCGGATAGGCGTCATCCTCTTCGAGGGCTTCCCCCCGGAGGCCCCCGACCCGATCGAGCGCCTCGGGATGTTCTTCCGTCGCCGCACCCGGACCATCCTCGCCCACCCGCACCTCTCGCGCATGCTGCTCTCCGACCATCTCTCCCATGCCGCAGGTCCCGCCCAGGCAGAGCGGCTGGAGGAGTTCAAGCGACGCTCGCAGACCTTCGTGCTCGGATGCCTGCGAGAGGCTGAGGAGAACGGCGCGCTTTCTGCGGAGATCAGCCCGGAAGCGAGCGCCGTCATTGTGCTCGGATCGGTCCTGTCTCTGTCCCACGCCACCGCGCGGATCGCGGGCGCAGCCAGGATCGAAAGGCTCTCGGATGAGGTGTGGTCGGCGATCGAGCGCACGCTCCGTGCTCAGAGCCGATCTGGAGAGTCGAAGAAACCATCAAGGCGACGGCAACATCGCCGAGCGAACAAGTAAGGAGTAGGCCATGGGAAGCTCGAAGACGAAGGCGGTCCTCTTATTCATGCTGGCGTTGGCCTTCGGGGTGCTCCTCTTCGGTGGGTACCTCATGAACAAGGAGAAGCCGCCCATCCCACGGACAGCCATCGCCGCCGGCGGCGGGTCGGTGTTCACCGAGAAGGATGTCGTCGACGGGCAGAACTACTTCTACGGTCGTGGCGGCCAGCATATGGGTTCGATCTGGGGTCACGGCGCGTACCTCGCGCCGGACTGGTCAGCTGACTATCTGCACCGGATGGGGCTCTTCATCGCGGCGCGGCACCTTGGCAAGTCGCCCGAGGAGGCAGCGGCGTTCACCCAGGCCGACCTCGCGAAGCTCGACGCGCCGACCCGGGCTCGCATCTCTGCGCTCGTCACCGAGGAGATCAAGACGAACCGCTACGAAGCGGCCTCGGGCACGCTGACGCTTACGGCCTACCAGGCCGAGGCCCACGCGAGCTTGGTCGGCTACTACACGGACCTCTTCAAGCGCGGCAACGACCGCATGGGGCTCCAGAGCGGCATCGTCCAGAGCGACGAGGACGGGCGGCAAGTCGCGAGCTTCTTCGGCTGGCTCGCTTGGGCCGCCGGCACAAACCGACCCGAAGGGACGCCCACCTACACGAGCAACTGGCCCTACGACCCGCTCGTCGGCAACCAGCCGCTGCCCGGCGCGCTGATCTGGTCCATCGTGAGCGTCATCCTCCTCATCCTCGGCATCGCGGGGGCCATCTTCCTCTACCAGCGTTACATCCGCGAGGAGGACTACCAGGCGCAGCCCGTTGCCGAGCTTCCCGAGCCCAAGCCGTCCGCGAGCCAGAAGGCGACGCTCGCCTACTTCCTCGTCGCCATCGCCTTGTTCGTCCTTCAAGTGGGGCTGGGCTCGGTGACCGGCCACTTCACCGTCGAGGGCACGAGCTTCTTCGGCATCCCTATTGGGAACATCCTGCCCTACGCGGCGGTGCGCACCTGGCACGTGCAGCTCGCGGTGTTCTTCATCGCCACCTGCTTCCTCGCGGCTGGCTTGTTCATCGGCCCGTTCGTGGGGCGTGAGCCCAAGCACCAGGCCAAGCTGGTCTGGACCCTGTTCGCCGCGGTGGTCGTCGTGGTGCTCGGGTCCCTCGGCGGGACCTACGCGTCGATCGCCGGTGCGTTCGGCGGCGACGGCTTCCTCTTCGGCCACCAAGGGTACGAGTATATCGAGCTCGGCCGCGTGTGGCAGCTCCTGCTCATCGCCGGAATGCTCATCTGGCTCGTGCTCGTCGTGCGCGCCATTAGACCTGCACTGGCGAGCGAGAAGGACGCGGGCGGGATGACCCACCTCCTCCTTTACAGCGCCGTCACTATCCCGGCGTTCTACATGGTCGGCCTGCTGTACGGGAAGGGCAGCCATCTCACCAACGCCGAGTACTGGCGCTGGTGGGTCGTGCACCTCTGGGTCGAGGGGTTCTTCGAGGTCTTTGCCACGGTTTTCATGGCGTTCCTGCTCACCCGCATCGCCGTCATCGGCGCGAAGTTCGCCCTGCGCACCGTCTACTTCAGCATCTTCCTGTACCTCGGCAGCGGCGTCATCGGCACGTTCCACCACCTCTACTGGACCGGCGCCCCAACACCCATCGTCGCCCTCGGCGCGGTCTTCTCGGCCTTGGAGATCGTCCCGCTCTCGCTCATCGGCTTCGAGGTGGTCCACAACCTGCGCGCCGCCAAGACGGGCGCGGCCGCGAACCCCTACCGCTGGCCGATCTACTTCTTCGTCTCGGTGGCGTTCTGGAACCTGGTGGGCGCTGGCATCTTCGGCTTCCTAATCAACCCGCCGATCGTCCTCTACTACATCCAGGGCATCAACACGACGCCGCTTCATGCCCACACCGCCCTGTTTGGGGTCTACGGGCTCTTGGCTATCTCGCTCATGCTCTTCTCGATGCGGCACACCGTGGCCAAGGCGGCGTGGTCCGACCGTCTGCTCAAGTGGAGCTTCTGGGGACTCAACGGCGGGCTGGCGCTGATGACGGTCGTCAGCCTCGCGCCCTCCGGGTTCTACCAGTTCTACTACGCGGTCAGGGACGGACTGTGGTACGCGCGCAGCCCCGAGATCACGTCGGGCGAGGTCATCCGCACCCTGGCGTGGGCCCGCATCGGGCCGGACCTCATCTTCGCCTCGGGTGCGCTGCTGCTGTTCGTGTTCGTCGGGCGGGCCATCCGGCTCAGCCGGGCGCGCAAGGCCTGAACCAAAGAAGGAGTCGAACATGAAAGCGACGGAAGATCTCATCCACGAACACAACGCGGTGCTGGTGGCGCTGCAAATACTGGAGAAGGTTGCGGCGGCCATCACGGCAAAGGACGACAAGGCTCCGCTTCACCTCGAGCAGATCCTCGACTTCTTCAAGGGGTTCGTGGACCGCTGCCATCATGGCAAGGAGGAGGACGTCCTCTTCCCCGAGCTGGAGCGGCGCGGCGTGAAGCGCGACGGCGGTCCCATCGGCGTGATGCTCTCGGAGCATGAGGTGGGCCGCGGGCACGTCCGGGCGCTGGTCGGGAACCTCGAGCGGCTGCGGGGTGGTGACGCCGGGGCGGTGGCCGAGATCGGCGAGCACGCGCACGCGTACCGCGAAATGCTGCAGGCGCACATCCACAAGGAAAACAACGTTCTGTTTCCGATGGCGGGCCGGCTCGTGCCCGAGGACGTCGCCGTGACGCTGGCCGAGAAGTTCGAAGAGATCGAGCGCGACCGCGTGGGCGCTGGCAAACACGAGGCCTATCACGCGATGCTGCACACCCTGAAAGACCTCTACGGGGTCATCTGACCCAGGAGACCGAGTCCATGAAGATCACGAACGCACTGAACGCCGACGACAAGCGCAACCCACACGGTGTGAGCGCCAAGCCGATCTACGACAGCCCGCACGCGACAGTCGTACACATGACACTGCAGCCTGGCCAGTCGCTCAAGAAGCACTCGACCCCGGTCGACGTCTTTTTCCACGTTCTCGAGGGGAGCGGCATCGTCGAGATCGGTGACGAGAAGGAGACGGTCTCGCGCGACATGATCATTGAGAGCCCTGCCCACATTCCGCACGCGCTCGCGAACGTGGGGGACCAGGCCTTCCGCGTGCTCGTGGTGAAGGTGCCCAAGCCCGCCGAGTCGACCAAGGTCCTCTGAGTCAAGGGCTGGTGGGCCACGCCGCGTGGACACGGCGACTTCAGCATGGACGCGCCCGAAAACACCATGACGCAGACAGGCGTCGGACCTCGGTGGGTTCTGGTGTCGCTGCTGTCCTGTATCCCGTTCATGGCACCGCGCCTGCTGTGGCCCGAGGCGGTGAAGATTCCCTTCGTTCCCCGTGCCGTGGTTGTGAGCATCAGCGTCGTGCTGCTAGCCATTGGCATTCCCCTCTGCCTTGCCGCCGTGATGCGCCTGGCCCGCGGTTTTCCTCGCGGTGAGCTCTTCACGAGCGGGGCCTACGCCCTCTGCCGCCATCCCATCTACGGGAGCTGGATCGTCTTCATCGTGCCGGGCCTCGTGCTCTTCGCAGACAACTGGGTCGGCCTGCTGGCGCCGATCCCGATGTACGTCGCCCTGCGGCTCATGGTGCGAACGGAAGAAGCGTGGCTCGAGAGCACCTTTGGCGATGCCTACCGCGACTATCGCGCTCGTGTGCGTCCGGTGCTACCCATTCCGCGCTTCCGGCGCACTCCGTCACGTATGACCGACGGGACCTGCTCGATGGCGGTGACCAGCGAACGGCGCGCTCGGCGGGAGATGGAAACGGTCGGCGCGATGATCGCGATCTACTGCCGGGGGAACCACGGCGCAGAGCGTGAACTGTGCGCCGACTGCCTGGCACTCCGGAAGTACACGCAACAACGAGTGGAGCACTGCCCGCTGCTCACAGACAAGCCTACCTGCGTCAACTGCCCCGTGCACTGCTACAAGCCGGCGATGCGCGAGCAGGTCAGGACGGCCATGCGGTACTCGGGCCCCCGCATGGTCTGGCGACACCCCGTCCTGTCTTTGTTCCATCTCTTTGACGGCAGGCGCAAGGCGCGAATTCGGCCCAGGCCATGAAGGAGCGTGACCAGCATCTGTAGGGCAGAAACAAGTACTCTTGCAGCACGCGCGGCTGCCCGCAGCTTGTCCGCGGCACGAGGCCGCCCGCGTGTCAGTCGCGCCCGGCAGCCTTCTGGACGAAAGCCCAGGCAATGCGAGCGTCCGCCAGAGATGAAACGAGATCCGAGCGGGCACGGGTCAGCTCGGTCGCGGCGTCCAGCACGTCGAGGCTCTCGGCCCGGCCGGCGTCGAACAGAATCCTGGCCGCGTCGTAGGCCCGCTCGGCGCTGCTGAGCGCCTGCCTGGCCGCCGTGATCTTCGCTGCCGCAGTGGTGTACCCCTGCCGTTGCCGCTCGACATCGAGTCGAACCGCGTCCCGGGCCTCATCCACGTTCCGCGCGGCGGCAGAGGCCTCTGCTTGAGCGGCCTTCATCCCGTAGTAGGTGACGCCCCAATCCCAAGCGGTCCAGGAGAGCACAGCGGAGATGTCCCACGAACCATCGAAACGATCATGCGCCGGGAAGTGGCGCTGATTCGGTCGATCGTAGTTGTACCCGAAGCGCAGGGAGACTTGCGGCCACAGCGCGGAACCCTCGACCTCGACACGTGCGGCGGCAATAGCGGCTCCTTCTGTCGCGATCGCGACCTCGGGCCGCGCCGCGAACGCCTCGGTCACGAGCTGCTCGGCCCCTGGGAGGGATTCTGGAGTCTTGGTATCGACGATGTACGCGAGCTCGAATGCCGTCGTCGACGGTATGCCGAGAAGGGTGGCCAGTGCCAGGTGGGCCCCGTCTTGTGCACCTCGAATCTGAACCAAGGTCACTCGGGAAGCCGCGACGCGGCTTTGCACTCTGGAGACATCAAGCTCCGTGGCGCGGCCGGCATCATAGAGCAGCCTCATCTGTTGCAGGGTAACCGTCCGTTCTTCCCATGTTTTCGCGGCGCCTCTCGTGGGCCATGCTCCCCTTGCCCGAGGACGGGCGAGGGAAGGAGGCGCCGATGGGAAGGAAAGCGGAGCTCCGGCTGGTGGCGGAGCGAAGGTACTGGCGGGAGGCTGAGGCACGGGTTGTGGTCGAAGCCTGGCGGAGCAGCGGCGAGGCGCTCTCGGCGTTCGCCAAGCGCTACGGCGTTGAGCGCAAGCGGCTCGCCCGCTGGGTGAGCCGGCTGGAGGAGACAGGAGCAGGAGCGTTGCGCTTCCATCCGGTTCGTGTGGTGGAGAGCCGGCCGGAGAGCGGTGGTGGGGCGCCGATCGAGATCCAGCTAGGCGGCGGTCAGCGCGTCTGCGTCCCCCACGGCTTCGCGAGCGAGGACTTGCGCCGCGTGCTGGCGGTGCTTGCGGCAGCGACGACATGCTGACGCTCCCCTGTTCGGTCCGGATCTACGTCGCCGCCGAGGCTGTGGACCTGCGCCGGGGCTTTGACGGGCTGGCGGCGGCCACGCGCAGTCTCATCCGCCAGGACCCACTGAATGGCCATCTCTTTGTCTTCCTCAACCGGAGGCGCAACCGGATCAAGCTTCTGGTCTGGGACCGCACGGGATACCTGCTGCTGTACAAGCGGCTCGAGCGGGGGACCTTCCACCTGCCGGTGCGACCGCACGCCGGGCACCGCCACGTGGAGCTGGATGCTGGTGATCTGGGGCTGATGCTCGAGGGGGTGGACCTGCGGGGAGCGCGCCGGCGTGAGCGCTGGCGTCGCCTGCCGCACGAGCAGGGAGAATCGGCAACCGCCGCCTCCCCGTAGACGGCCTGCGAGCCGATGTCGCGCCAAGCTCCGGGGGCTTGACAGACTGGATAGCCTATGGTATTAGTACAGTCCGATGATCATCGGGAAGCTGCTCGCGCATATCCGCAAGCTCGAAGCCAGGAGGAAGGCAGTGCTTCCCGGCCTGCGGCTTCCCACCGAGGGGTTGCCCGGGTCGCTCGCCCAGAGCCGTGGTCACTGCGGGTCGGCGGGATGCCACTGTCAGCAGGGAGAGGGTCACCTCTCCTGGACGCTCACCTTCATGGTCGACGGCAAGAAGCGAGTGGAGCATATCCCCGCCGAGTTGCTCGACGTCGTGCGACGGCGGGTGGAGGAGGGCAACGCCTACAAGAGCAAGGTGGCTGAGCTGATGGCCCTCAACGCCCAGCTGCTCATTCTCGGGCGTCGAGCCCGCAAGCAGCAGGAGGCCGTGGGCAAGAGGAGGGCCCGTCGGTGAGCGAGACCGCCACGACGGGCACTGCGGGAGGAGCGGCTCTGCCGCCGCGGCGCGAGATGGCCGCGCTGCGGCAGATCAAGGAGTCGGCTCAGGCCCTGCTCAAGGAGGGCAAGACCGAGGAGACGTGGGAGTTCCTCCTCTCGGCTCTCGAGGCGGTCCTGTCCAGAAACACCGATCTCGAGTTGCTGGTGGCCAAGCTGCGCCGGGTTCACCTCAACCCGCGCTCGGAGCGGATCGACCCGGCGCAGCTCGTGCTCTTGTTCGAAGCGCTCGCGAGCCAGACGACTGCCGAGGCCGAGCTGGACGCGGAGGCGGAGGCCCAGGCGGACGCGCAGCTCGACCGCGAGATCGAGGACGCCGAGAAGACCGCGCCCGAGACGGAGAAGACCAAGAAGCGCACGAAGGGACCAGGCTGGAAGACGCGCGGGGTGAGACAGGAGGTCCACAAGCTCGAGGTCCAGCAAGCTGAGCGGACGTGCGCGGCGTGTGGCCGCGAGAAGAAGCCCATTGGAGAAGATGTCACCCGCAGGCTCGAGTTTGTGCCCGCGCACTTCGTCGAGCACGTCTACCATCTGGAGAAGTACGCCTGCGGGTACTGCAAGGAGGGGGTGGCGACTGCTACCGCGCCGGAGCAAGTGCTCGAGCGCAGTGCGGCCACGCCCTCTCTGCTCGCACACGTGGTAATCAGCAAGTACGTCGACCACACCCCGCTGCACCGGTTGCACCGCATCTACGCCCGCTGTGGAGCCGAGATCCCGGTGTCGACGCTGTCGGACTGGACAGCCGCGGTCGGCGACCTGGTCGAGCCCTTGGTGGAGCGGCTCGCCGAACGCGTTCGCAAGGCGTACATCGTGCGCACCGACGCGACCGGCTTTCGGTGGCGCTCGCCTGAAGTGCCGGTGCCGGACGCCCCCGGCCCGTAGCGTTCGCGCCCGCTGCTCCTCCGCTCCTCCCGCTCCCGCCCTTCAACCTCAGACCGCCTGCCGAATCGCGCCCGACGCTCGTTCCTACCCGGGCGCCGGCACGCTCCCGCCGTTCTCGTCACGCGTCGACCAGCGCCGCGGCGCCGGCCACAGCCCGGGCGCGCCGGTCGCTGCCGCCGCCATCGAGCCCCTGGTCAGGCCGGACGCTTACCGACAAGTGGAAGAAATGCCCGCGGCCCTCGGCAACGTTTTGGCCCATCAGCCGCTTCTGAGTACTGGCGGGTCAACCGCTTCCCGGGATAGCTGGAAGACCGTGGCTTAATCTCACACCTTGGTAGGTGTAAATGTCGCGAGCATGGCGCACACTCGCTTTTGTGGCCGTTTTTGCGTGAGCGGCTCGTAAAGGACTCTTGTGAGTGCTGTCAGCCCAGCTGCCGAACCTTCGGGCCCGAGCCGTTTTGAAGGAGCTCTACTCCGGCACGTTCGACCGACGGAGTGGCGTAACCCCACTCCGGCCGATCGTTACGATTTGGTCGTCCTTGGCGGTGGCACCGCAGGCCTCGTATGCGCCATGGGCGCTGCAGGGCTTGGCGCCCGGGTGGCACTGGTCGAGCGGCACCGGCTCGGCGGTGACTGCTTGAACAGCGGCTGCGTCCCCTCGAAGGCCCTTCTTCGGGCGGCGAAAGCGATTGGCGAGCTGCGGTTATCTGCGTCACTTGGCATCGACGTCTCTGATGTACAGGTCAATTACTCGCGGGTGGTCGCCCGCGTACACGCGCGCCGTGCGCACATCGCTGAACACGATTCGGTGGCGCGGCTGCGTGGTGCCGGGGTTGACGTCTTCTTCGGCGACGGCAGTTTCGCCGACACAACGACGATCACCGTTGACGGCGCCCTCCTGCGCTTTCGCCGCGCGGTGATCGCCACAGGCGGGCGCCCCGCGTTCCCTCCCATTCCTGGGCTTGACCGTGTTCCGTTCCATACGAACGAAACCATCTTCGAGCTGACGGAGCTGCCGCGCCGCCTGCTCGTCATCGGAGCCGGTCCCGTTGGTTGCGAGCTGGCGCAAGCCCTCGCACGTTTCGGGGCGAAGGTCACCGTCGTCGACCAGGCGAGGCACCTCCTCGGTCGCGAAGATCCGGAGGCGGCAGGCATTATCCGCAAGGCGCTCGAACGTGATGGTGTCCAGTTCGAGCTGGGCGTGCGAATCGAGGCCGCAGAAAGCGACGGGGATGAGGTGCGACTGCGACTGTCCAGCGACCCGGACGCCCAGGTCAATCGGACGATCGTTGGTGATGCTTTGCTTGTCGCGGCGGGCAGAGCGCCGAATATCGAGGGACTGGCCTTGGAAGCCGCGGGCGTTCAGGCCAACAGCCAGGGCGTGGTCGTCAACGACCGGCTGCAGACATCGAATCATCGCGTCTACGCGCCCGGCGACGTGTGCTCGGCGTACAAGTTCACGCATGCAGCGGATGCCATGTCCCGCCTTGTCGTTCAGAACGCTCTGTTCTTCGGTCGACGGAAGGCGAGCGCCCTGCTGATTCCGTGGGTGACATACACCGCTCCAGAACTTGCGCACGTGGGCGCTACGCATGCTGACGTCACGGCGTCAGGAGGTCACCTGGGGACGGTGACCGTGCCGCTGACGGACATCGATCGGGCGATTGTCGACGATGAGACCGACGGCTTCGTTCGCGTTCACCATGAGCGCGGCAAACTGCGGGGCTGTACGATCGTCGCAACCCACGCCGGCGAGATGATCGGCGAGGCCGCGTATGCGCTGAATCATCATGGAACGCTCGCGCGGCTGTCGAATACGATTCATCCGTATCCCACGCAGTCAGAGGCGTTTCGAAAGGCCGGTGACGTCTACCGCAGACAGGCGTTGACCGCCCGCGTCCGCCGGTGGTTCACCAGATATTTCGAATGGACACGGTAACGGCCGAGAGGAACCTGGATGCCGAGGTTCCGTTCGGTGGGAGACCGTCGCCGCCAAGAGTTAGCTTGATAGTGCCGGTCTGGCGCGATACCGAGTGCCTCCTTACCCTCCTTGACTCACCCGAGCCACGTGCGGCTGCAGAAACGATCGTGGCGTGCGTCGATGATGAACAAGACGAGATTGCAGCACTCGCGCCGCCAGGCGTACGGCTAGTCACGGCACGGCCGGGCCGTGCATCACAGATGAACGCCGGAGCCGAGGCAGCTTCAGGCGAATGGCTCCTTTTTCTCCATGCCGATTCCACGCTTCCGGCGAGTTGGTTGCAGGAAATCGCTGCAGCGGACAGGGACCCCCAGATCGTGGCGGGTGCATTTCGATTTGCGCTCGACTCACGCGACGTGCGGGCGCGGTTGGTGGAATGGGCAGTTGGACGCCGCACCCGCTGGTTCGGTCTGCCCTACGGAGACCAAGGGCTCTTCGTCCGACGGTCCGTGTTCGAAGCGCTCGGCGGATACCGCGAGATCCCGTTGATGGAGGACGTGGATTTCGTCCGGCGTGTACGGCGAAAGGGTCGCCTCCACCATGCGGATCGGCCGCTGGTGACTTCAGCACGCCGTTGGCACAAGGCGGGATGGCTGCGGGGGGTGCTGACGAATTGGGTGCTCGTGACCGCGTTTTCCGCCGGCGTCTCGCCCCGTCGGCTTATGCGCGTCTACAGCCACCGGCGCCACGAGGCTGTTGCCGTCATCGGTCGCGATCCCCGGTCGGTTGGCAAGTCACGCCTGTGGGAGGCGCTCGCCATCCCGCCCGATCCGGAGCTCATGATCGCGTTGCTATCAGACACGATGGCCTCAGTGGATCGTGTGCCCGCGGTCGACAAGCTGTTCGTCCACACCGGCTCGCGTCGAGCCGTGGCGGAGTTCTGCTCCGACGGCTGGACGACCCTCGGCCAGCGCGGCGCGGACCTGGGCCAGAGAATGTCTCACGCCTTTGATGACCTGTTTGCGTTGGGCTACTCGCGCGTGGCGCTCATAGGGTCAGACCTGCCGAGTCTTCCCACCGAGCATATCGGCGCGGCGCTACATCACCTTCAAGATGGCGCCGATGTCGTGCTCGGTCCGAGCGAGGACGGAGGGTTCTACCTCGTCGGACTGCGCTCTCCGCAACCAACGCTGTTCGCCGACGTTACTTGGACCACGGACCATGTCTTCCGAGATGTCTGCAACAGAGCTCGTTCGTTGCGGCTCGAGCTGCGATTGGTCGAGCCTTGGTACGATGTCGACGATCCGCCGACATTGCGCCGTGCCGCGGAAGCATCCGCGCCACGAACGCAGGCTTGGGCGCGCGGTCGCTCGCTTGCGCCGTAGTGTCTGTCGCCGAGCCGCAGGTTGGCCGGGGTTCTGACGTGATACGTTTCCAGATACGCGCGGTGTTTCAATCATGATCGATCGGACGAGTTTCACCGTCGTCGTTGTTCTCATACTTGCGACGCTGTTTGTCGTCGAGCGATTTCTCCCCCTGCGCCGGGGCACGCGACCACTCCTCGGCCGCCTGCTCGTGAACGGCACAATCTCGGCGCTCGCATTCGCAGCCGCGGCGCTCCTGGTGAGACCGACGGCGCTTTCCGTGCTGACGTGGGCCTCAGAGAGGCCCTTCGGTCTCATCCATGTGACGCCGATGCCAGCGGCCGTTCAGTTCGTCCTCGCGTTTCTCCTGATGGATCTGGCGTTCTACTGGTGGCACGTGGCGAATCACCGCATCCCGTTTCTCTGGCGATTTCATAACGTGCATCACATCGATCCGGATCTCGACGTGTCGACGGCGTTTCGGTTTCACGTTGGCGAGGTGGCGCTCTCGACCGCGTTCCGCATCATCCAGGTCAGCGTCATCGGTCTGTCCGCGTGGATGTTCGCGATTTACGAGATCGTCTTTCAGGCGAACACGCTCTTTCATCACAGCAACGTGCGCCTTCCGATACGCCTCGAGCGCCTGCTGAACCTGGTGATTGTCACTCCTCGCATGCATGGCATTCACCATTCACAGGTGCGCGACGAAACGGACTCGAATTACTCGGTGGTGTTCTCGTGGTGGGACAGGCTGCACCGGACACTGGGGCTCAATATCCCGCAATCAGAGATTGTGATCGGCGTTCCTGGCTATGCTGAAGCGGCGGACAACTCGTTCTCGAATGCCTTTCTGCTGCCGTTTCGGCGCCAGCGAGATTACTGGCGGCGGCCGGACGGTACGATCGTCCGGCGCGCCACTCCACTTTCATCGGAACGGCGTTCGCGCCTCGCGGAATAGCTCCGTCCGTTGACCATGCTTAGAGACACCCTGACGTCGTTCCTGGAATGGGTGCAGGGGATCGGCTGCCGCACGATCTGCGCGCCGCCGTGGTGGCGGCGGTCAGGCAGGGCGTGACATCGACGCGCCTTCGAAGCGTGTGTGGCGTGTCCACGAGCCAGCTCGACCGCTGGCGCGCGGCGAGCATCGCGGGCGAATCGACGGGGGCGAAGCTCTCCGTCAAGAGGTGCAACGTCCGACTTGGGTGATTATGTCAACCAACGTCGCCGAAGAGGCCGTCAATGCGGGCTATCAACCGTGGCGAGGCCGGTCGCACGCACTCGGACTCGCAGGTCTGAGGACAGCGGGCAGCACGGACGGCCATTAGGCAGCAGGCGAACGCTGTTGTAAGAATGCGGAGTGGCCAAATACGAAGATCTCGCCCTGCGGATCTTGCGCGGTGGTTCCGATGCGAATATCCGATTCGATGACTTGCGGCACCTGCTTCAGCACTGGGGTTTCGCGGAGCGCATCCGCGGCGACCACTACATCTTTACAAAGGAAGGTGTCGCGGAGATTCTGAACCTGCAACCCAGGGGACGTCAGGCGAAGCCGTACCAGGTGAAGCAGGTCCGCGGGGTGATCGTGAAGTATCGTCTGTCTGGAGGCGATGATGCGAAGTAAGTGGAAGTACGAAGTCATCATTTACTGGAGCGACGAGGACAACGCATACGTTGCCGAAGTTCCCGAGCTGCAGGGCTGTGCCGCCGACGGCGCGACCTACAAGCAGGCCGTCGCGAACGTGGAGGTCATCATCGGCGAATGGATCGACACGGCGCGTGATCTGGGGCGCCCGATCCCGGAGCCGAAGGGCCGGTTGCTGTATGCCTGACTCGCGCTTCGAGCGGACCGGCTTCGACTCAGCGGTCACTCGCGAGCGTCAATGCGCCGGCCGCTCAGCGTTGAGGCGCTGGGGGGCTCTAACTCGCGACCGATGATGTGCGGAAGGTCGGAGTGACGGAGGTGTTCGAGAAGCCGACCAAGGCATTGATGACCGATCTGGAGCGGTTCGTCTTCCGGCACAGGATCTTCGTCGAGGCGCGAGAGTTCGACGACGGCACGATCTTCGTCCGCGAGCCGACGGACCGCGCCAGGAAGTCAGGGCCGCGGCGGAACTTCGAGGTCTCTCTTCGACGCGAGAAGCAGCGGGTCCATTTCTACACCGTGATCTGTGGCTCCGCGGATCAACAGAAATCGCAGGTCCCGATCGATTTTCCAGAAAAGGCGCTTCTTCGAGCCGCAGAGGCCGCGCTCGAGTACGAGGATTGCGGCCGGGACGTGAAGCGCTATTCGGCCGATTACCCGAAGGACTTGGACGCGGGCCGTGCGCTCTTCGGTTATGTTCGCTCCGAGTCGCGAATTCTCGAGCGACTTCTCGGCGCCCGGCGCTACCGGGTTCTTCTCCGGATCGTCCACCGCCACCGCCGGAAGCGTGAAGGTCGGCCGCCCAAGCGCATGCAGCCAGCGTGCATGAGGGATCGCCCTCATGGCGGCGGTCGCCATGCGCGCGGCTGATGCGCCAACCGTTGGGCGTCATGAAGCGGCAGTGCGCGCAGAGGGAGTCATGAAAGAACCAGGATCGCGGGCGCCAGGAAACAGGACGCTGTCGCTGTTGATAGGCCGGACGAACGGCCTATCGGCTTGACGCCCGATATCCGACGTTCGAGCTTGTTGACGGGGCACGCAAAGGGCCTCGCAAAGGGCCTCGCCGCAGCTGCCGGCGATGTCGGGAGCGTGGGTCCGCGCGCTTCCCGAGGACACGCGGCGGGCGTCAGCGCACCTCTGTTTCTGCAATCAAGGCGCACCGCGGCACCGCGCCGGCCTCGACCCGGAGAGCGGATACGGGTATACCCCCCTCGCCGCTCAGGCACCCACAACCAGGAGGAGACCCAGCGTGGCGAGCAAGGATCACTTCGTAGCCCTTTCCGAGTGTCACCTGATGAACGAGCAGTCGCTGGCCGAGATGAGCTACTACCCGAACTTCACCCGCTGGTGGCAGAGTATCGACGGTGTCATGCGGGCATGGGCCGACCGCGATCTTCACCTGGGCGGCGACATGCCGCCGCCGCGCGCGTCGGCGCTCATGAAGCACATGGACGAGGCGGGAGTCGACGTGTGCTTCGCGCTCCGCGAGTCGATGATGGACGTCGCCGGCCACGCGACCTGCATGTCCACCAACGCCTTCGTCCTCCAGGAGATCGCGCCATACCCGGAGCGGCTCTATCTCGAGTGCAACGTCGGTCCGATCCTGCGCCGCGGGGTGAAGCATGCCATCTGGGAGCTGGAGTTCCTGGTAAAGGAGCGGAACGCGCGCCTTTGCAAGGTGTACGCGCCCGAGGACGGCCCGCTCAACGATCCCCAGATGTGGCCGTTCTACGAGAAGGCCTGCGAGCTCGACATCCCGCTCACCGTCCACACCGGGATGTCGTACGTCGTGCCGCAGCCGAACAAATACGCGCTGCCCATCCTGCTGGACGACGTCTGTCTCGACTTCCCGGATCTAAAGATCATCGCCTACCACATAGGCTGGCCCTACCACGAGGAGCTGATCGGCCTCGCCGGCAAGCACAAGAACCTTTACCTGAGCCTCTCGGGCATCATCGGCTGGCTGGCGCGCTCTCCCTACCGCGGCTACCACATGATCGGCGAGGCGCTGCAGTGGGTGAGCGCCGACAAGATCGTGATGGGGCTCGACCTGCCGTTCGACGACATGCGCCGGGTCGTCGATTACGTGCGAAACCTCGAGATGCCCGAGGAGCTGCAGGAAAAGTGGGGGTACAAGCCGATCACCGACGAGATCCGCGCCAAGATCCTCGGCTTGAATCTCGCCAGGCTCGCCAAGATCAAGCCGACCAAGAGGCTCAAGTCGGAGCGGGGAAAGATGGAGCAGCCGAAGGCCAAACGGCCGAGTGCGAAGCGGGCGAAGGGGCGGGCCAAGAAGCGGGCATGAACGACCAAGGAGGGCGGCGGCGGGTGCGGCGCGCGGTCCTCTTGCGGCCCGCTCGGCGGAGGCCGCTCGTGCCACGCAGGTTCGCGGCGTGAGGGATCGAGTCTGCATCGTCGGGATCGGCGAGACACGCTACACGCGCGCTCCCGGCTCGGGGATGACGCTCCTCGGCCTGCAGCTCAAGGCGGCGGTGGACGCCGTCGCCGATGCCGGGCTCGGCAACCGGCAGATCGACGGCATCATGCCCTTTCCGGGGCTCGGCAGCGCCGAGGAGTTCGCGGCCAACCTCGGC
>Ga0214473_10004493_pt1 | contig 16759 bp, 25 predicted proteins | sample RVTome_7_FD_203509 | JGI IMG/M metagenome (GOLD analysis project Ga0214473, IMG submission 203509) | Soil microbial communities from uranium-contaminated site in the Upper Colorado River Basin, Wyoming, United States - RVT98D197 | ecosystem: Environmental > Terrestrial > Soil > Contaminated >... | reverse complement strand
GAAATCTCAAATCTTGAACTGACGGTGCGTGAAAAAAAGTTTGACGCGGTGGTCAGGGGATGCTTCTCTGGAGATCCGCGGCGCCCTACCTGGGTGGGGGCGACCAGCGCCCTTCACGTGTGCGGCGAGCGGTGCGCCCCTACCCTGCCCCGGCCAGCGCCACCCTCAGCACCTCCAGGGCACCCGCCGCCCGCTTGAACGCCTCGGCCACGGGCAGCGGCAGGCCGGCGGGATGCTCGGCCCGTGCGTGGCCGCCGGGTCCTACTTCTTGGCCATCCTGGCCCGAGCCTTCGCGAGCCGCGCCTTCAATTTCTTCGGCCCCACCCCCGGCGCCTTCGGTTGTTCGGCGTACCGCTCCAAGATGGCCAGCTCATCGGCGTACCGCTTTTGCTTCGCATAGAGAATTGCGAGGCGCTCGTAATAGGCGGGGGCTACTCCCAGCGGTTTCCGGAAGCCGGGCAGGACCACCGCTCCTTCACGCTCGGTTGCCTCGACGCACTCCAGCAGTATTCGTTCTGCCTCGGCCGTTTCGCCGGCACGTAGCAACTCCCGGATTCGGTCGCCCCGGTTCCAGTAGGCCGATCCATCCGCCGGGGTGCCGTTCACCCCAGCACCCTCAGCAGGTCTCCCACTTCCTCGTGCGTGAGATCGCCAAGGCGATGCTCGCGGTGCATGTCCGTGCGAACATAGCCCCGATGGGGGACACGGATTCGCCATTCCGGATCGTCCACGTCCTCTCTCGGCGGCCACACGGTCGCCTGTCCCGTCGCGGTCCACGCCTCCCGCTCGTCCGGGTTCGCTGCGGCCTCCTCAACTTCTCGCTCGGAGACGTGATCGGTGTCAGGATCGATGCGGGTCCTCATGACGCTTCCCTTGTGCTCCACGCTAGCGAAGAACAGGTGTTGAGAGACGCACGAACGCTCCGGCATCGCGTTCAAGCGAACGGGAAACCAGCGCCACTCCCCCGACCGGAGAGTGACGGTTCCGCCGTCCAGCGCTTCGAGATTGTACGAGGGCATACGTCATCCACCGACAGAGTGAGCGCCAACCGGGCAGCCGCGGCGGCCGGGTGTGCTGCGCCCTCACGTACGCACCGGGACCCCCGCCGACGCAAGGACGATCCACGAACCCCCGCCCCGGGGGAGGCGTTCCGGGAACGGGGGCCGGGCTCGAGGCCCGCGCGGCGGGATAAGGTCGCCACGTCGCGGTGTACGGTGACGGCCCCGCCGTGCAACGGGGGGTGCAGCTCACCGCCGACGCAGGGCGCGCACCGGGGCGCCGATTCCCCGGCCCGTCAATGGATAGCCTCCCTCGGCCGGCACGCTGCCGGTGACGGCAGGCGCCAGACGGCAGCCGTCATCATGTGCCGGACCCGCCAAGCGTAATCCACGACGCGCGCCGCAGTGAATGCCTCCGGGTCCGCCTGGAACTCCGGGTCCGCGCGGTGGTCACGGCTCGGGTGGTGGTGGTCGATCTGAGTGACGGCGGCCGTGTCGCGGCAGAAGAACGTGTTGTTGGGGTTGCCGCGACGGTGCACGAAGCCACGGGCCATTGCCCTCCAGCCGAACGCCACCGTCTCCTTGAACACGTGCCGCACCTCGTCTGCCGTCAGGCTCTGGCCGCACGCCGAGAGTGGCCGGCCAGGGGCGCGCGCCTCTACCCAGCTCTCGGCGTCCGGGCCCGGCTCGAACGTCGGCACGCCGGGGATGCCCTGGAGGGCCTGTAGGCGTTCGAGCGTCACCGCCACGTGCTCGGCTTCCTGCTCTGGCGTGCCGATGGGATAGGCGTGGTTCTGGCTCCGGCGGTGCCGGTGAAACCGCTTCACCACATACGAGCCGTACACCTCCGCCTCCACCATGGAGCCGCGCGCACGACGCACCAACCTCTCGGATGGGTCGTAGAGGCTCACTCGCCCACACCGAGGAGGCGGGGCGCCGACACTGCCCGCCGCGCGGATCCTCACGGATACCGGCCCCGCCGCACCGACTACCAATCGAGTACAGGGTCCCACCAGTCCGGCCGATCGTCGATCCACTCCGCGGAACCGGCGGCCACCAGCGCCAGCGCCGCCTCATACGTCAGGTTGCCCGGCGCGCGGCCGATGTAGCCGGCCGAGAAAGCGAAGGCCGGGCCCGCGGTGGCCTTCGTGACGTGGAAGCGGCGTGTACCGCCCACCAGCGGCACCCGGGAAGTGTCCAGGTGGGCGGGTGGCTTCGTTGCTTTCGCCATGGTCGTATGTCCCCCTGCTCAGGTGCGTGCGAAGTAGTTTGCGCTCCAGGCTGCGCTCCGCTGCGCGGCCGTCGTATGGTCGTAGAGGATTTGAAGCACCTCGGTACCGTCGAGCACGATGCGCCGGCCGAGTGCGTCCGCGAGCGCTTCCACGGCGGGCCAGTGGTCGGCCAGGACACGCTCCGCGCGCTCCAGGGCGGCGCCCATCGCGGCCGGCGTGGTGGCGCCGCGGTGTTCGGCCGTCTGCGCGTCACCGCTCCACCAGTAGCTCCACCGATCGGGCAACGGCTGGCCATTGCGACGGGCCAGGATGCGCTCCGCCGCCGGACCCGCGAGCGCGATTTCCGGCGTAAGGGGCGGGCCGCCCGGCTCGTACTGCGCGAGCGCCAGGTAACTACCCCCGGCCGCCCGATGGATCGGCCGCACGACGCCATCCACCCGGAGCCCCGCCACGCTGGTTCCCGTCGCCCACGCGGCCACGGCGTGCCCCGCCTCGTGGTATGCCATGCTCCGGAGCCGGCCGGGACGCGCCAGCCGCCGCACCTCCGCGCGCTCCTGCTCTACGGCCGCCGTCACCCGGTCCAGTTGCCACCCGGTTTCCACCTCCGCCACGGCCAGGCGGGCCCGCTCCAGACTGGACGCGTCCACGCCACCGGCTGCCGCCACCCGGGCCGCGCGAGCGCTTACGGTGGTGCCTTCGTAGGCGGGAAACGTGACGGGGCCAACGTCGATGAGCGCGCCGCACGTCAGGAGCTCCCGGAGTGGAAGCGCGGACCCGTCCCTCCGCTCGGCGGCCGACGTCCACCGCTCGCCTCCAGCGGCCACGCGGAACGAAAAAGAGGAGCCGGTCACGTCGCCGCGCTGGACAGCCTCCAGCACGTCGGCCCGGGCCTTCGGCATGTCGGGGACGATGTACTCCAGCCCGGCCCGGGTGGCGCGGAGCTGCATGGTGCGGGGCACGCGGCCGAGAACCTTGTTCGGGTTGTGATTGAAAAGGCCGCGCACGTTGTCGCTGAGCACGCCATCGAAAAAGCCCGGCCGGATGATCTCCTCAAACTGGCCGCCGATGTTGCTCGGGGTGTCGAAGAGGGCGGCCATACCGCGGATGCCCCGGGGTGTGGCCTGCACCCGCGCCTCGGCGCCCCTGCCCGGGTCGCTCGCCACGCATCGGCGCTCCACCTCGGGAGCGGTCCCCACGGCTGGCCGGGCCTTCACCGCCGGCACCTGACTACTCCGCGGCGGGGCGGGCGGGAGGGGTGTCGCTCAGTTCGCCCGATTCCACGTTGCGCCAGCGTACGGACACACCGCTCGGGGAGGCGGCCGTTACGCGCTCCCACACGGCGGCGGCGGCGGCCTGCATGCGCTTCATGGGGTCCGGCTTCGGCTTCGCATCCCAGGGCCGCACGACGCCATCCGGGCCCGCGGAGACACGGCGGCCGGCGCGCACCTCGGCCGTCTGGCGCGCGCCCTCTTCCTTCGCGGCCCGTTCGCGCCGCGCCAGCTCGGCAGTGAGGGCGGGCCGGGCCACCTCGACGGCGTAGCCCTCACAGATTTCGTCCACCAGCAGATTGACCCGGCTGTCCGGATCGCTTCCACGCATCCACCCCATGGCCAGCACCGGGCCAAGGTGGCCGAGCCAGCGCACGCCGGAGCCTTCCAACGCTTCGTGCATCGACGCCACGGCATCGGCGGCCGAGCCGACTGCGGCCAAAGCCTCTGCAAGCGCCTGCATGCGCTCCCGGTACGGCTCAGCGGCTCCAGTGCCCGGGCAGACGCGGCGGCCTCAGCCTCCCCCACCCGCTGGCGGGCCAGGCGCTCGGCTTCCCGAAGGTCCGCACGCCGCTGGCGCAGCTCCGCGAGCTTCACGGAATCCGGGGCGCCGGCACCGTTGAGCGGCTGGTCCTGAAGCAGCGCGGCCACCCTCCGTGCCCGGCGGTCCGTGGAAGGCGCCGCCACCTTCTCGGCCTCCGCCTGGAGGGCGCGGGCCGTCTGTGCCTGGTCGGCCTGGATCCGGGTCAGGACCGCCCGGGCCTCCATCACCCCGGGATCCGCGCCAAGGTCGGGCACCGCCAGCGGGTCGGCCGTCTTCGTCTTCGCCATCGTTCCACCTCAGTGGGGGGGTCGGTTGCTGTCCGATCCTACACCGGTGCGCCGGGACTGCCGACTGCAATTTGCAGATGCTCACGCGGCCCGGATGGGGCCCCGGATTCCCGCCTCTGCGGATCGGCTCAGGAGTGAAGCCACGGCCTTGTCGTTCAAGCCGAAGCGCGCCGCGGTGCGACCGATGGCGCGGGTACGGGACACGCCTTCGGCTTCCAACTCGCGGACGGTGTGGAGGGTGGCGGCCAGGACAGCGAAGCCGCGGAGCGCGGGGACGTGCGGCCAGTGCTCGAAGGGCACCCCAAGGCCGGCGCAGTTCTCCCGGAGCGCGCGTAGCTGCGCCTCACTCAACGCCGCCTCGATCGGCGCCCGCTCGGGGATCGCGGCCACGGCTCGCTACTCAGCCAGGCGGGGGCCGGTGAAGAACTCTTCCGCCGGATCGGCGTCGGTTGGCTGGCCCTTCGCCCGCGCCACCTTCGAGCGCGTGGCTGGTGTCAAGCCGAATTCCCCGAGCATCATGCGAACCTGAGTCAGTTCCGCGGCGGTGGGTGACTCGCCCGCCCGCCAAAGCCGAATGCAGCGACCATGCAGGTTGCAGAGGTGGACCAGAATCAGCACGTCGGCCGCCGAGATGATCCCGGCCGGCGCGAGCGCGTCCACGATGCGGCGCCATCCCTTGACCGCCTCCGGGCCGTTCAAGCTGGCCGGCGGCGTCAGGTCCTCCGCGGGCGGCAGCTCGAGGTGCGGGCGGTACCGATCCGCCCGGGCAGTGCCCTCTAACCGCTTCTCAGCATTCGATTTCCGCCGCCTACCTGCCATAGAACCTCAAATTTTCATTTCGACATTTTGTGCGTGACGCTGCCAGGCCGGTCTAAAATCGGTTGTGCGGCAAGGATTGTTGGGTGGGGGGGGTATCTTCCGCCCCTGCAACAACTTACGCCACATCCTTCACCCGATCCGCGTCCGATTCACGCGCCATTTTTGTTACGGTGCCTCCTCGCATTGTTACGGTTTAGCACAGCGAGGCTGTACGAGCGGTCTAGGTCGCACGGTCCTGAAGGATGCGAGGCAGGGGGGGTTATGCCCCCATGTTCCCATGAGAACATCCCCTACCCTCACTCCTGCCGCGCCCGATCAGTCAGCGCGTCCCGGAGTACCGGCAGGGCGTCGGCGGGCAGGCACGCGCCCTCGGACAGCGCTCGGGCCACCGTGTCCCCGGGGCGGGCCGCACCGATCGTGAGGTCTGCGGGCGAGCCATCGGCGGGCATGGTGAGCGCCACGTACAATGTCCGGCCGCCAGGCAGAGGCAGGGCCAGCATCGGGTACGGCACTTCCGGTGCGGGTGTTCGGCTGGTCATCGTGCCGCCCGCTCACGACGCCGCCGCGCCATGGCGCGCCGTAGCACCAGCGCCGCGGCTACAAATAGACCGCCAGCGATACCGCCGAGTGCGGCGGCAGTCGAAAGCAGGATGTGCGCTATCATCGGGGCCTCACGTTGTCGGGGGATCGCTTTCGGTTGGGTCGCTCCACCAGCGTGCGCAGCGCGGCCAGGATCACGGGGTGCAGGGGGCAGAGCAAGGCGCGGACGATATGTTTGCAGGCGCCTCCGCGGACCGCGTGGTCAATACAATCGCATGTGAGGCGGCCGCGGTGTTCCTCCACCCGATGGACAGCGGCACCGCCGGACACGATCCAGGCACCCGGACCGGCCGGCTCGGCCTCCAGGAAGAGCGCGCGGCGCAACCTGGCGGGATCCAGCCGCTTACGCCGCTTCACGGTGCCAGCCTCCCGAGCGCCGCGGCGATCTCGGCTGCATGGGTGGCGGGTATCACCAGCATGGCCTCCAGCGTGGGGTCATTCTCCCACGCCTTTGCGATCAAAACGCGGCGGTCGATCATCACACCGTCCGCGTCCTCCGTGTCGATGCGGATCAGCCGCAGCTCCCGCCGGCCGCCGAGCTGAATCACCACCCCGCGGCTCACGGCTTCAGCTTCTTCACCGGTCGGTACACAACCCCGTCCGGCCCAATGCCGGCGATTTCAAGAGTGCCATCCTCCACCCGCTTGAGCAGGGCGGCGCCTACGGCCTCGGATACCATCCGCGCAAACATTGCTTCGTGCTCTTCCGGGGTCACCAGCGCTTCCAGTGCGGCCCAATCCTTGGCATTCTCTTGGGGCATCCGGCCATAGCGCTCGATGAAGCGGTTCACGATGCCTTCGGCCATCGGGTCCGGCAGGTTGTCATCCATTTGCGGCAAGCTCCTTGACGGCATCGGGGAAGGTCACGTCGCGTATCTCCATGTAGAGCGCGATTGGGTCCCAGGACCGGGCGCACGGATTGCAGAACGCCGCATTTTTCTTGGCGTTCAAGTGCATGGACGGGGAGCTGTCGGCGTGGAAGGGGCAGGCGCACCAGGCCCGCTTGTGCTCGATGCCCAGCCGTGCCGCAACGTCGAGGATGGAGACGGCGCGCGCGGCCTCCACGGGCAGGGGCGGGCGGTCATCATCCAGGGGCGGCAGGGTGGCGGTGCGGGCCGGTGGAATCGGGATGCCCGTGCAGCGCTCGCACCCGCACCCCGCAACGCGCTCGCCCGGGTCGAGGGCCCGGCCCCGGCGCACGGCGGCCTCCAGCTCCAGGGCCACGTGAGGGGACAGCGCCGGGCCGCTCGTCTCCCAGCCAGCCAGCTCCACCGCTTCCGCTACCCGCTGGGCCCGCGCGCGCACGGCAGAATCCGGGTGGCCGAGCCCTTCCTTGACGCGGGCATGGATCCGGCGCCGGTCCGCGTGTTCAAGGTCCTGCCAGGCGTCGAGGGTGCGCCAGCGCCGGCCAGGGCCTCGGGCGGCCGTCCACCACTCGCGTGCGGTCATCATCGGCCCACCTCGGCCGGCTCCCGGTCCCGCAGGGTGGCGTCCACTGTGGGCCGGCCCGCGGCCTCCCACTGCCGGGCGGCCTCGCGCCACGCGGCCACCACCGCCCCGCCGGCCTGTCGCGCCGCCTCCCGGGCGTCATCGGTTCCGGTCCGCTCCCATGCGGCCAGCGCGTCGAGGAAAGCCTCGGAGGGGGCCTCCACCAGCTCCCACGCGGGCGGCCAGTGCCCGAGCCCGGGCGGGGCTATCTGGCCCACCCGCTCCGCAACCCAACGCGCCGCGGCCCGTCCGGAGCGCCTGCTCATGGGTCGCCCCCGTCACTCTCGAACACGTCGCCCGGCGGTGCCTCCGTTTCGCGAGCACCCCCCGGATTCGCACCCGCAATACCCGCTAAACCCACCCCTTCGGGAGTTTCGGCCCTATTGTGCGGGTTATGCGGGGGTGTTTCCGGGGTCCCGCCGCTGAGTGCAGGGTGCAGCTCCACCAGCGGGGACGGAGGTCTACCCGGCCCCTCTCTGGGCCGCTCCACAAGGCGAAGGCACCCCCGCTCCACCAGCGCGGCCACCACGGGGTTGAGCCCGTCCATCGCCTCCAGGCCTGGACGATCGCGGGTGGCGTCGTGCAGGTCCCGCAGAGTGGAGCCCGCCGGGATCTCACCCGCGCGGCGCAGCACATAGCGCGCATCGGCAGTCGTGCGGTCCATTCCCATCTCGGCCAGCACCACCAGCGCGTGAGACGTGAGAGCCCGGGCCAGCCGCACGGCGCCCTCCATGGCCCAGACGCCCACCGGCTCACTCCAGAGGGGCCGGCCATCCTCCGCCCTGGCGGCCAACTCCAGCAACGCCGCGAGCCGCACGGCCTGGCCGCATAGCTTCCCACCCCAATCCCGCACCGGCGCCAGCCGTCCGCCGTCCGCCAGGTCCGTCTCAACCGCCGCCTCGAAGGCGTAGAGCACCGCCAGCGCATCCTCCCCGAGCCGGAGCTTATGCGGATTCACACCCGCAGAACCCGCAGAACCCGCGTCAAGTAGGGTGTGCAGCAGCCGGTCATACCGCTTGGCTGCCACAAGGTCGAGCGCCGGCACGTCTCTGCCCGTCCGGCGGGTCCCGAGTCCATGCGGCGGCAGGCACCAGAGGAAGCGTCCAAGCAACCCCCGCCCCCGCATGGCGCGCGCGTTCCTAAGCCCGTCCAGTACCGCCGGCTGCAACGTCAGGCCGATTGTCAGCGCTGGGCGCCCAACGTGAATGCTGTCCCGCCCCACGCGGTCAACCCGGATCGCTTCCCCGTTCCATGCCCGCAGTAGTTCGTCCTGACGGGCGCCGCCGTCGCTATACCGGCCGTCCGCAATGCCGAGCGGATCCGCCTCGGGCGCCAGCAGCGCCAGCGCTCCGCCTTGCTCGGCCATCATTCGCACCAGCGCCTCGGGCGTGGCGTCGGCGGCCAGCAGGCGGGGGAGGATCGGCACCGCGGCTTCCGCTTCTTCAAGGTCGGTCCGTGCAGCGTGCAGCTCGTCGGGGTCAGCCTTGCCCTTGGCCGCAGCCGTCTTGCACGCCGCAAGTGCGGCGGCCGCCACGTCCGCGCGGTCCCGGGCCCGGCGGTAGCTCGGCCCCACCCGCTCCAGTTCGGCCCGCTCCCACTCCACTAGCGGGTCCGTCATTGCAGCGAATACCGGAGACTTCCGGCTCGCCGCCTCAAGGATGGCCGCCGCATATATCACCAGCAACTCAACCCATCCACGGGCGTCCACCTCCACATCCGCCCGGCCCCTAATTGCAGCCGAGAGCGCGGCGAGTGAGATCAGTAGCGCAAGGTCTGGGGGCGTCTGGGTGGCGTCGGCCACGCTCATCACATGCGCGTGGACGGCCGGCGGCAGGGTGTCCAAGGGGAGAGGTTCAGGAGCAGGCGGGCCGGGCAAGTGGGGCGCGTCTGGCCAGTCTGGCGGCGCATCGCTACCGAGTACCGAGTCAACAACGCGTGCGGCGTCGGCCACGGTCTCGCCCCACTGCCGCCGCCGGTCTTCCATGGCCAGCACGCGCACGGCGGACACGGCGGCAAGAGACCCGTTCAGAAACCCCGCCACCGTCTCCCGGGCCACCGCCACCGCGGCCTCATCATCCGGCGGAAGTTGGGCCAACACAGCGGCCGCGCGGGCGAAGTCGCTCACGCCGCTTCGGGGTCGGAATCCACGCCGGGTGCAACCGGGAGCGTGGCTATCCACTCCTCAACTTCACTCTCGAGCCACCCCACGATGCCGCCGCCGATCATACGGCGCCGCGGGAACTCACCGGCCCGTTCCTTTCGCCATAGGGTGGTGCGCCCGAGTTGGGTGCGGGCGGTCACCTCTTTACATCGTAAGATCCGTTCGGCCATGTGCCCCTCCGTGTCCCATGGTGTTCCAACGTCTTGCAGGGACAAGATTGGGCGGTTGGCCGGTCAAATGGCGGGGTGTGACCGGCGAACTTCGATCAGGGGCGCCGGTGGCCCCTTGTCCTCCGTAGGACCGTCTCTACTGAAAGGCCGTGCCGCTGCGCGACGTGGCGGCAGGCGCGGGTGTCGCTCATGTTCGGGTTGTTGGCTTCGGCGGCTAGGATCATTTGCACTTCCGAGCGCAGTACGGCATCCTCCGGACCCTTGCGCTTGCCTCGCTTTTGCTGGCCGGCTTTTTTGGCCCCTTCCCGCACCTGCTGCCCGCGAATGTGCGCCGGTGCCGCCCAGGTGTCTTTGTAGGCTCGCCAGCTTCCGAGTTGCCACGCGTGCCATGCGGCGCGCCACCCGTTGCCGGCGTCGGCGGCTGCACAGAAGTCGCGGAGCGCGCGGTTGGTTTCGGCCAGGACCGACGAATAGAACTCGAACTCCGGTTCGAGGCCGGGCCTGTCGCGGCAAAAGTCGCACGCCGCTCGCAGATCTTTGATTTGCACATTAAGCGAGCGCATGAACTCGCGGCGAACATCCGCCTCGCTCCACTCCTCTGGAGGCGCCGGTGCATGGCGGCAGGCGGCGGGCTTGCGCTCGTAAACGGCCCATGGCGGAGTGGCGTTCTCATTGCTCATTGCTCCGCCCCCACCACCGCCGCTACGAATGCGCCCCATCGCGCCAGCGCCTCCCGCTTCTCGCTCAATAGGTAGCGTTCCGGCTCGGCCGTGTAGCGGTCGAATCCAAGCGACGCCTCTTTGTGCCCGAGCACCGCGTCAGCCACGTGCGGGGCCACTCCCAGCCCCGCGGGGTCGCTCGCATGGTCGGGCGTCTGTGCGCGGGTGGCGTGCGTGCGGAAGGTGGTGCGGAAGTCGTGGACGGTCCACTGCGGGATTTCAGTCCGCTTCCGGATCCGCTGGAGCGCGCGGTTGGTTGACACAACGTGCGGCGCCTTGCCGTCCGTCCGGCCGGGGAATGCGTATAGATCTCCGCCGGTCAACGCGCGCATTTCGTCCAGCACCGCCAGTGCCTCGGTTGATAGCGGGACCATATGCGGGCGCCTGCCCTTGAACGCCGGTGCCGGGATGCGCCACACGTCTGCTTCGTCTATGTCGGCCCACCGTAGCGCGCAGACGCTACCCACCCGCGCTGCCGTCAGCAGGGTGAAGCGGAAAACGGTCCGCATGAGCGGCGCCTCTTCCTCGGTCGCTTCCCACAGCGTCCTGATTTCGTCCCGGGTCAGGTAGCGGCCTCGGGAGCCTTCCTCCCCGGGTGGCTGGACTAGGTGGGCGGGATTGGCCTCGAGGGTGGCAAAGCCACGGCGGAGCCCTTCGTTGAACAGCACCTTGATTGCCGCGAGCACACGGTTCGCCATGACGGGGGCGCCGCGCCGCTCGATCCGCTCCACCAGTTGCACCACGTCGCGGCGCGAGATGGAGGAAACGGCCGGTCCTTCCAGTGCGGGAGCAACTCGGCGTCCACGATGCGGCGCCGCTCCCGGTGGGTGGCTTCGCGCGTCTTGGTGGCCTTGGCCTCCAGCACCTCGGCCGCCAGCGCAGCAAAGGTTACGTCCTGGCTCCGCTGTACGGCCCGCTCGGCTGCCGGATCGGCTCCACCCTGCGCCTCGGCCAGCTTCGCACGCGCCCGCTCCCGGGCGTCGGCCAGGCTCAGGTGGGGATGCTTCCCGAGCGTCAGGCGTCGATGCTTCCCGGCGGCCCGGTAACGCACCAGATACGTGCGGGAGCCACCCCGGCCGACGCGCAGCGCGAGCCCGGGCACCAGCTCGTCCCAATACTCCGTTTGGGCCTTGTCCGTGGTCAGCGCGCCGACGCCGCGCGGGGTCAGTTTCAGGGTAGGCATCCGGCCTCCGTTTTTGCGCCCCTGTCGCATTAGCAGTTGCGCTAATCTGGGCACCATTTAGGGCACACAGTACGGCGCATGGGGGGCTAGGGTGCAACAACCTGAAACGAAGGGTAGCGCGGATTGGGTTGTGCGGCAAGGATTGTGGAACGGAGGGGAACAAGCTGGAAGGGTGAAAAAACTACTCCCAAAGCAGGCGCGCTACCGAGCTGCGCCACGCCCCGCGGGAGCACGAGAAGATAATGCGGTCCGTGGTGGTAATCAACCCCTCGTGACACCCGCATCGCCACCGCGGAGGCCCGTCCCGAAGCGAACGGGGAGTAGCCGAACGTGGAGCTCAGACCACACCGCCGAGCCCTGCCCCGAGCGCCCGGAAGGCATGCGCCCGGTGGCTGAGGCGCGCCTTCTCGGCTGCCGTGGCCTGGCCGAACGTCCGGCCCAGCGCCGGCACCAGGAAGATCGGGTCGTAGCCGAAGCCGCCGCTGCCGGCGGCGGCGGTAGCGATGCCGCCCGCACAGGTTCCCAGGGCCGCGTGCACACCGCCGTCTGGCAGGGCCATGACGGCAGCACAGACATAACGGGCGCCGCGCCGTTCCTCCGGCTGTCCCTCCAGGCGGCGCAGCAGCTGGCGGTTGTTGGCCTCGTCCATGGACATGCCTGCCGGCAACGCACCGGCATCGGCCGCGAAACGCTTGGTGCGCACCCCCGGGGCACCCGCCAGCGCCTCCACCTCCAGGCCCGAATCGTCCGCCAGCGTGGGCAGGCCGGTGCGCTCGAGGAAATGGCGTGCCTTGGCCCGGGCGTTGTCCAGGAAGGTGTCGAACCGCTCCACCTCGTCTTCCTCCGGCAACACCGGAAAGCCGGCTTCGTCGAGGCCGATCAGCCGGGCGGCAAGGGCGCCCGGCAGGAGCGCGGCGATCTCCGCCGCCTTGTGCGCGCTCCGCGTGGCCAGGAGGATGCGCTCGGACCCCACGCCTCAGCCGAGCGCGGTGCGCTGCGCCCTGAGGAGCGCGCGGATGCCGGCCAGCCCGAGCTCGACCAGCGCGTCCAGTTCGGCGCGGGAGAAGCTGGCTCCCTCGCCGGTCCCCTGCACTTCCACGAAGCGTGTCGATTCCAGCGCCACGAGGTTCATGTCCACGTCCGCGCGCACGTCCTCGGCGTAGTCCAGGTCCAGGCGTGGGGCGCCATCCACCATGCCCACGCTGACGGCCGCCACGAGCTCCCGCATGGGGTGCACGGCGACCCGCCCCTGGCCGACCAGCCAGGAACAGGCGTCGTGGAGCGCCAGCGCGGCGCCGGTGATGGCGGCCGTGCGCGTGCCCCCGTCCGCCTGCAGGACGTCACAATCCACCAGGATGGTACGCTCCCCGAGCGCCGCCATGTCCATGGTGGCGCGCAGGGAGCGGCCGATGAGGCGCTGTATCTCCTGCGTCCGGCCTCCCGGGCCGTTGCGCTCCCGGCGGGTGCGTGTATCGGTGGCCCGGGGCAGCATGGCGTACTCCGCCGTCACCCACCCTTCCCCGCGGCCTTTCCGCCAGCCAGGCACGCCCTCCTCCACCGATGCCGTGCAGAGGACGCGCGTCCGCCCCGTGGCGATGAGGCAGGAGCCCTCGGCGTTGGGCGCGGCCCCGCGCTCGAGCACCAGCGGCCTGGCCTGGTCCGTTCCCCGTTCCGACCGTTCTCCCATCATGATTCCTTCCGTATGCGACGCACGATGTCCGTAGTGGAACGACCCTCCACCAGCGGTATGATGACCACCCTGCCACCGGCGTCTTCCACCTCCTGGCGCCCCACCACCTCCGCCGGGGTGTAATCCCCGCCCTTCGCGAGCACGTCGGGCAGGAGGGCAGCCACGAGTTCCCGCGGTGTATCCTCATCGAAAGCCGCCACAGCATCCACGCAGGCCAGGCCCGCCAGCACGAAGAGCCGATCCTCGAGGCCCACGGCAGGACGGCCCGGCCCCTTCAGCCGGCTCACCGACGCGTCGGAGTTGACACCCACCACCAGGCGATCCCCGAGGGCGCGCGCGGCGAACAGGTAGGCCACATGGCCGCGGTGCAGGATGTCGAAGCAGCCGTTAGTGAACACCAGCGTCTCCGGCCGCGGCCGCCCGAAGCGTTCGAGCAGTGCCGCGCGGGAGAGGATCCGGCTCTCCGGCGGTGACGGCGCACTCATGGCGCCGCCGGGGGCGGCGGGTCCTGGCCGGGCCCCTCCACTGCGGCGCGGACCTCCGCCAGGAGGGCGCCCGCCCCGCGGTCCAGCAGACGCTCGGCCAGGCCCCTGCCCAGTTCGGCGGCGTCCGCGGCGGCGCCGGTCACGCTGTCGCGGAGGATGCAGCGACCGTCCAGCGACGCCACGAAGCCCGCCAGGGTGAGGCGGCTTTGATGGGTTTCCGCCAGGGCTCCGATCGGCACCTGGCAGCCGCCCTCGAGCGTGCGTAGAAAGGCGCGCTCGGCCGTCGTGGCGGCGCGGGTGCCACCGTGCTCGAGCGGCGCGACCAGCGCGGCCGCCCCCGCGTCACCCGCGCGGAGGGTGATGCCCAGGGCACCCTGCCCCACCGCCGGCAGCCACTCGGGCGGCTGCAGGACCTCCCCGACGGCGTCCTCCAGGCCCAGCCGCCGGATCCCGGCGAGCGCCAGGATCGCGGCGTCGAAGTTGCCCTCGCGCAGCTTTTGCAGGCGGCCGTCCAGGTTGCCGCGGAAGTCCTCCACCACCAGATCGGGGCGCACCGCGCCGAGCAGCGAACGGCGGCGCAGTGAGCTCGTGCCGACCCGGGCGCCCGGCGGCAGCTCGGCCAGGCGCGTGGGGCGGCCCGGCGCGGCCAGGAACGCATCGCGCGGATCCGCCCGCTCCAGGATGGCGCCCAGCTCCAGGCCCGGCGGCACGCGTGTGGGCACGTCCTTGAGGGAATGGACGGCCGCGTCCGCCCTGCCGTCCAGAAGCGCGTCATCCACCTCCTTGGTGAAGAGCCCCTGGTCCCCGATGCGCGAGAGCGGCACGTCGGTGATGCGGTCGCCAGTGGTCTTCACCACCACAACCTCCACCTCGAGATCGGGGTGGGCCGCGCGCAACAGGTCGCGTACGTGGTGGCTCTGCCAGAGGGCCAGCTGGCTGCCTCGGGAGACGAGTCTGATGCGCTGCATGTCAGCCGTCCGGAGGTTCGGTTGCTCCGGCGCGCACCGACGGATCAGTGGGACCGGGTGAGATTCCACGGAAGATGGGCTTCAACAGGGGCGGCGCCAGGAAGGTGGTGCAGATCACCATGATCAGGATGGCGCTGAACGCGGGCTGCGAGAGGATTCCCGCGGTCAGCCCGAGGTCGGCGAAGATGAGGCCCACCTCTCCCCGCGGCACCATGCCCACGCCGATAGCCAGGTGATTGAGCTTGCGTTTGCCCCACCCCACGGCGAAGCCCGCGGCCACCTTGCCCACGATGGCGATGGCCAGGAGCGCGGCCCCAGCCCCGAGCACGGTCCAGTCGAAGGCGGCGGCCCAGGGTAGCAGAAGGCGCACGTCCACACCCGCGCCCACCACCACGAAGAAGATGGGCGTGAAGATGTCGGCCACGGGCTCGATACGGTGCGTGATGGCGTCGAACTGGTTGGTGGAGCTCAGCACGATCCCTGCCGCGAAACTACCGATGATCATGGCCGAACCGGCCAGCCCCGCGAGCGCGGCGAAGAGCAGCGCGAAGCAAAAAGCGCTCACCAGCAGCATGCCCCGCACCTCCATGCCGTCGATGAAGGCAAAGAGCCGCGGCGCGAGGCGGTTGCCCACCACCACCGCTGCCACCAGGAAGCCCACGGCCACCGCGAATTTCCACGCCACGCCGGCCAGCGTGATCGTGGCGCCCGCCGCCAGGCCACTCACGATGGCCAGGAGCACCAGCCCGAGGACGTCATCCACAACCGCCGCGCCGATGATGACCCGCGCCTCGGGGGTGTGGATGCTGCCGAGGTCGTTCAGCACCCGCGCCGTGATGCCCACGGACGTGGCGGTCAGCGTGGCGCCCACGAAGATGGCCGCCGTCGTGGCGCTGATGCCGTCGGGCATGCCGAGGCCGGGCGCCGCGGCCCACCAGTAAAGGAAGCCCAGCCCGAACGGCAGGATCACGCCCACGACGGCCACCAGGAGCGCGGGTCCGCCGACGCGGAACATCTCGCCCAGGTCCGTCTCCAGGCCGATCTCGAAGAGGAGGATGGCCACGCCCACGTCCTTCAGCAGTACCACCACGTCGTGGATCGGCCCGGCCGACGGCAGAATCCCGGTGACGGAAGCGCCCAGCACGACGCCCGCCAGCAGCTCGCCGAGCACAGCGGGCTGCCCGACGCGCTCGGCCACCTCGCCGAAGACCTTGGCCGTCATTAGGATGGCAATGAGAACCAGGAAGAAGTGCTCGATCCGCACGGCGTCGGCCGACGCTTCCTGGGCACCGAGGAGGAGGGGCAGGGCGAGCGCGAGAAGGAGCAACAGGCGCCGCCCGCGCCGACTCACCATCGCGACTGCGCGCCGTTGACGATCTGTTCGAGGATGCTCTCGAGGGCTTCCTGGCGGGCCACCTCGTCGGTCTGGCTGTCGGGTCTGTATTCGCCCCTGCCAGTGAGGCTGGAGGCATCCCAGACGATCACGTTGTTGCGCCGATCGATGAGCTCTACCGAGACGACGATCTGGACCTGGTGCTCCACCACCTGGATGGCGCCGGCGTCACCGGGCTGCGTGCGGGCCGCGTCGTCGTAGCGGGTGATGCTGCCGCGCAGCATGGCGTCCGCGTTGTCCTCACTGCCCAGGTTCAGGCCGAGCTGGCCCGGCAGTTTGCGCGACAGCTCCTCGTAGAGTTCGGCTTCGAGATCGAACCACGAGGTGGTGTTCTCGAAGGGCTGGATGAAGATGGTGCGGATGTTGGAGTCCAGTCCCCCGCCGCTGAAGCCGTAGTTGCAACCGCCGAGCGCGATCAGGGACAGCGGCAGCAGCACCCACCTCCGGTGGAATGCGTGGATCCCAGATGTCGTTTGGAAAGGCATCCACTTCCTCGGCTTGTTGCAGCGTCAGCTCGAGCTCACGAAAAGCCATGTGATCGCGGTACAGCGCCTCACCTGGAAGTCCGAAGGAGGTGCTGCCGCCGAGTTCCACCGTGCGCCGGCCCTCACCGGACCGCTCCCACTGGACGTGGACCAGGCGGCCGTCCTCCAGCCGGTAGCGCCAGCGTTCGCCGTCCAGGGCATAGGCCAGCGTTACGGTGCTCCCCTCCCGGAACGCCTCGACGAGCGTGGCGTCCGGCGGTGGCTCCACTA
>Ga0214473_10004492_pt1 | contig 16759 bp, 16 predicted proteins | sample RVTome_7_FD_203509 | JGI IMG/M metagenome (GOLD analysis project Ga0214473, IMG submission 203509) | Soil microbial communities from uranium-contaminated site in the Upper Colorado River Basin, Wyoming, United States - RVT98D197 | ecosystem: Environmental > Terrestrial > Soil > Contaminated >... | reverse complement strand
AGCGCGAGACCGGCCAGGGGCCGGCGAGACCGGATCATCGGGCACACTCCACGAGCAGGGTGGCGATCTCGAACGGTCGCAGACGCGTGAGGATCCGGCCGTTGTCGACCGGCAACGCGGTGAGCGGGTCTTCCAATAGATTGGCGCGCCAGGCGCGGGCGGGGCGGCAGGCCATGGTCACCACCGCCTCGGTTTCGACGCCGTGCCACTCCACCAGGCGCAGCACCAGCCGGGGATCGTCTTCGGCGCGCTTGAGCCAGGTGATCTGCACGTTGCCGGGGCGGACGCCGGCGAACGACACCCGGCGGCCCAGCGGTCCCGGATGCGGAGCGGCCGTCATGCTGAGCAGCGGGGTGTTGTATTCCGCCGCCACGCGCTCGACGCCGGCCACGCGCCAGTCGCCTGCGTGCGGGTACACCGCGAAGCGGAAGCGGTGCTGCCCGCGGTCGGCGGTCGAGTCCGGCCAGATGGCCGCCTTGAGCAGCGACAGCCGGAGCCGGCCGTCCCGGTAGTCCCAGCCGTACTTGCTGTCGTTCAGCACCGCGACCCCATAGCCGCCGGCCGACACCTCGGCCCAGCGCTGGCCCGGCACTTCCCACTTGGCCCGCTCGGCCTGGGTGCGGGGCCGGCCCGACCGGCCGATGGTCCCGTACGGGATCTCGAACGTGGCCGAGTCCGGCGTGGGGGCGAACTGGAATCCCACCTTGAGCAACTTCCGCCGCTCGTGCCACTCGACCTCGTTCTCGATATCGAGGTACGGCGCCTCGCGCCACAGCACCAGCGTCTGCCGGAACGACGAGCTCCCCCAGCTGCGCTCGATCTCGACCCGCGCCGCATCGTCGTCCGCCTGACCGCCTGACCGCCTGACCGCCGTTACCTCCCACGTCTCCGGATTCGGCATCAGATCCCACGCGTCCCATTGCGCCGGCCGGTCATCCAGGATCTGCAGCACGTTGCCCCGCGCTCCCGGGGCCAGGGCTTCGCGCCGGTTGCGCTTGTCGTGGATGCGGGTCACCGCGCCGGTGAGCGTGTCCACCTCGACCCGGAGATACGCGTTCTCGATCCATCCGGGTCCGGCGGTGGGGGACGCCAGGCGGCGATAGTCACGGGACCGTGCCCCGTCAGGCAGGTGCACCACGACCGCACCGAACGCCGGCACCGAATCCACGAGAGTCGCGCCCGTCGTGCCCGTCGCGCCCGTCGCGCCCGTCGTCACCCGTCCCGATCGGGTCCACCCCAGCGAGTTGAACACGACCAGCGGCGTCCCGCTCCCCCGGGTGTCGAGGCGCGCGGCCAGCGACGTCAGCGTCCGGTCGGCCAGGGTGCCGAGCATCGCCCAGGCAGTGTCGTAGGTCGCGCTGGCGTCCTGGTACACGCTGTCTATCCCTGAGCCGGGCAGGATGTCGTGGAACTGGTTGAAGAGGACCCGGCGCCAGATGCTCTCGAGCGTGTCGCGCGGATAGGGCGCGGTATCCACCGCGGCCAGCGCCTCGGCGGTCTGGAGTCCGACCTCGCTCAGGCGGTTGCGGCGCTTCATGGCCGCCTGGCCGGTATAGGTGCCGCGGTGGTACTCGAGATACAGCTCGTCGCGCCACACCGGAAACGAGTCCGCCGGCTGCGCCCCGGCCACGCGGGCGAGCGCCTCCTCAGGCGCCGCGTATCGCAGGGCGGGAAAGACCGGCACGCGCCGCAAGCCCTCGGCCCGCTCCAGCATCTCGATGGTGGGCCCGCCGCCGTGGTCGCCCACGCCGTAGAGCACGATCTGATGGTGGCCGCGGGTGCGGGCCCGGTCTTCCACCCGCTCCTCGGCCAGCGTCAGGGGATCGAGATCGTGGGTGTAGCCGTACGGGTTGTAGCCGAAGATCCGGGTGCCGTCCCGTCCTTCCCACCAGAACGCATTGTAGGGGAAGGTCGTGGAATCGTTCCACCGGATCTTCTGGGTGACGAAGTAGTCGAACCCCGAGCCCTTGAGGATCTGCGGCACGGTCCACGGATAGCCGAAGGTGTCAGGCGTCCAGGCCACGCGCGAGCGGGCGCCGAAGCGCCGCTGGAAATAGCGCTGGCCGTAGAGGCCCTGCCGCACCAGTGACTCGCCCGACGGCATGTTCATGTCGGGCTCGACCCACCATCCGCCCACGGGCGACCAGATGCCGGCGCGCGTCGCCGCGACCAGCGAATCGGCCAGGCCCGGCTCGAGCCGGTCCATCGCGTCGTAGAACGCGGCGCTGCTGCCGGCAAAGACGTACCCCGGGAAGATCTCGGACAGCTTGAGCGAGGTGCGCCACGTGTTGCGGATGACGTCGATGGTCTCCCGCCAGCGCCACAGCCAGGCCGCGTCGATGTGCGAGTTCCCCACCAGCCAGAGCGTGTCGCCCCGCTGCCGACCGGCCGCGGGCCCGAGTGCCGTGGCGTAGCGCGAGCGCAGCCGGTCGTAGGCCGGCGTCCCCAGCGCCGCCAGCCATTCGCGCGGGTCGGGCCGGGCGGCGGGGAGCGCGGGCTCCCCCAGCGCCGCGGCGTAGCGGAAGGCGTCGGCGTACTCGCCGAATCCCGGATCGCGACTCTGGGCCTGGGGGAACAGCCAGAGCGGCCGCCCGCGGTCCCGCTCGAGCGCCAGGGCCACGGCCCGGCCGGTGCGGCACGGCGCGCACAGCGTCACCCGACCGTCCCGCCATTCCCGGGGCGTGCCGTTGACGATGTACCGGGCGCGGGGACCGACGCCCCGGGCCAGCAGATCCACCGCGAGCCCGTCCAGGCTCCGCGGCACGGTGAGCCGCACCTCCAGCAGGCCGGACGTCTCGCCGGGCGGGCCGGCGAAGAGATCCAGCGGGCCCCCATGGGCGCGGAGCAGCGGCTCGGCATCCACCACCAGCGTGTCGCGCCGCTGGGCTCGCCCCCACCGGGCCTCGGCCACCAAGGGCCGCTCGCGCAACGCGGCCGCGCGGAGCGCGTCGAATTGCCCCGGCAGCGCGAGCACCAGCGGCTCACCCGGCGCCAGCCGCGGCAGCACGGTGTCGAGCTGCGACTCCCGCCCCAGCAGGACGCGCACCCGCACGTCGCGCAGCGTGTCCCGACCCCAGGCCGTCACCGGCAGCTCGGCGTCCATGGCGAGCGTCGAGTCCAGCCACCGGGCCGGGCCCCGGACGGCCAGCGGGCCCACGTCCACCGTGGCCGCCGGGAGCCGGTGCGGCGTAGCGCCATCGGGCCGCGCGGCCTGGAGCCGGAGCCCGCTGGCCGGGCCGCCTCCCGGCGCTTCGGCGATGCGGGCCCGCAGATCGAACCCGCCGGTCCGGTTCACCACTTTGAGCAGCACGCTGTTCCAGCCCCGCGCCAGCCGCACCCGTACCGTGTCCCGGCCGGGCCCGAGTCCCCGGGGCACCACGTGCACCCACACCCGCTGGCCGTTCACCCGCGCCACCAGGTCGTCGTCGCTGTCCATCACCAGCCGGACCGGCCCTTCCTCGGGCGTCCAGAGATAGACGTGGGCGTACGCCACGCTCCAGTCCGACGGGCCGGCCAGGGTGTTCAGGTTCACCCGGCCGGCCGAGTCCGCGGCGATCACCCGCCACGGCCCGCCGGCGGTTTCCTCACCCGCGGCGGGCAGCACCGTGGGTTCGGCGTCCAGGTAGTCGCGCACCACCCCGTCCCGCCCGCGATCCGCCGGGAGCGGCCCGCGGATCAGCCACTCGCGGACCACCAGGTCCTGCGCCGCGGCGGGACGACCGTCGAACAGGGGAACGGAGAAGACGAGAACCGCGAACAGGGGAAGACGGGAGGCTTTACGCACGAGCCGCTCCACGCTTGGTCCACACGTCGAACAACACGGCCATCAGGATTATCACGCCCTTGACGATCTCCTGCCAGAACGATTGCACGCCCAGCAGGTCGAGCGCGTTGTTGAGCACGCCGATGATCAGCGCGCCCACCACCGCGCCCCACGCGGTGCCGATGCCGCCGAACAGCGACGCCCCGCCGATCACGGCCGCGGCGATGGCGTTGAGCTCGTAAAGCATCCCGGCGTCGGGGCCGCCCGAGCGGAGCTGTCCCACCATCAACAGGCCGGCGAGCCCGGCGCAGCCGCCGGCGATGGCGTACACGCCGAGCTTGACGAAGCGTACCGGCACGCCGGCCAGCCGCGCGGCCTCTTCGTTGCCGCCCACCGCGTACACGTAGCGACCGAAGCGGGTGCGCGAAAGCACGAACCACGCCGCCACCGCCAGCACCAGCATCACCAGCGCGGGCACGGGGAATCCCCGGGGCAGGCCCGGCACCGGCAGGCGGCCGCCCCCGAACGCGTGCAGCGCGTCGAGCGCCGCCACCTTTTGGTCGAAGAGCGGATCGCCCCGGGGCGGAAAGCCGATGGGCACGCCACCCGTGAACAGCCGGGCCGCCCCGCGCGCGATGGTCATGGCGGCGAGCGTCACCATGAAGGGCGCGACGCCGAACCACGCGGTCACCCCGCCGTTCACCAGGCCCGCGCCCACGCCGGTCGCGAGGCCGGCGGCGAGCGCCAGTCCCACCGCGCCGGCCACGCCCACCGTGCCCAGCACCGACCCGCTGGTGAGGGTCGCGGCGGCCAGCACGCCCGCCAGCGCCATCACCGAGCCCACCGACAGGTCGATGCCGGCCGTCACGATCACGAAGGTGAGGCCAAGGGCCAGAATCGCGTTGATGGAGGTGTGGAGCAGGACGGTGGTGAGGTTCTCGCGGGTGAAGAAGCCGGGCACCAGCACGGCCGCGACCAGGACCAGCCCGAGCAGCGCGAGCCCCACGCCGTACCGCCCCACCCAGCCTCTCACGCGCCCACCGCCAGCCCCATGATGCGCTCCGCGGTCGCGTCCCGGGCGTCGAGCTCGCCCGCGGCTCGCCCTTCCCGCATCACCAGCACCCGGTCGGCCAGCGCCAGCACTTCGGGCAGTTCGGACGAAATCACGATCACCGCCTTGCCCTGGTCCGCCAGCGCCCGGATGTGGCGATGCAGGTCGGCCTTGGCCCCGACGTCCACGCCGCGGGTGGGCTCGTCGAAGATCAGCACGTCGGCCGCCGCCAGCAGCCATTTGGCCAGCACCACCTTCTGCTGGTTCCCGCCGGAGAGCGTGCGGGTTTCGCGGTCGAGCGCCGGGGGCCGGAGCCCCACGCCGTCCACCGCGGATTGCGCGGCGGACCGCTCCGGCCCGCGCCGCACCACGCCGGCCGGGGTGAAGCGCCGGAGGGTCGCGAGCGTCACGTTCGCGCCCACCGGGAACCCCAGCACCAGCCCGTCCCGCTTCCGGTCTTCCGGCAGGTAGACCACGCCGCGCGCGATCCCGTCCCGCGGGCTCCGCGGCCGGTACGGCCGCCCGCCCAGCGAGGCCTGTCCGGCCGGCCACGGGTCGATTCCAGCCAGACAGCGCCCGACCTCGGTGCGGCCCGCGCCCACCAGCCCGGCGATGCCCAGGATCTCGCCCCGCCGGACGGTGAAGGTCACGTCGTGGAAGGCGGGCGGGCGGGACAGTCCCCGAACGTCGAGGAAGGGATCGGGGGCGGGCCGCGCGGCCGGCGGCTGCCGGGCGTAGGCCACATCGCGGCCCACCATCCGGCGGATCAGCGCCGCGTCCGACACGTCGGCGGCGGGCCCATGCCACGTCACCCGGCCGTCCCGGAGCACGGTGATCTCGTCGGCCAGCCGGCGCACCTCGTCCAGGCGGTGCGACACGAACGCGATGGCCGCCCCGTCCCGGCGGAGCCCGTCCACCTGCGCGAACAGGTGCTCGACCTCGCCTGGACTGAGCGTGGCGGTCGGCTCGTCCAGCGCGATCACCCGGGCCCGGCGGACCAGCGCGCGGGCCAGCTCCACCAGCTGCCGCTGCGCAATCGAGAGATGGCGCACCGGGATCGAGGGATCGGGCAGGCTGAGCCCCAGGGCCTCCAGCGTTTCCTTCGCCCGCGCCCGCATCAGGGCCCGGTCGAGCACCCCCCAGCGCGCCGGCTCCATCCCGAGGAACACGTTCGCATCCGCGGCGAGCTCGGGGACCAGCGCCAGCTCCTGGTAGATCACGGTGATGCCGCGGTCCAGCGCGTCCCGGGGCGACGCCAGCGTGACCGGCATCCCGTCCAGCAGCATCCGGCCGGTGTCCGGCCGCTCGGCCCCGGCCAGGACCCGGAGCAACGTGGACTTGCCGGCGCCGTTCTCGCCCACCAGCGCGTGGACCGCGCCGGGCCGGAGGGCGAAATCCACCGAGTCCAGCGCGGTAACGCCTGGGTAACGGCGGGAAATAACTTGCAATTCAAGCAGGCTCACGAGCGGCTGAATCTACATCCCCGTCACGGGAGGGCTACGATTCCGGCTTCATTGCTGGCCACGCTGTTCGCCTACGCGTTCCTCTCGAACGTGGCGCTGGCGCTGGTGCCGCACGAGCCCATCGTGATCGGCTTTGGCGCGGTGTACGGCGTGTGGAGCACCGCCCTGGTGGCGACCTGCGGCACCGTCACTGCGGCCTGGGTGGATCACCGGGTGTTCGTTCCGCTGATCACGCGGGTGCGGGACCGGGCGATGTTCGCCACGGGGGCCATCGGGTGGCTCCGGCGCCACTTCGGCCGCGCGCCCTTCCTGGTGCTCACCGCGTCGAGCCTGCTGCCCCTGCCCGCGTTTCCGTTCAAGGCGATGGCCTTCGCCGAGCGGTACCCGCTGGGCCGGTATCTCGCGGCGGTCGCCGCCGGTCGCTTCCCCCGCTACCTGCTGCTCGCCTGGCTCGGCGTTCTGGTGCACGTGCCGGCGTGGGTGCTCGTGGCCCTCTTCGCCCTCATGCTCCTTCCTACGGTGCGAGTCCTATGGAAACCGCGACGCGCAAGCTGACCTTCCTGCTGGCCGAGCCCGAACGGCGCCTGCTGCGCTGGATCGCCGGCCGGCTGCCCCGCTCCTGGATGCCGGATCACCTCACCGCCATCGGCGTGTTCGGCGCGCTGGTGGTGGGAGCGGGCTACGCGTTCTCGCCCGGCCATCCGGGCTGGCTCTGGCTCGCGAGCCTGGGGCTCGCGATCAACTGGTTCGGCGACAGCCTCGACGGGACCCTGGCGCGGGTCCGACGGATCGAGCGGCCGAAGTACGGCTATTACATCGACCACATGGTGGATGCCTTCAACACGGCGGTGATCGGTGCCGGGATCGGATTGTCGCCCTACGTGAGCCTGTCCCTGGCCATGCTGGTGGTGATCCTCTACCTGGCGCTGTCCATCAACATCTATCTCGAGTCGTCCGTGCTGGGTGTGTTCGAGATCGCCTATGGCATCTTCGGGCCCACCGAGGTGCGCCTGCTCCTGATCCTGGCCAACTCCGCCCTCTTCGCCGGCGCTCTCTGGGCCGACCTCGCGGCCGCCTCCGTGGCCCGGATCGCCAACGGGACCCTGCTCCTGGCCTGCGGCGCCATGCTGATCGTGCTCACGGCGCGGGTTGCCCGGAACCTGATGCGCCTGGCGCGGCTGGAGCCGGCGCACAAGGCATGAGGGGCGTCCCGCCGTTGCGTTCCCCCGGTTTTCCTCGTTTTTTGGAGCGGGCTCGGAACCACGGGCTCGAGCGACCAATTCGAGGGGTGAGCCATGGTGAAGCGGGGACGTGGGTGGGTGCTCGCGGGGTTGGTGGGGGCGCTGGCGGCGTGCCAGGCGCCGGACCAGGGCGCGGCGACCGGGGCGGGGCAGACGGCGGCGCCGGCACCCGGTGACGCGCTGATTCTCGCGGCGGCCCGGGTGGCGCTGCCGCCCCCCATGGCCGCGGCCGACCTTCCCGACCCCCAAGGGCAGGGCGCCCAGCTCACCGCGCAGTTCTGCGGCGGGGCCTGCCACGGCATCCCCGCGCCCTCGGCCCACTCCGCCACCGACTGGCCGGTGGTGCTGCGGCGCATGTGGCTCCGGGCCGGCGCGCTCGACACCGCCCTCCACGTGCCGGTGCCGGACAACGCCCAGCGCATCGTCATCTCCGAGTACATGATCGCCAACGCGCTCAAGGCGACCGCGGGTACGCTGCCGGACTTCCCGGGCCGCGAGGAGTTCCTGGCCACCTGCACCCGGTGCCACGGGCTCCCAGACGTGCGGACCCACAGCGCGGAGGACTGGGCGGCCGTGGTGCGACGCATGAACACCCGGATGGAAACGATGCTGCGCCAGACCCTGACCCCGGATCAGATTCAGCGGGTGGTCATGTTTCTCGAACGAGCCTCGACGGGGGAGTAGAGGGTTGGCCGTTGGCCGTTAGCGGTTAGCCGTTGGCGGTGCGGGAGGGACGGCTAACGGCAAACCGCCAACGGCCAACAGCTAGCCATTCACCCACCCCACCACCGCCGTCACCACCCGCCGTGGCCCCAGCCGCGCCCCCACCGCGAGCACCTTGTTCCCCAGGCCGGGCACTACGACCCGCTTGCCCCGCATCATCCCCCGGTAGGCGACTGCCGCCACGCGCTCGACCGAAACGAGTATTGGGGTCGGGATCTTCCGACCCGTCAGCCCCGACGCGTCCTGAAAGCCGGTGAGCGTCGGGCCGGGGCACACCGCCGTCACCGTCACCCCGGTGCCCGCCAGCTCGTGGGCCAGGGCCTCCGAGAATGACAGCACGAAGGCCTTGGAGGCGTAGTAGACCGCCATGTTGGGCCCGGGCTGGAAAGCGGCCGTCGAGGCCAGGTTGGCGATCCGTCCCCGGCGGCGGGCCAGCATCCCGGGAAGCAGGAGGCGGGTGACCGCCATCAGCGATTCCACGTTGAGCCGGACCATGGCCAGGTCTCGACCCAGATCCGATTGGGCGAACGGTCCGTAGCCCCCGACCCCCGCGTTGTTCACCAGGACATCCACCGTGATGGCCCGCCGCTCCAGCTCGGCGGCCAGCGTGGCGGGAGCCGCCGGATCTGCCAGATCGAGCGCGAGCACAGTCGTCCCCACGCCGTGGGTTCGCGTGAGGTCGGCGGCCACCCGCTCCAGCCGATCCGCCCCCCGCGCCACCAGGACCATCTGGTAGCCATCCCGGGCCAGTTGCCGGGCCAGCTCCAGGCCAATGCCGCTCGAAGCACCAGTCACAAGTGCATTTGGCATAATGACTTCCGCTATGATGCGCTATTGGTGCTCAATTGGTGCGCTCGAGGCCGGTAAGGAGGGCGCCGGCCGTCGCCCGGAACTCGCGGTCGAAGTCCACCCGGAGCGCATCGAGCCCTGGCGCCTCGAGGATCCGGCGAATCACCGGCGCCGGTTCGGCCTGGATCTGGAGGCCCACGACCAGCGCCTGGAGTTGGAGGAGGAGCCGGGCGCCGTCTCCCGGCCGGAGGAACACGGTGCGGCGCTCGAGCTGCGAGCCTGTGGCCGTGAGCCGGCCCGCGAGGCGCCACTTGAAGCGCAGGGCCCGCTCGTACTCCACGTTCCGCTCGAGCACGCTGCCCTGGAGACCGAGGAGCCGGCGGAGCGCCGGCCGCCGGGCCAGCGAGTCGGCGAAGAGCTGCGTGAGGGCCGACGCCGGAATGCGCCCCGAGCCGGCCGACAGCGCGCTGTCGAGCTGGTCGAGCCATTCATCCAGCAGGCGCTCGAGCACGGCCAGGAACAGTTCTTCCTTGGTCTGGAAATACAGGTAGAGCGTGCCCTTGGCGACGCCCACGGCGCCGGCCAGGTCGGCCATGGCGATCGCATCCAGGTCGGCCCGGTCGAACTGCCGCAGGGCCGCGTTCAGGATGGCGTCGCGGCGGAGGCGCTTGGCGTGGACGGAGCGGGCCCGGGTACGGGACGCCACGGAGCTTCCTTTGGTGACCGTGAGTCAGCAAATATGTGACTCTGGGTCAGCTAGTCAACCCCGTGGGCTTGCGCCACGTCCTTCAGGACCCTGGGGTCTATCGAGTGCCCGCCGGGATACCGAACCACTCGGCTGGCCACCCCGTGCCCGGCGAGGGTGTCCGAATGCCGAGCCAGGGCGGTCTCGGTGGCGAACTCGTCCCGGTCCCCGGCCACCAGCACGACCTGGACGTCGTGGAACCGCGGCGCCGCTCGGGACCAGTCCAGGTCCGGCGGCACCTCGCCGCCCCAGAGGAGCAGCCGCCGGGGCCGGATGGTTCCGCGCTCCACCCAGCGGCAGGCGGTGGCGGAGCCCTGGGAAAAGCCCAGCAGGTGGACCGGCAGGGCGGCCCCGGCGGGCATCACGTCGGTCGCCACGGCCTCCAGGTACCGCACGTAGTCGTCGATCTCGTGGGTCCGGTCCTCGCGGGTCATCCAGGACGCCCCCACGGTGCCGCGATGGACGTCCACGTAGAAGCGGGACAGCCCCTCCGGGACCACCACCAGCCGGGTCCCGTCGTCGAGCGGGGTGAGCCGGTGGGCGAAGCGCGGGGCCAACTGGCCGTAGCCGTGGAGCGCGAACCAGATCTCGGCCGCCTCGGCAGCCGGCGGACCCAGGGCGACGTACCGGCTGGTGCGGGGCGTGAGAAGGTGGTGCTCACGCACCTAAGGCCCGCTGCCGTTGTCCTTGAGTTGTTGGTGCAGGGTGCGGAGCGAGACGATGCGGAGCTTGCGAACGCCGCCGGGGAGCTGCACCACGGCCATGTCGCCCACCTTCTTGTCCACCAGGCCGCGGCCCATGGGCGACGCGACCGAGATGTGCCCCCTGTCGAAGTCCATTGCGTCGGGGATCACCAGCTCCAGATCCTCCCGCGTTCCGGTCGCCGTGTCTTCCACGGTCACCTTGGAGCCCAGGCCCACCTGCCCGGTGGGGATCTTGGAGAGGTCGATCTGGGAGAGCTTGGCCAGGCGGCCGCGGAGATGGCTCAGCCGGGCCTGGACGAACTGCTGGCGCTCCAGCGCGGCGTGGTAGTCCCCGTTCTCGCGGAGATCGCCGTTCCGGATGGCCCGCTTGAGGGTAGCCGGCAGGGTGACGCTGATCTCGTGGTTCAGCGCCTCCACTTCGCCCTGGAGCAGCTTGCGTACTTCTTCCAGCATGGCTGTATCGTAGGTCGGCCAGGGCCGAACGTCCAGCAGACCCCCGACTTCCGCTGCCTCGCCGGACGCGGTGGCGCGCCCGGCAAGAAGCGCTGGAACGGGCCCCTCGGGAATCCCGGATAATCTTGTCGGGAAAGGGTTTTGCCCCTCTTCGCCCGATTGACCGAGGGGGGGTCCCGTGGTACGATTCGGGCGCTTGGCGCCGCCAGTCCGGCGCCATTCTCGAATCCATCCGAACCACCCGAAAGGGCAATGGGCTTCGTTTTTTCTCGCCGCCCCGGTGCCGCGCGCCCGGTGTCATGGCTTGCCGCCGGGGCGCTCATCCTGATAGTCGTGGGCTGCAGCGGCGACCCGTATCCCCAGTCCACCCTGCATCCCGTCGCCGACATGAGCGGCGCCATCGACGGGCTCTACCGCCAGATCGTCTGGTGGGCGGTGGGGGTCTTCGTGGTGGTGCAGACCGCGCTGGTGGTGACCGTGATCCGGTTCCGCCGCCGCCCCGATCAGCCCGAACCCCGGCACGTGTACGGCAACACCCTGGCCGAGGTGACCTGGACGCTGGCACCCGCGGTGATCCTGGTGTTCATCGCCGTCCCCACCATCCAGACCATCTTCCGGGTGAGCGGCCGCGCCTCGCCGGGCGCGCTTCAGGTCGAGGTGATCGGGCACCAGTGGTGGTGGGAGTACCGCTACCCCGAGCTGGGCATCGTCACCGCCACCGAGCTGCACCTCCCGCAGGGGCGCGAGGTGGCGCTGGCCCTGACGTCGGCCGACGTCATTCACTCGTTCTGGGCACCCAAGCTGGCGGGCAAGCGCGACGCCCAGCCCGGCCGCACCACCCGGCTCGCCTTTACGCCGGACTCGGTGGGGACCTTCCTGGGGCAGTGCGCCGAGTTCTGCGGCGAGTCGCACGCCAACATGCGGCTCCGGGTGGTGGTGGAGCCCGCGGCCGACTTCGACGCGTGGGCGGCGCGCCAGGCGGAGGCGCCGGCGGTCGACAGCACGGCCGCGCTCCAGGTCGCCGGCCTCGAGGCGTTCCGCCGGATCCGCGATCCGGGCCAGCACACCTGCATCGCCTGCCACACCATCGCGGGCGTGTCGGGCGGAGTGGCCGGCCCCAATCTCACCCACGTGGGGAGCCGGCAGACCATCGCCGGCGGCACCCTGCCCAATGACTCGGCCGGCCTGGCCCGGTGGCTCCGGAACGCGCCGGGTGAGAAGCCCGGCAGCCTGATGCCGAAGATCGCCCTGTCGGACGACGAGGTCGCGGCGCTGGTCGCCTATCTCCGGAGCCGGCAATGAGCCAGGCGACCGCGACCCCGCTCCACAACGCGCCGGCCGTGCCCATCGCGCCCACCGGCCTCTGGAGCTGGATCACCACCACCGACCACAAGCGGATCGGGCTGCTGTACGGGTTCACCGCGATCTTCTTCTTCCTGGTGGGTGGGCTCGAGGCGCTGTTCATGCGGCTGCAGCTGGGCGCGCCCGGTAACAGCGTGGTGAGCGCCGAGACGTACAACCAGCTGTTCACGATGCACGGCACGACCATGATCTTCCTCGCGGTCATGCCGCTGTCCTCGGCCTTCTTCAACTACATCATCCCGCTCCAGATCGGCGCCCGGGACGTGGCCTTCCCCCGGCTGAACGCCTTCAGCTACTGGGTGTTCCTGGCGGGCGGGCTGCTCCTCAACGCCAGCTTCGTGGCGGGGCCGCTGTTCGGCGCGGACCGCCTGAGCGTGGCGCCCAACGGCGGCTGGTTCGGCTACGCCAACCTCACGTCGAGCCTCCAGTACTCGCCCGGCCCCAACATCGACTTCTGGGTGCTCGGCCTCCAGATCCTCGGGATCGCGTCGCTCGCGGCCGGCTTCAACTTCATCACCACGATCCTCAATCTCCGGGCGCCCGGCATGAAGCTCATGCGCATGCCGGTGTTCACCTGGATGTCGCTGGTGACGCAGTTCCTGGTGGTGACGGCGTTCCCGGTGATCACCGTCGGGCTGGTGTTCCTGATGCTCGACCGGATCTTCGGGACCACGTTCTACGACGTGTCCTCCGGCGGCGACGTCATCCTGTGGCAGCACCTGTTCTGGCTGTTCGGCCACCCCGAGGTCTACATCATCATCCTGCCCGCCATGGGCGTGGTGTCGGAGGTCCTGCCCACGTTCTCGCGGAAGCCGCTCTTCGGCTACGCCATCGTGGTCTATTCGGGCGTGCTGATCGGAGTGATGGGTTGGGGGGTGTGGGCCCACCACATGTTCTCCACCGGCCTGGGGCCCGTGGCCGACACGGTGTTCTCGGCCACCACCATGCTGATCGCCGTCCCCACCGGAGTGAAGATCTTCAACTGGATCGCCACCATGTGGGGCGGGCGGATCCATCTCACCACCTCGATGTGGTTCGCGGTGGCGTTCATCTCGTCGTTCATCATCGGCGGGCTGTCGGGCGTCATGCACTCATCCCCCCCGGCGGACCTCCAGCAGACCGATACCTACTTCGTGGTGGCCCACTTCCACTACGTGCTGGTCGGCGGGGCGGTGCAGGGGCTGTTCGCCGGCATCTACTACTGGTGGCCTAAGATCTTCGGCCACCGCCTGAAGGAAGGCGTGGGCAAGCTCCACTTCTGGCTCATGTTCGTCGGGATGAACCTGACGTTCTTCCCCATGCACTTCAGCGGCCTGCTGGGCATGCCGCGCCGGATCTACACCTACGGGCCGGAGCTGGGGCTGGACACGCTCAACCTGATGTCCACGGCCGGGGCTTTCCTCACCGGCTTGGCACTGCTGGTGTTCGTGTACAACGCCTGGGCCAGCCGGCACGAGCCCAAGGTGGGCAAGAATCCGTGGGCCGCGGCGACGCTCGAGTGGGCCATCTCGTCGCCCCCGCCGGTCTACAACTTCTCGGTCCTGCCCACCGTGACCAGCCGGCTGCCGCTCTGGACCGAGCACGGCGTCAGCGAGATCCCCGACACCCCTCCCGGCCCGATGCACGTGCCGGGCGGCTCCCACTGGCCCCTCATGACCGCGCTGGGCGTCCTGGTGATGGCCGTGGGCGCGTTGCAGCACCACCACTTCGTGCCCAGCCTGGTGACGGTGCTGGCCGGCTTGGGCGTAGTGGTGGTGAGCGTGTATCGCTGGGCCTTCGAGCCCTTTGAGGTTTGAGATGAGTCACGCCGCCGCCGCGCACTACACCAGCACCGGGCTCGACAGCCGGAAGATCGCGTTCTGGACCTTCATCGGGTCCGAATGCCTGCTGTTCGGCTCGCTCATCGCCACGTACCTGGTGTACGAGGGGCGGAGCGTCTCCGGGCCCACCACACACGAGATCCTGAACATCCCGCTCACCTCAGTGAGCACCTTCGACCTGCTGATGTCGAGCCTCATGATGGTGCTCGCGTTGGCCGCGGTGCAGCGGGGCGACCGGCTGTGGGCCCGCATCTGGCTGACGCTCACCGCCCTCATGGGGACTGTCTTCCTGGGGTTCCAGGCGTTCGAGTTCACCCATTTCGTGCACGAGGGCCTGGGGTTCACCACCAACCTGTTCGGCTCCACCTTCTTCACGCTGACGGGGTTCCACGGGGGTCACGTGTTCGTGGGGGTGGTCTGGCTGGTGACCCTGCTGGTGCGCTCGTTTCAGGGCAAACTGGGGCCCGAGAAGGCGCTGAACGTCGAGATCGCGGGGCTCTACTGGCATTTCGTGGACGTGGTATGGATCGTCATCTTCACCGTCGTCTATCTCATTCAGACGACGCCGCTGCCCGCTTCATGAGGGACGAGATGGCCGAGCATTCGGAGCCGCAGGAGCATCAGGGGAGCGCGCATCCCACGGCCGCCACGTACGTGGCGATTTTCGCCGTGCTTCTGATCATCACGATCGTCGAGGTCGGCGTGTTCTACGTGCCGGCCTTCCACGGCGTCCTGGCGCCCGTCCTGCTGACCCTGTCGGCGCTGAAGTTCACGCTGGTCGTAATGTTCTACATGCACCTCAAGTTCGATCATCCCCTGTTCCGGACGATCTTCACGCTGCCGCTGCTGATCGCGGCGGCCGTCATCATCGCGCTGCTTTTCCTCTACGGGGTGTTCAGGCTTTAGGAGCTGGGCATCCCGCGCGGAGTCCGGTCGCCCCCCTACTGCTCCGGAGGAATGGTCACCACCTCGTGGTCGCCGGTGCTGCCCAGCGGATGGGCGTGCAGCTCCGCCCGCAGCTTGGGATGCACCCGCCAGAGATAGAAGCCCATGCCCAGCGCGGCGATGAGATTCCCGATGGCCACGTTCACCCAGGCCAGCGCCCGGAGCAGGGGCGTGAGGGTGGTCGCGAGCACGATATAGAACCCAAACTCGAACACCGCGAAGAACACCACCAGCAGCCACACCATGTGCGGCACTTCTTCCGCCTCGGCGACCAGCATGGCCGCGACGGTGCCCACGCCCAGAAAGGCCAGCACGTGGAGCATGCTGTACATGATCACGGTCCGGAACTCGACCTGGACCAGCGCGGGGTCGCGCAGGCCGTCGAAGATGGCCGAGCCCAGCATCGCGGGCGTGAAGAACGGGCGCCCGTTCACCAGGTCCACGATCAGGAACCAGAGTGCTACCGCCGCCGCCCCGACGAGACCGGCCACAAAGCCCTCGAGGATGATGCGCCGCGGCTGAAGCATTCCGTTCCTCCTTGCGTGCGATGGTGGTGAGGCCGCAATTTCCGACCGCTCTGATCCCAATGATGAACCGCGCCGAGAAGTTTCGCCAGGCCGCCTTCGCCTACCTGCTGGTGGGGGTGCTGTACGAGGGGGCCGCCTACGCCATGTGGCAACGGGGCATCCTGCCCCCGGGGCGCGGGCCCGGCTGGCTCTGGATGCTGGTGGGCGCGGGCATCGTCTCCCTGGTGGTCTGGGGCCTCTGGAAGTGGCAGAATGTATGGTTCGTCCGGGCCATCTGGGTGATCCACGCCCTCCGGGTTCCGGTGTTGATCGAAGGGGCGTTCTTCCCGCTTCCCACCGCTCGGCTGAGTCCGGACTTCTACCTCACGGCCCTGGTCGTCGTGGTGGCCAACCTCTGGATGCTGGGACGGGCGGCGTGGGACGTGTGACGCGACCGGTTGGTCATGACCGGGCCGGCCGCCGACGCGCGGGAGCGCGGCATGAAGCCGCGGCTCGGCCAACTGTCGTCGGAGACGACCCGCGCGCTGCCGCTTCACGCGGCAGTTGGCCGAGCCGCGGCTTCATGCCGCGCATCACGACGTGACCCGCCCTCTCCCGTCCTACCGGGACGTATCCGACCCCGACCGGTCCGGCATCCTGGACCAGGTCGGCGCCCAGCACGCCCGCGTGGCCGCCCGGCTGGCCGCCGTCCGCCACGTGGTGGCGGTGGCGAGCGGCAAGGGTGGGGTGGGGAAGAGCTTCGTGGCCGCGCGCGTGGCCGCCCGGCTGGCCGTGGCCGGCCACGCGGTCGGCCTGCTGGACGCCGACCTCACCGGCCCCACCGCCCCGCGCCTCTCCGGCGCCGCCCGTCCGCCCGTCCGCCCGTCTGAGGGGTCGGTCCAGCCCGCTCTTACCCCCGACGGGGTCCGCGTCTTCTCGGCCGAGTTCCTGGCCGCCCCCGGCGAGCCGCTGCGCTGGCGGGAGCCCGAGGGCGACGCCTTTGTCTGGCGGGGCACGCTCGAGGCCGGAGCCGTGCGCGAGATGCTGGCCGACGTCGCGTGGGGCGAGCTGGATCTCCTGCTGGTGGACCTGCCGCCCGGCCCCGCCCGCCTGGCCGACCTCCACGGCCTGGTCCCGGGCCTCCGGGGCGTGCTGGCGGTGACTATCCCGAGTGACGAGTCGCTGGACGCCGTG
>Ga0214473_10004491_pt1 | contig 16761 bp, 22 predicted proteins | sample RVTome_7_FD_203509 | JGI IMG/M metagenome (GOLD analysis project Ga0214473, IMG submission 203509) | Soil microbial communities from uranium-contaminated site in the Upper Colorado River Basin, Wyoming, United States - RVT98D197 | ecosystem: Environmental > Terrestrial > Soil > Contaminated >... | reverse complement strand
GAGGAGCGCATCAACGCCGAGAGCGTGGCGGACTGGGCCAACATCGACAAGCTTTGGCCAACGCTCAAGCCGAGTGATTACGTCACGACTGACGACGACAGGCGACGCGTAGTGATCGACGTGATCGGTGACACCATGCGGCTGTGCGATGGAGTCACGTGTCTCTCTCCACTCATTCCGGACAGCTCAGGGATCTCCACCGTTTTACGACTGGACCTATACCAGCTTCACCTCAGCGATCCGTTCTGCGGACACGGCCATGACCACCGTCTCGGGGGCTGCGTAGAATGCGACTACATCGTGAAGTGTATGGTCGGCGGACTTTTCAGGAGGGTAGTGCTGTGACGACACCGGCAACTTCATGGGACGCGCGACGGAACGGCTGCGACGAATGCGTCGCTGGACACGCCTGTGACCAACACTCCGAGTACCGCGAACTCGCCGAGCTGCGCGCCGCGCTCGTTCACATCGCGGAGACGTGCATTGCCGACCCCGACGTTGCCCAATTTGCATGCCGGGCTGCCGGGGGCAGTGCGTTCGCTCCCGAGTGGACCACGACACCTCCAACCGAGCCAGGCTTTTACTGGTTTTGCGACACGGGCTGGCACTCTGGACACGCCGATGGAACCCGCAGCTACGGCGTACACCTGGCCATGCTGTACCGGTACACCAACGAGATCGGCGACGTCCTCCGTGTCGTGCAGTTTGGCGCCGACATGCACGACGAGTGGTCGCCGCTCTCGGAGTACTTCAACGAGAAATGGCCGGTCTACTGGCTCGGTCCGCTCGTCAAACCTGTCGCTCCAGTCACGCCGCCAACGCCATAGCCCATGTCCCGTCACACCGAGAAGCCTCCGCTCAACCCCGAGCAGCAGGCTGTCGTCGACCACGGCACCGGACCGCTCCGCGTCATCGCATGCGCCGGTAGCGGCAAGACAACGGCGCTTGTCGAGCGTGTCGTCGACCTCGTCGCCAACCGCGGTGTGAGCCCGGACGACATTCTGATGATCACTTTTAGCGTCGTCGCCAAAAACGAGATGCAGCGACGCATCACGAAGCGCTTGCCGCAAGTGGACGGCTCGAAGATCGCCCGCACCTTTCACTCCATCGCGCTCGCCATCTGCGGACGCGAACTGCCCGAATTCCAGAGCCACGTGATGGACACGAGCAGCGGCATGTACTCGCGCGCACTGCTGATGGCGCTCCGTCAGGTGAAGGTCGACCGGTACAAGCCCATCGAAACATCCGAGTTGCGCAACTGCAAGCGGTTCGCCTCGATGATGAAGAACAACCTGCTCGGTGGCCACCCGAGTATGCGCCGCCTCGGCTACGTCGACCCGAGGGTCATGCTACTCGCGGAGAGCCTAGCGACAGCCGACGTCACCGCCGACGACCTGATGAACATCTTCGCCGCGGCCGAGAACATCCGCATGAGCGAGACCGTCTCCGAGAAGGACGGTGCTCCGCCGAAGCGCTTCCTGACGTTCGACGACATGCTCTGCAACGCCGCCATGCTGCTCCGTCAGCAGTCTACGAGAGCACGGTGGTCGATGCGTTGGAAGTACGTGCTGCAAGACGAAATTCAAGACACGTCGGCGGCGCAGGAGTCCATCGCAACCGCTCTCGCGACTGGGCACGGCAACTACGCTGTGGTGGGCGACTGCGCACAGGCTATTTTCGGCTTCCGCGGCGGCTCGCCCGCGTACCTTCTGGAGTTCGAGGAGCACTGGCCCGACGCGAAGACCGTCACGATGTACCGCAACTACCGCTCAGGCATCGAGATTGTCGACGTCGCCAACCGCTGCATGAGCGCCATGCCGCCGGACACAGTGCTGCCACTCCAGATGACGTCCGAGCGCCGCACTCGTTCGTTCGTCGCCAGCCACTGCTTTGCTGACCCAGACGAAGAGGGCCGTGCCGTCGCCGAGAACTGCGTTGCTCACCGGCGAGAGGGACTGGAGTGGAAGGATCAGGCCGTGCTTGTTCGGATGAACTTCATGACGCGCGCCGTCGAGGTTGCGCTCGCCTCCGCTGCTGTTCCCTACCGACTCGTCTCCGGCACGAGCTTTTTCACGCTCGATGAGATGCGAGCCTGCGTCGGCAGTCTCCGCGTCGCGCTCGACCGCGCCACGGCAGACGACGTCGAGCACTCGCTCATGGCCATGCCGGGCATCGGACGCACCATCGCGCGCAACCTGACGCGGGTGCCGGCTGACGACCACTGCTGGTTCGACAAGATTTCTGGGCAGGTCGCCCTACAGACAGCGCGTACGCGGCAGGTGCGTACGTGGCTCGACGCTATCGCGAAACTCCGTACCATGATTTCCAATGGCCGCTCGCCGTACCAGGTACTCGTGGCGCTCGACCGCGCCCTTGGCTTGACCGACGCAGCGAAGAAGGACAAGGCTCGCGATGAAGACGACAACGCCGTCCGCAACCTGGACGAGGTGCTGGCGTACGCGGCCGGTTTCAAGACGTGCAACGAGATGCTCGCTAACGTGCTTGCGGTCGAGAAGCATCGCGAGAGCGGCAAGCGCGACGCCGTCACCATTTCGACCATCCACAAAGCCAAGGGCGCCGAGTGGTCGGTCGTCTACCTCGTCTCGGCCGTGAACGGGCTCATGCCGGTCGGGGGCGCCGATCTCTTCGAGGAGCGTCGGCTCTTCTACGTCGCGATGACACGGGCGATGAACGAGCTGTGGATCTCGTGGCACTCCACGGACTCGAAGGGTGCCGAGGACAACGCGCCGTCGCCGTTCATCGTCGAGGCCGGCGTCTCATCGCTCGACGAGTTCGAACCCGGCCGCAAGCACAACACCATCAAGGCGAGCACGCAGCTCGCGCTCATCTAGCACGAGAAGGAGAACGCATGACATGCACACCCTGCGGACGAAGCATTCCCGACATCATCCGACTCGCACGCATCGAGCCCAAGCTGCACTTCTGCCAAGAATGCATGAGCGTCTGGACTCCGGAGCAACTAGACAGCGCGGGAGACTGCCCGGAATGCGGGGATCTCGACGAGGACGCGCTGGTCATCGAAGAGGTGTAACGGTAGCGCGACGCCGTGATAGTCGCGACGCGCAGTTCGACACCAGGACCGCAACGCCAGCTCGACGGCGTACACAAGCCGAGACATCCAGTAGAGACCGGTTGCGTAAGAGTCGAGACGTCGCGCAACGCCAGTTCGACGCCTAAACCAACCGCAGCGCCGGCTGCCCGGCGTACGCCCTGGCTACGTCTTCCGTGAGCGGCGGCGCGACCATTGACTGATGCTGCCGTAGCTCGCCCCAGCCGATGTCGCCGATGACGAGCTGCTTCTTGTCGCCGCGCATCATGTTGCCATTGTGGAAGTCCTGCCAGTCGATGCCGTGCTGGTACATCTCGTTCACGGCGAGGGTGATCTCTTCGAGCAGCGCCATCGTCTTCTGCACGTCCTTGCTGTTGAACGTGCGCGCGTTACCCTCTTCGTCGGTGGTCGCGTCCTCAGCCATCTCCGCACGAATGTACGTGCGCCACTTGTCACGCATCGCGTGGTGATGAGCACGCGGCAGCTTCAGGTCGATCGACTTGTCACATCCCAGGCTGTAAATCAGCTCGACCATGTCCGCATCGTACTTCGAGAGCGGGTTCAGATAAGCGCGGTGGACGAGGTACCATGGACGCAGCTTCGGCGTGAACGTGTTCGGGATCGCCCAGAGCCCGTAGATGCGCACGACGCGCTCGGTCGGCTTTCCGCACAGCACCGACGCGGCCTGCATCTCCGTCGGGTCGCGCGTGAACTTGAGCACAGAGCCGCCGGCGAGCGGCGTGCGGTACGCGGCACCGAACGCGCCGACGCCCAAGCGCTGCGCCAGTGGGTCCGTGAGACCGAGCGCCCGGAAGACCTGCCGGTTGTCCAGCATCACGCGACCGAGCGGCAGGTGCGGGTCTTTCGTGATCTGTGAGAACGTGCTTCGGGTCGAGACCGGCACCGCGTAGCCCATGGACCAGACGGTACATCATCGCGTACGCTCGCGCCATGACGACACCCCAGACCCCACCCAAGCCGCCCGCGGTGGCGCAAGCACCAGATCTCGCGGTGCAATCGCCTCCTCCAGCCCCGCCGGCAGCAGCCCGTGCTACCATCCTCGGCATGCCCGACATTCGAACTCCCGCCGCCGCCGCCATGTGGACCGTCGGCGTCCTCGTCCTCTCCATCGTCGCCAGCATTGGCTGGCAACTTGGTCTGAAGCTCTGGGGGGTGTTCTGAGCTAACGCTCAGTGGTATCCTGACGGCCGAGGAACCGACATGGCAAAGACCAGCCGTCGCAAGAAGACCAGCCGCCGACCGCGCCGAACAAGCCGCCGAGCGACCCGACATGGTCGGCCGAGTTCAATCGGCAAGTACATGGGCGGGCTCGTTATCTACAAGACCCGGCGTGGCAAGACCTGGAAGGCAGCCAGCCTTGTCGGACAGACGCTTCCCAGGTGGCGTAAGTGGCACAAGGGCGTTCGTGTGTTCGGGCACGCCATCAGCTTCCGGGCCCAGCAGAAGCTGCTCAAGCGGCTGCTGAAGAAGTCAGCCAAGCGCCGCGTGCGTCGTCGGAGCCGCCGGTGAGCTACCGTCGCGCAGGGCTCAGCGGCAAGTACGTCCCCGGGCAGGTCGACTTCATGTCCAGCCGTACTGGACGTGTCCCTCGGCTCCAGCGGATGTACGAGTCGGGGTACGCTCCGTACATCGAGCACGGGTCGTACGCCACCGGAGCCCCTGACATTGTTAGGTACGGCTACGACCCGTACCGCGGCATGCTCGGTTGCGGCATGGGCGACGTCGTGACCGACTACCTCTGTGCTCAGACCGAGGCATCGAAGTCCTGGCGTGACCGGCTCTCGGACGGGCTCAGCGCTGGCGCCCAGGCGGCCATGTTGGGCGCCGCTGCCGCGGGGCTCCTCGGGGGCATCATCAAGCGGCCCCTGCTCGGCGCGGCCGCTGGAGCGGCCCTGGGCTTCGCGGCACACGTGGTCTGGACGGCGCCGGTCGCAGCGAGCTAGCTCGGCACGGGCTCCATGTGCCCAGCTAGATACACGTCCAAGTCGACTGCCCGAGCATCTGAGACGCTTTGGACAGGCTCGTCGACCGGCCACGGAGCATCGATGCTTTTCCAGTGAATGGCACGCTCGGCGGAGGCTTGGCGCGGTGCTGACAGCCTGTAGTTCACGGCGGCGCAATCGTCGCTGATGACCGCGTATCCGTGAGCACACGTCTCCGGCACGAACACCTCGTCGCCCGGCCACAGTATGAAATGGGATACGCGGCAGAACGTCGATGATGCGCGCTGCAGATCGATCACAGCCTCGAAAATACTACCCGACAGACACGTCATCCACTTGCGCATCGGAGCCGTGTGGTCGTTGTAGTGCACGCCACGTAGCACGCGGTGCCCGGACACCGAGATCAGTGTTCGCGCGACCTTGAGCCCAACGCCACGCCTGGCCCACGCGTCGGCGTCGTTCAGCTCGAACGCGTAGCCACGCGCGTCGAGCCTGCGCAATTCGGCGCGCAGTACGCAGCAGCCGCCGACGCCCGCCTCAAAGCGCATCGCGCACACACGGGCGTGGCGTCCGCACGGACCACCGCTGCGCATACCAGTTCACAGTACCCTCGATATCCTTCTCGAAGTTCCGCTGCGCCGCCCAACCCAAATCTCTGCGCACGCGGCTCGTGTCCATGGCATAGCGAAGATCGTTTCCGGGTCGGTCCTCGACGAACTCCACTAGCGACTTCGGCTTACCGAGAACGTCGAGTATCGTCTCCACAACCTCCAGATTCGTGCGCTCCGTGTCTCCTCCGAAGTTGTACACCTGTCCGGCTACTCCTGCGGTGGCCGCCATCATGACGCCACGGCAGTGGTCCTCTACATGAATCCAGTCGCGCACGTTTCGCCCGGAGCCATGCATCGGGATCGGCTCGTCGCGTAGCGCTCGTGCGATCACGATGGGAATGAGCTTCTCGTGGAACTGTCTCGCACCGTAGTTGTTCGAGCACCTCGTTACCACCACGTCCATCCCGTAGGTATGATGGTACGAGAGTGCAACCAGGTCCCCGGCGGCCTTGCTGGCGCTGTACGGATTCGACGGCCGCAACGGCGTCTCGTGCGTGAACTTCCCCGCCTCACCGAGCGTTCCGTACACCTCGTCCGTGGACATCTGCAAGAAACGCTTCACACCGTGCTTACGCGAGGCCATCACGAGCGTAGCCACGCCACCAGCGTTCGTGCGCATAAACGGTGCGGAATCCAAAATCGAACGGTCCACATGGCTCTCTGCCGCACAGTTGATGACCAGCTCCGGTCCGTACATCGACATCACGTCATCGACCACGCGGTCGTCTGAGATGTCGCCGCGCACCATCACGTAGCGACGATCGTCCTGGACGGCAGCCAGATTCTCGACGTTCCCCGCATACGTGAGGCAATCCAGATTCACGACCCGATCGGCGGTACCGCTACGCAAGAGCATCTCAACCAGGTGCGACCCGATGAATCCACACCCGCCGGTGACCAGGACCGTCCTCATCGACATTCCCCGGGGTTGATGAACTCGCCCTGGTACCACGTCTCCTTGGCACGGATCTCGTCCGCGTAATTCCAAGCGGTCAGCAGGCAGGCGCCCGTCGGTGCTTTTCGGAAGCGCTCACGGCCAACGATAGGCGTGCCACCCGGGAGAAACCGTCCGTCCTTCAGCGGTGACTCGTCGACGCAGTACGCAAGCCATTCGCCGATTCCACTGGCCGCGATAAGCGTGTTCGATTTTGCGGTAGCGCCGTACGCGGACAGTGTACCGCCGGCGTCGACTACGGATTTCGCTCGTGCTCTCACGGCACGCACCTTAGACTTGGCCAACGTCGCGAAACGCTCCATTGCCTCACGCGACAGCGTCCTGGTTTCTGCGGCAAGCGCAGCGGCCACGGATCCGTCTGGCGTACGCAGATGGCTATCGGCGCGAGTGGCGAAAAACAGCAGTGAGCCTCCATGCAGCGCAGCACGCTCTACGTGGATGAGCTTCAAGCCGACCTTGCGCATGAGCGCGTCTACGGCCGTGACCGACAGGTACGACATGTGCTCGTGGTAAACCTGGTCGAACTGCCCGCCTTCCACCGTGTCGCCGAGGTACGCATTCTCACCGTAGAGCACACCATCGGGAGACAAGAGCTGCTGCGCCGACTGCGCGATCTCGACCAAGTTGTCCAAGTGCGCGATGCAGTGTCTAGCAACGAACAGGTCTACCGCCGGCCCGTCCCAGCGCTTGGCGAACTCCTTTCCGAAGAACGCTGTGCGCACCTCGCAGCCACGCTGCTGCGCTAGCTTCGCAATGTTCTCCGCCGGCTCTACCCCGATCACGCGTCCAAAATGCCCGCCGAGCGCCAGCATGAACTCGCCGTTGTTGCTACCCATCTCCATGGCGACGCGCCTGGATCCAGTCACCCCAAGACGCTCCAGCGCAGTCAACACGGTGCCGTAGTGACGAGCCAGAGACGCGTTCGGCGGCGTCGCGTAAAAGTAGTGTCCGAACAGCTCGTTCGCGCCAACAACGGCGCTCAGCTGTCCAAGACGACAGCGATCACAAAACTGAAGAACAAGCGGATACCTCGGCAGTGCCAACGCAGCAGCAGCCGAGGTGGTAAAGGCATTCGCAAGAGCGGTCTCACCCAGGTCGAAAACAGCCTGGACCGGTTCACCGCAGATGCGACACGAGTCTCGTAGATACACGTGGGCGCCCTCTCGTGGCGCCCAGCCGTCAGCAAGAGTAGCTCAGGCGCCGTCAGACACCAAGCACTGATCGAGCGCCTGCTCCCAAGTAGGCATCTCGATGCCGAGCACAGGAAGCAGAACGCTCGTCAGCAGCCCGTGCGGCGGCCCCCCGCCACGCCACCCTGTCGGTGGATACACGCCGATGGACTTCTTCACGCCGAGCTTGGTTGCGGCGAGACGCGCAAAGTCTAGCCACGTCGTCTCTCCGCTACACGAAACGTGGTAGAGGCCGCGGCCGGGCATTGTCGCGTGCCGCACGGCCAGCGTCAGAACCGCGGTCGCGACTATCTTGGCCCACGTCGGCGCGACCACCCGTTTCCCCTCGACACGCAGCACCTCGTCGGTGCGCAGCTTAGCCAAGATCTGCGACCTGAATCCCTTGCCGTGCCGCCCGTACAAGTTGCATGTCCTAACGATCACGTGACGACAATCCGCATCACGGACCAGATGTTCACCAAGCAACTTGGACCTACCGTAGACTCCCCTCGGACTCGTCTGCGCAAGTTCATCGTTCGGTAGCCCATAACCATAACCATCGAACACGGCGTCTGTCGAGAGATGCACAAGCAGCGACATTCGCCGGCGAGCTGCGAGCGCGACGTTTTGAGCACCAACGGCGTTCACGCGGTATGCGCAGGCGCTATCGTGCTCTGCGCCTTGGACGTCGGTGTACGCCGCACAATTGATGACGACGTCGACGTGCTCACCCACAGCGCTGAAGACGTGACGCTGATTGGTGATATCCACATCACGGCCGAAGCACTTGGCGCGCTCTCCCAGCAGCAAACGCAGCTCTGACCCGAGGCACCCATTGGCACCAAAGATGACGACACGCACTAGCCGACCTGACGCAGCAGCTCTGCGATGGACTCGTTCATCCGCTCCGCGCTGCGGTACTTGCGGATGTAGTTGAACCCCAGCTCCGACAGATCCCCTGCGCCATCCGGCTTACTGGCAAGGCGCTTCGCGGCGTCCGCCGTTGTATAGAGATCGTGGCTCAGGCTCCAGTACTCGACTGGCAGCTCCGCCGCCAAATCTCCCCACCATCCACCCACGACAGGAACACCGGCCGCGAACGCCTCGTGTTCAGCAAGCCCGAATCCGGAGCTACGCATCAGGCAAGACACGTATGCCGAGGAGGACACAAGCATCCGTCGCTTCGTCTCGCTGTCAGCAAAGCCGGCCTGCTGTCCCTGTCCATAGAACTTGTGCTCCGCACCCTGCACGACAGCCGCAAACACGCAGTCACGGTCATCGTGTCGCGAACGCGGTCGGCTCCGTAGTGTCCACAGCGCGTTGGGCTGCCACGTCCACAGCGGCTTCACCACGTACGCAGGGCTCACGAAATGGCAGCGCGTTCGTGACGACGCCTGCCTAATCCACCGAACCTTCTCGCTGAAGCAAACGACTCCCGCAAGACCATTCTCGCACTCCGGCGGCAAGAGTCCCGGCTCGTAACCGTTATGCAAAACCCACAGACGCCTGGCCGTCGGCCACTTGCGCATAGCGAGTTCTCTGTGCGCGGGGGTGCACACGAGCACTACTTCCGGCGCGGGGCTCGCTTCGTCCCATACCGGCGCCAGCATCTCGGACGTCTCAGCAAGCCCAGCGTGGTCCCCCATGGCGTACGTTCTCAACGACCATGCGCTCGATATCGCTAGGATGTTGAGCAGCGTCGGGGACTGCACCGCCGCAACGACATAGATCATGGCTTCTTCCCGTTGAACGGGGTGGCGTACGTCTCGTGATGCGGTAGTCCGCCCCACTTCCTGTAGTAATAGTCCTGGTTGGCCTTGAAGCGTCCGTGGTGGGTGTTCATCTCGTCGGTGTTGTACGTACGCAACGTTGCGCTGATATGGTGGTAGTAGCCCACGTCGACGCCGACGACGGGAAACCGCTGCTCGCCCGCGAGACACAAGCGTCGGAAGTAGTCGTTGTCCTCGAAGTACGCTGGCCAAAATCCTTCATCGAACGCTCCGATACGGTCGTAGAGACTCTTCCGCAAGAGGAACACCGTGAACATGCTCGCGCTCTCGGGGAAGAAGAACCCGACCTCCGGATGCTCCTCAGACTCTTTCACAAGCGCCTCGATCGTGCGCGCGCCGAAACGCACGTCGTCGCACGCCATGATGATGATGTCGTCGTTGCGGCTCATGACGACGTTCCACGTCGCCGCCACGCCGAGATTGCGTCCAGGATTCTCGATCGTCGTCTTCGCGGTCGGAATGCCGTGAGCCGCGGGTACGAGCGAGCCGCCGTTGTCGACGATCAAATACTGGTCGGGAACAAGCGTGCCCTGCTCCGCTGACGCGATCATCTGCCCAAGAAGGTCGTAGCGTCGATAGCTAGGCCCAGCGACTGTGATGGTTCTGCTCATCCGCGCATCCTCAGCGGCAGCACGTCCCGAAACTCATCGTAGACCCAGCGGTGGCCGGCCCTGTGCACCGCCATGTCGCCGCCAAACCTCGCCACCATGTCGAGGTACGCTTTGGTGCCGTACGTACCGCTGTGGCCGCCGCCATGCGACTCGTCCATGCCTACGCCGTGGTTGCACGCGATCGGTACAAGGCGCACGCGCCCTCCGTGCCGCCGGACCATGCATGCAAGCCCGTAGTCGTACGCGTGATGCACGAGATGCGCCGGCCACCACTTCCAGCCGTCGATTTTGTCGAGGAAGCTCTGGCGCAAGAACATTGTGACACCATCGACGAACACGACATCGCGCTCGTCTTTCACACGTGCGCCGTGCACCTCGGCGTTGCCCTGGTTCGACCACGTCGCGATGACGCGAGACAAGTGCCAAAACTCGTACGGGTCACGATAGATCTCGTCACGGCCAAGCCCCGGCGACCCAAGCACTCCGGCGAGTGTGACGCCAGGATCCTCGAACGCGCGCACGATGCGCGTGTTCCATCCATGCTCACGCATGCAGAGGTCGTCATGGATGTACGCCACAACCCGATGTTCCGGAGGAGCACCAACGTCGACGGCGCGAGCCATCTCGTAAAGCCGCTGAAGGGCAAACGGCACACCTTGATTCTCTGGCACCGACTCGTACTTCAAGACCCTGAGCTGCGATGGAATCAACCACGGATCAATCTCGCACCCATTGGCGAACACGACCATATACACGTCGCCGTCGGCGTACTTCGCGAGGTCGGCACAGCACGCGTAGAAGATGTGCGGATGGCACGTCGCCACAGCGACGGTCAGCACGGTCATGAGCTACCCACGCGGAATGGAAGGACGTCCCGGAACTCGTCGTAGAGATGTCGGTGGGCGCGCGTATAGACGTCGCCGAAGCGCTCCGCCGCGCGCAGGTTGGCGCGCTGCGTCCTACTCCGCGACGGCTCCGGAATGTTCGACTTCAACAACGAAGGATGCCGGCTCACCAGCGGCAGTAGCCACAGCTGACGCCCTCGCCGGCGCAGCATGCATGCGAGCGCGTTATCGTAGCCGTGGTTCTCTTCCGACCACCAGGACCATCCACCGACCTCGTCGAGGAAGCTCCGCCTAACCATCAGCGCGCAACCGTCGGCGGTCGCGATGAGCATCGGGCCTGTTGTACGATGACCGTGCACTTCAGCGTCGACCATGTTGCTCTGGACGTTGTGCCGCGCGAGCTGGATGGTCTCGTACGGCACCTGATAGATGTCGTCGGCGCCGATGCCGGTGCCGCCGATAATGCCGATGCAGTCGCAGAGCGGCTGCGATCCCATGATGTTACGAACGCGGTCGTCCCAGCCCTTTTCGAGGATCTCGCAGTCGTCGTGGATGTAGACGAGGATCTCCTCACGCGGCTCCCCGCCGAGCAACCGCGCCTGCTGCCAGAGCACGTGCATCGGAGGAACCACACCGTCGTTGTCCTCGGACGCCTCGATCCGTACGCTAGCGCATGGACTCACCCTAGCAGCGTCGATCTCGCATCCGTAGTTCGCGGCGACCATCAGGTGTACTTCGCCTGTCGCGTTCTTGATCGCGAGATTTGCGGTGTGGTACAGCAGCTCCGGCGTCGTCGTCACGATGCAAATTCGGATGTTCATCGCGCAGCCTTGTCGCCCTTCTCGATGAAGACGATGTTCGGGTAGAAGTGCGTCGCCGTCATGTGCCGCTCGGTCGGCGTCAGCTTCGCCGTCCCATCTGGGTCGTACGATAGGTCGCCGTAACTGCTTACGCCGCGGTTCGTCGTGCCGTCGACGATCTTGTGCAAGTACGCAGAGAAATTGCCGCCCCAGCCGAGGTACGCGGTGTGGAGGTCCTCGATCACGTAGATGCCGCCGTTGGGCATGTGTGGGAAAAGCCCGTCGAACGTAGCCTGCTGCGCCGATGCCTGGTGTCCGCCGTCGTCGATGATGATGCGCGGGCGAAAGTCGCCACGGATGCGCGCCATCACGCCGTGGTCCTCCTGTGCACCGTGGATGACCTCGAACCCAAGCCTCTGCGCCGCAACGCAGTACTCCTCGCTGTAGTCGACGCCGATAATCCGCGCGGACGGCCCGAAGTAGTCGCGCCACATGAGTAACGACTTAGACTTACAGATACCGATCTCCAGCACGGTCACGTTCGTACCTACGAACTGCCGGAAGTGCCGTTCGTACCAGCGGGTGTAGTTGTGGAACTGCGACCCCTTGTCGGTCTGGTACTTGAGAGCGAGTTCGTCGAGCGTCACCGCATGACCCCCACACCGATCCCTAGCGGACGGTACCCATTACCAATGTACTCCGCGGCCTGGTCGAAGAACCGCGTCCCCTCGTGCCACGCCCGATGCACGCCCTCGCAAGCGACCGTATCGTGGAAGACGACCACGGTTCCCTTGCGCGAGAACCTCGTCACCAAGAGCAGATCGGCCCAGCAGCCTTCGTGACTATGGTCGCCATCGATGAACGCCACGTCCACGGTCCCACCGTCAGCGTGCTCACGCAAGAACTGTTCTGCGGCAGTCGAATGACTGTCGCCGTGAAAGAAGCAAACGTCCACGCCGATAGCGTGTAGCTTGTCGAAGTTCGCTTTCTGCTCCGGAAACCGGTGATGCCCGCCGTCGTCGATCGCGAGCATCTTTGTGAAGCGCAGCGACTCCGTTTGCAGTGCGACGGCTGCTCCGCCACTCGCGGAGCCGATCTCCAAATACTGCGCGACCGGTGCCCACTCCCGGAGCTTGATACAAAGCGCGGCGAACTCGTCTGGGTTCTGCTGCAGGCTCAGACCACCCTCGTGCGTGTAGCCGTTGCCGAAGTGCGACATGTTGTCGGTCCCCATCGCGCGGACTCGATCACGAATCGCGTCGAAGCCCTGAACGCGCGCGATGAGCTGTTGAAGCGTCTCCACCGTCACCCGTTCCGGGGCGTAAGCCCGTCCGTATCGTCCGCTGCTGGCGTCTCCGCCGACTCTTCCGGAACACCAGGATCGCTCATGCCTCCATCGAGCGACGACCCGCCGACGATGTGTTTCTTGACCTCTTCGACGAGCGTCTGAGCCTGCACGACGGCCTGCTCATGATACTCCTTGTGCCGAGCTTCCTTGTCGCGTTCGAGGATCGGCTTGAACTCGGCGCCGAAAAGCGTGCTGTACGGCACGAGCGTCATCGACTCGCATGAGCCGCACGGGCCGCCGTAGCCGGTGATGTCGCCACCAAGCGCCTCGATCTCGTCGTCCTCGAACTTGAGCGTCTTATCCCAGCCGCACGTGATGCAGCGGAACCTCATCTCGTTCGGCGGAATCTCACCAGCGATTCGACGCGCGAGCTTCGCGGCGTCTTTCGGCGTCGTCACGGCCAGTGCCGAGCCCGCCACCACGTCAGGCAGGACCGGGATTCGGTCGGCACTGTCGTCTCTCTTGTCGTCGTCAGCCATCGTTGCGTCCCTTCTTGTCGCGCTTCGAATCAAATCGGTCGATGACGTAGTTGAGCACAGCGCTGAGGTTGGGCTCACCGTGTGCGTTGAGCCACTTGTGCTTCTCCGCGACGGTACGCAATCGCTGCAGACGGGCGACCGTCGAGCGGAACGAGATGCGGATTGTGGACGTCTCGCGCATCGCTTAGGCAAGCCGGCTCATAGTGCGGATCATGAGGATGTCACTTCCGAGCAGGAACATGAGCGCGGGCACCGGACCGGCCGGAGAGCCCATCACCGTCCTGAACTCCCACAGGTCGCTTCCTTCACCCAGCTCACGCCAGCCCGTGGAAGAAAAGGCGATCAGGCAGTCAACGGGCAGGTTCTTTGTCTGCCCATCGGGGCCCTGGACCTGCTGGATGTTGAAGTCCCTGGCCCGAAGCTGCACCTCAATCTGTCCGGTGCCGCCGAGTTCTCGTAGCGCAATCCCGTGCGTGCTCATGTCGCTGTCTCCTCTGTTGTCCACGTCCGCAGGCGGTCGATCCACACGCCCATCGCATCTCGCCACGTGCCCCAGTCGTCGCCCGGCTCGCACAGGCTCGCTAGTCGTTCGAGCACCGGCCAGGAGAGCGCGAACTCCAGCACGTTGGCCAGCATCGGCGCCTCAACAACAGGTGCACTGCCGCCCTCGTACGCCATGTCTCCAGTCGAGAACGTCGGCACGCTGAGCCAGCCGTTGCGTTGCGACAGGAAGTCCGTCTGTCCGGTCACGTACGTCGTGATGAGCGGCACGCCGGCAACGAGGGTCGCCAAGATCATCATGCCGAAGCCCTCGCACCGAGACGGCAGGATGACGACGTCGTGCTCGTGGTAGAGGTCAGCGAGCCGCGTTGCCGGGACGCCGCGCTCCTCGTCGACGATCAGCGTGACGTAGGCCATCAGGTCGAGGTCGGCAATGCGATAGAGCAGGTCGCGTTCCAGGGCCTGCGGCGCGTGAATCGTCAGCGCTGGCGGCTCCAGGACAGTCGTATCTATAAGCGCCAACGCCGACGTACGGCGCACCAGTAGCGCCCATGCCGCGAGCAGTTCCTCGGTGCCCTTGCGGCCCGGCCAGCACTGGTCTGTCGTCAGATGCAGGGCTCGGATCTGCTGTTCCTCACCAGCGTACGGAGAGTGCTTGCGCGCTCCTATGAAGCTCTCGTCGACGCCGAGCGGCAGTACGTGTAGGAGCACGTCTGGTGCGTCCGGCAGCTCCATCAGTCCTTGCTCGACGACCCGCAGGCACCACGTCGATGGTACGAGCACGTGGCCGAATAGGCTGATGGTCTCGACGTGCTCCTTGACGAGCGTGTCCGTGTTCTGACTCACAAACAGTGCGGCCTGCTCTCGCGGGTAGTACGCCAGGATGTCGCCGATGTAGTGGTTCGGAGCGGCGATGGCGATCATGTGAGAGCTGCGTGCGACCGCTCCAACCGCTTGCAGGTCTGCGTAGTCGGTGTGCCACTCGCTGTCGAGGTTATAGACGCCGCCGAGCATGCCAGCATCGCGCAGAGCCCGGCCGAGCACGCTCGCGATGGTCGCGTACGAGTAGCGCGTGCCGTAGTGGGAGTACAGGTCGATCACACGTTGTCTCGAACGGCCGGCTGTTCCAGCAGTTCTTGGATGGCTTCTGCTCCAAGTAGCTCGATAAGCGCTGCGCGCAGCTCGTTGGTCGCTTGCTCTTCGCCGAACGCCCCACGCACGTACCGGGCGCCGCAAACGTCAGTTACTCGTCCGTCTCCGACAGCAACGCGCATGGCGGCGCCGAACTCGGTCGGATCGTAGACGCCCCACTCCGTGTCAAGCGCGTACATAAGCCCGAGTCGGCACATCTCCGGCGGCACGTGCTCAAGCTTCCAATCGATGATGCGATCTGTGTGCCCACCGTCTTGCGTACGCACTTCGCGTAGCAGGGCTCCGACCGCGCCAAACCCGGTGCTCACCATCGGCACGCCGAGCGCCTTCGCCCACGTCTGCGGAATGCCCATGCCCTCGCCGTAACTCGGGTTCACGTAGCAATCGATGGTCCCGAGCCACGCGATGAGGTCTGCGTCCGTCAGGCTCGTCCCGAACTCGAACCGGATGCGCGGCAGTTTGCTCGTTGCCGGGAAGCTCGTATCACCGAACTCGGCCGCAATCGGCTTCAGCTCGCCAAGGATCTTCTCACGCAGCTCGCGGATCGTCCCACCCGTGCCGAACGCGCTTGTGCGGATCGTCAGCACGACAGGCTCGTCGCGCTTGAACGTGGACCAGTAGGCTCGGGCCAAGTCATGCATGCCCTTGCGCTTCTGCCACGTACCGACGGTCGCGAACTGGTACGGATCCTCATCCGTCACCGGGCGGTTGCGCACGACGCGCAGCTGCTCGATCGGCGGCATGGGCCACGGCCCGCCGCAGAGCATGGGCCGCACCGTGCGTACCAGCTCGGGCGCGATGTCGGCGGCGATGTACGCATCCCGCACGAAATCGCTCACGACCCAAACCTTGTCGAAAATACCGCGGTCGCAGATACGTTTTCCGTAGGCGGAGATCTTCGTGCCCTCGAACGCAACGTACGGCACGAGCTTCGGCGCTGCTTCGTACATCACCATCGCCGTCTCCGGCGGATAGCTGCAGATGAGCGCTCTCGGGATGCCTACGGTCTCCTTCATCCAGCCGAAGAGCAGGTCGTAGCGGTCCTTCGGAAACCGATCGATGTCGACATCAGCAGTGCGATGCGGGGTGAGCTGCATCCGCAGTCCCAACCGATTCGCGATGATCCAGTGCATAGCGATCGCGTGCGTCGCGTACCCGGAACGAAACTCGGTACCGAAGCAGTGCCACAGTCCGGCGACGTCGTAGCCGGGCGCTGGCTGGGCCACGTACTGTACGCCGCCGGCGGTCTTGCCCTTGCCCTGAAGCTGACTCCGTAGCTCCTCGGCCACGGCCGACGCTGCCTCGAACGCCAGAGCCGCGGCTCGCTGTAGATCGTCATCGCTGTCTGACATTATGTCGGACAGTATGCTACGAGCAAAGCCAGCGCAAGTGGTTAGCCGCAGCCGGCCTGTGCTAGCGGCGTGGACACGGCGCTCTTACACGCCAAGCAGACGCCATCGTAGACG